>Ga0207815_1000198_pt1 | contig 9464 bp, 9 predicted proteins | sample LuqExpMetagenom4_FD_187762 | JGI IMG/M metagenome (GOLD analysis project Ga0207815, IMG submission 187762) | Tropical forest soil microbial communities from Luquillo Experimental Forest, Puerto Rico - Sample 4 (SPAdes) | ecosystem: Environmental > Terrestrial > Soil > Tropical forest ... | reverse complement strand
GTCCGGGGTGGAATACGATCAGTACGGCAACGCTGACGGCCAGACTGAAATTCCGAGCCCAAGCCCCGGCCAGTCCAGTCCAGGGTGGTGGCCGAATTGGTCCGGAATGTCCTACTCGGTGACAAACTCATCGAACGTGCAATACGAGTATCTCTTCTCAAACCTGGCAACGGGTTATGCATCTGTTGCGGGGGCAAATCCATCCGGCACAGGAACAGCTCTTCTAAATATAGAAACGGACGAAGGCATCCCACAGTGGAGATATCCGCTAGGCTCGCGAGATGTTCCAGCGTGTCTCCTTGTTGGTGCAAACAAGGTCGAACTTGGTCTTGGAGTCAGGACTCCTTATAACGAAGAGATAGCTCTACTCTACGAAGAAGCGAAGGCGAGCCTGCTTAGTCGGGGCTATCTGGCTTCTCTTGGATGCAAGGCGCTCTTCACCCAAAATCCAAATTTGGCGCCCTTTTTCAACCAGCTCACGTCCGCGATTTCTAATCAGAAGGCTTACGATGGGCTTCAGTCCAATATCAGCAAGTATGATGCTGGAGTATGGGCACAGCAATTTCTCACGATTCCCGGCGAATTGGAGGAGTTGAGAGTTACTCCTGTATGCTGGGAGTTCAATCGTATCCTCGGGCCCTGGACTGGAATTTTGGCTATGGCCCAATTCCAACCCCCCAAAACAGACGTATATATTTGGACAGGAAAGGAAAATCTGTCTCTTCTCAAGCAATCAACTCTTTTGCACGAGGCTCTGCATAGTTTGACGGGCATGGGTGACGCGACCTTGTACTTTGTCTTGACCGGGAAGCCGCTCGGAAGGCAACCAACTCACGTGATCAGCACCTTCTTGGCGAACAATGGTTGTGCGGCAAATTAGGAGAAACGAGAATGCCAAAACTGTTCCGCGTAGTGTTACGTAGCGCGCTTACATCACTAGTGTTTTTTTATGGGACCTCTCATTCGTATGGTAACTGCGAGGCACCAGCGTACCGAGAGGGTAGAAGGGTTCCGAATTCCGCCTCTTATGTACTCCTTAATATCTCGCTGCGGCCCGAGAATTTCGCGCGCGAGAAATTGATCTGCCTCGCGAGCGTCTTAAAGGAAAAATATCAGGGCCCAGTAGCTGCTATAAAGATCTTCAATTCCGATGAAGCGGCTTTGAACTATGTCTCGCTGGGGAACGAATATGCCAACAGCGCGGTACTGTGGGCGTCAAAACTCCACGCGATCTACTACTCCAACATAGAAAGGCATGAGGAGTACCTTCTTCTCATACCGGACGGTCTAAGCCCATCGTTGGATTCACCCTTCAACACTCGTATTGATCTTCCTGAGAAACGGAAACTTCAATGCAAGTTGCAGATTCGAGATCGGTGCCTGATTGAATTTGACCACATCTCGGCGTCAAAGGAATACGGATCAGGTGCGGTCACGCTAACGGGGCAGATCATGCCCGATGGGACAGTCTCGGAAGTGGTTGTTGCTGACCCGGACGCGAATCCTCTGAGTTCACGGATCGCCGTGGCTGAGTTCGCGACACGTAACCTCAGAAGCTGGCGATTCGAGCCCAGTCTTACAAAGGACGAGATTAGAATCCTATATTCGGTGAAACAGGTCGATGCACCCTTCGAGGAGGGTGTCGACGTTAGATTCAGCTTGCCCGACAGGGTCGACGTTCAAATAGGGCCAGTGCAGATGCCAAAATAACCTGACAGCCCGGAATCTCAGCATGCATCAGCCAACGTTCAGTTGTTCGACGCAGACGCGTGTAGGGAGGTGCTGGTGCGCCCTGATTTGCTCTGTATGATACTTCTTTTGTGCCGGGCCGGCCAACTGATAGTGCTGTCTGCGACTTCAAGTGCAAGCCTGTCTGTCGGTGACCGGGTCTTCGTCGCGTCCAAAACGTATTCGCTTTTGCAATTGCACCTTTGCCGTGGAGGAAAGGAAATCGCCCCAGATTTGGACGGCCTGTATCGGAACTACCTTGACAAGATGGTCAGCGCAGACGATCGCCGCCAGTTCGATTTGGCTACAATCGAATTTGTCGCACAACTGCACAATGGGCACACGTTTTTCTGGGACACGTGGTTGGACGAAAGCAACAACCAACCACTGGGTTTCTACGCGAGACCGTTGGAAGGAAAGTGGGTAGTTCAGACCAGTTTTCTGGAGAGCCTGAAGCCTGGTGATGTTGTATCCCTCATCGACGGCACGGCAGTCGAAGCATTCTTTCTACGAGAGAGACGATACATTTCCGCGTCAAGCCTGGCCGCCCAGCGCAGCAATCTGTTCCTTTACCCATACCTGTTCCCAGAGCAATTCACCTTGACTCTGGAAGACCGTCGCCAGGTATCGATCAACCGCACGGTTTTAACAAGGCGCCCAGAAAAGACTGAGGGTCGGTGGGTAAGACCTGGTGCGACAGCGTACATTCGTATTCCCTCTTTCTTCAATCCATCCCAAGAAGAAGAGGCGTTGGATTTTGTGAGGCAGTTTCACAAATCAAAGGTTCTGATCATTGATGTGAGGAATAACCCGGGTGGCATCCCACCAGAGCGGCTGATCAGGGTGCTTATGGACCGCCCGTACCGCCGATGGGTCGAGTTCACAACCGCTTGCCTTGGCATGGCCAATGCAGCTCGTCAAACAACAAAAAACGAATCTGACGGCTCCCGCGGCGTCCCGTACGTAGCCAGCGACCTATCGGGGGACTCAAAATCGGCGCTAGAGAGCCGAGTCATAGCCGCCAGCCCAAATGCTTTCCGGGGACAGTTGATTCTGCTCGTAGACGGAGGATGCGTTTCAGCCTGCGAGGATCTTGTGGAGCCGTCCAAAGAGAGCGGTCGAGCCACAATCGTCGGTCAAACAACCCAGGGAAGCTCCGGCCTGCCTTTCATTTACGATTTCAAAAACGGAATGAGCCTTCGGGTTGCGGTTAAACGCTATTTTTTCCCTGATGGCTCCGAGTTCGAGGGTGTCGGCATTAAGCCCGACATCGAAGTGCATACCACGATTAAAGACCTCAAGAATGGACGTGATCTCGTTCTTGAAAAAGCATTGGACTTGGCAGCAAAACCGTAAGGCGCCCGAGCCTTTGCAGATCGATTACTATGGCATTCATAGTCGTCGGCTTGCCATCCGCGCCGCGAAGTTTTGTCCGAAGCCGACTTTGAAATCAGAGGAGAGGTCAACACAAATTGAAGGAGGTCTGCGGACTCGAAATAACGAGGGGCCATTGAGGGGCCAATAGGGATTCCGTTGAGTTCCCCGGCGTGCCTCCTCAGCGTCTTATCGTTCCCCAACATTTCGTCTAAGTCCTTCGAACTCCGATGGGCATTGTTTTCGATCCCCACCGCCCCTACCACCGTATCTTATTGATATCACTGGCCTTACATATGGTCGTGGGAAACAACCCCACCGCCCGGGAGCTCGTGGGCTATCAAACTTGCTGCCATGCCAACACTGAAAAGTAAAACCACCAGACGTGATCCGGGCGTCAATATCCTGAGGAACTGCGCTTGACGTCGGGGATCGACTTGGGCAGCCATCCCCATTTTCTTTTCTGCAGCAACAGTTTCCAGTCGACGCGCATAAAGACGTAAACAACAGCCAGAAGTGCAAGTTGCGTCAAGACAAAGTAGACGCTGAAGTAGGCCATAGCGTCGGTTTCCTCTAGTGCCAGCTTTCGCGAAACGGCCACCGCACTCATTGTCCAGAAGTAGTAGCTTACGAAGCGGCCGATGAAGAAAGGGGCCACAAGGCGGACAAGGGGCATGGTCGTCAATCCGTAAGCAATGAACAGGTAATTCGAAGGCAGGGGCGTGAAGGCATAAAACAGAAAAAGCCCAAACGTCAGATTTGGCCGTTTCTCCAACTCCAGTTTGAGCGAATTAATACTTTGCTTTGCCGCCTCGCCGAGCCAATGGTTGCGGATGATTATGCGGGACAGTTTTCCGAGCAGCGACCTCCCCATCGCCGCGGCAACGGCCCCTACGAGTGCGAACGACCAATCCATGTGCGTGGGAAGCCGGAATCCCAAAAACGAGAACACCATCCAGGTAGGTGGCGCAAAAGCCGGGATGACATTGAGCAGGAATACCACCAAAAACAGAACTAAAAGCGGACCCATTCTTTTCTCTTGGTGTAGGGGCCTTTTTATGAAGCAGTAGACCTCAAGTGGTGTTTCAGTTCGTGCCAACTGTTACAGCCATATTTTCGCACAACTACCTATAGCGCATCGGCAAATCTTATCTGGGACGTTCGCGCTTCTGGATCCCAAAGAAAGTGCTCCCTTATTGCCGCGACGTGCTGCTGCTGCAGATCATGGAAGAAACTCCTTGCCTCCCGTCTTAATTCCTCAAGAGTCCGTTCGGAGAGTCGGTTTCACTGCTCCGGCTGCTTCCTTTTGTGTGTGAGCTTTCGCTGCAGATCAGGTCCAAACTCATCAACCAGGTGGTCAATCACACTGAAGGGAATGCCCATTTCCACCCGGGAAAATGTCTTGCCGACCCCGCGTTCCTCCTCCGGGTAATACGCGTTGGCCAGGGCACTGGCCGCCAGCCCTCCAAGCAGACCCGACCAGTTAAACGCCTTGCGCTGGGAGTCGGTATTCGTTACTACAGGCCGGATGAGCGCGTGCGCAAAGCGGAGTCTCCAAGGTCCCGAGCCTTTGCGAAAATACCTGGGATCCTGGTGCAGGAGGGAAGGAAAGAGAAACGTTCTAAAGAAACCGCTCGCTGATTCATCAGCCATTCCCGCACCAAAGCGCTTGGCGTAGCCTGCTGCGCCCTGTCCGTATCCCGCCAAGTCATTGTTCGCCTGCGCAACGCCCGCGGTGAACGCAATATAGCTGATGGTAAACGGATCCGTGTTGTTGTTGAAAAACATCCGAAACTTTTCGCGCGATGAAAGAGCAGTGGGAGTCTTGCTGTCTGAAACGGTGAACGTGGGAATGATCCAGAAGAGACGCGGCGGCTTTTCATCGGGCTCAGATGTCTTTGCGATTGGAGCATCGGGGAAAGATGACTGGATGTGTCGCGGTGTTACCTGCGGCTGGACTTGCGGAGCTTCCTGTGCCCAGGAAGCACTTACTGGGAGCCATGCAAGAACGATCCAATGGAAGAGGCGGAACCTCATAGTACTTCGGGCTCGCCACGCTGTCACCCGCGTCATTCATCGCGCTTGACGCAGGCACGACTACGTCTGACTTAGATGCTGCTCGCGATCCCGTGCCTTCACAACGCACCAGATCACATCCCAATGTGACTAGCGACACGATGTCCTGGCACGCATGCCACTGACAGAGTCTCTTCCGGATTGGAGCCTGTAAACTGAACGCGTGGTACCGCAGTGCGTTCAGCACGTCCCCGTTCACCTTCTTTTCTGTGAGGATAATCAACCGCGTGTGTGGCCGCACCATCCGCAAACGCCGCAGCAACTCCACGTCTTCCCCGCCCGTCGTCCTCGCGCTTGTTACAATTAGATCGAAAGCTTCCGCCGTCGCCAACTCCAATGCAGTCGCGTTATCGTGCGCATAGCTAAGCTTCCAGACGTCTCGGTCGAACAGCTCCTCCAGCTGCTGGTCAATCTCTCTAGACCCTCGGATTAGTAAGGCGTTTCGTCTTTTGATGATTAGATCATCGGGGTTTGAGGCGTGATGGTCAGCAGACATCGCCGTAATCCTCTACGTGTGCAACGTGGGAGAGGGAACTGCATGCCACCATAATTCCCGGCCTCCGCCCGAACAATCCACATCCGCTCAGACGTTTCTAGATCTTCGAGAGGCACAGGACTTTTGCAAAATTCGGTGTGCCGCTAGGGCACCATTGTGGTGTCGCTCGGTAAACCAGACAGGCGCATAGTCTTCGAGTAGCTCAAACAATCCCATGAACGCTTCCGCCACAATCTTAAATTGCAAGTCGAGTGATTCTTCGCCTTCGCTTTGAGGCAGTGCCTTTTCATCGGAGGGCCGTGGGTCCATCTAATGTCCGCCAGCCTTTGCTTTAAAGCCCGAGGCTCGGGAAATGTGAATGGCTGAATAACCGCAGGCATTACCCTTCCATCCACAATTGCAGCTCGCTTCATATATCCGCGCTCGGACTTCGTCCTCATTCACAACGTCTCTCGAAGGGAAGCTAGCGAACAGTTCAACCCTCCCGCAGTTTACGCAACGGAACGTAAGCGAGTAATCTCCGGTCTTTCGGGCCATTGAAAAACTCCGAATGCCGTTTCCGGAAAAGCAAGCGGTTATCGACAAAAGATCTGCGCTAGGACGACAGTAAAGTGCACAATCCTCGATCCGGAGACGTACGTTCACCACAGGTGTTACGATCAGCCAAAGCGTTAGTCCATCGGCTTAGTAAACTCTCTCGCCGCGAAGCAACAACAACTTTTCATTGGGACTCATTCGCGCACTCTTCCAGTACCCACAATCAGACGATCTTTCAGATTCGCCCAGCTCCGAAAGCCGTAGTGCCGTGCGACTATGTATTGGGCGTCGGCAAGTCTCGCGTTGGAAGTGATGTCTAGAACATCAAAGGGGCGGTATCCTGCAGTTGCAGCGACATCGCCCCGTTGCAAAGCATGCAACAGTCTTCTTGCTTCCTTCCGGATTGCTTCGAGATTTGCAGAGGGTAAATTATGATGCATCGTACAGTTTCCTAGCTCCCCTTAGGAAAATTGCACTGCCGAGCAGTTCTGCGCGAGTCAGACGTTCTCCGCCCAAGAATCGCTGACGAACTCTACTCGCCGCTTGAAATAAGAAGCGTAAGTACAGTCGCGCAGAACTACACGACAGTGCAGACCAGCTAAGCACAATTGCACAGGTATCTGGGAGCGAACACGCAGGTTTTGCAAGCGTTCTCATCTCTAAGTACTCACCTAATCCTTGTTGCTCTGCTTGAATGAAGGCGGCTCCCCACAGAGACCTTGAGCCTCGGGCGCGGGGGACTGAAACAAGCCCGCCAATTGCCGCCGGAATTCGTCGCTGATGCTCTTGGCTTCGCCGCACATCCGAACCTCGTCCAGACGATGAGCATAGAATCGCAAGCTTACACTGTCACCACTAACCAATGCGTCCGTCCATTGACGTAGGTAAAACCTCTTCGCACGCAGCAACAATAACTCTTCATTCGGATTCATTCGGGCACTTTACTGATATGTGGCGTCAGTTCCGTAACACTGCAAGTATCGCTCCCAAGTGTTCTTGGTTTCAATTCGCCAAACGGCGTGAGGGAAACTATGACTTAGGTGATATACAAAAAGGACTGCATTGGATTGCAACTAAGTAGGCGAACTCGAGAAGACTTCGCATCATAGTGGCCAATGACAATCAGGTTTTTTTTGGAGATGCTTACGTCCCTGCTGGCGGTCGAGTTCGATGTCGTGGCTTCAGCCGAGGATGGTAAATCGGCGCTGGAACTCGTTCCCCGCGTAAGCTTAGAATGTTGCGATTCGACACCGCTTACAGGCTCGACAGATGTATTATACCGCGCTCCAGAGCGATCCGGATGGCTTCTGTGCGGCCAGTAGCACCGAGCTTCTTGAAGACATGGCCCGTATGGACTTTAATCGTGCCCTCCGTAACTCCGAGCGTGGTTCCAATCTCTTTGTTGCTTTTTCCGGCGGCCACCAACTTCATGATCTCCGCCTCGCGTTTCGTCAGGCGCTCGCATCTGACTCCGGTAGCCAACTGCGTCGCGACTAACGGAGACATCTCGACCTTTTCTTCATACACTGTCCGGATCGCATTCACGAGTTCTTCGCGACGGCAGTCCTTCAAAAGGTACGATATTGCGCCGGCCTTCAATGCCTGATACACGTCCTCGTCTCCCTTATATGTGCTGAGTACGATTACCTTTGCCTTGCGGTCTTTTCCGCGAATATTCTTGGTGGCCGCAATTCCGTCCATTTCCGGCATCCGCAGATCAAGCAGAACCACATCGGGACGATGCTTTAGATATTGTTGAACTGCGGCCCAGCCATTTTCTGCTTCGCACACGAGTTTCATGTCCGGCTGGGACTTGATAAGCGCTGCCAAGCCTTCCCGGACCACGGGATGATCATCCGCAACCATGACGCGAATTTCCTTGCTGGGAGCCGCTCGCGCCTTCTTCTTCATCGGGAAGCCTCCCGTGACTGTCTCTCGAGAAGTGGAACCCTGACTTCAAGGCGTGTGCCCTTTCCAAGTCGGCTCTCCAATGTGAACCGCCCGCCGATGAATTGCGTGCGATCACGCATGTTGGCTAGGCCCATTCCGTGTTCAACTTTCTTAACGTCAAACCCACGCCCGTCATCTTGCACCTGAAGTTGAAGCTTCTTCTTGCCGAACACGAGCCCAATACGGACAGTACTCGCGTGAGCATGTCGGAATGCATTGTCGATCGCTTGTTGTGCAATGAAGAAAAGATTCTCCTCTACCGCAGCATCCAGAGCCCGTGGTGTTCCGCGCAAGAAAAATCTCAGGCGACCATTTCCATTCGAATGCGCGCGGTCTGCTAATTCCCGAATTGAACTTACCAAGTCGCTTGGCCGCTTTCTCAAATGCCCAGATAATTCCATCAGTGAGTGACGAACCTCCTCGAGGTTTTTGCGCGCCACTTCCTCTGCTTTCTTCAGGCGAATCCTCGCTTCATCCGACAGATTCGCCGAGACCTGCCCAGCAGCTTCCAGATTCATGATGATCCCCGTGAATCCCTGAGCCAAAGTGTCGTGCAGGTCCCTGGCCACGCGGGCGCGCTCTTCGAGCACAGTCGCCAGGCGAGTTTGCTCTTCGAGTCTCTTCCGATCAGTTAGATCCAGAATGGTAGCGGAGAGGAAGATGCCGCTGGATGTTTCGAGCGGGCTCAGACTGACTTCAATAGGAAACTCAGAACCATCCTTTCGTCTTCCAATAAGTTCCAAGCCGCCCCTCGTGGGCCGGGCCTTTGGCTGCTTCATGTACTTCTGCCGCTCTTCCATGTTTTTGTGACGTAGGCTCGGCCGTATCAGGATTTCGACGGTCTGTCCGACCATCTCCTCGCGTGAATATCCGAAGATGTGTTCCGCCTGGGAATTCACGATGGCCATTCTTCCATTCGAATCGTGAATGATGATGGCGACCGGAGCGTTTTCCACGGAGACGCGAAACTTTTCCTCGGCCTCCTTGCGCGCTGTGATATCGAGGAACGCGCCCACGCCGCCTTGTGGCTCATTATTTGTGCCCAAAAGTGGCACGGCATTGCCGATCAAGCTTCGCCGAGCGCCATCCTGGTACAGCACATCCAGTTCGAAGTCGTGAATCGCTTGCCCGGTCGCTGCAGCCTTCTGGAGGGGCAGTTCGGACGGCGGGATTTCGATTCCATTTTTCACAATACGGAAGGTCTCCGGCCGTTGGCCCGCGGGCGCCGACTTCGAAACGTTGCTTCCCGGCGGCCGCTGAAGCAACTCATAAGCCATCCGATTGCCGGTGATCTCCAGGCACC
>Ga0207815_1000188_pt1 | contig 9645 bp, 5 predicted proteins | sample LuqExpMetagenom4_FD_187762 | JGI IMG/M metagenome (GOLD analysis project Ga0207815, IMG submission 187762) | Tropical forest soil microbial communities from Luquillo Experimental Forest, Puerto Rico - Sample 4 (SPAdes) | ecosystem: Environmental > Terrestrial > Soil > Tropical forest ... | reverse complement strand
GGCCGCGCGCGGACGGCGCAATGAAAGTTCGCCTGGGGAGGCGCCGGAGCCGCCTCGGCCGGCCAGCGAGATCGTGCAGACCGGCGCGCAGATGCTCGTGCCGCTGATCGCGATCTTTGCGGCCTATATCATCATGAACGGCCACTTGTCAGCGGGCGGAGGATTCCAGGGTGGAGCGGTGATCGCGTCGAGCGTGATCCTCCTGCTGCTCGCCGACCCGCACCGGCGACTCGATCTCGACTTTCTCAGCTACACCGAGTCGGTCGCGGGCGTGCTCTTCGTTCTCGTCGGCGTCGCCGGAATGATCGTCGCCGGCGGATTCCTGGACAATCGGGTGCTGCCGGTTGGTCAGTTCGGCGCGTTCTTCAGTGCGGGCGCGATTCCGGTGCTCTCGATCCTGCTGGGCATCAAGGTCGGCTGCGAACTCAGCGTCATCATCGACCGGTTCCGGCCTGAGCTCTCCACTGAAAGAGGCAGCCAATGATCTCTACCGTTGTTCTTTCCACCGGCCTCGCGCTGATCCTGATCGGGGTCTGGGGCATGTTGACACATCGCAACATCCTGCGGATCGTCATCGGCTTCTCGCTGATGGGCACGGGTACGCATATCTTCATCGTGGCAATCGGCTATGTCGCGAACGGCACGGCGCCGATCATGGATCGCGCCTTGAACGTGGCCGAAGCACCGGCGCGAGCCGTCGACCCGATCCCGTCGGCGCTGGTCGTGACCGCGATTGTGATCGGGCTTGCCGTCACGGCGATCATGCTGGCCTATGCGATCCGGCTCTACGACTCCAAAAAGACGCTCTCGATCGACGCCTTCACCGAGTCGAAATGGTAAGCAGCGCCCTTAATCCGCTCAACATCTTCATCGTCGGCCTCGGCGGCGCCTTCCTAATCCCGCTGGTCGATCGTCTGGGGCGCAGGTGGCTCGCCGCGGCGTTCGTGCTCGCGCTGGCCGCGATGACGCTGATTTCGGGCGTCTCGCTGTGGCGGCTTGTGCAAGGCGCGGCGCCAATCGACATCCTAACCGGCGGCGCGAACCCGCCCTATGCCATCAATCTGCGGATGGGCCTCCTCGAGGCGGTCTTTGCGTTATGCATCAACCTGGTCGCGCTGCTCGGCGCCGGCGCGTTCACGCACAAAAAGTACGGCACCATGTTGCTCTACCTCCTGCTGGTCACGGGCATCCAGGGCATGGTGATGACCCGCGACTTGTTCAATCTGTTCGTGTTCTTGGAGATGGTCTCGATCGCCACCTACGGGCTGCTCAGCCTGCAGGATACGCCTGCTGCGCTGTCGGCGGCTTTCAAATACCTGATGGCGACGGTCCTGGCGTCGACCTTCTTCCTGATTGGCACGATACTGCTCTATGCGGCGAGCGGGATTCTCAACATCGACGATCTGATTGCCGGGCGAGAGACCGTCGCCGGGCCCATCGGATTCGCTGCCCTGATGTTTCTGCTCGCCTGCCTGCTGCTCGAGCTCAAACCGTTTCCCGCAAACGGATGGGGTCTGGATGTATACGAGACCGCCCGTGGTGACGTCGCGGCGCTCATTTCGGGAGGCGTTTCGGCCGGCGTGTTCTTTGCGCTGCTGAAGCTGTTGCCGCTGTTCGACAGCCAGCTTGAGCTCATTGCCGCGCTGAGCGCGGTCACGTTCCTGTTTTCGAACCTGATCGGGCTGCGGCAGACCAGAGCACAACGACTGCTCGGCTATTCGTCGATCGCCCAGATGGGCCTCATGACACTCGCTGCGTGTCTTCTGCAAGAGCTTCAAGCCGAAGGCTCCGTTCTTTACCTCGTGGTCGGCGGCCTGTTCGTCAATCACCTGTTCGCCAAGGTCGGGCTGTTCTGGCTGGCGGGCCATGTCGGCGGAAAGCGTCTGCTCGACTGGTCGTCACTCTCTGGACAACCCGGCGCAATCCTCCTGTTTGGCATTCTCTTGGCTGCGATCTCCGGATTGCCACCGTTCCCGGGCTTCTGGGCGAAGTGGCAACTGGTCCTGAGCCTGGCAGCGGGCCAGCGCTATGTCTGGATCGTGATCGTGCTCACCGGCTCGCTGCTCGAAGCGACCTATCTATTCCGCTGGTTCGGTCGGATCGTCCATTCGCCCGCCAATGCCGACGAGTCGCCGCGCAACGGGATTGAGCTGCTGCCCGTGTTCGCGATGGCCGTGCTGCTGGTTGGGTGCGGTTACCTGACGGCGATCCTCGCGGGCATCACCTCACCGTGGGTGTTAGTGCCGCTTGCCGCGGGCCTCGCACTTTACCCGCTCGAGCGGCTGGACGCGCGGGTGAACGGCATGATCGCTCTCGCGGCGGTGTTGGTTGGCGGCCTGTGGCTCATCCGCGACCTGTCAGGCATCAACCTCCTGTTCGCGGTTCTGCTGCTCGCGGGCGGCTTGGTCGTGTCGATCGCCTGTCTCGAGCGGCGCGACCGCAGGCCAGGCTTTTACCCGCTGCTCGCCATCATGCTGCTATCGCTGGCGGCCCTGCCGCGGGCCTCGACCAGCCTCGAGTTCTTTTTCATCTGGGAGCTGATCACCCTATCGTCCTACTTTCTTATCTTGCGGCGGCGCGAGGCCGCGATTCATGCGTTGCGCTACCTGCTGTTCTCGCTGGCGGCTGCGTTCTTCTTGCTCGCCGGATTCGCATTGATGGATGCGGCAGCCAGCAGCACGGCGCTCGCGACGCTGCGCGCGGCGGGACCAGAGAACGTCCCAGTCTTTCTGCTCCTGGCAATCGGGCTCCTGATCAAGGCGGGGGCCGTCGGCGTCCATGTCTGGCTGCCAGACGCCTATGCGGAAGCTGACGATGATGTGTCCGCGCTACTCTCGGCGGTCGTCAGCAAGGCATCGATGTTCGGCCTGCTGGTCGGGACCTATCTCGCCATCCGTTCGGAGGTCACGCTCAATCTCGCACATGTCCTCGGATGGATCGGCATGCTAACCACGCTCGCGGGGGCCGTGCTGGCGGTGCGCCAGGACGACATAAAGCGCATGCTGGCCTATTCGAGCATGAGCCAGCTCGGCTACATCATGGCGGCAATCGCGCTGATGAGCCATCTCGGCTGGGTCACCGCGCTCTATCTCATCGCCAATCATCTGATGGTGAAGGGCATCCTATTCCTCACCGCCGCGGCGCTCATTCTGCGCACAGGCCGGCGCCTGTTGGCCGATCTAGGTGGACTCGCGCCGGTCATGCCGCTCACGTTCGCTGCAGCGACCATCGCGATCGTAGCCATGTCAGGCCTGCCGCCGCTCGCGGGCTTCGGCGCCAAGTGGCTCCTCCTGAGCGCGATGATCGAGAAGGGCTGGTACGGGCCCGCGATCATGACGCTTCTGGCAACCTTCGTAGGCTTCCTCTACATGGCACGCTTCATCCAGGCGATCTTTCTCGGCCCGCGCAAGGCCGGATACGACAGGATCGCCGATGCGCCGATCGCCCTGCTGGTCCCGCAGTATCTCTTGATCGCAGGCATCGTCGTGATGTCTTTCTTTCCCAAGCTCTTAATCGAGCCGATCTCTAGGGCGATCGATCCCCAGTTCGCATCGACCCTGGTGTGGCAGGGCATGTCGCTCGAATTGATCTACGGCTACTGGAACCCTGTGCCGACGATGGTGTTCGCGGTTGCTGCCGCGGCGGTCTTGTTCGGGCTCTTCTGGCTGCTGAGAACGGCCGGCTGGCCACAGGTCCGCGGCCGCTCTCCGGCCGGCGTCTACGAGACGTGCAGGCGCGTCTTCACGTTGTTAACCCCGCCGTGGGCAAACGAATTCTGGGCGGGGCTCGGAGGCGCTGTCGGCGCGCTCGCTGGCCGCACGCGACTGCTCTATACCGGCGACGGCCAGACATACAATCTCTACATTCTGTACTACTTCTTGGTCTTATACGTGGCGAGCGATGGCCTTCGTCAGATATGGCCGGGTCGTTAGCCGCCCAATCCAGCAGCGCTGTGCTCCTGTCTGGCTCTCAAGATCTGTGTCAAGATTGTCATGCCCGCGCCAGCAATCAGACAACCAACTACGCGCTGAGCCCAGATCCTATCTGGCAAGATTACAAAGCGCGCCTGAACTCTAGAATATAATAATAATACCTAAAGATTAGTCGTTTCGAATGCCAAGAGCGGTATCCTCTCGCGCTCCTGACGTCGCCGCGATTGCCACGTGTTCTTTGCGGCAATGCTCATAGTCAGTAACGACACAACGGGGAAGGACACTAATGTCGTCACAAACTGCATTAAGCCCGCCCTCCGCTCTCGACCGGTTGTTGTGCAGACCATCAGTCGGCGGCATTTTGTGAGCACTGCATGGAACTCGAAAGTCGAGGGGCTTGGACCGCGATAGCGTCGATTACGGTCGCGATCCTGCTATCGTCGTGCCAGCGCCAGGACGAAACGCCGAAGGCCGAAGTACGGCCGGTGCGCACCGTGACGGCCGTCAAGCACGACATCGGGGAAACCGTCAGCTATACCGGCCGCATCGAGGCCGAGAACGAAACCCGGCTGTCGTTTCGTATCGGTGGTCGTATGATCGAACGCGGCCCCAATGTCGGCGACATGCTCGAGCCAGGGCAGATCGTGGCCAAGCTTGAGCCGCACAACGAATTAAACGCGTTGCGGTCGGCGGAAGCAGCCGTTGCGGCGGCCCGGTCGCAGCTCAACGAAGCGCAAAACAACTATGAACGCCAGCGCTTCCTTCTGGCACGGGACGTTGCATCGCGGGTTCAATATGAGCGCGCTGAGCAGACCCGCGATACCGCGCGTGCCCAGTTAGAAACCGCCGAAGCACAGCTACACATTGCTCAGGATCGCGTGCACGATACCGAATTGAGGGCGGACGCTGGCGGCGTCGTAGTCGCGACCGCGGCGGAGCCCGGCGAGGTTGTGCAGGCGGGTCAACAGATCATCCGCATGGCACCAAAAGGCGGGCGCGATGCGGTATTCGACGTGTCCGGCCAAGTCCTTAGATTGGCTCCGCGCGAGCCACTCATCGATGTGAGCCTTACAGATGACCCAGGCGTGCACACAGTCGGGCGCGTGCGTGAGGTATCTCCGCAGGCCGATCCGGTCACCAGGACCTTCGAAGTCAAGGTCGGCCTAACCGATCCGCCCGCCGCCATGCGCCTCGGCGCGACCGTCATTGGGCGCATGCAACTTGAGACCGCGCCGACCATAGAGATACCCGCGAGCGCACTAACCGAACATAATCGTCAACCTGCCGTTTGGCTGGTCGATCCGACGAGCCTCGTCGTAGCGCTGCGCAATGTCGAAGTACTTCGCCATAACCCCGCAACCGTCGCGATCGCCAATGGGCTCGATACGGGAGACATCGTCGTGACTGCGGGAGTTCAGGCTCTACATCCTGGGCAGAAGGTCCGGCTGCTGGAAGCGGCGAAATGATGCGATTCAATCTTTCCGAATGGGCGCTGAACCATCGCTCCTTTGTAGTGTATTGCATGCTGATCACCGTGGCGGCGGGCCTAATGTCGTATTTCCGCCTCGGCCGCAATGAAGACCCTGCGTTCACTTTCAGGACGATGATCGTCCAGGCCGCTTGGCCGGGTGCAACCCTCGACGAAACGCTCGACCAGGTGACCGATCGCCTTGAGCAAACCCTCAAGGAGACGCCGAACCTCGACTTCCTGCGCAGCTTTACCCGCGCGGGCTCCACAACCATATTTGTGAACCTGAAAGGCAGCACGCCGCCCAAGAGAGTACCCGATATCTGGTATCACGTCCGGAAGAGTGTAGGCGACATGCGCCATACCCTGCCCTCGGGTGTCGTCGGTCCAGGTTTCAATGACGAGTTCGGCGACACGTTCGGTATCATCTACGGCTTCACCTCAGACGGCTTCACCCACCGCGAGCTTCGTGACCATGTTGAGAAGATCCGCACGCGCCTGTTAAACGTTCCCGACGTATCCAAGATCGAAGTCCTTGGCGCACAGGACGAGCAGATCATAATCGAGTTCTCCACTGAAAAACTCGCTGGCCTTGGTATCGACCGCGCGGCGCTCATCGCCGCCATTCAGGCGCAAAACGCGGTCAGCCCCACCGGGACGCTGGAAACTGGCGATGAAAGACTCATGCTCCGTGTATCGGGCGCCTTCGAATCTGAGCGCGACCTTCTGAACATAAACATTGCTGCGAACGGCCGGCTGCTCCGCCTGAGCGATATTACCGAGGTCAGACGAATCTTCGTTGATCCGCCGCAGCCGATTTTCCGCATTAACGGCAAACCGGGGATCGGGCTTGCCATCGCGATGCGGGAGGGCGGCGACATCTTGGCGCTCGGGCAGAACATTCGCCGGACTATGAACGAGATCACCGCCGATCTACCGGTCGGGATTGAGCCGGTTCTGGTGGCGGACCAATCGTCAGTGGTCCAGACCGCAATTGGCGAGTTTATGGCCTCGCTTTGGCAAGCGATCGCCATCATCATGGCGGTGAGTGTCATCAGCCTCGGGCTTCGAGCTGGTGCAATCGTCGCCTGCTCGATCCCGCTGACGCTAGCGCTCGTCTTTCCGATCTTGCAATTTGTTAGCATCGACCTGCAGCGTATTTCGCTCGGCGCACTCATCATCGCGTTAACGCTGCTCGTCGACGACGCTATGAGCACGATCGACGCTATGACGATGCGGCTTGCAGCGGGTGATGAGAAGGAAAAGGCGGCCACCTTCGCCTACCAGACGCTAGCGTTTCCGATGTTAACTGGCTCCTTCGTCACTATGGCCGGTTTCGTACCCATCGGCTTCGCTAAGAGCTCCGCCGGCGAATACACGTTCTCGATCTTTGCCGTGGTCGGCATCGCGGTGCTAGCGTCCTGGCTGGTTGCGGTTATCTTCATCCCGCTTCTAGGCGTCGCGTTCCTGGCCAAGCCGACGGTGCAGCAATCGTCCGAGCCGGGTTTCATGCTCCGCATCTTTCGCCGCATGCTCATCGCGGCGATGAGAATGCGCTGGCTCACCATTCTGTTGACGCTCGCTTGCTTCGGCGTAGCCCTCTTGGCCCTTCCGTCGGTGCCGAGGCAATTCTTTCCGTCCTCGGACCGGCCGGAACTCCTGGTCGACCTAAGGCTGCCGCAGAATGCCTCAATCTACGCGAGCAGCGACGCCGCAGCTAAGATCGAGGCAGTCCTCAAGAACGATCCCGATGTCGAGCGCTGGAGCACAAATATCGGGCGCGGTGCAATCAGGTTCTATCTGCCGCTCAGCGTTGAGCTGGCAAACCCCTTCTTCAGCCAGTTCGTGGTCATCGCCAAGGACGTCGGCGCCCGCGAACGGCTGCGTGAAAAACTCGAGCGCATGCTCCAAGAAGAATTTCCCAACGCCATTACGCGTATTGCACCGCTGGAGCTCGGGCCGCCCGTTGGCTGGCCTTTGCAATACCGGGTCAGCGGACCGGACATCAACAAGGTCCGGGAGATCGCATTGCAGCTTGCCCAGACCGTTGCCGCTGACGGCCGGACGCGGCGGATCAATTTCGATTGGATGGAGCCCGCCCGGCAGGTCCGCGTTCGCATCGATCAGGACCAGGCAAGACTCCTCGGCCTGAGCTCAGAGTCGATCGCCACGGTCCTTAACACCGTGATGTCAGGGCTGCCCATCACCCAAGTGCGCGACGGCATTTATCTGGTCGACCTCGTTATGCGGGCCAAGGACTCACAACGCGTTTCTCTGTCGACACTGCGCAATCTGATGTTCCCACTGCCGAACGGCCGAACCGTGCCGCTCGGCCAATTTGCGACATTGGATTTCGAGCAGGAGCTTCCGCTGGTTTGGCGACGGGACGGCGTGCCGACCTTAACCATCCAGGCCGACGTGACGCCCGGAAACACTCCGGAAAGCGTGGTTGCCGCGCTCGCCCCGACCGTGACCAAGTTCGAGGCCGGCTTACCCAGTGGTTACCACGTCGCGATGGGCGGCACTGTCGAGGAGAGCGCACAATCGCAGGCTTCCGTATTTGCAGTGGTTCCGCTCATGCTGCTCATCACCGTCACGTTCCTGATGATCCAGCTTCAGAGCTTCAGCCGTCTGTTCCTCGTGCTGAGTGTTGCGCCGATGGGACTGATCGGCGTCGTCGCCGCGCTGCTCCTCGTCAACAAGCCGCTCGGGTTCGTCGCCATCCTGGGAATCCTAGCGCTTCTCGGGATGATTGCACGCAACGCCGTGATCCTGATCGATCAGATCGAGTCCGAGAGAGCGGAGGGCAAGGCGATATGGGACGCGGTGGTCGAAGCCGCAATGTCGCGCTTTCGTCCCATCATGCTTACAGCGATCTCAACGGTGCTGGGCATGATACCCATCGCGCCGACGATCTTCTGGGGCCCGATGGCCTATTCGATCATGGGTGGACTTCTCGTCGCCACCGTTTTGACGCTGATCTTCTTGCCCGCACTATACGTAACCTGCTTTCGCGTGAACAAATCAGAACTCGCATCCGCGTGAACAAACCAGAACCCGCATCGCGCTGAACGTAGCCTGCTGTGTTGTAAACGCTCGCTACGAAACCATGCGTAGGAGACAACGATGCCCTTAGAAAGGCCACGCAGTTCACTACCGATCGACCTCGCCCTGCAGGGTGGCGGCTCTCATGGAGCGTTCACCTGGGGCGTCCTGGATCGACTTCTCGAGGAGCCCTGGCTGCAAATTGTTGGGATCTCGGGCACCTCGGCCGGTGCAATGAACGCGGCCGTTTTGGCCGCTGCATGGACTGAAGGCGGGCGCCAGGGTGCGCGCGCAGCACTCGATGAATACTGGAAACGCGTTTCGCGCGCCGCTGCTTTTAGCCCACTGCAACGCACCCCCTTCGATCGGCTGATGGGCCGCTGGACGCTCGATTGGAACCCTGCCTTCATCACGATGGACCTGATGACTCGGATATTTTCTCCCTACAATCTTAATCCACACGGCTTCAACCCCTTGCGTGACATTCTCGCCGAAAGTATTGACTTTGCTCGGCTTGCCCGCTCGCCGATCAAGCTGTTCATAACTGCAACAAATGTGCGCACTGGCCGCGGGCGCATCTTTCGCAACCCAGAGATTACCCCCGACGTTTTGCTGGCTTCGGCATGTTTGCCGACGATGTTTCAGGCAATAGAGATTGATGGCGAACCATATTGGGACGGAGGGTTCGCCGGCAATCCAACCATCACGCCCCTGGTCCGGGAAACCGAAGCTCATGACTCGGTCCTGGTACAAATCAATCCGCGAGAAAGACCGGGCACGCCGCGATCGGCACCCGAAATCCTCAACCGACTCAACGAAATTTCTTTTAACTCACCGCTGATGAAAGAGCTGCGCATGATTGCACTCCTGCGCGAAGCGTCCGACCCAGGAAAGGGCGAGGGTTGCCGTTGGGCCGGCATGCGGACGCATAGAATCATGACGGAAATGATGACGGAGCTCGGTCACTCTTCGAAGCTCAATGCCGAATGGGAATTTCTAACTATGCTGCGGGCAGAAGGACATCGCGCAGCGAGCGAATTTCTGGATAGCCACGCCGATGACCTTGGTCACCGTTCTACCACCGACATTGACGTGCTGTTGTCGGAGTGTTGAGTCATGAGCCTATTGGGCATTCTGGTTGGCCTCGGCCTTCTGGTCGGATTTGCTTTTCGTGGTTGGTCCGTTTTGCTCCTCGCGCCG
>Ga0207815_1000186_pt1 | contig 9695 bp, 10 predicted proteins | sample LuqExpMetagenom4_FD_187762 | JGI IMG/M metagenome (GOLD analysis project Ga0207815, IMG submission 187762) | Tropical forest soil microbial communities from Luquillo Experimental Forest, Puerto Rico - Sample 4 (SPAdes) | ecosystem: Environmental > Terrestrial > Soil > Tropical forest ... | reverse complement strand
GAATTTGTGTGGCTGCTCGAGGACACGGCGCCATTTATTGTTGGCCGCGCTTTGGCCGCGATGCAGCGGTATCTCGACATGCTTTTGCCTCCGTTCAGCGATCATCCTCTCCCTCACGGTGAGGAGTGGGCTCCGGTCCACTGGCACCTCCTAGGGATGAATGCTCATCGGCGCGGAGGGAACAGATCATATTGGATAGAAAACTGAAGTCTCGTGGCCTCCGCGTCGGCTCGATTGTTTTGAACATGCGTTCCGTAAAGGAACTCACCGCCAACCGAGATCGCGTCTCGAATTTTCCAAATCAAGTTTGCGGCAGCATACTGACTGCTGTGGAATGCCTCTGGCAACTGTGTCGACAAGTTCTGTACATGAACGTAGCCATAGGTTGCTGTAGAGCGCCATCGAGGGCTCCAGGAATGTTGATAAGCGATATAGCCTCCGAATGCCGGCAATGCCTGAAGGTTTCCCTGTGCATTGAAGGCCGCGTCAGCTGCCTGCCCATCGAGGTCGATCAGGTATCTGCCAATTCCTTGGCCGTAGTTCATCTGAAAGAGAACCGAATCGCGGGAAGCAACCGAGTGTGCCCCTGCAAAAGTCAAGCCCCAACCGAATACGTGAGATTCCCCCAGGATCGGGGAATATCCGCGCAGGTCGCGAAAGATACTCGAGACTTGCAAATGTCCTTGTTCGGCGTCAAACCGGTACTTCAACGCGAAATCGGGGACTGAATAGGTTGCACTAGCGTTCGAACTTCTGGTCTGAATGTCCGTTAAGGGTTGCTCGACCGAAACCGCCATACTGTTGCCTCCTCCAAGTGGCTGCGTGTACCGCACTTGGGCTTGAGTCGCATAGGTATTACCGTTTGGACCCTGGAAATCGAGCGTATCAGGGTCCGTATCGACATCGAGAAAAGTTGAGTATGTGTATCCCAGAAGGAAATTGTGCAGTTGTCCGTATAAATGATAGAGATGATAAACAGGTTCCACACCGTCGCCGCCAAAAAAATCATTTTCATAATAGAAGCGAAGCTCTCCCAAGTTAGTGTCCCGGCGAAGGTCAAGACTGAGTCTGGACTCATTGATGTGCAGGTTGGTGTTGTTGTAGGGGGCTATGGCCCCGATCGGAATGGTCGAGGGGATGAACGCGGTCGGAAATCCGGCAGGCTGGAAATCGTGAATTACATCAACTTTGGCATAGCCCCCGAGTTGCAGCCGTGTCTGGTCATCGAGCAAGATGAACCCCTGACTTGAGGAGTACAAGGGGATATTGTCAATCCGAGGAGCAGCTACCAGATTGTTCGATAGTACATCGCGGTTCCGAATTTCCTGGTCCGGTGTAGCGTTTGTCAGAGAGGCAGCATTTCGTTGTGGGGGTACTGGAGGCGTAGTTTGCGAGGGGGCTGCTCTTACTGCATTGCCTTGCACTTCGTTCGGACGGGCTTCCATGGCTTCGAGCTTGGCTTGAACTTGCGCAAGCCTTTCTTCTAAGCTGCGGACTCGGGCATTCAGCTGGGCAACCTCCGCTTCCTGTGCAGAAGAGCCCCTGGCGAAACCGAAAACCATGAAAAGAATGAAAATGGATAAACGCATGGATTTTCTCCATCTAAGAAGTGAGAAGGAAGCCGGCGTACGGTGCTTTTGACAAGTGTCGACTGTAAGCTCTTTTAGTTACGGCCTGATTGCGAGCACGATGAAGAACATTGATTCCAAGAAATCGAGGCTGGAAAGCTTTGGTTTCACCGGGAAAAGAGAGTGCATAACGCGACTTGCTAACCGAATGTTACGTCCATTCCAACGAGTACCGAAAGCCTTTTACGGCGCTGACGAAGTTACTGGCGAAATGGGGAATACAGCGCGGATTTCGTGATTTTTCAGAATGGAGGCCGCATCCTCCATTCGCCTGAGTCTTGTCCTTGTAGGAATGGCCAAAGGACTAAAGGACTTAAGGCCGTTGTTCATCGAGGCGTCAACATTCCGTAATTTAACCTTCACATCGAACGTGCATCTTTACTCTCCGCTCCAAGTCGAAAGACGAGACGAGGAGAATGGTGGTATTTCTGTATCCGGCCATTCCCTCAGACCATCATCCCGGGCAAGTGGAGTTCTTTGGTGGACACCCGATTATTTCGATGCAAGAGCATCGATCAGCTCATTTCGGACGCCGAAGACCCCGACCGACGGTTAAAAAGAACCTTGGGTTGGGTAAGTCTCGCGGCTCTCGGTGTTGGCGCCATCATTGGAACTGGTATTTTTATCCTTACCGGTACGGCGGCGGCCGGCGAAGAGGTGCTCGTGCCTTCTCTTCTGAAGGCGCCGGTTCTCGATCTCATCCTCCATGGCACCCATGCCGTCGGTGCCGCTGGACGTCCTGGTGCTGGCCCCGCAATTGCCATTTCCTTCTTGCTGGTTGCCGTGGCTTGCAGCTTTGCGGGCCTCTGCTACGCTGAATTGGCTTCCATGATCCCTGTTGCCGGTAGCGCGTATACCTATACCTACGCCACCATGGGCGAACTGGTTGCTTGGATCATTGGGTGGGACCTCATCCTCGAGTACGCCGTTTCCAACATGGCTGTCGCCGTTGGCTTCTCCGCCTATTTGAGCAGCCTTCTGAAGTCTTTTGGGATTGACCTCCCTGAGTCACTTAGCACTCCGGCCTTTCGACCCAACATTGGCTGGCTCCCGCATTTCAATGTGATTGGCTTCTTGATCGTAATGTTGTTAACCGTACTGTTGGTCACCGGGATCAAAGAGTCGGCCGCCTCCAATGGCATTATGGTTGCCATAAAGCTGCTGGCCATTTTCATCTTCATCATTTTTGCATCCGGCCACATCAGCCCTGTGAATTGGAAGCCGTTTGCTCCCAATGGATTCCAGGGCATCCTGACCGGCGGCGCCATCGTGTTCTTCACCTATATTGGATTTGATTCCGTTTCCACCGCTGCAGAGGAATGCAAGAACCCGAAGCGGGATTTGCCGCTCGGGATTCTCACTTCGCTGCTGGTCTGCGCGGCTCTTTACGTGGCCGTTGCTGTGGTGCTCACAGGTATTCAGCCGTATCACATCTTCAGAGGCGACGCCGCACCTGTTGCCACAGCACTGCACAATATCGGTCTTGATAGTCTCAAGCGCTGGGTAACCATTGGTGCTCTGACTGGGATGATCTCTTCGTTGATGGTCTACCAGTATGGCCAGGCCCGCGTCTGGTTTGCGATGTCCCGTGATGGTCTGCTCCCCACGAGGTTTTCGAGGGTCCATCCCCGATTCCGTACGCCGCACATCGCTACTTGGGTTGCAGGTGTTGTCGTCGGTATTCCTGCAGGTATTTTCGATATTGGAACACTTGCGGATCTCTCCAACATTGGCACCCTGTTTGCCTTCGCTTTGGTCGCAGCCTCGGTACTGATACTGCGCAAGACCCAGCCTGAGCGGCAACGCGCGTTCAAAGTCCCGTTCGTGCCGCTCGTACCGGTCCTTTCCATCCTGACCTGCGTACTGCTGATGGCTAGTCTGACTCTGGAAAACTGGGTTCGGTTTTTCGTCTGGTTGCTTATTGGACTCGTCGTTTACTTCGCTTATAGCCGTCATCGGAGCAAATTGAATCCGACGCCGACAGTGTAGATTATATGTCGTTGCAGCAAGCGCCCCTTAGAGGTGCGCACCGCCCGCTGACAGCGGTGCCAGATTTGGATTAACCTCCGACCCACAGCTCAGTCTCAGAACTCAAGTCCTTTAGACCAGTCGTATCTGAAAGAGAACTGCATTCTGTAATCGTTAAAACTAAAACCGTCAAGGAAGTTGACGCCCCTGCCAAACTGGAATTCGCCACCGATAGTGACTTTTTTGATGGGGTGGTAAAGCAAATTGGCAAGGGCGTAGTACCCCTGGTGAAATGCATTGGCCGTTTGTCCGTTGGAGTTTTCGATATTGACCATGGAGAATCCGGCTGAGGTGCTGAAGCGATCATTCCAGTTATGGTCAAGAAAGGACATGATACCGAGTACCGGAAGGCGAACACCTTTGATAGGCGAGATCGCATTCGAGGGAGTATTGCTGATGCCGATGTCCACTGGCGCATCGTTCATGTAGTTCTCGATGCCCTCGCCGTAAACGACCTGAAACTTGCCAGTATCTTTCTTCTCGTTGAAGTATAGGTTTGAACTTACGCTAACGCCCCAGCCGATGGCCGTACCACTCAGGTTGAAGGGAACAGGATTTGTATCGACCCAAGCGATCTTCCTCAGGATACCGCCAATTTGCATGTAGCCCCACTTTCTGGTGAATCGAGCATTGCCGGACAGATCGGGCCATTTGAACTGCGGGACGACATTTTGCAGCTCGATGTGTCCAGAGTACGTCCCCTGATCGGCACTGGCTCCGGGGCGTTCAAGAGCAAGGGTAAGGCTGTTATCCCCTTGAAGGGGCATCCAGCGGACTTGTACATTGTTGAAAAAGACCATGCCGTTTGGGCCCCAGTATTCGAGACTGTTCGGGAAGACGTCAATGTCCATGAACGGGCTCCATGTCTGGCCGGCACCAAAGTGCCCGAGCTCGCCATAAGCTTGCTGTAAATGGAAAGTGGTCTCTCCGGCATTCGCCCCGCTTCCGAACAAGTCAAATTGGAAGTTCGTCCTCAAATTGCCCAGCGCCGTCGGCGTAAACGTCTTCACCCCGAATCGTGTCTGCCTTACGCCCCAGTAGGTCTTGCCGTCCGGGCCAAACTCTCCCTGGAAGGCGGGCAGTTTAGTCGGCCGTATAACGTCAAACCAGTTGGGATCATTGGTCCCGAAGTCATAACCGCTGTCGAGCATGACAAAACCGTAAAAGTCGATCGTACTTGAGGGCTCCGACTGCTCCCCTCGCTGCTCGGCTTCGCGAGTCTCGGTGGTCACTGGGACACTGGGCCCAGGCACTGCTGTCTTTGTAGACTCGGCCGCAGCGCTCATCTGCTCCTTCAATTCCAGAAGCTCTGATTCGAGCTGTTTCAATTTCTTCTGCATCTGTTGCAGATCGGGCGTTTGCGAAGGTCCATGTTCTTGTGCCTGAACAGGAACTTGCTGAACCACTGTAAACGAAGAAAAGAGGATTAATGGGATTAGAGTGGTAGGCCGCTCCTCGCTTAACTGGAGTGACTGGAGGTTACACGCATAACATTGTTCGGTGTCACGGATGTCAACAAATCATGGGTTTTCAGTAACTTACGCAGTCGCGACACTTTTTGAATCGGGCGCTGAGAATTCCAGAGAAGTTGGACTCCGGTGCAGAGCAGCAGAAACGACGAGAGTCGGATGATAACAATCATCCCGGTGGTGCCAAGTACGTTGGTACGCCGATCAGCGAAGCTGTAGCAACGATAGATGCTGCCAACGATCAACAGGGGCCCACAAGGCCTCCGATGCGAAAAACGGGCTAGGACTTACTGGGCATCGAGACTCGTTGGGAACAGACATAGAACATCCCTGGCGTTTAACGTACTTCCTCAGTGATGCCTAACTTAAGGATTTCTCTGCTCAAGTCGACGCCAACGATCCCGGCATCTTTCAGATTTTCTTCATGGCGGCGACACCACTCTTCTAAGGACTTGGTTCCATGAATCGCTCTTTGTTCGGCGGAAATCCACACGATGCAGAGCAGTACATGGTCAATCCACATCTCGTAGCACACCTTGTTGTCGTCTTCGCGAACCTTCTTGGCGACGAATTTTCGGTTATCTCTAATCATGGACGGGGTAGACAAAACGGAACTTCGTGCGTGCTACCTATCGACGTTTCGGAATCCCTTCGCGGAGGCAAACCTTTCCACTCTGCGTACCGTAGAGATACTCACTTCTGCATCACGGTAAAGATTCGACTGACCGCAAAAGGGGCACTTCACTTGAAATTCGGGGGGATTCCTCCGCTGCCTCTCGGACTCGTATTTGAGAAGCGGGACTAAATGTTCGCAGCCTTCATTTGCGCATTTTACGCAGTAAAAGCTGGCCTCGTCGTGATGACGAATGGAGGTTCCCATAAGAATCCTAATCTTATCACTTCGATTTTGGAGGTGAAACGCGGCTAGGTGTTAGCGGTGTTAGCCGAGACAGATAACTTGTAGACCGTGGCCCAACCTGTCTGGAAAACTACTCAGGCGTACAGCCGCTGCGGATCCTCATAACGACGCACGAATATCATCCCCAATATGCTCGCAACAAATAGCTGGATAGAAAACCGGGTTCCAAATAAGGACGAAGCCCCGGGGGTTCGCGAGACGCACCCGCGACAAACTCGTCAAAGCTTTGACAGTTGCCCAGACAGATTCGGTTCGTCGCTAGGCGAAATCGAAGGTCACCGGACTGGGTCTTTTCGCGGGGATCGGTCCGCCCAATCAACCCCAGGTGCACCGCTCGGTATCGGCTTCCGACCACTATCCTCTCTCATCGTTCGCCCGTCTGCGAAGAGAGAGTCCGGAGTCGTTCGAACGTGCTGGTTCCGAAAGCGTCCTGAAACTGCGCACGGCTGATCGCGCTTGCGACGGACCAGTACCGCGCGTTCGTCGGACCCCGCAACGTCGCTCGCTTCCCCCTGTTTTCGTCGTTTGATCTCCAGGTTACCCGGCGCATTTGGTTGCCCTTTCACGGGAGACGCATCCCCGCCCGCGTAGGCGGAGGGGTCTTCAACCCGTTCAATCACTTTGACCCGCGGGATGTACAAAACAATCTGGCCAGCGCACGGTTCGGTGAGTTCTTCAATACCTCGCGGCGAGAATACCGGCTCCAGCGGCAGTCCTCGATTGAGGGTTACGGAGGGATGCGCCCCTCTTCACGCTCTGGGTGGGCTTTTTCTCCGCGGTATTCTTCGCTCTCGGCGGATACTGGAACACGCTCCTCGGCGCATTCCTCTGCCGGCAGCCATTGTAAGGCCGATCAAAGCGCTGCAAAACACGTTCATCGAGGTGGAAAAAACCGGCTCGGGAAAAACTTCGAGAGGACGTCGGAAGCCCGCTGGCACGAGCCGCCTCGGTGTCGAACGACGACGGCGTCCGGAGAATTCCTGAAGCTCACATCACTTGGCGAAGACACAGTAATGCACAAGGACCCAAATCGACAGACTGATCAGTGCAAGGAAGACGCCGACAGAGAGAAGCAACTCTGAGCCGGAAAACGTGAGTTCGCCACCCGATGCTGCGCGGCGATTTGAGCCGCGGTTTTGGGCGGTGTAGCCCGTGTTTGTTTGTATTTTCATTCTTGCCCCCACACCAAAAAAAAGCGGACTTTTGCCCTTTGGTCGCTTCGATCACATGCGCAAACGTGAAAACTTTCTGGCTTTTCTGCGTTCTATCGAACCTCTTTTCGCTTCACAAACTGGACGTCCAAGGTGATGGTCATCTCGCCGCCGGCGAAAACGCCGCCGATTTCGATATTGACTGCAGTGGTCATCTCGTCGAACTCCCAGTGGCTACAAGTCGATGCAAACCAAGTGCCAAAGAACGCGAGGTCCCTCTTCATTGCCAATACCCCAGGGGAAGGCCGGTTACAGACGGCACTCAAAAGCAGAGCGATCGAACAAGCGATGCCGAAGGTTTCACGCTAGCGTCAAAGCGATGACTTGCCCTTTGTCGGTCAGGCTCCGCCTCTACGTTATCTTCCCTGCCCTCAATCGCTTGCTTCTCGGGATCGCTACACTTGGTAAGGCCAGGAAATTGCCCTTCCGTTCTTGGCACTAGCGACCCGTCGGACGCAGTTGGGGCTAACCGACCGCACATTACCGGTTCGTCCAGGCCGTCCAGGCGGAGCGAATTGCCCCTAAGGCTCGAGAGCCCGTATAATTCGCCCACCTGAACAATTCGCCCACTCAACACATGCAATGCATGGAAGTATGCGGCGGCAGCCAGCTAACGACTCGGGGTATTGTCTTTGGAGGCCTGGACGCCTGGGTCTATAGCAAGCCACATGGACAGGCGCGGCGAGGTGGCGACGTTTACTACGCCTCAAGTTGTGCGGCCGGTCGGATCAGCCGCATATTGCTGGCCGATGTCTCTGGGCATGGAACCTCGGTTGCAGGCATTGCGGCCGATCTCCGCTTGTTAATGAGGCGATTTGTCAATCGTTGGGACCAAGCAGAGTTCGTGCGTTTGTTGAACCAACAATTCTCGGCTCTGTCGACGAAAGGAACGTTCGCGTCGGCGATCGTCAGCACATTTTTCGCTCCTACTCGAAGGCTGATACTTTGCAACGCAGGACACCCACGCCCGATTCTCTATCGGGCTTCCCAAAAAGAATGGAGCCTGCTAGGGCATGAAAGTGCGCCGCGCTTACCAGGGCCGTTGAATTTACCGCTCGGAATTATGAGCATCACGGAGTATGAACATTTCGACGTCGAACTTGAACCCGGTGATTGCATCGTGACCTATACAGACGCGTTGATCGAATCCAGCGACGCTAATGGCGAAATGCTGGGCGAGGAAGGCGTGCTCCGGATTCTTAAATTGTTGGGTGACATCAAGCCGGAAAAATTGATTGATACGCTCCTCGGGGAAATCGAGGAGCGATATCCTGAGAACCTGTCAAACGACGATGTTACGCTGATGATCCTGCGCGCAAATGGTGCGGCACAGACGTTCACATGGAGAGACAAAATGCTCGCGGCGGCACGAATGGCTGGCGTCGCACTTCGTTCGCTCTATCCGTGGCGGAAGGACTCCTTCAATTCCTGATTAACGTTACCGGAGAAGCGGAGTCGTTCTAGGCGGTTAGGAAGCAACATTTCGCACTGCCCTATAGGGCCGCCGCAGATTAATGAAACCACCGGCGCCTCGGGATCGTGAATGTGATGCTATTCGCTTGCCTCGCAGTCAGCTCCAGATAGCGCATGTACTTCTGCGTGTTGCTGGTGATCTTCTGGATCTCGTGCTGCATCAGAACCTCGCGCGGAATGGCCTGCTCGCTCGCGTAACTGATCACTCCGTAGCGGAACGATTCGCAAACGTCGAGAAAGAGTTCGTTGCCTTCCTTTTGCGCGTCCTCGATGTCTTTTCGTCCCGCATCAGCTTCGGGGTGGAGTCGATCACGTCAGGTCAACTGTCGAGCACCGCCAGGTCGTCGGTATCGAGTAGCGTATAGCAAAGCCTCCAGCCATCGACGCGACGATTGTTGGCACGCTCCGGGCGCGGTAGATCGTACTGAACGAAGATGTCGCCCATCTTGTCAGCGATCGAGTGAAACTGATCGATCTTGGAAAAACGATCCGGCGAGCGGTAGATGTGCTGGATTGGATCGCACTTGTCGCCGGTGTGATTCGCCGCGGCAATCCTTTCCGCGACCAGTTGCTCGTTCATCTGCCGCATGACGAGCTGCCGGTAGCAGAGCAGCACGGTGCGCTCGGCTCTCTGATCAAGATCCGTTTTGATGCGGACACGCGTCCACCACAGCACCACGGTCCGTGCTCGAAGCCCCTGTCAATCGAGATCCATCGCGGCTGCCAGGGTTCGAAGACGCATTGACCGAAGCTTTTGACGTGTCGCGCCGGATCCCAGTTCTGGAAAAACTGGCCCGCGAGAATGTCCCATGAATCAGGTATCCACGCTTGACGCAGCACAGGATCGACGATGCTCTCGAGCGACGCGATATAGTTCGCGTCGTCGCGGTAAACGAGGTTGTCTTGGTACGTCGAGTGAATCGCTTCGTATTCTGCCGGATCGTACTTCGCGGCCATCTCACCGACG
>Ga0207815_1000185_pt1 | contig 9704 bp, 14 predicted proteins | sample LuqExpMetagenom4_FD_187762 | JGI IMG/M metagenome (GOLD analysis project Ga0207815, IMG submission 187762) | Tropical forest soil microbial communities from Luquillo Experimental Forest, Puerto Rico - Sample 4 (SPAdes) | ecosystem: Environmental > Terrestrial > Soil > Tropical forest ... | reverse complement strand
AATACCCGCCGCACCAAACCGGGCCGTGCCGTCGGTGCCGTCGCTGCCCTTCGGGCCGGTTTTTCTTCACGCCGTCTTTAGGGGCGTCGGGCCTCTCTCTGCGGCAGCCGGCTGTTCTTCTGTTATCCCGGCCGAAGGGCCGCTGGTTCTAAATTCCCTCTACCCGCGGCGCGTCCGCTCGTACACGGCGTGTCTTCTACCCCACGGTTTCACAACCCGCCAGGTGGGCTAACCCACGTATTTGCAGTCTTCTGCGATTGGCCGCCGATGTGCCGCTGCTCTCGGCGTAAGCCACCGAGGAGCGCACCCCATGCAGCGGCGAATCGCAACGGCAAATCTGAGGCAATCCAACAACCCGATCCTGAAATCCGCGCTCTTCGCCCTGGCCGTAACGCTTTCCGACGCGTCCGCCTACCCGCAGAACGCCAGCAAACCCGCGGCAGAATCCAAGCCACACTCCGAGCGTCGCATCGTCGTCAGCATCCCCGATCGCCAGCTCGCGCTCATCGAAAACAATCGCGTCGTGAAAACATACGATGTCGCCGTCGGCGCTGCGGCTAGCCCCAGCCCCCCGGACGAGTTCCAGATTGCCCGGCGTCTTGAAAACCCCACCTACTACAAGCCCGGCGTCATGATCGGCCCGCGCGCGGGCAATCCGCTCGGGACCCGCTGGGTGGGCCTGAACGTCAAGGGCCTCGGCATTCACGGCACCGACCGCCCCGATTGCATTGGCCACAACGCCTCTCCCGGTTGCATTCGCCTCCGCAATCGCGACAGCGAGGTGCTGTTTGCCCGCGTGAAGGTGGCTGATCGCGTCTTCCTGATCGCGGAACACACCGACGAGGTTGCCCAGATTTTCGGCCCCGCCCCCGCTTCTTCGAGCGCCCAGACCCTGGTGGCAGGGAACGAAGCCCGGTCTTCGTCCGCAGACGAGCAAAGCGGCGACCGCTGAACCAGTTGCCCAGTCGGCAAAGGAGAAACCCTAATGGACACGATGTTTGGATGCGCAAGTCTGGTGATTACGACCGTGGTGGCGTTGTTTATGGCCCTGGCCCTTCAAGGCCTCCTGTTGCGCGCCATGGTTGCCCTGATGCAGCCGGCAACAGCCGACCGGCGCGCCCCAAACCCGGGACTTGGTCAAGGCGCGAGGCTCGTCGCCCGGGCCTTTGAGAGGGCGCGTTAAGGCGGCTGACGGATTTCCTGGCTGCGGCAAGCCATTCCTGCAAGGTCCCCGATGACAGCCGTTCCAGGAATAGGAGAGAAAGGATAAAACCATGCTCGCTTTGAAATTCTTCCTGATGGTTCTCGGTCTGGGCCTGTTCGGCAGCGCCGGAATCATCGTTGCGTACGACGTTTATATGGCTGCAAGACTCCGCTGGCTGCTTCAGCAATCCAGCAGCCAGGGAGGGGCGGAAGGAATAACGCCAAAACCCGACCGCCCTTTCGGCTCGGTACGTTGGAAGCTGGCGCAAACTCTCGCTCTAGCGGGAATCCTGCCGGTACTCCTCGCGATCAGCATTTCCGTCGTTCCCGACGGCTACGCGGGCATTCGTGTCAGTCAGCTTTCCGGCGTGCACCCCGCTACGTTGCATCCGGGCGCGCATTTTCTGACTCCGTTCATTGACACCATCGTCCTCTACGACACTCGCGAGCAGGTCTATACAACCTCTGCCTCTGCCGGACCCAAAGCCACCGGCGAAGTCCTCGTCGTCCAGGCTCGCGAAGGCCTGAACATCGGCCTCGCTGTCAGCGTTCGCTACCGGCTCGATGCCAGCCGCCTCAGCTCCATTCATCAGAATCTGCCCCAACCAGTCGGCGACCAGGTCGTGGCACCCGTGGTCTCGTCCATCTACCGCCAACTCGCGCCCAATTATGAGACTCGGGAAATCTTCGCCGTAAAACGCGAAGAACTGCGCACTGAGGCTGCCGGCGCGATCAAGGCCCGTCTCGCCACCGACGGCATTGTCGTTCGCGAAGTCCTCCTGCGCGACATTCAACTCCCAGCTGAATATGCCAGGGGCCTCGAGGGACTCCTCCTTAAGGAGCAGGAGAACGACCGTCTCGGCACCGAGCAGCAAATCAAGCAGAAGGAGGTCCGCATCGCCGAACTCGAAGCCGACGCGCAGAAAGCTCGCGAGGTCAAGCAAGCCGAAGCGCAAGCCCAGGTCCGCGTTCTGCAAGCCAAGGCAGAAGCCGACGCCATGCAATACACTTTGCCGCTGAAGCAGAAACAGATCGAACAGAGCAAGCTCGAAGCCGAAGCGCGCAAGGAAGCGACCCTGCAGAACGCCGAAGCCGCCGCTCAGGCCAAAGTCATCGACAGCAAAGCCGAGGTCGAGCGCCAACGCAACCTGGCCGAAGCCGAAGCCAATCGCATCCGTGTAACGGCCGCCGCCGATTCCGAGCGCATGAAGTACGAAGCCAGCGTCCTCAAGCAAAATCCCATGCTCATCCAGAAGATCATCGCCGAACGCCTTTCCGACAAGCTGCAAATTATGATGGTCCCGATGGACGGCAAAAACTTTTTCGCTACTGACGTTATGCGCTCGGCCTTCCAGAACAACCTGAATAACCACGGCGGTTCCGCGTCCCCGGACAACCCGGACGAGTCCGACGATCCGGCGCCCGCCGCTACGACAGCCTCACGGCGCAAGCCTGCAAAACGGCCCTAACCACGAATTCCGGGAAGCGGCTAGGGCAAGAGCTGCTTCCCGCGAGCGCCGGCTCACCACAAGCGGCGCGGTTCGTTTCGCGAAAGGAGAAGTCATGAGCAGAAAGACAAGCACCGTCGCGCTTGACACCTCGAGCCCCCGGCCTCTCCGAACTTCGCGTCGCGTTCCGCGCCGTCCGGCCGGCGAAAGCCCCGGGTAGAGGGGGCCGACCACTCCGTACGGTACACAGATTTCTCAAGCTCAACTCCTAGGAGGATCGTATGAACGGCACAAATCAAAAACGCGGACCCCGAAACTTTCGCACGATCCTGCCGGTCATCTTGCGCATCACTTGCAGCCTGATTCTCTGGACGCTCGGCGCAACCATGACCATCTCCGCAGCTCAGGCCGGCGAACGTCACGAGGTCACAAACTTCCCGATCGACCGGGCTCACATCGAAGCTCTTCAACGCTGGGTGAATTCCGGCCACGACGAATGGTGCCGTGACCCGCAATTTGTCGCCTCCGCCGCCATCCGTCGAATTTCTCCCGAACTCTCTGGCCCTGAAATCGCCCTCGTCTCACTTCCCCTCGAGACTGAACACGCCCGCGTTACCAGGGTGCTCTACACCTACCATTCGCTCGACGGCCATACCACCTACCGCGTTAGAGTTCGCCGCTTTCGCTGGCTCCTGCCGACTGCAGGCACGTTTCACCAAATGATCTGGGTGCCTGAACGCGCGGAGATCATCACCCGCGACACCCTTGATAAGCCTGTCGCCCAAAAGTTCCACTAAGCAAACAAAAAACAACCCTCTCCTGACCAGCCGGGCGGCACTGACCACGCCGCCCGGCATCTCTCCCTTTCTCGAACAGTGTTAGCATTCTAGGGGCTGGAGTGAGGTGACGATTGCGGCGGATGACTCGGGCAACCCTTCTTGTTTTCCTGATCAGCGCAATACCTTCCGCGAGACATTCATCCGCACAGAGCGCCGAGGAAAAACCATCGGCTTGCGAATCACTCCGCTCAGAAAAGGCCAAAGTCTATGGATTCCATTTGGCGCAACTCAACGAGGCCCAAATGGAAGAAAAAGCTAAAGAAATCGATGCCTTCTGGAAGCGGGTTCAGGCCGACGGTTCGGCCGGAACTGCCTGCGTTCGAACGATGCTCGAGCAGGAAAAGACCGATCACAATTTCCAGTTCGATGCCGCCGCGGTGCTGTACCAGGCGGATCACTCTCCTGCGACCCTCACCCTCGTTCGCGACTCGATTGCCCAGGCCGATTTTCAGGATTCCGACCCGGCTAGTTACCTCTCGCTGGCTCTCGAACTCGGGCAGTCGGGCGTCGACATCCAGGTGCTCGCGGCCAAATTTCTACGCTATCCCGACGCCGTCATTCACGTCCCCGAACATGCTCTCGACCTCGATTCCGATACCGCCGCGCTCTTTCTCTACGGAAGCATGGAGCCGGTCCTCGCGAGCAAAGCCTTGATCGAACAATTAAAGGCCCCGGAACTCAATGTTCGCTCGGCCGCCGCTCACCTCCTTGCCGAACAAATGACCGAAGAGAGTTTTCGCGCCCTCAGCCAGTGGGATGGCTTCTCCAAGATCGGCGAGGAGTTTCGCCGTAACGATATTCAGGCCATCATGAAATACAAGGCCCCGAACCCCGACGATTTTGCACATCCCAAATGGACCCGCGAACAGGTTCTCCGCGTCATCGCGGGTCTTCCGCACACTCGCAAGGAATTCGACGACGCAATGGCCAGCAAGGGGGCGGCTTTCGATCAGCAGGTTCGCGAAAAGAAGCCATCCCAGGAGGAACTTTCCAAAATCGTCGCCGAGAGCGAACCCATCTACGGCATTGCGGACCGCACTTCCTTCATCGCCAGCGCCATCGCGACCCTGAAGCCCGAAGACTTCGTAACCATCCGCGAAGCCAGGTGCAAATCACTTTTCAACGTTTCCGACGAAAGCCTCTCCGAATACCTGGCCTTCACTCAGGTTATGATCGGCCTCCTCAACCGCCTGGACCTCTACAAGGACTACCGCTCTCGCTGACGTGCTATCATCGCCTCAGAACGCTGTGTGGCCCATACCCGAGAGTCCCTTCTTCCGCGAATGTTGCTCGCCCACCCTGATTGTTCTGACTTTCCTTCTTCTTGGGCTATCTGCCGCTGCTGCCGACACCAACTCCCTTGACGACGCGATCATAGTGTTGGCTGACCGCGTTGCCGCCATCCCGGATCTTCACGGCCCGTTGCGCCTCGAATTCGTTGCAGGAGATGGCCTGGCCGCCGGCCCCGGAAAGACCTGGCAGGAATCGTTCAAAAAAGAATTGGAAGCGCGGCACTTGGGCCTGACCGAAGAGCCGTCCGCTCCACCCTTGCGGGTTGCGCTTACCGCTACGCCTACGCAGTGGATTCTTGTCGCCAGCGCCCGCTCGAGCGACCACGACGAAGTGCGGCTCGTCTCCCTCCCCCGCGCCTCGATCCGTCTCCCGGCCATGCCTGCTGCTCCGCTGCGAATCGAGCGACAACTCGTGTTTGAAAGTCCTGAACGGATCCTGGACGCATCCTCTTTGTGGAACGGCTCCGAGGGCGGCATGGTGCTACTCGCTTATCGAAACGGACAACTAACCGCCCTCCAGATCGACCGAGCAGGCGCTGTGAAACAATTCATTCCCCTTCTCATCGCGGATCCCCAGCCTTCCCGCGACCCTCATGGCGAGCTTAGCGCCCAGGGAACCAATGTCGACGTGCTTCTTCCGGCCAAGACTTGCAGTTTTGGCTGGGCCTCTGCCGGCGAAGTGAAATGCCGCTCTGTCAAGCCGGTATGGCGGGGCGCCACCGTGCTGACTCCACCCTGCGATCCCGCCGGTTGGAAAATCGTCTCTGACGGCCGCGACTGGACGGAGCCGGAGATGCTCCAGGTCGTGCCGGATCGCTCCGCCCGCGAAGGCAGCGCCGCGATTCTTAGCGAACTTCCTGGCCCGATCTTGAATGTAAATGGGGAACAGAATCCGGCCAGCGCGCTCGTCGTCACGCGCAATCTTCACTCGGGGAACTATGAGGTCTACAGGATTACGCTCACTTGCGGTAACTAGCTTCGTCCTGCTCGTACTTGTCTTGCCGCGAGCCGCCCGCGGCGCGAACCGCCCGAAATACGGTGGAACGCTTCGTGTGGAATTGCACGTGGCCAGTGTCTCGCTCGATCCCCGCGACTGGAAAGTCGGTTCCATCGCCGCCGCCGAGGACGAACGGCTTGCCACCCTGATCTACGATCGTCTGGTGACGCTCGACGATTACGGCCGATTCCAACCGGCGCTCGCCGCCGAGTGGTCTCACGACGCAGCCGAAAAAAATTGGCAGTTTAGGCTTCGCCCCGGCGTGAAGTTTTCGAATGGCTCTTCCCTGACCTCCTCCGACGTAGCCAACGCTCTCCAGGGCCTTTTGCCGCCACCTCTACAAATCATCGCGGGCGACAACAATCTCACAATCCGGTCCTCACGTCCGGCTCCCGATCTTCTCGAGCAACTTGCGTCCGGCCGCTGTTTCGTCTTCCGCAAGAGTCCCGACGGCACTTTTCTTGGTACCGGTCCTTTTTATCTCGCGGAAAATATTCCTGCTCAACCCGCGGAAGCCAATCCCGCCGCGCTGAAGCCCGCGCACGAAGGCGCCGCCGCGCACCGCGTCCTGGGCCTCCATCGCCGCGACGATCGCCTCCGCGTCGGATCTCCCGGTGCCCACGCTCGCGCCGGCCGAGGGGCGCCGCGTGCGCCGGGTGCTGCGGCGCCTCGAACTATGGACGCTGCGCCGCCGGCGCTTCCTGACGCTCGAAGACCGATTCACTTTTCGCTCCCTCGCGAGTGTGCTGTTCGAGAAAAGGCTCCGAACGAGCAACCGGACCGTCCGGCTGGTTCGAAGAGGTAGTCCCGCCACGCTCTTCGCGCTCGTCTCCGGTGCGCAGCAACGTTCGGTCGGGGTCTCCTCGACCTGAAAAATCATTTGGGTTCAACGGAGTTACCCGCAACGCGACCCATCTGACCAAATCACGGTTCTCGTCGAGAAGCAGTGAAATCTTGATTTCTAGCGGCACGTCTGGGGCCATGTCCTATCTCCAAGCCGAGGTCTCCCGAGTGGCTCTCCAACGGATCGTTCAATGTACTAGGCTGGTTCTTCTAAAGCGACGCAATGCCACAAATTTCGCCATCATTGCCCGGTGTCGGTTCTCAAAAAATTTCAGAACTTGCGGCCAAAATCGACCGTCTCATTCGCATACTGTAGGAGGAACCGGTAGCTCCGAAAGCCGCTTCGTGCTAAAAGTCGTTCGGCCAGTTGGTTAGGCCAAACCACGGGAACGGGGTTTTTTCGGGGTGACCATCGAGTACGGCAGGGATCTGAGCGAAGTGGCCGTCAGGCTCGCCGCCTTTGCGCGGCGGACCTTTGCCGACTTTGGCCTCGGTGGTCCGGATGTCGCCCTCGCGGGTGTCGGTCTTTCCCCAGAAGATTTTTCCTGGCGAGTCCTCGAGGATTATGTCGAGGGGAGGCTTCGTGTTCGCCATGGTTAAATAGTATCAGCATGAGGTTTCTCAATGCCGCGTTCCAATGATGAAAAGAAAGCTATCGAGACCAGGGCGCTGACCGCTGCTCGAAAGGCAGGCGTTCCGATACCGCCAGGGGAGACTCCCGGCGAAGAACCTGATTTCCGATTCAGCCAGGACACGTTAGGCGTCGAGATCAGTGAGCTTCTCAAAACAGCCAGTAGTAATTTCGGCATCGCGCCTGTCGAGGCGGAGGCGTACCACAGAGAGATCGTCCAATTGGCTCAGCAGCAATACTACGCCGACGCCGACGCCAAACCCGTGACGATCAATTTGTATTTCGCGAACGCGAGAGGAAAGAGACGCGATAAGCTGGAAATGACACGAGCGTTGGTCGAATTCATCGGAGCAAATGTCCCAGGGTCGAGCGAGACCTTGAATTTTAACGGTCTCGAACTGCCGGAAGGCTTCGGCTCGATGAGCATTTGGCAGGAACGCAGGGACTGGCGTTGTGGCGAAGGCGGCGGCTACACTGTTCCCAACATTCAAGAAGCTCTGACTGCCAGCATTAACGCCAAGAACAAACTCGTGCCGACCTACCGAAAGAATCTGGCTTTGGGCGCTCAGGTCTGGCTACTGCTGTACTGCACATTTGCAGTTTCTCGGGGCATGGAGATTCCGTACGGCATTGATCAATGGCGATTTAATTTTGCTTTCGACAGGGTGTTCTGGTTTACAACCTGTGGAGACAAATTCGTCGAAATCCAACGCACTAAGCACCAACGGAGGATCTGACACAATCCTCTGCTGGAACACGACTCTCACCACGCCAACCGGACACGTGACCGTTGCTGACTACAAGACTTGGCATGCGGAGGGCGAACCAGGCAAAGCCAGAATAGCTAAGTTCTTCCGGGAGCGGATGAGAGAGAGATATATCGTACCTGTAATGGCTCTTAACTCTGACGAGAAGAACGGATTTTCGATCATGGCTCAGTCCTGCTTGCTGATCGAAACATTTGAGACTTTTCACCAAGGCTGGCCGTCATCAGACAATAAGAGCGCCCTCGCGTTTCGTCGATTCTTTGACCGTGAAGATTTGTTTCGGAACTTCCGAGGCCACGCCCAACCGTTTTTCAAGAATGTTCGCTGTGGAATACTTCATCAGGGTGAAACAACAGGTGGCGGGCAGATCACGAGAGAAAGCGGAGAGCCATTGTTTGATCAGGACACTCGCACTGTCCATGCGACCAAGTTTCACGCGCTTCTGGCAAAGGTGATCGACAGATACCGCGACGAGCTAAAGACTAAACCACTAACGGATGAAATCTGGACACGTTTCACAACGAAGATGAGCGCAACTATCAGAAACTGCGAGCCTTGAGTGGGTCGGTCGCTTGTCAGACAGAGAGACATTTCTAGATGAGAATAACGGGGCCAGAACGCTTTACGCTCTCTACGCACCACTGTAGGGCGGGGAAACCGTCGATTACGAGAAGATCGCTGCGAATGCCGTGCAGGCCATGGGCGCGGCAGACCTCCATCGTTTTCTCCGGGTTTCAGGGTTTGTACTTGCAAACCCTGAGCTGAAGTTCACTGCGCTCTCGTCCCCGACCTGTATTGCCCGGGTATAACCCGACGCAATCGCTCGCTAAGGACTCCAACCTCGCGCTAACAGCGGTCAGCTACAAGATAAACCTAGCCGGCATAGACGCTGCGGTTCGCACCGAGCTAAGCAAGAAGAGAGAAGCAAAGGTTGAGGGGAAGACTCCGAATGCTTCGGCGACCACTGGTGCACGACGGCACAAACCGGCAAAGACGAAAGCAACCAAGTAACTCAAGTGTATTGCGTGGGCCGCGCTGCTCCGGCGCGGCCTCCTGAATTTTGTAGCTTCGAGAAACATGCCAACAGCGTGTCACACAAACAGAGCGGCAATCTCCTTGTGTAGTGCTTCCTCAAATTGCTTTGTGATGTTATTGTGCTTTACGAATTTTGGCTCGACTTTGTTTGCGCTCGGTTTGGCCACTCGGATAAGCAAAGCCTCGAGCTCTTTCAGATATTTGGCCTTGCCCTTTCGGATGATGTACAAGTCGAATTGGTCCCATTTCCCTCGATGATGATCTTTCAGGTGGTCCGCCAACCTCGACCGAAGGCTACTGGCAAGACCGATGTAGTAAATGTCTCCATCCGTTCGCAGGACATATACTCCACACTTCCGCCGCCCGATGAATTCGCGGAAACACTTGATATGGTCTTGAATCGCCTTAACGGACACGTCTTTGATGTGCGCCAGCACAAGAGGCTGCTGTGTCGTCGTTTTTGCCATCGTTGTCGCTCCCTACCTCGCCTGAAGTCCCAGATAGCTCCCACGGAGTCGGGTAGTCTCGAACGTAGCACTTCTAAGCTTGACTGTCCGTGACGCCTTACGTCCATGTCAAAGATGAGCTCCCGTGTCCGCCGCCCTCCATCGCTTCTCCCCTTTCTCCCGATCGCTCTCAAGCACCGCGA
>Ga0207815_1000181_pt1 | contig 9797 bp, 5 predicted proteins | sample LuqExpMetagenom4_FD_187762 | JGI IMG/M metagenome (GOLD analysis project Ga0207815, IMG submission 187762) | Tropical forest soil microbial communities from Luquillo Experimental Forest, Puerto Rico - Sample 4 (SPAdes) | ecosystem: Environmental > Terrestrial > Soil > Tropical forest ... | reverse complement strand
TACTGCTCGGCTTTTCGCGACCAGTAAATTCTCAGGTGGTCAGTCTTCGTTCCTTCGTCCAGGACGGATTACTGCCGGTTAGCTCGTCATCCGGGAAGAATACAGAAATCTCTCGCTGAGTGTTCGGGGAATGGTTTCACGGAGTAGCCGACAATGCGACCGACAGCTAGCGGATTATCAAGCAACCTCAAATGTCGCACCCCTCCTGAACCTTCATTACCAAAAGCGTTACATCGTCACGCTGTGGCTCGTCATTTACAAAATCGGATACTTCGGCCAGAATGCGTTCAACGATTTCCCCCGGCGCCATTCGGCTGCAAGACCGCAGCAGGCTCTCGAGTTTTTCCACCCCCCAGAGTTGGCCAGAAGAATTGGCCGCCTCCGTGATTCCGTCTGTGTATGCCACCAGAATGTCGCCTTTCGCCAATTGGAACTGCGTTGCCTCGAACTGAACCTCCGCGAACATGCCGATAGGCACAGCTTGTGCACGCAAGTGAAACAGTTCGCAGCATTGCGTCCGGGGCCTCACGATGATCGGCGGATTATGGCCCGCATTCACATATTGCAACCTGCGACTCGCCGGCTCGTACTCTGCATAGAAGAGTGACGCAAAAACACCCGTCGGGGATGATTCGTGAACGAGATGGTTGACGCCCCCGACGATGGCTGGAAGGTCCAAATGTGGGTGTAGCGCTTGTGCTCTAAGGGAGGCCTGTAGACTGGCCATGAGCAGGGCGGCACCAATTCCTTTTCCGGACACGTCTCCAATGGCGATACCCCAACGTCCGGCAGACAGAGAAAGGAAGTCGTAATAGTCGCCGCCGATGCCACGAGCTGGCTGGTAGAAGGCTTCACAGGGGAGGCAAGGAATCGAGAAGGTCTGAGGCGGGAAAAGGGCGTTTTGAATATCCTTCGCGGTCTCCAGGTCCTTGGCAACCGCCCGTTGGACTCCGGAGTCGAAATCCGCCTTCTTTAGGAATTGCATAACGGTCTCTACGTGATTACGCAGCAGCAATCCGGCTTCTATGCCCTGGCCGCGATCAAGCGCCTCTACAATGGGCTGATGAGAGTCCACCACCGCAGGTAGATTTTGCGTCACCTTTCCTACTGTTGCTCGCATGCGGAGATCGACTGCCAAGGCATTCCAAACACGCAAAAGCACGTCGTTCTGTGAAGCCTGCAGAATGGCACGGTGGAATCGCACGTCGTGTTCTGCGCAGGCGTCGAGATCGCGCTCTTCGAGCGCAGCTCGCATAGCGGCTAGCTCATAGCGCAGTCGTCCGGTGTTCCCTTTGAACGCCGTCGCGGCGGTCCGCCCGCTGATTTCTTCCAAACCGGCGCGTATTTCGTAAGCCTCCTGCATCTCTTTGGGATTTGGCGCACAGACGATTGCAGTTTTCTTTTTCGACAGCTTCACCAAACCGAGCGACTGGCATTCCAAAAATATGTTCAGCAATGCCTCCTCGTCGATTTCGTATGTCGCAGCGGTATTGGACAGCTGTAACAGCTCACCCGGTTGATACCGTCCATTAAACAACTCTCGGGCGAATCGACCGCGCCCGTATTTGCTCCCTTGTTTTTTCCACAAAACGCCCATAGGTGTCTTGTACCCGCCCTGCGTCCGAACAGCCATCGCACATGCTCCTGACATATATTTCCTCTATTTCTCCGCCGACGCGCGACGTCGGCAATGAAAACTTCGCTTCCCGGTTTGTCCGTTTTACTGCCAAAATATGGGCAATCGGGAGTTGTGTGCCTTTTGGCAAACCTTGGGTATGTCACTGCAAAGAGTAAAGGCTGAGCCAATCTGAGGTGTGACGATTTCGTTCCGTTCCCGTTGAATCTCTGTTCTACTTGGCAAAGTTGACAAAAATACCGACGAATTTCGGAAGTGACCTCCAAAAGGCACCTGCAGCGGTCGTGTAACCTGTGCTGTACTTGTTAGAATCAAACGGGACCAAGGCAGTTCCGTGGTAGGCCGTCCCTGGTCGGGTTCGGGTTTGCCAAATGAAATCGTTTCAGTCATTCCGGCTTGACACGGCAAATCATCTCCTCTTGCACGGAGACGAGCGCGTTTCTTTGACCCCCAAAGCATTCGATGTTCTTCGGTATCTGGTAGAGCGCGCAGGGCGGCTTGTTACCCAAGACGAGTTGCTGGAGTCACTTTGGTCGGAAACCTACGTAAACCAAGAAGTACTTCGGAAATACATTCTGGAGATTCGCAAAGCGCTCGGCGACAGGCCCGAAAACCCTGAGTTTATAGAGACAATCACCAAGAGGGGTTATCGGTTTATCGCCTCGGTGCGGGACGACGATCCTACTACAGCACCAATTTTGGTGGACAGAGACTCTGCGAAGGATGTCCCGCCAGCAGAAAGCAGTGACCCAGCGGGTGCAACGCCAACTCCGGCAACGCGCCTGGATGCTGAACTGCCCGCGGAATTGGAACGCATCATCAACAAGGCCTTGGAAAAAGATCGTGAAGTCCGCTTCCAAAGTGCAGCCGAGTTGCACGCCGATTTGAAACGTATCAGCCGGGATACTATTTCCGGGAAGGTCGTGGCCGTAACAGGCCCAGCGCGCAAGTTAACCTGGCAGTGGGCAGCCGCAATCATACTGGTAATTTTTGTCGGCGCCGTGGCATTTGCCTGGCTCAACTCTCCGCCGCCGCCCAGAGTGACGGCGACCACGCAACTCACTCGCGACGGCATCCCCAAGGTCGAGGTGCTGACCGATGGCTCCCGGCTGTACACAACGGAGGCAAGCAACGCAGACCGGATCGTTGAGGCTTCCACGAATGGCGGCGAGACTTCGCCCATTCCCACTCCATTTGTTGCCAACCCGGTCGTTAACGCGATTTCGCCAGATCACAGCCAGCTTTTGGTCCTTGATAGCGTCGGCAGTGAGGCCGAGTCGAAGTTCTGGATTGTACCCCTGCCTTCCGGAGTTCCTCGCCGTCTCGGCGATCTTGCCGGCCACAGCGGAACATGGTCACCCGACGGTCGGCACGTCGTGTTCTGCACTGGATTAGACATCTATCAGGCTAACGCCGATGGCACCGGTCCGCACAAGCTGGCCACCGTTTCAGGCGAGCCCAACGGACTGCACTTTTCCCCGGATGGCTCTCGCATCAGCTTCGCCATTGCAAGGCCCGAGAGCGACTCGTCCGCGCTCTGGGAGATGCGTTCCGATGGAAGCGATCTTCATCCCCTGCTTCCGGGATGGCGCAGTCCGCCCGTCGAATGCTGCGGCGTATGGACGCCGGATGGCCGTTACTATCTTTTCGTGAGCGGCTTTCCCGGAAGCGACGTTTGGGCCCTGCGCGAGACGACAGGACTTTTTCGCAGGCGTTCTTCCATACCCTTTCAACTGACCACCGGTCCGTTGTCCTTCACCTCGTTGACGCCCAGTCCAGATGGGAGGAAGTTGTTTGCGCACGGGTTGCAGGGTCGCGGCGAACTTGTCCGCTACGATGCCAAGTCTTATCAGTTTGTGCCCTTTCTTTCCGGGATTTCAGCCGGAGAACTGGACTTCTCCCGCGATGGCAGGTGGGTCACTTACGTTTCCTACCCCGAATACACGCTCTGGCGTTGCCGCACGGACGGCAGCGAGCGTTTGCAGCTAACCTACCCGCCAGTTTCTGCGGGTCTGCCTCGCTGGTCTCCCGACGGCACACAGATCGCTTACGTTGACTCCCAGCTGGGCCGGCCCTGGAAGGCCTTTCTGATCTCCGCTCAAGGTGGTTCGCCCCAGGAAGTCCTCCCAGAAAACCACACTCAGGTAGATCCGAGTTGGTCCCCCGACGGCAAGAAGCTCGCCTTGGGTCGAACCCAGGAAACAGGACAGACGGAACCACTGCTGATCCAGATTGTAGACCTCGCTACTCGGCAGGCCTCGACCATCCCTGGCTCGGAAAATCTGTACAGTCCCCGCTGGTCGCCCGATGGGCAATATCTGGCCGCGCTTAGCCAGGACTCTACAAAACTCCTCCTGTTCAACTTCAAAACCCAGAAATGGTCGGACTGGATCACGGAACCGGGAGGGTTCGGATTTCCCAACTGGTCATCAGAAGGGCACTACCTTTACTACGACATTGCGTTCAGCGACGATCCCACTTTTCAGCGCATACAGGTCGGCCAGACTCGCTCGGAACTTCTGGTCGATTTGAAGGCCTTGACCAGATTCAAGAGTCGTGCCGCTGGTCCCTGGAGCAATGTTGCTCCCGACGGCTCTGCTCTTTTCGTCCGTGACTTGAGTACTGACGAAATTTACGCTCTCGATCTGGAACTGCCGTAGTTTGGACGTTGGGTCGCGACAGATTACACTCGCACACCAGACTCAACTGTAATTCATCAAGATCGATTCCCTCTGTCGTAGAAAACTCAAAGATAACAGACGCGATCTCAGGGTCGGGCTGATGTCTGCAGTAAACTCGCTCGGCCAACACCACGAGATCGATCTGCGGTCCAAGTGCTCCGATCGTCATACCAACGATTCTCAGATTCATGTGCGTTCGATAGATCGGCGCAAAGCTCCTCGCGGCTTGCGCGTTGAAGCAATGGGGCGCCCGCATCTTTGGATTCCAGAACTCCGCTTCATCTGTGCCCTGCGCCCATGACCTCTCCACGAGGCGTCCCAGCACCATGACTTCCCCGCCATCAGAAATGGAACTGGGTGCAGCACTGCGAGCCAGCGAGATCTCGGATTGCTCGTCACTTATCAGGTACTGGTCGAGGGGAGGCATCGCCGGATAGGCAGCTTTTGCAGCCTGTGCAACTGCCTGCCCGCCTGGGCCGGGCAAGAGAATCAGCAGAGCAAATGCCAAAGTGATGATCCTGACGTGATTCTTCCGCATCCGATCCTCCCAAACCGTGCATTTCGCCGCGCATCGACCCCGGAGTGATTCGCAAATTGTACACAGGACAAAGTGGACGGCGTCGAGCCGGAATCGCACAATTCACGATTCAATCATGCCGATCGGTCAGAACCAGACTGCCTGGAATATCTCAACTTTCGAGAACAGGCCGCGTCGCTCAGCGACCGTACACCGGGTGTAAGGATTTGGTCGATTTCGGCGTTCCGAGTGTATCGTACACTGCTTCAATCACTTCGTTCTGCGGCAACGCAATTTAGGTGGAAAAAAGAGGACCGTCTGCTTTCGAAATATGTTGCAAGTCCTTTGGAATGTGGTGGACGAGGGGGGATTTGAACCCCTGGCCTCCTCATTGCGAACCAGGGAAATAAATTCATAAGACGCGGTGTTGGAACCACTTGCCTCAAACGAGGGTGCCCTCAAATGGAGTAGTTGGAGTACCAACGGAGACCTTGGAGTACCGACTACTCTCAGCGTTTGAGTTTTGAAGGAGTCAAAAATAGCACCCAAGGTCGGTGTGCCTCCGACCCGAATTCGTCCAGGTAACAGCGTTACGCAGCCTCACGTATCCTATTGATTTTGAAGTAAGCCGGAGTCTCGCGAAGCACAAGTGGAATTAAACGCGTCCGCTCGTCAAAGCGTGTGGAAAACAACTGTCGCGACGGGAGATTATCGAATTGAGAGCTGGCAGGAAGAAGCCGCATCGGAAGACACGAGAATTGTTCGAATCGATTCTTAAGCGACTCGACTTCCTGTAGAAAGTCGCCCCTGAAATTCTAAGCGAGCGCGAGCCCGGCGTTTCTCCCAAGTTATTGACATGCGGACTAATCGCTTATAATCGAATAAGATAGACTGCGGTTGCTGTGTAACGGCTAGTTCTTCAAACAGCAAGCCAAGGAGAACAACTTGGTCCAGTCCATGCCTGAAACCTCTAAGTCAATGAGAAGGTTAGTGGCGTCCTCCTGGCCCGCCGCGTTGATCGGAATAGCGATCATTAAGACGGTACTCTCACTGGCCGTAAAGCCGGGTCCCTTCGTAGTTTCCTACAGCGCTATCAGTTACTTGCTTCTCCTTCTTCTGGGAATTTGTTTCGTGATCCGGAATGGGATCCAAGACACGTTAGGTGGCCGTCTGTTCTGGGCGTTGCTTGCCGTTGCCTATGGTCTTTGGGGGGCGCACCAGGGCCTTACGCTGTATTATGAGCTTGTTCTAAGAGTCGAGGTTCCCGACAATTCGATTGCCGATTCCCTGCTGTTTCTCCATGTTGCTGTGCTGCTGGCGGCAGTGGCCACCCTTCCACGCCATAAGGAACCTGATCGCAAGCCATACACGGCGGGGTTGAACGCTCTTCTCGTTCTGCTCTTGTCGGTCTTTGTATACGCTTACGTGGTCTTCCCCTATCAGTACTTGTTCCCAAGTGACGCACACTTTAGCTATGCGCTGCGTTTTGACCTGTTGTATTTGTTAGAGAACCTTGCGTTGATCCTAGCCGTAGGGATGCTGACCTTACGAGTGGAGGCTGCCTGGAAATCCACTTACCTCCATCTATTGGGGGCGTCCACTCTTTACGCACTGAGTTCCTCGGTCGCCAACCTATCGATCGACTCAGGAGGATACGTTAACGGCAAACTCTATGGCCTAGGGCTGACCGCTTCGGTTTGCTGGTTTGTGTGGTTGCCGCTAGGCGCGCGGAGAGCACCTCGTCCTGAAACAAAAGCAGCAGCATTCGATGGCAGGCAAGAATCGCAGGCGTCGGTGTGGGCCATGCTGGTCGTGGTGATGATTTCTTTCCCGATTTTTTGGGAGCTTTTCGAGCGGAACGAAAATGCCGGGCTGCGTACGCTGCGCGTGGCGCTCGCGATCGCCATGATTGTGTGTCTCGCGAGTACGGCCTACATCAAAGAGTATTTGGCCAAACGCGAACTGGCCTCGCATTTCGGCCTGGCTAGGGATCGGCTTCGCATGGCCATGGAGTCCGGCAAGACCGTGGGATGGGACTGGGACGTTAAGAGCGGGCGAGACACGTGGTTCGGCGACCTGGAGACCATGTTTGGAATTCCAGGCGATACGTATACCGGATGCGTGGAAGACTTCCGTCGCCGCATACACCCGCAAGATCGAGGCCGCGTTTGGAATGCTGTAAATGAGGCGATGAAGAACGGAACGCCATATTCGGCGGAATTTCGCGTCTTGCGCAGGGACGGAACGATCCGGTGGATTGCCGCCAAGGGTCAATCTTACTTTCGCCACACGGGCGAGCCGACACGGATGCTGGGCATGGCGATTGACATCACGGAACTCAAGCAAGCACAACAAGCTTTGCAGGAGAGCGAGGAACGGCTGCGATTGGGACAGTGGGCTGCTCACATTGGAACCTTTGATTTGAACCTTCGAACTGGAATGGATATTTGGACGCCGGAAACGGAAGCATTGTACGGCTTGCCGCCGGGCGGCTTTGGCGGGACACTGACCGCTTTTGAAAATCTGATTCATCCCGATGATCGGGAAAGAATCAAGGAGTTAACTCGCGAGATGATGAGAACCGGACGACCCACAGAGGCAGAATGGCGCGTGGTCTGGCCCGACGGAAGTGTTCATTGGATAGCTAGTCGCGGGCAGGTGCTTATGGATGAGTCCGGCGAGCCTTCACGAATGCTCGGCGTCAACATAGATATCACCGAGCGCAAGCAGGCTGAACAGGTACTCTCCGGCATGACCCGAAAGTTGGTTGAGGCACAGGAGCAAGAACGCGTCCGGATCGCGAGAGAGCTTCACGACGACATCAACCAACGCCTTGCTCTGGTGGCCATCGGACTCGATCAGCTTCGAGAAAAGCACAAAGATTTGCCCGCCGAAGTTCGGGGTCATTTGCAGGAATTGCAACAAATGACGTCAGATACATCGTCGAGTGTCTACGCATTGTCGCACGAGTTGTACTCTTCGATACCGGATTCTCTGGGTCTTGCGAAGGGTATGAGAAGCTGGTGCAAAACATTCGGCGACCACCAAGAATTGGAGATCGACTTCAAAAGTCAAGATGTGCGAAAAGCGCCGCAAGAAATCTCGCTATGTCTGTTTCGTGTTCTACAGGAGGCAGTGCACAATGCCGCCAAGCACAGCGGGGCGGAACGGATTGACGTGCAACTAGCGGAGAACGCAGGTGGGATTCGTCTCATAGTAAGTGATTCCGGCAAAGGATTCGACATCGAATCAGCAAGGCGAAGCCCAGGTCTGGGGCTTACGAGCATGCAGGAGCGAGTTCGGCTGATTGGCGGGACCATTGTGATTGATTCGAAGCCGTCGGCAGGGACCACGATTCATGTAAGTGTGCCTTTCACCGAAGAGCCCCGCGCTCAGGCGGCTACTGGGTAAATCACAATAGGTTAATTTTTTTGCGATGACCGCAACAAAGAGAGCACTTTTACTCTCTCCTATCCTCTATCCCCTGCTTCGATTGAGTGGTCGAGTTGCCGGCGATTATACTTCTCGATGATTTGCCCAGTCAGCCATCGTCCGTCCGAAGGACAGTCGTCCTTATGTTGTCTTTAGTCTTTAACGAACAGCCAAAGAGCTCCTCGTCGCCAACGAGGCGCTCGTAAGGTGAAGTGCGCTGCTTCAATCGCTTCGCTCTCCGGCACGCAATCTAGATGAAAAAAAGAGGATTGTCTGCTTTCGAAATATGTTGCAAGTCCTTTGGAATGTGGTGGACGAGGCGGGATTCGAACCCCCAGCCTCCTCATTGCGAACGAGGAAAAGAAATTCATTAGATGCGGTGATGCAACTACTTGCCTCAAACGAGGGTGCCCTCAAACTGGAGTACTTGGAGTGCCGGTGAACTTGGAGTACAAACCGTTCGCAGAAATTGCCTTTTTTCATCGAGGCGCTGCGCGCCGGGCAAGAGAAGGAATTAGATGTTCAAAGCGTCCCAAGTTCTGGCACGGGTAGTTCATGTACCGTTCCAAAAGACGCGCAGAAGCTTAGGGGCACCTAAGACTAGCGCTCCTGTTCCAAGTCATGCGCGAGGAGAACTTCTTTGGCTCGAACTTGTAAATTGGGAACAAGCCAGCGAAACACGATTGTCGCGGCAAAGCCACCTACAAACTGAGCGACTATGAACCACGGGACGTCAACCGGCCGTATCCCTGCAAAAGTATTGCTGAGGCATCTCGCAATTGTTACCGCAGGATTCGCAAAGGAGGTGGAGGCAGTGAACCAGTAGGCCGCCGTGATGTAAGCTCCTACGGCAAATGGCACGACGCTTGAGCGAGTTCTTGAACAACCCCAGACTACCGAGAGCAGCCCGAATGTAGCCACAAATTCGCTAAACCATTGCGAGGGGCCAGTCCGACCGTGTTGCGAAAATGAAACAATGGGAAGAGCGAACATCAAGTGAGCAATGATTGCGCCACCAATTCCGCCCAAGATTTGAGCCAGAATATAAGGAAGGGTCTCTCTCCATGGGATGCCACCTTCCAATGCATCGGCGAGTGTGACCACTGGATTAAAGTGTGCACCCGAAATTGAACCGAACGTCAAAATCAAAGCAACGAGAGCGGCACCAGTAGCGAGGGTGTTCGCCAGAAGAGCGACCGCAGCGTTTCCGCCAGCCAACCGATCACCCATGATTCCTGAACCCACGACGGCAGCAACTAAAAACATCGTTCCGAGAAACTCCGAGGCGATGCGTGTATGTAGTGTTTTCATTGACGGCCGATGTCGTCGATTTGTTTTTGAATGGCTAGTTTTTCGAGGCTGGAAAGTGGCAGGGCGAGAAAAAGACTGATTCTTCTATCGAGCATTATGAATGCGTCACGGAATGCTCTTTCGATTTGCTCGGGCGTACCTTCAACTGCCGCGGGGTCCGGCACTCCCCAGTGCGCAGTAATGGGTTGCCCGGGCCACACGGGACAGATTTCGTTTGCCG
>Ga0207815_1000180_pt1 | contig 9826 bp, 9 predicted proteins | sample LuqExpMetagenom4_FD_187762 | JGI IMG/M metagenome (GOLD analysis project Ga0207815, IMG submission 187762) | Tropical forest soil microbial communities from Luquillo Experimental Forest, Puerto Rico - Sample 4 (SPAdes) | ecosystem: Environmental > Terrestrial > Soil > Tropical forest ... | reverse complement strand
CATTCGAGTCGCTCTGTTCTCCATCCTCGCTCCCGCGGAGCGGGCCCGCATCCTCGATTCCCGCGCCAGATGGCTCGCGGGAAGAGCAGCGGTCCTTGACGACATTGCCGCGCGAATGACGCTCGATCAATGGGCCGGCGAGACGGTTCGATTTCTGCGCAGCCAGCTCCTCGCCGAAGAAAAGTGGCTCGCAAATCTGCGAAAGCTGGGAAAGAAGGTAGCCGCGTAAATTCTTCTGAAGGCTCGGTGGACCATGGACCCCTATCGCTGGCTGCATCTGGCGGGACTCGCTTGGCTCGTTTTCCTCGCTTACTGGTTGGTTTCCGCGCTGAAACTGAAGAAGGTGAAACAGCGCGAAGGCCGCGGCGGGCGGCTCGTACAGATTGTCTTCATGGCTGCGGCTTACGGCCTGGTGTTCAACGATGCTTTCGGGCGCGGCTGGCTCGGGACACGCTTTCTTCCCGCCTCCGATGCCATCGCCAAAATCGGTTTGGCTCTCGCCGTGGCTGGTGTCGCATTTGCCATCTGGGCGCGCTGGCATCTGGGCGAAAACTGGAATGGCACCGTCGCGCTGAAGGAAGGTCACGAGCTGATCCGCTCGGGGCCGTATCGGTTTATTCGCCATCCCATTTACACCGGGATGTTGATCGCCTTGGCCGGAACCGTTGCAGCCCTGGGGGAGAAGCGCGGCCTCATTTCCCTTGCGATCGCCCTGCTGAGCTTTTACCTCAAGGCCAAAAAGGAAGAGCGTTTTCTTTCGCAAGAGTTTGGAGAATCGTTCCGCAAACATGCGCGGCGCACGGGCATGTTTCTGCCGAGCTTCGGAGGACACTCTTGATCCCATTTCACCTGACGGCGGACAATGCTTCGGCCTGGGCTGCGCGCCTCTGGAGCGCGCTTCTGGTCGTCTGGCTCGTGCTCTCGGTCGGCATGAAGCGCGCCAAAAAGCTTGAGACTCCCTCAGAAATGCTGCAGCACGCCCTGCCGGTGGTGCTCGGGTTCTGGCTGCTCTTCGGCAGCCTCGAAAACTGGGGCTGGCTGAACTACCGGCCGTTGCCCGATGTGCCGGCAACTTGGCTCAGCGGCCTCGTGCTCACCGCCTTCGGCGTGGGCCTGAGCATCTGGGCCCGGCTGACGCTCGGTGCGAACTGGAGCGGGGTCGTAACGCTCAAAAAGGGCCACGAACTGATTCGAGCGGGTTTGTACCGCTGGATTCGCCACCCGATTTATACGGGCATACTGGTGGCGATGATCGGTACCGCGCTCGTCAAAGGCCATCTCCGCGGATGGCTGGGATCCGCAGTCATTTGGGCCACGTTCTATTTCAAAGCGCGGCGCGAAGAAAGATTTCTGCGCCAGGAATTCGGGCCGCGATTCGAAGAACACCTGCGCAGCACGGGAATGTTCCTGCCGAAGTGGACCTAGACGCGTCGCTTTGTGCCATCCACTGCCGAGGAAATTCCTTTTTGACGGAGCAACTTTTCTTCCATTTTGCGAATCTCACTATAGGTGCACGTTTGCCCAGACCCGTGATAGCCGTGCACTTTTCTCGAAGTCCCTGCCGACTTCGGCCTACCCAGGCCCAAATCAACAGACAGTGTCACGGTTCCTCGTGGTGTCTGATACGGAGGCAAGGAGGTTTTTTCCTCCCGGAGTAATGAACGTCTTTCGGAAATGCTTGTTTTTCTCTATTTTTGTTGTTCTGGTTCCCAGATCGAACGCACAAAATCCGGTTTTTGCAGGTGCCGCACCCGCGATGGAAGCTGGCATCGGCTATTCCTACCTCAACGTCGCGGTACCTTCTCAAACCCGCATCGCGATGAACGGCGTTGAGGCCAGCTTCACCACCGACTTTCATCGCCGGTTCGGAATCAAATTCGATCTCGGCTATGACCTCACTTCGAACGTATTCGACACCAATCATCACGCGGACCTCTTCACCTACATGGCCGGGCCCGTTTTCTATCCGATCCGGAAAAGAAAATTCAGTGTGTATACGCAGTTCCTTTTCGGCGGGGCCCGCGAAAGCGGCGTCAATTTCGATGCCAGCGGTCGACCAGCGACAGGGTGGGTCAATCGCTTCGCGTGGGCCGCGGGTGGCGGCGTGCAATACAGGCTGACACGGTCGTTTTCGGTCCGGCTCGGCGCCGACTACCTGCGCACTTCGTTCTTCAACTCGAACCTCGCAATCGAGGGACAAAGCAACTTGCGAACGGCCGCGAGCCTGGTCTATACGTTCGGGGAACGGCGCGAATAATCACGCCAACGGGACTCGCCGGCCGAGCGTCTGAGCTTTCCTTTCAAAGCCTCTCCCTCTAGCAATCGTTCTTGCCCAAGTGCTCGGGCTCCCGCCCGCTCGGCACCCTTCGAGTGGGTGTTCACCGGGCATCCGCATTATTGCCCTTCGGACAGGGCTCAAGATGCGGAGGTGGTGCAGTACAGTTGACAGATTTGGGCGATTGGTAGAGCATTCCCGTCACCGTCGAAATATCCGCTAGGCCTTTATCTGTGTGTTTCGGCGCAATGGCGTCGCGGGGGAAAGAGCCTTGGCAAACTGCGCGAAGTGTAATCTGAGGAAATCGAACTCCCTCTCCCGTCCTTGGATTCTTCTCCTGCTGACTCTTGTGTTGCCGGGCTGCGGCAAAGGCAATAAAGCCGGCACGAACGAGATCGCTGTCGGTGTGGTGTTGCCTATTACGGGCCGCGAAGCCAAGCCCGGCCAGTTTCAACGTGAAGGGATTGAGCTGGCCATTCAGCAGATCAATCAGAACGGTGGCATCTTAGTCCGCGATTTGGACAAAAAGCTCCCGGTCAAAGAGGTCTTTTACGACGATGGCTCGGACCAGGCCAAGTCCGCCGGCTTGGTTGAGCGTGCCATGACCTCCGACAACGTCGTCGCGGTGCTGGGCGGCTACTCGACCGCGCTCGGCGAGGCCGAATCGGTGATGCCCGACCGCTACCAGACTCCTTGGATCACTACGGGTGCGGCAGCATCCACTATCTTTAGCCGCGGCTATCAATATATCTTTGGAACCCTGAGCCCCACCGATCTGCTTGGCTACACCACTGCCGAGTTCCTCGGCAGTCTCGTCGATCATGGCCAACTCCAGAAGGGCTTGAAACTTGCGCTGGCGCTTGAGAACACGGACCACGGCGTCGATTACGGCAAAGGCATCGGCAAGTGGATCGAGGAGCACCCGGGATATTTTGCGGTCGCCTTCAGCGAGAAATTTGACTTGGGTTCCACGGATTTCTCCGGCCTTCTCCAGAAGGTGAAGAACGCGCGGGCCGATATTTTCCTCGCCGACGCGCACCTTCAGGACTACATCACCATGCATCGTCAATACATGCAGACCGGCATGTATCACGAGATGATCAGTTACGGGGCGCGTGGGCCGGAAAGCGATGCCCGCAAAGCCCTGGGCGACGCGACCAACTACATTTTCGCAGGCATCTGGTGGTCGGTTAAACTCCCCTATCCCCAGGTCAAGAAATTTGCGGCCGACTATCAGGCTTCGGTCGGTCGGCCCCCGGACTCCTGGTATCCCGCAACGGCCTACGACGCGATGCGGGCTCTCGGAACGGCCATCGAACAGGCAGGCAGCTTGAACAAGACCGCTATCCGCGATCACCTGCGAACGGTCGAACTCAAAGATTCGCTGCTTCCCGGCCAGGTCCTGCGTTTCGGGCAGAACGGCCAGATTCACACGCCATTCGTGATCGTACAGAATGAGCCGCAGGACAAAGTGGATATCGTCTATCCCCTGGACGCGGCAACCGGGGAGGCCATTGCGCCCAAGCCTCGCTAAGCGCCGTTTCCCGTTGGCCGGCAAGTCGTCAACAGGAACCAGGAACGGGCGACGACCATGAGTGCCACCGATCTCTTGAATCTGTTGATTGCCGCGCTGCTCCTGGCCGGCGTTTACGCCGTCATGTCGGTCGGCATGACCATCATCTACGGCGTCATGAAGATCGTGAATCTGGCTCACGCCGGTTTCCTCATGCTGGGGGCCTACTTCGTCTACGAACTCTACACGCGCCTCGGCATTGACCCGCTTCTCGGCGTGTTCCTTGCGTTTCCGGTCTTCTTTTTCATCGGAATGGCGGTTCATCGGATTCTGGTGCGCCGGATCCCTACCTCCGATCAGCCGACCCTGACCTCCCTCCTGCTGCTTTTCGGACTGTGGTTAGTACTGCAGAATCTAGGCTACCTGGTCTGGGGCAACTCCGATCGCGCCATCCTCACGCCGCGAACTCTGGAGGTTCTCGAGGTCGGCCCGATGGGCTTCCCGACCGTTCGTCTGGTGGTCTTCGCAGTGGCCCTCGGAGCCCTCGCAGGCCTGGAGTTCGTTCTGCACAAAACCTGGTTTGGTCGCGCCGTTCGGGCCTTGATGCAGAACAGTGATGCCGGACGCATCGTGGGCATCAATGTGGACCGAACCGCCCGGGTGGCCTTCGGCGTAGGAATCGCATTCTCCGGAGCTGCCGGAGGCCTGCTGGCCATGCTCTATTCGTTTAGTCCGGATTTCGGTGGACCCTTTCTGCTGCGGGCATTTGTCATCATCGTGCTTGGCGGGCTCGAGTCGTTTGCCGGCGTGGCCGTTGGGTCGCTGATCTTGGCGCTTGTCGAGACCTTCTCGATTCTGGCTCTTCCCGCGAGCTACCAGCCCGCGATTGCTTTTTCCTTGCTGGTCGTTGCGTTGGTGGCGCTTCCGGGAGGCGTTGCCGGGCTCTGGAACCGAAGGCCCCGTCTGGCATGAAATTCGTTCGAAACAGCGCCGTATTTCGATTCGCTTTGCTGGTAGCGATTCTAGTCGTTCTTCCCTTGCTCGGACTCGGCCCTAACGCCGTTCGGCTTCTCTTCGTCACCTTCGTGTGGGTCACCGTGAGTATCGCCTGGAACATTCTGGGAGGGTTTGGGGGACAGGTGTCCTTCGGTTTTGCGGTTTTCTACGGCCTCGGAGCGTACGCTGCCGCACTGGCGGTCAACAGCGGACTGCATACCGTTGTAGCGCTGCTTTTGGCGGCGGGCGTCGCGATGCTGGCATCGTTCGTGATCGGTCTTCCCACCTTTCGTTTGCGAGGCCCGTACTTCGCGATCGCAACCATCGGTGTCAGCGAAGCGGTCCGCGTGGTGATGACCAATGTTCCCATGACGGGCGGTGCCAGCGGCTACCGGATTCTCGAGACCGGCCCCTTCCGCCAGTTGGACCATTTTTATATTTCGCTGGCCCTGGCCGTGCTGGCTATGGCCGCCTCTGTCGAAGTTCGGCGTTCTAAATTCGGGCTCGCGCTCCTAGCGATCCGCGAGGATGAGGATGCCGCGTCCGACCTGGGAGTAAACCCGTTTCGTGCCAAGCTGCTGGCCCATGCACTGGCCGCTGCTCTCACCGGCGCGGCGGGAGGTGTCTACGCTCAGTACGCAGCGTTCATTCACCCACAAGGCGTGTTCGCCTTCAGTATCGGAGTGGCCATTCTGCTGATGCCGATTATTGGAGGAGTGGGCACGATCTGGGGCCCGGTGATTGGCGGTGTCGTTTACGGACTGATTCATGATGAGTTGGTTGCCTCGTTTCCCCAGTTGCATTTATTGATCTACGGTTCCTTGCTGATTCTGATTGTTTTGTTTGAACCGGCGGGACTGGTCGGATTGTTCGGTCGCTGGTTCCGCACGCTGGCGAGCGCTCGGAGGATTCGTGCCGCCAATCCTTAGCCTCGACCGCGTGAGCAAGAACTTTGCGGGACTGAAGGCCTTGAAAGAGGTCAGCTTCGAACTCGAGCAAGGTGGCATTTACGGACTGATCGGCCCGAATGGAGCCGGCAAGACCACGCTTCTCGCCATCATCTCGGGATCCCTCGAGCCCACCTCCGGCGCCGTGATCTTCGAGGGCCGCAACCTGGCCGGTGCGAAATCCTTCGCGGCGGTCCGTGCCGGGGTCGTCCGTACGCATCAGGTCCCCAAGCCTTTTCGTGCCCTTTCGGTCCTTGAAAACGTGGAAGTGGGCAGGCGTTTCGGATGCCGCGAACGGTCGGCTGGCGACCCCGAGGACGCGGCGCAGATACTCGATTGGGTGGGCATCGCACATCTTGCCCACGCCCCGAGCGCTACCCTTTCTGTTGGTGACCAGAAGCGTCTTGAGTTGGCCCGCGCCCTTGCCGCTCGGCCCGCCTTGCTGCTATGCGACGAGATCTGTAGCGGGCTCACCGAAGCGGAGACAGCCTGCATCCTGAATCTGCTTCGTAAAATCGACAAGGACGGCACCACGATCCTGTATGTCGAGCACAATCTGCGCGCCATCATGTCGGTCTCCCAGCACGTCATCGTGATGAACTACGGCCAAAAGCTGGCGGAGGGCACTCCGCAAATGGTGCAGAATGATCCTGCGGTCATCGAGGTTTACATTGGTGGAACAGGGATCACCGGTGGCAGACAGCCGCGACCCGGCTTTATTGCTCGCGGCTGAGAATCTGCAGGTAGCTTATGGTGCGATCCAGGTGGTTTGGGACGTCAACCTTAAGCTGAATTGCGGCGACGTGGTCAGCATCATCGGGGCCAACGGCGCCGGCAAAACCACCACCCTCAAAGTGCTGGCAGGACTCATTCCCGTTCGCCAGGGCAGAATCACCTTCAACGGATGCGACGTTACCTACGAGCCCGCCTATCAGCGTGTCCTCCACCACCTCTGCCTGGTCCCCGAAGGGCGCGAGTTGTGGCCGCGGATGACGGTCGAGGAAAATCTTTTGATGGGAGCCTACTCGCGGCCGCTGAGGCCGAAGGCGCCGCAAAACCTGGAACGCATTTACCAGATGTTTCCGCGCCTGGCCGAACGACGAAGACAGGCCTGCGGAACGCTGTCCGGCGGCGAGCAGCAGATGTGCGCCATCGGACGAGGTCTCATGGCGGAGCCGCGCCTTCTGCTTCTCGATGAGCCCTCTCTTGGCTTGTCCCCTATTCTTGTGGAGCAGGTTTTTCAAATCATTCGCCGCGTTTCCGCCGAGGGCGTCAGCATCCTGCTGGCTGCCCAGACCGCCAACGATGCGCTGGAGGTCTCTCGGTTTGCCTACGTGATGGAAGCGGGGCGAATCGTCCTCGAAGGTCCGAGCGAGGAACTGCGAGCGAGCGACCACGTTCGCCGAGTTTACCTCGGAGTGGCCGACTGACGCGTGGACGGCTGCTCCGGCTTCCGTTCGCCTACGAAACCACCGGACACACCCTGCCCGGCTGACGCTTTGTGGCTCGCGACAGCTTCCCCACAAAAGAAGAGCCCCACGCGAACTGGCGCATGGGGCTCGTTCTCGGCGGAGATGAAGTTAAGCTTCTTCTTCCACAAGGGCTTCGCCGTGCGCCGCCTTGTGGGCCGCAACCACCTTCTCGGCCAGTTCGTTCGGAACGTAGTCGTAGTGCGAGAACTCCATCGAGTAGCTCGCGCGTCCTTGTGTCATGGAAGTGAGGTCCGTGGCATAAGAAAGCATTTCGGCGAGGGGCACCATCGCTTTTACGATCACGTTGTGGCTGCGCGCCTCGCTGCCTTCGATGCGTCCGCGCCGCGAGCTCAGGTCGCCCATCAGGTCGCCTGAATACTGGTCCGGGGCGTACACCTCGACGTGCATGATCGGTTCAAGCAGCGAGGGACGCGCCTGCTTCATCGCCTCCTTGAAGGCCAGCGAGCCCGCGATCTTGAAGGCGATATCCGAGGAATCGACGTCGTGATATTTTCCGTCGTAGAGAATCGCGCGGAAGTCGGTCAGCGGGAAACCCGCCAGAAACCCCCGTGCGGCGGCGTCGCGAATTCCTTTTTCGACCGACGGTATCCAGTTCTTCGGAATCGAGCCGCCAAAAATGTCGTCGACGAACTCGATGCCCTTGCCGCGTTCGATGGGCTCGAACTTCACGCGACAAACGCCGAACTGGCCGTGCCCGCCTGACTGTTTCTTGTGCTTGCCCTCGGCATCGGCCTTTCCGCGTATGGTTTCGCGGTACGGCACTTTGGGCGGTTTCAGCGTGAGGTTGACGTTGTAGCGCTTTTGCAGTTTGGCGACCACAACTTCCACGTGCTGCTGCCCGTTGCCGGCCAGCAGGAACTCCTTGGTTTGCGGGTCGCGCGAGAAACGGAGCGCCGGATCCTCTTCCATCAGCTTGTGGATTGCGACGCCGATCTTGTCCTCGTCCGCGCGGCTCTTGGGCTCGACCGCAAAGGTAATCGACGGCTCCGGCAGTTGTACCGGCTGGTAATAGATCGGCGCGCTCTTGTCACCGAGCGTATCGCCGGTGACGGTTTCCTTCAGTTTGGCGATCGCGCCGATGTCGCCCGAATGCAATTCCTGCAGCTCGGTCAACTGCTTGCCCTGAACGATCATGGTGTGCTGCAGACGTTCGGGAAGATTGCGGTTGAAATTCTGCAGCGTCGCGTCATTTTTCAGCACGCCGCTCTTCACCTTGAAATAGCTGATCCGCCCGGCAAAGGGATCGGCAAGGGTCTTGAACACGAAGACCGAAACGGGCTGCGCGTCGTCGTATTTCCGTTCGATCCGTTCGCCCTTTCCGCCTGGTTCCCTGAATCCGACCTGGGCGTGCTCGTCCGGATGCGGAAAAACGTCGGCGAGGAAGGTCAGCAGGCTCGCGGTGCCCACATTCCGCGTGGAAGAAACCATGAGCACCGGAACAATCTTCTCCGTCACGATGGCTTTGCGAACGGCCGGAATCAGGTCCTCGATCGGAATGGTGCCTTCGCGGAAGAATTCTTCCATCATCTCATCGTCGCCTTCCGCGATCATTTCCACCAGCTTTTCATGCGCTTCTTCCGCCTCATCCTTCAGCGCATCCGGAATGTTCTCGATGGTGGCTTTTCCGTCGCCGTCCGGCGTGTAGAGATGCGCTTTCATGGAAACAAGGTCGATCACGCCGCGGAAGCCTTTTTCCGTTCCGATCGGCAACTGCAACGCCACAACGGTACGGCCAAACAACTCGCCAAGCGATTCCATGCTTCGTTCGAAACTCGAAAGTTCCCGGTCCATCCAGGTCAGCACGAAAGCACGCGGAATATCGTACTCGGTGCAATAGTCCCAAACTTTTTCGGTCGTCACCTGGGCGCCCACGTGCGCGTCCACGCTAATCAGGGCGGCATCGGCCGCGATCAGAGAAGCCTTGGTTTCGGTGATGAAGGTCGAATAACCCGGCAGATCCAGGAAATTGATTTTGACCGTACCTCCGCCACAGAGCGTGCACGGCCATTCCGCGTTCGCGACGCCGGTTTGAATCGAAATTTTTCGCACGATTTCTTCTTCGTCCCAGTCCGTGGTGGTGGTTCCCTCCGCAACTTTGCCGAAGCGCGGCGTGGCCCCGGCGGTAAACAGTAACGACGACACCAGTTGCGTCTTTCCGGTGCCGCCGTGACCTACAATGCCAACGTTTCTGATGTCCTTGGTTTGATAGACTTTCATTCGAGACCTCCGCTTGGGTGTGACCGGAACCGTCACCAGGCAATGGTCCGCCAGCAAGAAAAACAGGCGCGGGCCTGCGCCTGAGGTGTTCTGGTTTTGAAGGAGAGCGCGGCCTTAGCCTGGGTCCCGGTAAGCGGGGCGAAGGAGAATCGAACAAATCCCTGGTCCGCTCTTCTTAACGTGCCGATGCTAGCACAGGGCACTCACTGCGGCAATGGAAGCCTGCTCGCGTCAGCAGTTTCGGAAGATTTAGAGTCACAACCAAAAACAGTACAGCCGGGATGCTGATTGCAGGCATGTGGTTAAGGTCAGACAACGAAGGCCATTTTCGGGTGGGGAGATCCTGCTCGGGCTGAGCCCGGGAAAGTCACGCAATGCTTCGAAG
>Ga0207815_1000178_pt1 | contig 9867 bp, 10 predicted proteins | sample LuqExpMetagenom4_FD_187762 | JGI IMG/M metagenome (GOLD analysis project Ga0207815, IMG submission 187762) | Tropical forest soil microbial communities from Luquillo Experimental Forest, Puerto Rico - Sample 4 (SPAdes) | ecosystem: Environmental > Terrestrial > Soil > Tropical forest ... | reverse complement strand
CGTATGTCGAGACTTGCGAGTTATATTCGATCAGCGCCTGGCTAATATCGAAGCCCGCCGCGTTGTTCCAAAAACCAAATCCGGACGTGATATGTGCACGCTGGAGGTGGTGGACCGCGTTGTTGGCAGCCTCGAAGGCCAGAAAACCGACAAGCGCGGTGAGCGCGATCTGATAAGCGGCGCTACGGACCTTCGGATTGTTGTAGAAGGCAACCGGCGCGGGCTCCGACCGGCTCGCAGCGTCAATCGACATTTGCCCCTCGTCGGCCACACGCCGCCGCCGGTGGTGTGCCGGCCTGAACGCGCGATCAACGGATCGGCGGCGCGTACTGGATACCGCCCTTGCTCCACAACTTGTTCAGACCGCGGTCGATCTTCAGCGGCGAGCCCTGCCCCACATTGCGCTCAAAAGATTCACCGTAGTTGCCCACCAGCTTGATGATGCGCACCGCCCAGTCCTTGGTCAGACCGAGCTGCTCGCCGTAATTACCTTCGGTGCCGACGAAGCGCCTGATCTCCGGGTTGCTCGACTTCACCATTTCATCGACGTTGTTTTGCGTGAGGTTGAGCTCCTCGGCGTTGAGCATCGCGAACAGCACCCACTTGACGATGTCGAACCACTGGTCGTCGCCATGACGGACCGCCGGGCCAAGCGGTTCCTTGGAGATAATTTCGGGCAGCACGATGTGGTCGTTCGGATTGGACAGCCGTAGGCGCTCAGCGTACAGGCCGGAGGCATCAGTGGTGTAGGCGTCGCAGCGGCCGGCGTCATAGGCCTTTACCGCTTCGTTCGCGGTCGCGAAGGTCACGCTCTTGAGCTGCATGTTGTGGGCGCGGAAAAAATCGGCCAGATTGAGCTCGGTAGTGGTGCCCTGTTGCACGCAGACCGAGGCGCCGTTGAGCTCAAGCGCCGAGTTCACTTTCAGCGCCTTGCGCACCATGAAGCCCTGGCCGTCGTAATAATCGACGCCGGTAAAATTCAAGCCGAGCGATGTATCACGCGACAACGTCCAGGTGGTGTTGCGGACGAGTACATCGACTTCACCGGACTGTAAAGCGGTCAATCGATCCTTCGCCGACAGTGGCACGAATTTCACTTTGCTTGCATCGTTGAAGATGGCTGCGGCGATGGCGCGGCACACGTCGACGTCGAGGCCGGTCCAATTGCCTTGCGCATCGGGAAGCCCGAAACCAGCCAACGTGCCGTTGGCGCCGCAATTGAGAATGCCCCTATCCTTCACCGTCTGTAGCGTTTGCGCCGACGCGCTCTGCGCGGCCAAGATAACTGCAAGCGCAAGTATCGTGCCAAAGCGTCTCATGTCGAAGCCCTATTGACCCCAAGCTATCGGCATCACAGAACGACCGAACCGATAGGTCAAGGGGTTGACGCTTGCCATTGATGCAGCGATATGCAGTCGGCGGCTAGGTTCCACATGCGGCTTGGGCGCGCGAAAGGCTATGGCGAAGAAGCCGAACTTCCCGATCAAGCCCACGACCCGCTTGGTCATCGCCGGCCGCGATGCCCAAGCGTACCACGGCTTCGTCAATCCGCCAGTCTATCACGCCTCCACGGTGCTCTATCCGACCGCGGAGGATCAGGTCGCCCACCGCTCGCGCTATCAATACGGCCGTCGCGGCACGCCGACTTCGGACGCGTTGGAGAATGCCCTCATAGCGCTCGAGGGCGAGGCCTGCGCCGGCGTCACGCTGCTGCCCTCGGGCCTGACGGCGATTTCGACGGCACTGATTTCGGCGGTGAGCGCGGGTGACCACCTGCTGGTCAGTGACAGCGTGTACCGGCCGACCCGGCATTTCTGCAATGGCGTGCTCAAGCGCATGGGCGTTGCAACCACCTACTACGATCCACTGGTCGGCGCCGATATCGGCAAGCTGTTCAGGCCGAACACGCGCGCGGTGTTTGTTGAAGCGCCCGGCTCGCAAAGCTTCGAGATGCAGGACATACCGGCCATTGCCAAGGTCGCGCACGAGAAGGGCGCGCTGGTTCTGATGGACAATACCTGGGCGACGTCACTCTATTTCCGCGCGTTCGAGAAGGGTGTCGACCTCTCGATCCAGGCCGGCACCAAATATATCGGCGGACATTCCGACATCATGTTCGGCTGTGTGTCGGCTAACGCCAAGACATTCCCCGCCCTCAAGCAGACCATCATCACGATGGGCCTGTGCGTCGGCCCCGACGACATGTATCTCGCGCTGCGCGGCCTGCGCACACTCAGCGTCCGGCTCGAACGGCATTACCAGTCGGGCCTGAAAGTCGCACGCTGGCTGGCGCAGCGCCCGGAGGTGCAACGCGTGGTACATCCCGCTCTTGAAAGCGACCCCGGCTACAAAATCTGGCAACGAGATTTTTCCGGCGCCTGCGGCCTGTTCAGCATCGTGCTCAAGCCGACATCCGAAAAATCCGTGCACGCCTTTATGAACAAGCTCACGCTCTTCGGCATGGGGTTCTCGTGGGGCGGCTTCGAGAGCCTCATCATCCTGTTCGACTGCACCGAATATCGCACTGCTACCAAATGGGCGCCGGGCGGACCGACGCTGCGGCTTCACATCGGACTAGAAGATGCGGACGATCTCATTGCGGATCTTGAGCAGGGTTTCGCGGCCATGAAGGCCGCGGGTTAGGCCGCCGCGCCCTGCCTGCCGCCGCGCAGCACGAACTGTAGATTTCGCAAATAGACGAACACGCCGAACGCCTGGCCGATGATGAATACCGGGTCTTTGCGGTACATCGCGTAGCCGAGCAGCATCAAGCCTCCGCCGATCGAGAACACCCAGAAGGTGGTCGGTACCACGCTTTTGCCAGAGCGCTCGGAAGCGATCCACTGCACCACAAAGCGCATCGCGAACATCGCCTGCGCCACGTAGCCGATCAGAATTCCCCAATCGACGTTGCCGATGAACACCTCGTGCAGATAACCGCCGACAGCTTTCGTGATATCGATCAGCATTCACTCCTCCGAAACTTTCGGAATTCGCTTCCTGCGGCGGATCAACCACCACACGCCGGCAAGATCAAGAATTCCGATCCAGAGCCGATCCAACATACCGTAATTCGACAGGCCGGCGCCGCGTGGCCGGTCAACCACATCCACGTATCCAATGGCATAGCCTTCCCGCCGCACCAGCGCCGGCAAAAAGCGATGCAGGCCATCGAAATAGGGCAGCGCCAAAAAAACATCGCGGCGAAAGGCCTTGAGGCCGCAGCCAGTGTCGCGGGTACCGTCGCGCAGCACCGCGCCGCGCACCGCATTAGCGATACGCGATTGCAGTTTCTTGAAACCGCTTGCTTTGCGCCCCACTCGCTGGCCGGCAATCAAACCGACGCCCGGGGCCCCTGCTTCGAGCGCGCGCAACATCGCCGGGATAAAAGCAGGGTTGTTCTGCCCATCGCCGTCGAGAGTAACGATCAGCGGCGCACGCGCAGCTGCAACTCCAGAACGGACCGCTGCCGACTGACCGCATGATTGCTTGTGCCGGATACAGCGCAGCCACGGATATCGCGTCATTAGTTGCTTGAGTTCGGCCGCGGTGCCGTCGCTCGAGCCGTCGTTGACACAAATAACCTCGAACGACCGTTGGCCCTCGAGCGCCTTGCCGATCTCCAGCAGCAGCGGGACAATATTGCCTGCCTCGTTGTGCACCGGCACGACAACGGTAACCGCTGCATTACTGGCCTTCATGACTGAGGTTCTCGTTTGCGCGGTTTCTTATGGCTTCAGCGCCTCTTCGGGCAACCGCCTTGATCCGCTTCAGCGACGGCCCGGGAAACGGCCGAGTAACGCCGTCGGCGGCAACGGAGAAACCAAGCCCGCGCAGTGCGAAATAGCGGCGCACAATCAGGACACCGGCCACGCCAAGGAACGCACCGGCCAAAACGTCGCTCGGATAATGCGCGGTCACTACCACCCGGCTCGTCGCGATCAGCACCGCATACACCCACAGAACGGTGCGGGCGCGCGGCCACTGCGTGCCAAAGGCAACGAGCACCGCGAAAGCCGTCGTGGCATGTCCCGACGGTAGGCTGGCGTAATCGGCAATCCACTTAAACGGACTGAACAGAAAGGGATCGAGGGTTCCTCCGACTAGCGGCCGCGCGCGTCCGATCACGCGCTTGACGATGGTGCTGAACAGGCTTGGCGCCGCGATCGCCGCAGATAGAAATCCGACGCGTACCATTAGCGCCGCGCAGACGCGTTGGGGCAGCGGCGGCAGGCTCGGTAGCGCGGCGAGTGCTAGAAATAGGATTCCGAGCGGCCCGAGGAACCAGCCTGACTTGCCGAAATCGGTGATTTGATCAAAGAACCAAACGATCGAGGTCGGCAGGCACGCAACGGCGTTAATTGCAGCTGCGTCAAACAGGAACATTACCAACAGGATCATCGCCACCGCTGCACCGGTAGCAACGGCAAGCCGCTGCGGTTCTGACCACGGACTGTGTACGTGAAAACGCACCGGGCGCACGAGCACGGTCATTGCAGCGATGACGCCGCCTATGCAGCGGTGCAACGCCGACCGCGGTACCGGCGGATCATGATTTAGTCCGTTCGCAGCGGTCATGGATTTTCCGCCAAACGGAAGATGCTGAGATTCACCGGTTGTCCGACGCTGATGTTGTAGCCTTCTACGCGCTGCATGAGCACGTAATGCAATCCGATGGCGTCGGCGCGTTGTCCGAAACTACCAAGACTGCGTGCATCGATCAGTGCGAAATGACAGGGTCCCTGCCCCAGAAAAATGGCGGCACCGGTCGTGTCGGTAAAACGGGTGTTGGTGCCAAGAAGGTAAACCAGACTCGGCTCCTCATAGAAGCCCGTGGATACCACCTTCGGCTGTGAACAGCCGCTGTTACGCAACACACCGGCAATCAGCGCGCTGGGAAACAAGGAAGGTAGCGACGGTATAGCCACCGCGTAGACGGTGATGCCGAGCAGCGCAGATGCAGCCATACCACGCAACAATGAGCATTCAGGACCATCGACGTCATATAGCCACCAGGCGTACAAGCCGAAAATGACCGCCGCTGCCGCGAAAGGCCAGGCGACGAAGCCCAGCTGTCCGTCGATGATAATGAATAACACGGCGACTGCGATTGCGATCACGCCTGGGAAAACAAACCAGCCGGCGGTGCCGCGTACCAACCAGCGTTTGGTCGCCAATTCCCTACTTTGCAGGGTGCCAGCGATTAAAGTTGCAATCGCGGGATAGAGCGGCAGCACGTAATGCGGCAGCTTGGTTGTCACCGCCTCGAACACCAGCCAGGCGGGGATCAGCCATGCTAACAGGAAGCGCACGCCTGGTTCACGCCGTACCTGCCAAATGCGTAGCGCCGCCAGTCCCGCCAGGATGGAGCCAGGCCAGAACGTCACCCAGAACAGAAGGAAATAAAAGCCGGGCGGCGCGCCATGCGACTCCTGACCGCTGGTGATCTTGGCCAGCATGTCTTCGCCGATCGATTGCGCGAAGAAGCTCGGACCGGACTTTGCGACGATCACCACAAACCAGGGAAGCACCAGCAGCAACATCCAAAGGATGCCGGCGACAGGACGTAGCGACCAGATCCAGCGGCCGGAGCGGTCGGCGACCGATAGTGTAGCCGCCGTCAGTCCGACGAACATCAGGATCAATGGACCCTTCAGCAGTACTCCCGCCGCTACCGCGCTCCAGAAAATCGCCGGCAGTCGCCAAGCTGCCTCGCAAGCGCTCGACTGTTGACGCCTAATGTAAATGCGCGCCATGGCGCCCATTGCTGCTGTGCAGGTCAACAGCAGCATAGCGTCGGTCTTGGCGAGGCGTGCCTCGACGCCGAGCAGGATCGAACTCGCCATCATGAGCGCGGCCACCAATGCGGTGCGGCGCGCGCAGAAGGCAAGAGCGGTCCAATAGGTCAGCAACACTGCGCCGATGGCGCCGAATAGCGACGGCAGCCGGTACAACGAGATCGTGGTGCGCGCTTCCGGGACACCAACCGCCTCGCCCGCCTTGACCGCCGCGGCCTGCAGCCAGTAGATGCCAACAGGCTTCTTGTAGCGAACTTCGTCCTGGAAGCGGATGTCGATATATTGGCCCGTTTCCAACATTTGTTTGGTGGCTTGCGCGAAGCGCGCCTCGTCGCGGTCGACCGGCGGAATCTGGAAGAACCCCGGCAGGAATGCGACCGCCGAGAAAGCGATCAGCAAGGCTACCGCGCGCTGATGCGTCGCGCCGGCATAATCCAGTATAGCGGACGGCCCGCGCGCGGGACGAAGAGTTTGACGCGCCTCTTTGGTAGGCGTACTCATCGGCCGAGTGTTTCCAAGCTATTCGGCGCAATTCAGCCGGACAATAAGCTCAAGCCAAGGCTCTGTCATTTAGTGCAAAACGCGGAAAGTGGGTTCGGTCCTTGGAAGAGCTGCCGCATAAAATGGATGCTGCAGACGGGCGCCGACGCTGTGGGTGGCGCGTGGGGTGCCGTAAGAAGCGCCACTAATGTTTTTGTTTAATTGGCAGATTCAGTGTTGGCATGCACGTGGGCGCTCTCTAGGCGCAGCTTACGAAGCATGCGCGACGCGGGTAAATGAGAGGCAGTCAAGACCCCGTAGCTCAGCCGGATAGAGCACCAGCCTTCTAAGCTGGGGGTCACAGGTTCGAATCCTGTCGGGGTCGCCAATAAAATCAAGTACTCCTTACATTTACAGAAAATCGAATATTTGCAGGGGTAAGACTCGGGGTAACAGAAAACACGGAAAATCAGCCGCGAGTCATTATATAAACCCCGGGCCGTTTCCCGGGGGCTTCCTGTGCATCGCCACATTGCGAATCGCGGGGCCTGAAGCATAGCGGCGAACTCCGCAAGGCACTTAGACGTTACCGTTCGTCGGTTGCGATATGTTCTGAATGCGATTTAATTAGCACACGCGCGCTTCTCGATTCGTTCCATCCAACCGGATGGAATATCTTGGGCTGTCGTTGTTATGGGCGCTGGGGGTGACCATGTCGGAAGACTCAGAGCAAGAGGATATTGACGGGCCGCTGTGCGAAACTTGCGGGGAGCTGATGACCTTTATGCGAGCAACGCCGAAAGTCGGCGCCCTTCCCGCATTAGAAACCTTCCGTTGCATTAAATGTGGTGACGTTAGAGCAATAGAAGTTGAAGAGCGGCCAGCGCGTACCCCCGAAAGCAGACATTCGCGCGCCGCATAAACGTGTGCCATCACCGGTCGCATCTATTCAGCTACGCCGCAACGCACTTCTTAAAACGGGCTCACCGCAGCAATGTGCCCGTGAGCCCTAAAACAGCCCACATGGCATTATGCCTGTATCAATACTGTGGGGGCCTGACTTACTTTCGCTGCGAAAGACCATATTCGCCTGCATCGCAATCTTTGGCAGTTTCTTGGCCGGACAAGCGATAGCGCAAGAAAAATCAATTATTGTCGCCTCGACCACCTCGACGGTAGATACGGGGCTGTTCGATTACCTGCTGCCAATCTTCACGCAGAAAACCGGCATCGCCGTGAAAGTGCTGGAGCTTGGTACCGGCCGAGCACTCGACGCTGGCCGACGCGGCGAAGCCGATGTTATGTTCGTACATGCCAAAATACCGGAAACTCAGTTCGTCATAGAAGGCAATGGCATTAAGCGATTTCCGGTGATGTACAACGATTATGTGCTGATCGGACCGAAAAGCGATCCTGCTGGCATCAAGGGCATGGACGATGTCGCGAAGGCATTTCAGACCATTAAGGACAAACAAGCGACCTTCATATCGCGCGGCGATCGCTCCGGCACTCATGTCGCCGAACTCTCGATCTGGTACAGGGACGTAGGGATCGACATAGAGAATGAAAAAGGGCCTTGGTACAAATCGGTTGGACAGGGCATGGACGAGGCGCTGGATAAGGCGGTTGCCGACAAAGGCTATGTACTGTCTGACCGCGGTACCTGGACCCACTTTAAGAACAAGAGAGACCTGCAAATCTTGGTCGAAGGCGACAAACGCATGTTCAACCAGTATGCGGCCATTCTGGTGAACCCGAGCAAGCACCCGAATGTGAAGAGGGAGCTTGGACAAGCGTTTATCGATTGGCTGGTATCACCAGAGGGACAGAGAGCAATCGCCAACTACAAGATTAATGGCGAGCAGCTGTTCTTTCCAAACGCCACCGATCCCAAGGCTTGATACGCCGTCCGCAGCGGTTGATAGCAAGTCCCGGCGCGTCGTTGGTAGTCCCGACGCGTCAACCGGGCCAGCAATGAAAACTTCCAAAATTGATCGAAGCAATTCACTGAACGCCGCAAAGACATGCTGATCCTGAAGCGCAATCGCGACTACGATCACCCGGAAGACTTCGTCCCATTCAACGGATTGGGAACATCATCACAAGCGATCCTCGGTGGGCTTTATTACCACTACGTTCGGATTTAGGTTTTCGGTACACACAGGACACACAAGCGATCATGACGAACAATCTCATTTACACCGGATTTCTCCTCATGGGCGTACTTTGTAATGGAGCGTCAGCGACGCCAGGCGATACGATACTGACGATAGACCGATTTGTCTCTGCGGAGATGTCGCGACAGAAGATTCCCGGAATGGCAGTCGCTGTCGTCAAAAACGGCGAGGTCGTGGTGGCAAAGGGATACGGCTTTGCAAACCTCGAGCACCAAGTACCCGTGACCACGCACAGCATCTTCCAATCCGGATCGATCGGCAAGCAATTCACTGCGGCCGCAATCATGCTTCTCGAAGAGCAAGGAAAGCTCCGCCTCGACGACAAGATAGCTAGTTACCTGCCACGCACGAAGGCACGGTGGGGATCGATCACGCTGCGTCATTTACTGACGCACACGTCGGGGATACCGGAATACGAAGATGAGGTCGACGATCGTCGTAATTATTCCGAGCGTCAGCTCACAGAACTCGTGGGACTACTGCCGCGCAGATCCCCACCCGGTCACAAATTCGAATACAGTAATAGCGGCTACCTGCTACTCGGCATCATCATCCGCACGGTAACAGGAAAGTTCCATGGGGATTACATTCGCGAGCATATTTTTGAACCGCTCGGCATGAAGACGACGCGTATTGCAACTGACGCGGACATCGTTCCGAATCGCGTCGCCGGCTATCGCATGAGCAACGGTCGGATTTTGAACCAAGAGTGGGTATCGCCGACATTCAATCAAACGGCGGATGGATGTTTCCTTATCTCACTCGACGATTTTCTGGCCTGGGAGAGAGGTGTACGAGCGCGCGCACTCTTGAAGCCCGAAAGCTGGTCGCAAATCTTTACTCCTGTCGTCCTCAAGAGCGGCAAGACGCATCCCTACGGATTCGCATGGGAGATTACACAGAGGGGCGGACAGACGGTGCAAGGCCACGACGGTTCGTTTCGGGGTTTTGAAGCGATCCTGTCACGGTACATCGAAGAGGACCTCACGATCATTGCTCTCGCCAATCTTGTCGAAGTTGATTTGGCGCCGATTACCGAACATATTGCGAAACTCATGCGCCAAGAAAGGTGACGTTTAGGCGTTATTGACGCTGTTCTAAACTTGGACTTGGCATTTGGTCACGCGGGCGATCATGCGGTGATATTGGGGTGAGCCCGGACTCACCGCAACGCACTTAGTAAACGATGGTGTCGAAGATCTCTATTGGCAGTAATTCACAAATTTTTGGCACTGAATACCAAAAGCGAGATTGGGTTTTGTCATAGCTTGCGGCTTCAAACTTCGGTCCCTGGGGGCAATATGAGAGCTTCTTCGTTGTGTTTCCAAGCAGCGGTATTGTTTGTACTCGCCGGAATCGTTTGGGGACTTCAGATGGCAATATCAAACGATCACTCGGCCTTTCCGGCACAC
>Ga0207815_1000175_pt1 | contig 9898 bp, 7 predicted proteins | sample LuqExpMetagenom4_FD_187762 | JGI IMG/M metagenome (GOLD analysis project Ga0207815, IMG submission 187762) | Tropical forest soil microbial communities from Luquillo Experimental Forest, Puerto Rico - Sample 4 (SPAdes) | ecosystem: Environmental > Terrestrial > Soil > Tropical forest ... | reverse complement strand
AGGCCGGGGATCGACAAAGCCGAAACGCTGATCGCGAGTCCAAAGGTCCCGGAAACGAAAGCGACCTAGATTTCTTGGGGCCGTCTCTCTTAGGCGGTACTATGATTTCCCTAAAGCTCTCCGCGCCTCTATATGAAAATCCTTTCATATTGCGGCGTTTGTCATGATCGCCGTGGTATTAAGAGAGATTCGGGCTCTGTCAGCTGCATTGAAATTTCACTGAGGTGCATACATGGAAGCCGCGCAGGAAAACGTGCGTACCGGTCGTTCAATTCCCGAACTGAAGCAGGCCATCCTCGACAATTTGTATTACGTCCAGGGGCGCATCCCCCGGCTCGCCACCACCAATGACTGGTACATGGCGGTCGCCTACGCGGTGCGCGACCGCATGATGGCTGACTGGATCGAGGCTTTCGGCCGCGCACGCGGGACCCGCACCCGCATCGTCAGCTACCTTTCCGCTGAATTCCTCATCGGACCGCAGCTCGGCAGCAACCTGGTGAATGTTCACGATATCGGCGACGCTGTGAATGCCGCGCTTTCCGAATTAGGTCAAAGCCTCGACAAACTCCTCGACCACGAACCGGAACCCGGGCTTGGCAATGGCGGCCTTGGCCGTCTGGCCGCATGCTACATGGAGTCGCTCAGCACGCTCGACATGGCCGCTATCGGTTATGGCCTCCGTTACGAATTTGGTCTGTTCGACCAGGAAATTCAAAACGGATGGCAGGTGGAAAGGACCGACAAGTGGCTTATGCTCGGCAATCCCTGGGAGACGACGCGCGCCGAAATTGCGCACTACGTGGGATTCGGCGGGCATACCGAGCAATACCACGACGAGCACGGCCATTTCCGCGTGCGCTGGATTCCCGAGCACGTCGTACGCGGCATCGCCAACGACGTTCCCGTCGCCGGTTACCGCACCAACATGACCAACTTCCTGCGCCTCTGGTCGTCGGAGGCCGTGGAATCGTTCGATTTCCAGGCCTTCAACAAGGGCGACTACTACGACGCCGTTCACGAGAAGGTCTCGTCAGAAACCATCAGCAAAGTTTTGTATCCGAACGACGAGGCGATCGCCGGAAAAGTCCTGCGCCTGCAGCAACAGTTTTTCTTCACCTCGTGCTCTCTACAGGACATGATCCGCATCCACAAGCTGCGCGGCGGATCGCTCCACACCTTCCACGAAACCTACGCCATCCAGCTCAACGACACGCACCCATCCATCGCGGTTGCGGAACTCATGCGACTTCTGGTCGACTTGAACGACATCGATTGGGAGGAAGCCTGGAGCATCACCCAGCAGGCGCTTGCCTACACCAATCACACCTTGCTTCCCGAAGCGTTGGAGAAGTGGCCCCTGCCGCTGTTCTCGCAGCTCTTGCCCCGCCTCATCGAAATCATTTACGAGATCAACCGCCGTTTCCTCGATGAGGTCCGAGCCAAGCGGCCGGGAGACGACGAATTCATCGCCCGGGTATCACTGATTGACGAGCACGATCAAAAATATGTCCGTATGGCCAACCTCGCTACGGTTGGTTCACATGCCATCAATGGGGTCGCCGCTCTGCACACTGAGTTGCTGAAGAAGACCGTCCTGCATGACTTCTATGAGCTGTGGCCCAACAAGTTCTTCAACGTGACCAACGGAGTCACCCCACGCCGCTGGATGGCGCTCAGCAATCCCGAGCTCTCGCATCTCATCTCCAGCCGTATTGGCGAAGGCTGGCTGAAACATGAGGAGGAGCTGCGCAAGCTCGAGCCTATGGTCGAAGATGGCGATTTTCGCGCCCAGTGGCGACAGGTCAAGCTGGCACGCAAGCAACAATTGGCCGCGCTCATCCGCGAACGCACGGGTGTAGCAGTCAGCCCAGACACGATGTTCGACGTGCAGGTGAAGCGCATCCACGAATACAAGCGCCAGTTGCTCAATGTCCTGCATGTCATTACGCTCTACAACCGCATCCGCCACGATGGACACGACCCGATCGTTCCGCGGACGGTGATCTTCGGCGGCAAAGCTGCTCCCGGCTACTACATGGCCAAGCTCATCATCAAGCTGATCAACTCCGTGGCCTCCACCATCGACTCCGATCCCGCTGTGCGCGATCGCCTCCGCCTTGTCTTCATCCCTGATTTCAACGTGAAGACCGGCCAGATCATCTATCCGGCGGCAGACCTGTCCGAGCAAATCTCGACCGCCGGCAAGGAAGCCTCCGGCACCGGCAACATGAAGTTCTCTATGAACGGAGCGCTAACGATTGGTACTCTCGACGGAGCCAATGTGGAGATTCGCGAGCAGGTGGGTGCCGAGAACTTTTTCCTTTTCGGCCTCACTGTCGAGCAAGTAGCGAAGTTGAAGCAGGGCGGCTATAACCCGCGTTATTACTACGATGGCAATCCGCTTTTAAAAGAGGTCATCGATCAGATTGCTTTCGGCGCCTTTTCCGCCGGAGACCAGCAATTGTTTAAGCCGATCGTGGACTCACTGCTTAACAACGACGAGTATCTCCTCATGGCCGACTTTCACTACTACGTTGACTGCCAGGAGAGCGTGGATCACTGCTACCGCGACCAGGAGCATTGGACGCGCATGTCGATCCTCAACACCGCGCGCATGGGCAAGTTCTCGTCCGACCGCTCCATCCGGGAGTACGCCAGAGATATCTGGCACATTGAGCCGCTGAAGCTACAAAAGTGAGGCGCGGTTTCGGGTGTTCCTGACCATCGTTGACCCCCGGTAACGCGATCGATCGTCGGTGCCGGCGCCAAGGCGTCATGACCACAAGACATCATCCCTGCTGCTTCGCGCTGAGTCCATCGGCGAATCTCTGGTGCGCCGCTTCATGTGTGAAAATGACACGCCTTTTCGATTCGCGGCCGATTAGCGGGCGGTCTGACCGCATCCCTTCGTACCTCCGTTGCATCTATTGACGTCAACCTATGGCGGCAAACCCCACACCCCTGGACAACACCGAGCCTGCCTCCAGCCCAATTGGGGAAGCTCCGAAGTTTGTCGCCCCGCAAGTCTGGCGGCCTAAGGTCAACCCATGGCTGATTGGGGTGATCGTCGCAGGCGCCGCCTTTATGGAAGTCCTCGACACCAGCATCGCCAACGTCGCCCTCCCCTACATCGGCGGCAACCTGGGCGCTAGCACCGACCAAAGTACCTGGATCCTTACGTCGTACCTCGTCTCCAATGCCGTCGTCCTACCCATCAGCGGATGGTTCTCCAACCTGCTCGGCCGCAAGCGCTTCTTCATGCTCTGTCTCACCATTTTTACGATCAGCTCATTCCTCTGCGGCATTGCGCCCAGTCTCGGCGCCATCATCTTCTTCCGCGTCCTGCAAGGAGCCGGTGGCGGCGGTCTCCAGCCTCTTGCGCAAGCCATCCTCGCCGACAGCTTCCCTCCCGAAAAGCGTGGTCTCGCCTTTGCGCTCTACGCCGTCACGGTCATCGTCGCGCCCACCGTCGGCCCCACACTTGGCGGCTGGATTACCGACAACTACAGTTGGCGCTGGATTTTCTTTATCAATATTCCGGTGGGCATTTTGTCGCTGCTGCTGGTTTACCGCGTCATCGACGATCCGCCCTGGGCCAAGCTTAAAGCCGGCGTCGCTGCCCGCATCGATTACATCGGCATTTCGCTGCTGGTTCTGGGCGTAGGCGCACTGCAAATCATGCTCGACAAGGGCCAGGAAGACGACTGGTTCGGCTCCCGCTTCATCGCTACGCTGGCCGTGCTTGCCGTTGTCGGGCTCGTGTCGCTCGTGATCTGGGAGTGGTTTCATAAGGACCCGATCATCGACGTCCGAATGTACCGAAACTGGAACTTCGTCCAGGCCAACATCATGATTTTCGTCCTCGGCTTGGTCTTGTTCGCCGCCCTGGTAATGCTGCCACTCTTCTTGCAGTCGCTTCTCGGTTACACCGCGCAATCCGCCGGACTCGTGCTCTCTGGCGGAGGCCTGTTCTTGCTCTTTATGACGCCCGTCATCGGAGTTCTCTCCGGCAAGATTCAAGCCCGTTACCTGATTGCCTTCGGCTGGCTCACCGTCGCCCTTGGAATGTTCATTTCAAGCCGCGAGCTTCAGCTTGGACTGAGTTTTCGCAGCGCCGCCTGGCTCCGCGTATTCCAAGTCGTTGGCCTTTCCTTTCTCTTCGTGCCAATCAACCTGGTGTCCTTCATCGGTATCCCTGCGGAAAAGAGCGGCAGTGTCGCTGGCCTGATTAATTTCATGCGCAATATCGGGAGCAGCGTGGGCACATCGATGGTCACCACCGTCATCGCCCGCCGCGCCCAGGTGCATCAGGTTTATCTCGTCGGAAATATCAGTCCGGGCTCGACCACGCTCTCCGACGCCGCCGCCGGATTGACCGCCCGCATCGTCGCTTCCGGAACCGACGCCGTCCAGGCCGGCAAAATCGCCTATGCCGTGATCTACCGCACGGTCATTGCCCAGGCAACCACGCTGGCCTACGTGGACACCTATATATTGCTGGGAACGATCGCCGTCGGCATGTTCGCTCTTTCTTTCTTCTTGAAGAAGAACGAACTCGGCGGTCACCGGCCCCTTGCGGAGTAAGCATGGTGGAGGGGAAATAGTGAAGTAGTTTATGATGCCCAACGAACCTATGTCGGCATCGACCACACCTGCCCCGCGGGAACTTGGCACGATTCGGGTCATCACCATCGACCGCGAGTACGGCAGCGGTGGCGCCGAGATTGCCAAGGCACTGGCTGACCGCCTCGGCTGGAATCTCTGGGATCAGGCCTTAACCAACGCCATTGCCCGCGAGTTGGACTGCGAAGGGCGGGTTGTGCAAGAACACGAGGAAAAGCGCGACCCTCTCCACTACCGCCTCTTGAAGTCGTTCATGCGCGGCAGCTACGAAGGCAGCCAGAACATTCATCGCGTACAAATGGCCGACACCGACTGCATCCGCGAGATTTCCGAAAAGATCGTCAAACGTGTAGCCGAGAAGGGGCAATGCGTTATCGTGGGCCGTGGCTCTGCCTACTACCTGCAAGAGCGCAGGGACACTTTTAACGTCTTCATCTACGCTCCCGTGAAGGACAAAGTCCGCCGCCTTCGTGCCCGCGGCAAGAGCGAGCAAGACGCCGCTCACCTGGCTGCAACGGTCGATGACGAACGTGCCGCCTTCATCAAGCAATACTTCAACGTCGAGTGGCCCGACCGCCACAAGTTCCACCTCATGATCAATTCTTCCATGGGTGAGGAGGCTGCGGTCGACACCATCCTGCACAGCCTCGGGCTATTCGAAAAGCCAGCCCGGGTTGCCGGTCAGCCAGCCGCGCAAACGGCCCCGTAACGCAAAAGGGCTCCGGTTCGCGGAGCCCTTATCTATCCACTATCCACTGACCGCTATCCACTAATCGTAATACTCTAGCCCCAGGTGCGTGATCATCGTCTCGCCCATGAGGTGGCGCAGGGTGTTCTTCAGCTTCATCGACTGGATGAATAGGTCGTGCTCCGGATACAGCCCGGGCGCCGTCATCGGCGACTTGAAGTAGAAGCTCAGCCACTCCTGGATGCCGACACCGCGCAGCGCTGCCGAGCGCTTCGCCAGGTCCATAAACAGCACCAGGTCGAGCACAATCGGCGCCGCCAGAATCGAGTCGCGGCACAGGAAATCGACCTTGATCTGCATCGGATAGCCCAGCCACCCGAAGATGTCGATGTTGTCCCAACCCTCTTTGTTATCACCACGTGGCGGGTAATAGTTAATGCGAACCTTGTGGCAAATGTTGGCGTACAGCTCGGGATACAACTCTGGCTGCAGGATGTGCTCCAGCACCGATAGCTTCGACTCTTCCTTGGTCTTAAACGAGCCCGGGTCGTCCAGCACTTCGCCATCGCGATTGCCCAGAATGTTCGTCGAGAACCATCCGCTCAGTCCCAGCATGCGCGCCTTGAAGCCCGGAGCCAGGATCGTCTTGATCAGCGTTTGCCCGGTCTTGTAGTCCTTGCCGCAAATCGGAGCCTCGTTCTTGCGCGACAGCTCCTGCATCACCGGAATGTCCACCGTCAGGTTCGGCGCGCCGTTCGCAAACGGAACCCCCTCTTGCATCGCCGCGTAAGCGTAAATCATCGACGGCGCGATGTCCTCGTGGTTTTCCAGCAGCCCCTTCTCGAACGAATCCACCGTCTGATGCACCGGCCCCGCTTCAATAAACGTCTCGGTCGAGCCGCACCAGATCATCGCCAGCCGGTCGGCAGCGCTCGACTTCTTGAACTCCCGGATGTCCTCGCGCAGCTGCTCGACCAACTCTTTCTTGTTCTTGCCCTTCTTCACGTTGGGGCCATCGAGTTTCTTTACGTAGTTCTTGTCAAACACGGCCTTGCGTGGCTTAATGCCTTCCAGAAACGGCTTCACTTGCTCCAGCAGCGAGCGCTCCAGCACGCCGGCCTTACCCGCCGCGGCGTACATGTTGTCCTCGAAAATGTCCCAGCCGGTAAACACCAGGTCATTCAACTCCGCCAGCGGTACAAAATCTTTCACGCGCGGCGAGCGGCCATCGGTCCGCTTGCCCAGGCGAATATGGCCCATCTGCGTCACCGAGCCGATGGGGCTCGAGATGCCCTTGCGTACCGCTTCCACACCGGCGACGAACGTGGTCGCCACGGCTCCCATGCCGGGAATCATGATGCCAAGTTTGCCCTTGGCGGGGGCCACTTCGGTGCGGCCGGTCTTGCTTTTGTCCTGCTGACTATCGGTTGGCATGCTTATCAGTCCGTTTCATGAAGTGTCTGCAAACCTGTTATCTTCTCGTATTCAAGCCGCCAATGGCAATCTACGCGGCCTGAACGGAACCATTTCAGCCTTCGTTGGCGATATCGAGGATTTGGCGGGAACCATGCCTGACCAGAAAGTCGCGGTAATCACCGGCAGCTCGAGTGGCATTGGACTGCTTACCGCCATCGAATTCGCTCGTGACGGCTATTTTGTCGTCGCCACCATGCGCGACCTCAGTCGCAGCAGCCGTCTCGAAGAGGCGGCCCAGCAGGCTGGCGTGCGCGACCGCCTCGACTTCCGCCGCCTCGATGTGACCGAGTTCGGCCAGGCCGCCCTCATCCTCGAAAACATCGCCCGCGACTATGGCCGCATCGACGTGCTGGTCAACAACGCCGGCTTCAGCATGAGCGGATTTGCCGAAGACATGTCCCTCGACGAGCTGCGCCATCAGTTTGACACCAACTTCTTTGGTGCGGTCGCCATGAGCAAGACTGTGCTGCCCATCATGCGCCAGCAGAAGTCGGGCCACATCATCCAGGTCGCCTCGATTGCTGGGCGCGCCGGCAATCCCCTGCTGAGTGCGTATTCCGGCTCCAAGTTTGCACTGGAAGGCTGGAGCGAGGCCCTCCGGATCGAAACCCATTCGCTCGGAATCCGGGTTGCGATCGTCGAGCCGGGATCGTTTGACACCGACATCTGGACACGTAACGTGGTTGTCGCAGAGGGCGCTCGTGATCCCAACTCGCCCAACCGAGAACGCAGCCAGCGCGTGGTTCAGGTCATCAAGAAGGGCGCGAAACGCCGCCGCGATGCCCGCGATGTAGCCCGACTGATACTGCGAATCGCCAATGACCCGAATCCGCGCTTGCGCTACATGATCGGCAAGGACGCCAGGATGCAGCTCTGGGCGCGGCGCCTTCTGCCGTGGAAAACCTACGAGCGCATGGTTGCCAAGGTGGCGAAGATCGATTTATAGAATCCTTTGCCAACCATTTCTCATCCGTTCCGGCATCAGTTCGTCGGCGCGACCGGTGCGCATATCACAGCCGCCAACTCGCGCATGATAGACTCTTGCAACTGCACATACGAATGAACACCCTGCTCCACGCCCGCCCCTGTTGTTGTTGTAGCTAACCGTTCGTCTCCGCGCCAGCAGAACCACACCTTCTCCCGTTAACACTCAACCTTCACTCGAATTTTCACAATGGGCCCCGCCACATTGGCGACGAAACCCCAATCACCATTTTCTCAAAGGAGCCGATTCACATGAGCAGCAAAGTCCTCCAGGAAGTCCTCACCGCCAACCGCGACTACAGCGCTAATTTCGGCAAGAAGGGCGACCTCGCCATGCCCCCGGCGCGCCAATTTGCGGTTCTCACGTGCATGGATGCACGTCTCGACCCCGCCAAATTCGCGGGCCTGGCCGAAGGCGACGCCCACGTCATCCGCAATGCCGGCGGACGCGCCAGCGACGACGCCATCCGCTCCCTCGTCATCTCCTACAAACTGCTGGGTACGCGCGAGTGGTTCGTCATTCACCACACCAACTGCGGTATGGAATTTTTCACCAACGAGGTCATGCGCGGCCTGCTGGCCAACAGTCTCGAGACCGCCGCCCTCACCGAGCACGGTTTCCACGATATCGGCAAGGGCCCCGGTTCACGCGCCGGCGAGTTCATCGAGTGGCTGACCATCAAAGACCAGGCGCAGAGCGTTCGCGACGATGTCGAGCGCATCCGCGAGCATCCGCTGGTGCCCGCGAACATCGCCATCTACGGATACATTTACGACGTCAAGAGCGGCAAGTTGCTGGAAGTCGCTGAGGCAACCCAGATCGGCAAGGCAGCGTGACGGAAAACGAAGATTGTGGGTGCCCCATCCTTTCCCTTCTTTTGGGAAAGGGTGGGGCTGAGAAGAGTGCAGCCGCGAACTATCGCCAGCCCGTAGAGACCGCACAGTTCCACTGTGCCCAACCGCTAGTCCGCAGCCTGCTTGTTATTGTTCGCCCGCACCCGGTCCTTCAAATGCGACCACACAAAATACGCCGCGCCCGCGAGCAACACGGCAAGTATTACCCCATCCATGCGATGGAACCACAGCTTCAGGCGCGGGTCTTTGTCCCACTTCTCCCCCAGCCGCAGGCCGACGTACGCCAGCACGAAGCACCATGGCCATGAACCGACAAACGTGTAGATGTGAAACTTCAGACGCGGCATGCGCGCAATCCCGGCGGGCAGCGCAATGAAGGTCCGGATCACCGGCAGCAGTCGCGCAATCAGCACCGCCAGCGATCCCCAGCGTGCGAAAAATCTGTCCGCCGTGTTCAGCTCATGCTGGGTCACGAAGATGTAATGCCCGTAGCGCAACGCCAGCGGACGCCCGCCGAAATATCCCACCTCATACGCCAGAATCGAGCCGACGTTGCAGCCGATCGCGCCCCATGTCGCGACCGCCAGCAACGAGAACCGCCCCGTGTACACCAGGTACCCCGAGAACGGCATGATGATTTCCGATGGCAACGGGATGCACGCCGACTCAATCGCCATCAGCAGCATCACGCCGCCATAGCCCGCCGCAGAAATAACGGACGTAATCCACGCCGCAAGAATTTCAATAATGTGAGCAATCATGAATGTCGAACTAGCCTTACTCGAAACTTGAAACTGGAAACTTGAAACTAGCTCCTCGGCAGCTTCCCTTCCGCCCATTCCCCCAGCTTCTCCACCGGACACCGCAATCCAACGAAGAACTGCCCAAACAGCGCGTACTCCGCGCTCACCTGGTCGAAGCGCATTTCGTAGATCAGCTTCTTGAACACCAGCGGATCGTCGGCAAACAGATCAACACCCCACTCCCAGTCGTCGAAGCCAATGGAACCGGTGATGATCTGCTTCACCTCGCCCGCGTAGCGCCGTCCCACCAGCCCATGCTCGTTCATCTGCCTCTGGCGCTCCTCCATGGGCAAGGTGTACCAGTTCTTTTCCTCGCCGCGCAGGCGGTTCATCGGATAAAAACAGAGGTACCGGTTCGGCGGCATCGCCGGATAGAGGCGCGGTTTCATCGCCTCTTTTTGCCGCGCCACGGTTTCCTGAATCGCCTTGTTCCACTCCTCCGAATGCGGTTCCACCCCCCGCTCAG
>Ga0207815_1000174_pt1 | contig 9910 bp, 6 predicted proteins | sample LuqExpMetagenom4_FD_187762 | JGI IMG/M metagenome (GOLD analysis project Ga0207815, IMG submission 187762) | Tropical forest soil microbial communities from Luquillo Experimental Forest, Puerto Rico - Sample 4 (SPAdes) | ecosystem: Environmental > Terrestrial > Soil > Tropical forest ... | reverse complement strand
CATACTACCGTTTCAGTTGTTACTGTACACTAGTGCCTTCGGGAGCGTTCCTCCCCCAACTTTATCCGAGTAGAAATTCCGATCCCAGAGAAGGAGGTCGTCAACATTGCTCATGAGGCCGCCGCTTCCGACGATATCGAAAAGCGTGGACCAATCGACGAGAAACTTGCCATCTTTTCCGGCATCGTAAGCCGCAACTCGGTTAGGCACAACAACTGTATGATCATCGTAGAAAAAGGTATGCCTCATGCCCAATGGTTGGAAGATGTTTGCCGCAGCGAATTCCGCGAGGGATTTTCGAGTGGCGCGCTTCACAACTAGTCCGAGTAGAAAATAGTTTGAGTTGCTATAGACAAATTCCTCTCCCGAAGTGTTATTTAGTCCCTTTTGTCGCGCGATCAGCTTCAGGACATCTTCGGAAGAGGAGAGCGCCGCGATATCCCGACCGGAGAGGTAGGTCAGGGCGAGATAATCGCGGAGACCACTCGTCTGGTGCAGCATTTGCCTTAGCGTGATTGAGTTCCCGTAGTCGGCAATTTCTGGGACGTACTTACGGACGCTATCGTCAAGGGAAAGAAAGCCCTGTTGCGCGGCCAACACGATGCTGGCTGCCGTAAACTGCTTTGAGACTGAAGCCATATAGAACACTGACTGAGAGGTCAGTGGGACACCAAGTTCCAGATTTGCTTCGCCGTACGACTTACGGAAAATGAAATTTCCATCGTGAATCACACCAACCGAACAGCCCGGGGACTGTCCGCTGTTGTAGGCGACGAAGAGTTCATCGACTTTCTCGGGAGGAACATCGGTCGAAACTACAGGGGCCATGGGAATCAAAAAAAACGCGGTTGCGAGTACGGTTCGCATGGAAGTTTGGGTCTGTGTGGCACAACCGAGTATAGACGTAAACTGCTAAATAATGTTCCCGTTAATAGAACGCGGTAATCGCCGAAGCGGATTTCGGCGTGAACTTTACCGTCAGCCGACTTCCCGGGACTTGAGCTTATGGCAGGCAGTGTTCTCTTTATGCTCTCGTTGATTGCCAGCGGCAATCTTGTTTTTGATACTGACTTAGCGCGATTTGCCCCCGATGTTGTCAAGCTCTCGGTAAACGAAATCGGTAACTTGAGAAACGCCATTCCAAGTTACCAGTTTCCGGACTACTCAGGATGTGAGACGGACATCGACACTTTTGCCCAAGCTAAACCCGATCCATCGCCTGTTCGTCGGACAACAATCTCATCGCCGTCGGCTCCGTATAATTTGAGGAATGTGCCATCGGGAAGAGCATTGCCACAATCGTGACATTTGACTGCGGTGACCGTTCCGCCCACAGGAATCAGAGTAGCGACTGCTTTTCCTGTTGTGGCCTGCAACTTGTATAGCCCGTGCCTCATTGTGCTCTCAGAGTCGCTCCAGCCTGTTAGACTCACGAACACTTCACCATCGTCGGTCACGGCGAATCCATTCGCTTTTGCCTCAGCGAAGGGTGCGATGACCCTCCAACGGGCGACTTCCTGAGACGATGTATTCACTACAACGTACTGGGCGACAGAGTGAGCGGCGGACCAGAACAAAAGCGAAACACGGTCCTTTTCGCAACGGAGAGAGCTCTTTTGTGGAGACTCCACTAGCAGGACGGCGTCTCGTGCCGCAGATAGGGAACCTAGCGAAACATAGCTCCCCAAAAGGCCGTTTGCAAAATCATAATGGCGCAAGATATTTGTGTCAGCTTCGGCAGAATCGTTTGAACCCTGGTTATATCCAAGCACCCAGACCGTACCATCACTCGCTGTGCACACCTGCTGTGGTGAGAAGTCCCCTAGTTGAATTGCCTGCACAGTGTGTCCGGTCGCGCCGATCTCCGCTATGAAATGTTGATTCGAGCCGTCCGCCATCATCGCTCCGCCGGCCGCAACAATCTGTCCGCCCTGAGTCGCCCCTGCAGCTCGCAAGCTGATTCTGGCGGCACCTTGCACGGTAACTCGGCCTTCGACGACCTTCTTCCCGTCTCGGTCGTACATCATTACTAGCGAAGGGTCTTTGTCAATTGCCAAATGAAGAAGATAGTGCTGATCCCATGTCGGTACAATGCAATGGGCGCACATTACTTCCGGATAGAGCGACGTGTGTGTGGCAGGTGAGAGTGAAAAAACATTGTCCTCTTGCGGTTGGGCGATTTCGCTGAAACAAATTGTGAGCGCCAGGGTAAAAACAGCGTACGGCAGCCGACCAAGGATTCCCACAGAACTGGACCTCCCCGACATATCTAGCACGTTTTCTTTAAAACATCGTCATTGCTCAATGGGGCGCCTGAGGTCCAGAACGCGATTAGTCAGGCTGCGTTCATCCTGGAATGCATAGACAGGAGATGACCGGAATGGCCGCAGTGATGCCACAAAATAGCGCGGGACGGAGCGTATCTTTGCACCAAGACTCCCCGTCCCGCACTCCAACCACTCGCAGGATAGTCAATTTTAATTTCTAATGAACAGAACGACGTTGCCCCAGGGCAACTTACTCGACACCTGATTCGTATCGGATCAGCGCCGTCAAGTCGAAACGGAACGCGCTTCTGCGCCAACTCGACATCCTTATCCTGATCCGGTAACCGGACGAGCTTCGTTACGCTGGCAGGACCTATTGCGGCGCGACAAGAACTTGTATTGTCCCTGTCCCGCTCGCCAGTGTATGAGAGGAAGTTGCACGCGTTTCCAGCCGCGCTCGCTGGTGTCGGTTACTGCAGGCTAATCCAGTTCGACGGGCATGCCAAGCAGCGTCCTCACGGGAGACTGACCGCACTTCGTCACAACTTGGGAACAACTGCTACCGAATAGCATGGAAAACGATGATCTAAGCAAGCGACTAAAGCACGACAAGCCAACAAGATAATGATATTTCTTCTGGACTCATAATCCGGGCAAAGATGACCACGAAAAAGCCGCGCTCGCTCTAATGTTTTACGACGTCCTTTGCGCCGTTTTCGACGGTCTCGCCTGCCTTCTTGGCGGCATGCGCGGTAGTGTCCGCGGCTTTTTTGGTCGCAGAAGCTGTTGCCTCGGTTGCTTTCTTGGTTCCTGAAGCCGTAGCGTCAGCCGCTGTCTTTGCCCCCTGAGCAGCCTTCTTGGCGGCACTTGCGGTTTCGCTGCCGGCCTGGTCCGCTGCTTTTGCGGTGTCGTGACCAGCGTCCTTCATCGCCGACCCCGTTTTATCTATGGCCTTGCCGGTTGTGTCGGCGGTAGCTTTCGCGGCTGTCTTTGTTCCGGAAGCTGTCGCGTCAGCCGCCTTCTTGGTTCCTGAAACCGTAGCGTCAGCCGCTTTTTCCGTCCCCTGGGCGATCTTATTGGCGGCCGTCGCCGTGGTATGTGCGGCATCCTTGCCCACGTCCTTCACCACTTCCTGGCCATACGAGGTCGCGCCGATCAGAAAAATCATCGCCGCCGCAAGTAAAAATCCAGACTTCATTGCGTCTCCTTTGTAAAGGTTTTGACAAAGAGTGCTTATTCGTTCCCAGCGAAGGAAATTTTCGGCTGTTTCCCTTCGAAAAACAAGTTGTACTTTCTCAGTCTGCCTCACAAGAAGTCATGGACTCGACACCAACAAAGCAACTTATTGTTTTTCGCAACCTGGTTTGCAAGCAGGGGACCGCGGGTTCGAGTCCCGCCACGTCCACCAACTCTGTCGATTCAAATAACTAGCGACTGCCTGACTTCTCGGCCTCAAATGCCGCAGTGAAAACGTTGTAGCTCTTCGGCGCTTCCTCACTCTTCGCGAAGGATTCGAGCGGGTTCGATGCGCGTGGCTCGATAGGCCGGAATGATGGTGGCGAAGATCCCGACGACCAACAGAAGTAGAGCAACAGCGGCGAACGTCAGCGGGTCGGTAGCACGCACACCAAAAATAAGAGAAGCAATGACGCGGCTGAGCGCGAGCGCGGCGGCGAGGCCAAGGGCGACACCGAGGAGAGTGGGTTTCAATCCGTCTGTAAGAACCATTCGAATGACGTCGTTGTTGGAAGCGCCAAGCGCCACGCGGATCCCGATTTCGCGGACACGGCGGCGAACGGTGTAGGAAAGCACGCTGTAGATACCGACGGCGGCTAGAATCAACGCGAGCCCCGCAAAGCTTGCAAGCAGAAGCATATTGAAACGTTGCGGGGAGACGGACTGCGCAATCACGTCGCTCATGCTCATCACGTCGACAACGGGAAGGTCCGGACCGGTTTCATGGATCGCTTTAGTCACGGCGGAAATGGAATTTACGGGATCGGAATTCGTGCGCACGGCGAAGGTCATGCCGAAAGAGTGCCAGGTTTGCTGAGCTGGCACGGTGAGCTGCGCCAGCGGAACGTAAATCGTAGCGACGGGTCGCGTTTCGTTCAGCGAGTCGAGCTTCACATCGCCGACAATGCCGACGATTTCGCGAACGACACCCGGGAAAAAGGTCAGCGTGATGCGTCTGCCAATTGGAACTTCATTGGGCCAGAAACGCCGGGCGAGGGAATCGCTAATGAGCGCCGCGCCGGGCCTGCCCGCCGCATCGGCGTCCGTCAGGTCGCGGCCGCTCAGGATAGAAATGTGCATCGCACGAAGGTAGTCGGGGCTGATGAGACGAACGTCCACTTCAGGCTGGTCGGACATCTGCTGTACCGGCCTGCCCTCGATAGAAAAAGGCTGGTGCGAGCCGCCATCGCTGCTCAGCGGCAAGCTATCGATCACGCCGGCGGAATCGACCCCTGGAAGAGCCCGAATGCGCGTTAGAACTTCCTGAAAGAAGTTAATTTGACCGGCCGGAGAGGAATATCGGTTTGCGGGGAGCGGGACGGTCATGGTGAGCACATTGTGAGGATCGAAACCGGTGCGAACTTTACGAAGCTCCCAAAGGCTGCGGATCATGAGGCCGGCACCGATCAGCAACACCAAAGAAAGCGCAACTTCAGAAACGACAAGAAGGCGGCGTGTTCCACCACCACGCGCATCGGAGCTTCCGCGGTTCTGTCCTTGTTTGAGGGCTTCGTTCACGTCGGCTCTCGTAAAGCGCACTGAAGGAATAAGACCAGCCAAAGCACCTACGACGACCGAAAGCAAAAGCGTGAACGCCAGAACTGGAACGTCCACCGTGATTTGCATAAACGGCGGAATGCGATCCCCGAGGACTTTCACGATCAAGGTGATACCAAAGCGAGCAAGGAATAAGCCGAGCACTCCGCCCACAACGGAGAGAAGCACTGTCTCGGCAAGGATCTGACGCAGGAGCACGAGGCGACTGGCGCCAAGCGCGGTTCGAATAGCGATTTCCTTGCGTCGCGCAAGAGTCTTGGCAAGGACAAGATTGGAGACGTTAGCGCAAGCGATGAGCAAGACGAAGGCGACCGCGCCAAGAAGAACGAGCAGGGCAGCCCGGACATCACCAACAAGCTCCTCCCGCAGGGGAAGTATGAAGGCGCCCCAGCCTTTATCATCCTCGGGATAGAGCTGTTCGAGGCGCGCGGAAATAGCGCTCAGTTCGGCTTGCGCCTGTCGGATGTCAACGCCTTTCTTCAGGCGAGCGATGACGAGGTAGTTGTGATTGCCGCGAACGGCGCGGTTTTGATCGGTCCACGCGAGTGGAATCCAAATCTTGGCCCAGCTCGGGAACCGAAACATCTCCGGCATGACGCCGACGACGGAATAGGTTTCACCATCCAGGAGAATGTTGTGGCCGATGATGTTGGGGTCGGAAGCAAAATGATCACGCCAGAAATGGTAACCAAGCACGACAACATGATCCTCGCCTGGGCGATCTTCGTCAGACGTAAAAGTGCGGCCTAACAGTGGCCGCACGCGGAGCAAAGGGAAAAAATCAGACGCGACCGCTCCAGCCTGGATTGCTTCAGGATGTTCTTTCCCGCCGACGGTAAAAGCCCGGAATCCGTAAGCGGCCATTTGCTCGAAAGAGGAACTCTGGCTCCTCCAGTCCAGGTAATTGGCGGGAGAAACGGAAAACATGGTCATGCCGGGGAAGCTTTTGGCCGGCGGAACGTGCCAGACCTGCAGGATGCGGGAAGGATCGTCAAAGGGTAGCGGGCGCAGGAGGACGGCATTGACCACGGAGAAGATCGCAGTGTTGGCGCCAATGCCGAGAGTGAGGACCACAATGGCTGCTGCTGAGAACGCCGGGTTGCGGCGCAGGGTGCGAAACGAAAAGCGCGCGTCAGAAAACAGGTTTCTCATAAACATGGACTCCCCTAATGAGTGGACCGGCCATGAGTTCGGTGACATTTATTAAAACGAGAAAAAGAGAAAATAGTTCCTAAGAATTCAATAAGCTGAACCTGGCATTCTTCAGCTGTCACTGATCGTCTAGCATTTGCCGTGGCATCACGAGCAACTCGGAGGACTGCTAGCCTCCAGCATGGTTTCCGCAAACGGGCCGCAATTACATTTTTGCAGCAACCTAAGACGACCTTTAAAGGGTTAAGCTCAAACGAAGCAACGACTTAGATCCGAGTTTGCGCCTGCTTGCAGGCGAGGGGCCGCGGGTTCGAGCCCCACCACGCCTACCAGGACAGGTGTTTCGGCTACGGCGACTCAACTTGGAATCTAGGCCTAACACGGAATTGAAAGCTAGAGGTTGCAAAGAATGCTCGAAACTCCGCACTACGGTGTTGGGCCGCCTCACGCGCTACCGTAGATTCCGAACGTGCTTTGTAACCGCTCGGGAATGGCCAACTCTAATTCTTGAGGACAGCAATGTTTACACTCGAAGAAAGCAGCAAGAACTCCTCGGCGCTTCTTGGCCGCCGCTCATTCGTAGCAGGTTCCCTCGTTCTCAGTATCATTTTGGCGTGGCGTTTCGCCGAAAGGAATCGACCGATACATGCGGAGGCGGAAGCCGCCGGACCGCCCGTGGATGTCACCGTTGTGGAATTCACCAACGCAGGCGAGCGAATCGCCACCAGAACTCTGAAACGAATAGTGAAGCCGGAATCCGAGTGGAAGAAGCAGCTTTCCGCTGACGCCTTCCAAGTCACTCGTCACGCCGCCACGGAATATCCTTATACGAATGAAAATCCAAACGCCCGCCGAAGAGGCGTCTTCCGCTGCATCTGTTGTGATTGCGCTCTATTCAACGCAGACACGAAGTTCGAATCCGGTACAGGATGGCCGAGCTTCTGGACGCCCATCGCGCAGGAGAACGTGCGCGAAACGATTGACAGCAGCCTTGGGATGGTGCGCACGGAAGTGTCCTGCCGCCTGTGTGACGCGCACCTCGGTCACGTCTTCAGCGACGGCCCTCGTCCGACCGGCCTGCGTTATTGCATAAACTCCCTGGCAATGCGGTTCGCCGAAGCAACCTAAGGCCGACACGTCGTCGTAAAGGCGTTTCCGGCGTGGTGCCAAATCCCCCGATGGACTGAACGACCGCCAGAACAATTTCCGCTTAGCACCGGAGGCTCCTTGCTCCTCGGCAGCGACCAGCAGAAGGGAATGCCCCGGCGAGTGACAGCTCCTCTTGAGAGGATTTGGTTTTTGGTTTTCTCAGCACCGCGCAGAGCGGTGCTGATGAAGGGCAGACATCTACGTGCTGATTGTTTTTGCCGCTCGGCTGCCTAAGTCTCATCCATGACGTGACGGCCTCACGATAAAGGATGTGTCCACCGTCCTTGAATTAGTAGCCGTTGAGCTGGCTACCTTGTTCCTTGCAGGAATCGCCGCTCCGAGTTTCCTCCGCTCCGAAGTGGCCGGGAGCGATGCGCTTGCTTCTGGTTCCCTCCACACACTGACCATCGCTCGCATCGCATTCACCTATACATTCTGGAACCTCGCTTGCGCTATTCTGGGCGTGTTGTTCGGCGCGGCGGCCGTGCTAGCAATGAGTTCGCCGGCTAGCCCCGGCTTCACTCGAATCGGTCGTGCGCTCTGCCAGTTGCCTTGGAGATATCACAGCTTGCGATTGACGCCGAAGAAACCTTTCAAATCTGGCTGAGTCCGCCATCGACGTTTATCTCAACGCCTGTAACATACGACGCGTCGGAAGAAGCCAGAAATGCCACTACACCCGCTACCTCCTCGGGTTCCCCGAATCGCTTCATCGGGACGTTTTCCTTAATTTCCTTCGCGAAATCGTCCAAGGCCTGCTGGGGCAGGCCCGTGCGGCCGAGGATGGGGGTCACGATTGGCCCCGGCGCCACGGCGTTAACGCGGATTCTGCGATCGACCAATGTGCGTGTTTCGTCCGGCTGATCGAAGCGCTTCAAGATGACATCGAGCATACGGTCCCTCCCCGCATCGCCGAGCGGAGGGCGATTGACAAACAGGAATGAAATTATCCCATGAAGGAGAAGTGACCCGCACCGGTGCTGCCCGGTGCGAAAAATTCGTACCGCGCCAATTTGGCTTTGATTCGGCTTTCAGGAGAGAGTGGCCTGGAGCACTTCGCGGAGGACTTCCCGCTTCTGCGCGGTGAGTTTTCCGCTCTGCGCGCTCAGGTAAAAGACGTCGATTGCCTTTTGCCCTTCCGTGTCGATGAGAGCCACATCGATGTTGCAGGAGAGCCGCGCGAGAGCTGAGCCGAGCTCATAGAGGAGGCCAGGCCGGTCCTGCGTGATGACTTCCATCAACGTGCAATGCTCTGAAGAGGAATCGTCAAAATTGAGCGAGGTGGGCACGGCCACTTTCGGTGGGCGCGCCAGGATTCCGGCCAGCCGGCCTCGCAGCAACGGCTCCAAAGGTTGTTTTCCGTTGAGCACATCCGCAATCTCCTGCTGAAAACGCGGAATCTCACCGGGATTGAGTTCGAGGGTACGATGCAAATCGACGAATTGAAACGTGTCGAGGACCACGTTGGCTGCGTTCGCAAAAGCATCGGCCTTCACAATGTTCATGCCCCAAGCCGCTAGCACTCCAGCGATGCTCGCAAACAACGCCGGGCGGTCCGCGGCGAGGAGGGTTAGCGCAAAAGAGTGGTGCTTGCCCTTGACCTCGGTTTGTACAGGATCGGTTGCGAGTTTCCGGTACATCTCAAAGTGCGCTGCCATTTCCGCTGCGGAGTGAACAGCAAGGTAGCGGCGCGGGAAGCCTTCGAGGAAGCGTTCGACTTCCACCTTCGGTGCGTCGCCCGCCAGCTGGCGCACCTGCTCAAGCATGGCGCCTTCGTCGGATGCGTGGAGGCGGTCGCGGTCGAGCGTGCGGCTGAAATAGTTGGAAGTGGACACAAACAATTGCCACAACATTTCCGCTTTCCAGGGTGTCAAAGCTTCGGGGTTCACCGCATGAATGTCGGCGTAAGTCAGAAGGCTCAGGCGCTGCAGGCGTTCATGCGTTCCGGCAGTGGCGGCAAAACCCGCAACGGTTGCGGGGTCAAAGATGTCGCGCCGCTGCACGGTGGCAGACATATCGAGATGGTGCTCGATCAAGAAATGAATCTCGGTTTTTTCCTCGGGAGCGAGCTTCAGTCGGTCGGCCGCGGTTTCGAGGGCCTGAAGGCTGCCGGTCACGTGGTTCTCGACAGGCATACCCTTTCCGATGTCGTGAAGGAGGAGAGCAAGGATGAGCAGGTCGCGACGGTCGACGGTGCGCCAAAGCGGGGCAAAATGGACAGCGCGGGGGTCTGAGGAATCGGCGAGTTCCTGCAAATGCTCGATGGTGCGAAGGGAGTGCTCGTCGACCGTGTAACGGTGATAAAAGTCGCGCACGACGAGCGAATCGATGTTGCGGAATTCCGGGAGCGCCTCGATCAGTAAGCCAAGGCGGTGCATCGGGCGAAGCGCAACGCCCGGGTAGTCTGCCGCGAGGATCTCGCTCAACACCGGCCAGGAGACCCGTGAATTGCGTTGCGGCAGTTCCGGATGGGCCATGATGTAGGCGATACTTCGCTCGGCCTCACGGCTCAAGCAGACACCGGTCCGCGCCGCTTCGGTCAGGAGCGA
>Ga0207815_1000171_pt1 | contig 10023 bp, 7 predicted proteins | sample LuqExpMetagenom4_FD_187762 | JGI IMG/M metagenome (GOLD analysis project Ga0207815, IMG submission 187762) | Tropical forest soil microbial communities from Luquillo Experimental Forest, Puerto Rico - Sample 4 (SPAdes) | ecosystem: Environmental > Terrestrial > Soil > Tropical forest ... | reverse complement strand
GCTCGCTTCCGCCTCCGCCGAGCGGGGCCAGGCGACGGCTAAGCAGTGCCAGGCGTGCCATACCTTCCAAAAGGGTGAACCGAACCGCGTCGGTCCCAATCTCTGGGGCATCGTCGGTCGGCAGCGCGCCTCCGAGGCGGGGTTCAACTATTCCGCCGCCATGAAGGCCAAAGGCGGCACCTGGACGGATGATGAGCTCAATAAGTTTCTGGCCAATCCGCGCGGCTCCATGAACGGCACGGCCATGACGTTCGCTGGCCTGCCGCGCGGCAATCAGCGCGCGGACATCATCGCCTTCCTGCATACGCTGTCGGACAATCCGCAACCGCTGCCGAAGGCGGCGGCCAATCAGCCGGCCGAGCAGAAAAAGTAGGCGTTAGCGCAGATGTGATGCGGCCGGGCTTTGCGCCTGGCCGTTTTGTTTAATACTCGAGGGGGATTTCGGGTGCGGACGCTGGCCGAGGACCGAAAAACCGACATAATCCCCCGCAATTGCAATCCCCCGCAATTGCAACAGGAGCGTACCGGAGCCTGCCAATGAAACTAACGCGCCGTTCGGTATTGCACAGCACCGCCGCCGTGCTGGCTGCGCCGGCGTTCGGTGCGCTCGGCGCAGGGACATTCAGCGTCAGCGCCGCGGCACAGGGGCGGCAATGGAAGCATGGCCTCTCGCTCTTCGGCGAGCCGCAGTATCCGCCGGGCTTCAAGCATTTCGACTACGTCAATCCATCCGCGCCGCAGGGCGGCACCGTGCGGCGGATCGCGTTCGGTACTTTCGACAATTTCAATCAGGTGGTTGCCGGAGTGAAGGGCAGCCTGGCCATGGGTACCGAGCTGATCACCGAGTCGCTGATGACGCCGGCGCTTGATGAGGTGTCGACCGAGTATGGGTTGCTTGCGGAAGCCGTCAGCTTCCCGGAGGACCGTTCGTCTGTCACCTACCGACTGCGCGCCAATGCGCATTGGCACGACGACGAGCCGGTTACGCCCGATGACGTGATCTTTTCCTTCTTTGCCTGGAAAGAGAACAGTCCGGAGCTCGGAGCCTATTACCGCCACGTCACCAAAGCGGAGAAATCCGGCGAGCGCGACATCACCTTCACTTTCGATGGACCGGGCAACCGCGAGCTGCCGCAGATCGTCGGTCAGTTGCCGATTCTACCGAAGCATTGGTGGGAAGCCACCGACAGCTCGGGCCGCAAGCGCGACGTCACACAGACAACACTCGAGCCGCCGCTCGGCTCAGGCCCCTTTCGGCTGAAGGAGTTCATCGCCGGGCGCACGCTCGTCTACGAGAGGGTCGCCGATTATTGGGGCAAGGACCTCAACGTGAATATCGGTACCAATAATTTCGCGCAGATGCGCTACGAATATTACCGCGACTCTACGGTCGCGCTGGAGGCCTTCAAGGCCGATCAGGTCGACTATCGCACCGAGAACAGCGCCAAGAATTGGGCGACTGCCTACGATTTTCCCGCCGTGCGCGACAAGAAAGTGGTGATGGAGGAATTTCCGATCCGCAATATCGGCGTGATGCAGGCGTTCGCCTTCAATATCCGCCGGCCGAAATTCCAGGATCCGCGCGTGCGCCGCGCCTTCAATTTCGGCTTCGATTTCGAGGAGATGAACCGGCAGATTTTCTTCGGCCTGTACCAGCGGATCTCCAGCTATTTCCAAGGCACTGAGCTTGCCTGCTCGGGCGTACCTGAGGGCCAGGAGCTTGTGATCTTGGAGACGGTGAAAGACAAAGTGCCACCGGAGCTGTTCACGCACCCCTACACCAATCCGGTCGGCGGCGATCCGCAGAAGGTGCGCAACAACTTACGCGAGGCGGTCGCGTTGTTGCGCGACGCCGGCTACGAGATCCGCGATACCAAGCTCGTTCACGCCAAGACCGGCGAGCCGTTCAGCGTTGAATTCCTCGCCGAAGACCCGACGACCGAACGCATCGTCCTGTTCTTCAAGCCGTCGCTGGAACGCCTGGGTATGGACGTGGCGGTGCGAACGGTCGATTCAGCGCAATACGAAAACCGCCTGCGGCAATTCGATTTTGACATTATCGTTGCCAACTGGGGTGAGTCGCTCTCGCCCGGGAACGAGCAGCGTGGCTATTGGGGATCGCAAGCTGCGGACCAGCCGGGATCGCGCAACCTGGTCGGCATCAAGAATCCCGCGGTGGACGAGCTGATCAATCGCGTCATCTTCTCGAAGGACCGCGCGGAGCTGGTCGCCGCCACTCACGCGCTCGACCGCGTGCTGCTGTGGAATTTCTACGTCGTGCCGCAATGGACATCCAGCGTGGTGCGCACGGCGCGTTGGGATCGCTTCGGGCGACCAACCACGCTGCCGAAATATGGGCTGTCGGGATTCCCCACGATCTGGTGGTGGGACGCTGAAAAGGCGGCCAAGCTGCCGCAGCGGTCCTGACGGGATGATCAGCCGCCGCAAGGTTCTCGGCTTGTCGGCCGGCGCTCTCGTCGCGGCAAGGCTGCCAATGTCCACCTTCGCGCAAGCGACCGAGCGCCACGGCATGTCCGCCTTCGGCGATTTGCGCTATCCGCCTGACTTCGCACATTTCAGTTACGTCAACGTCGACGCGCCGAAGGGCGGCACGTATTCGGAAATCGTCAGCCAGCGCGGCTTCAACGGTTCATTCCAGACGTTCAATTCGCTCAACGCCTTCATTCTCAAGGGCGAGGGCGCGCTCGGCATGGAGCTGACCTTCGCGGCGCTGATGGTGCGCTCGGGGGATGAGCCGGACGCCATGTATGGTCTGGCCGCGCGCGGCGTCGTCATCTCCGACGACGGCTTGACTTATCGCTTTACGTTACGGCCGGAGGCCAAATTTCACGATGGCACGCCTATCACTGCGCAGGACGTCGCCTTCTCGTTCAACACTTTGAAGGAGAAGGGGCATCCGATCATCAGCCAGAATCTGCGCGACTTCAAAGGCGCCGAGGCGGCTGATGAGCGAACCGCGGTGGTCCGCTTTTCCGAAAAACGCGGCCGCGACGTGCCGCTGTTCGTTGCTGGTCTGCCGATCTTCTCGCGCGCCTATTACGCCAAGCAGCCGTTCGACCAATCGACGCTGGAAGCGCCGCTCGGCAGCGGCCCCTACAAGGTCGGGCGTTTCGAGCCTGGGCGCTTCATCGAATTTGAGCGGGTGAAGGACTGGTGGGGCGCTGACCTACCGGTGTCTCGCGGCGTGAACAACTTCGATATCATCCGCTACGAATATTATCGCGATCGTGACGTCGGGTTCGAAGGGTTCACCGCGAAAAATTACCTATTCCGTGAAGAGTTCACCTCGCGCACGTGGGCGACGCGCTATACCTTCCCGGCTTTTCAGGACGGCCGCGTCAAGCGCGATCAAATTCCCGACGCCACGCTCTCCGGCGCGCAGGGCTGGTTCATGAACACGCGCCGCACGCAATTCAAAGACCGGCGGCTACGCGAGGCGATGATCGACTCCTTCGACTTCGAATGGACCAACAAGAACATCATGTACGGCGCCTACGAGCGCACAGTGTCGGTGTTTCAGAATTCGCCACTCATGGCGCAAGGCAGACCCGACGCCGCCGAACTCGCGTTGCTTGAGCCGTTTCGCGGCAAGCTACCGGACGAGGTCTTTGGCGAGCCCTATGTGCCACCGGTTACCGACGGCAGTGGTCAGGATCGCCGATGGCTGCGCCGCGCTGCGCAATTACTGGAGGAGGCCGGTATAGTGCTCATGCACGGCAAGCGCGTGCTGCCGGATGGAACGCCTGTCAGCATCGAATTTCTGGTCGACGAACAGACCTTCACACCACACCATCTGCCCTACATCAGAAATCTCGGTACGCTTGGTATTGCCGCCAGTCTGCGGGTCGTCGACCCGGTGCAATATCGCGCCCGCGTCGACGGTTTCGATTTCGACGTTACGGTGGAGCGTTTCAGCTTTCCGTCGACGCCGGGCGATTCGCTGCGTAATTATTTTTCATCGCGAGCCGCCGCAACCAGGGGCTCGCAAAATCTCGCCGGCATCGCCGATCCGGCGGTTGATGCCCTCATCGACATCATTATCGCCGCCAAGACGCGGGACGAGCTCGCCACTGCCTGTCGCGCGCTCGACCGCGTCATCCGCGCAGGGCGCTACTGGGTCCCGCACTGGTACCTGCCCGCCCATCGGATCGCCTTTTGGGACGTGTTCGGCCGTCCGCCTGCGCAACCGCGCTATTTCCGCGGCATTCCGGATACCTGGTGGTACGACCGCGATAAGGCGACCAAACTGGAAAAGAGCGGCTAGAACCGGCGAACAATCGCCCGTTGGCGGGTTATAGTTATGGAGCCCAGGGCGGAACTTTCGCGTCGCCCCGGAATAACATACTGATAGCTCCATGGCCGCCTACATCATCCGCCGCATCTTGTTCATGGTGCCGACTATGCTCGGCATCATGCTGGTGGCCTTTGTCGTGGTGCAATTCGCACCCGGCGGTCCGGTCGAACAGGTGATTGCAAAGCTCACCGGCAGCGACACGGGCGCCACCTCGCGCATCTCTGGCTCGCCCGGCGGCGATTTCGGCAGTCGCGGAGCTATGCAGGGCGGCTCCGGTGTCGATGCCGTGACCTCGAAATATCGCGGCGCGCAAGGGCTCGATCCGGACTTCATAAAGAAGCTGGAGAAACAGTTCGGCTTCGACAAGCCAGCCTACGAGCGCTTTGGCATCATGCTGTGGAATTATGTCCGCTTCGATTTCGGCAAGAGCTACTTCCGGGATGTCAGCGTAATGCAGCTGATCAAGGAAAAGCTGCCGGTGTCGATGTCGCTCGGCATCTGGATGACGCTGCTCACCTACCTGATCTCGATCCCGCTTGGCATCCACAAAGCGGTCGAGGACGGGTCGCGCTTCGACACGTGGACATCGAGCGTCATCGTCATCGGCTACGCCATCCCCGGCTTCCTGTTCGCCATACTGCTCATCATCCTCTTCGCCGGCGGCTCGTTCTTCGATTGGTTTCCGTTGCGCGGCCTCGTATCGGAGAACTGGCATCAGCTGCCGTGGTGGCAGAAGATTCCCGATTATTTCTGGCACCTGACGTTGCCGATCGTGTCGATGGCGCTGTCCGCCTTCGCCACCATGACGCTGCTGACTAAGAATTCGTTCCTCGAGGAGATCCGTAAGCAATACGTCCTCACCGCCCGTGCCAAGGGCTGCACGCGCAATCAGGTGCTGTACGGGCACATATTCCGCAACGCCATGCTGATCGTCATTGCCGGATTTCCCGGTGCCTTCGTGCACGCCTTCTTCACCGGCTCGCTGCTGATCGAGACGATCTTCTCGCTTGACGGACTTGGCCTGCTCGGCTTCGAAAGCGTGCTTAACCGCGACTATCCGGTGGTGTTCGCGACGCTTTACATCTTCTCGCTTATCGGCGTGATCGTGAACCTGATCTCCGACCTGACCTACACCTGGATCGATCCGCGCATCGATTTCGAAACGCGGGAGGTTTGAGGTGGACGCGCCGACCCGCCGCGATCTGACCGAGCTCGCCGCCAATGCCCCGGCGGCCCTTGTTGAGTCGATGGCCGAGCCGCGCTTTGCGCTGTCGCCGCTCAACCGCCGGCGCTGGGACAATTTCAAGGTCAACCGGCGCGGCTTCTGGTCGTTATGGATTTTCCTCGGACTGTTCCTTGTGTCGCTGTTTGCGGAGTTCATCGCCAACGACAAGCCGATCTTCATTCACGTCAACGGCCAATGGTTTTTTCCCGCGATCGTGACCTATCCCGACACGGCTTTCGCCAGGGACAAGGATCCGAATCTGTTCGGCACCGCGGCCGACTATCGCGACGACTATCTTATGGGTCTCATTCAAAAGGAGGGCGGCACCGTGGTCTGGCCGCCGATCCGCTTCTCCTACAACACGCAGGTCAGCAAGCCGCCGTCGCCTTTCCCGTCCAAGCCGACCTGGGCACTGACGCAGCAGGATTGCGAGTTTGCCGCCAGCCATGGCTTCGCCAAATGCGGCGAGCTCGAGTACAACTGGCTCGGCACCGACGATGGTGGGCGCGACGTGTTAGCGCGGCTGATCTACGGTTTCCGTATCTCCGTGTTGTTCGGGCTGTGCCTCACCATCGTGTCGTCCGCGATCGGCGTCGCGGCCGGTGCGGTTCAGGGCTATTTCGGCGGCTGGGTCGATCTCTTGTTTCAGCGCTTCATCGAGATCTGGACGTCGATCCCGTCGCTCTATCTGCTGTTGATCATTTCTTCGGTGCTGGTGCCGGGCTTCTTCGTGCTGCTTGGGATTCTGTTGCTATTCTCGTGGGTGTCGCTGGTAGGGCTCGTGCGCGCGGAATTCTTGCGCGGACGCAATTTTGAATACATTCAGGCGGCGCGGGCGCTTGGCGTGTCGAACGCGGTGATCATTTTCCGCCACCTGTTGCCCAACGCCATGGTGGCAACGATGACGTTCCTGCCGTTCATCTTGTCGTCGTCGGTGATGACCCTGACCGCCCTCGACTTCCTTGGCTTCGGCCTGCCGCCGGGCTCGCCCTCGCTCGGCGAATTGCTGTCGCAGGGCAAGGCCAACGTGCAGGCACCGTGGCTCGGTCTTACCGGCTTCTTCTCGATCGCGATCATGCTGTCGCTCTTGATCTTCATCGGCGAAGCGGTGCGCGACGCCTTCGATCCCAGAAAGACGTTCCGATGAGCACAGCAAAAGAAAACCTTCTGTCGGTGGGCGACCTCGCGGTCGCTTTCGGCCGCGGCAAGCGCGAGGTGCTGGCGGTTGACCGCGTCTCGTTCAACATCGGCAAGGGCGAAACTGTCGCGCTGGTCGGTGAGTCCGGGTCAGGGAAATCGGTGACAGCGCTCTCGGTCATGAAACTGCTCCCATATCCAGCCGCGCATCATCCGTCCGGTTCGATCAAGTTTCAGGGCCGCGAGCTGCTGACAATGTCGGAGCCCGAGATTCGCCATGTGCGCGGCAACGACATCACAATCATCTTCCAGGAGCCGATGACCTCGCTCAATCCGCTGCACACGATCGAGAAACAGATCGGCGAGATATTATTGCTGCACCAGGGACTTACGGGGGAGGCGGCGCGCCGGCGGATCGTCGATCTGCTCGGCCAGGTCGGTATTCACGATCCGAGAGGGCGGCTGGCGAGCTATCCGCACCAGCTCTCCGGCGGTCAGCGCCAGCGCGTGATGATCGCAATGGCTTTGGCGAACGAGCCGGACTTGCTGATTGCCGATGAGCCGACCACCGCGCTCGACGTGACGGTTCAAGCACAGATCTTAAAGCTGCTTAAGGACACGCAGACACGCCTTCACATGTCGATGCTGTTTATCACCCACGACCTCGGCATCGTGCGCAAGATTGCCGACCGCGTCTGCGTGATGCAGAAGGGCAAGATCGTCGAGCAGGGCGATGTCGAGCGGGTATTCACAGCGCCGGAACATACCTACACGCGCGCGCTGCTCGCCGCCGAGCCCAAGCCGGATCCGGCACCGCCACAACCAGACGAACCTGTGGTGGTCTCGACGAACGACCTCAAAGTCTGGTTTCCGATCAAGCGCGGCGTGCTGCGCCGGATTGTCGGCCACATCAAGGCGGTGGATGGCATCAGTGTCGAGGTGCGCAAGGGTGAGACGCTGGGCGTGGTTGGCGAGTCCGGCTCCGGCAAGACTACGCTTGGCCTCGCGATCTTGCGGCTGATCTCCTCGAACGGGCCGGTGGTGTTCATGGGTCACACGATCCAGGGACTGAAGTTCAAGGAGATGCGGCCCTATCGTCGCAACATGCAGATTGTTTTTCAGGATCCTTACGGTTCGCTCAGCCCGCGCATGTCGGTGTCCGACATCATCGAGGAGGGCCTCTGGGTGCATCACCCGAATCTAGCGCCAGCGGAGCACGAGCGCCGCGTGGTGGCGGCGCTCACCGACGTTGGGCTTGATCCGCAAACACGCTTCCGTTATCCGCACGAATTCTCTGGCGGCCAGCGCCAGCGCATCGCACTCGCGCGCGCGCTGGTGCTTGAGCCAACCTTCATCGTGCTCGATGAGCCAACCAGCGCGCTTGACATGTTGATCCAGTCGCAGATGGTCGATCTGCTGCGCGACCTGCAAAAGCGGCGCGACCTAACCTACATGTTTATCTCGCACGATTTACGCGTGGTAGCGGCGCTAGCGAGTCACCTCTTGGTGCTGCGAAACGGCAAGATGGTGGAGGAGGGCACCGCGGCGGATTTGTTCAAGAATCCGAAGAGCGACTACACCCGTGCACTTTTTGCCGCGGCCTTCAAGCTTGAGACCTCGCCCGAAGGCTTGGTGGCGCAATAAACATGGCCGACGAATACAAGCTGGCTGATCGTTCCGCCGAGGTCGCGGTCTCGGCGCCGGAACTGCTGGCGAAAGGCTTCCTGCCTTATCAACGCTATCGCGTGACGCTTAAGGGGCCGGATGTCACGGTGCTACAGACGCGCGACATTTTACTGGCCGGCAGGGTGGTGGCGGTGTTGCCGGTTGATCTGGCACGGGGCGAGGTCTTATTGATCCGGCAATTCCGACTGCCGGCGCATCTCGCTGATGGCTGCGGCGATATGGTCGAGACCGTGGCCGGACGAGCAGAGGCGGGCGAATCGCTCGAGCAGACAGCGCGGCGCGAGTGCCAGGAAGAGATCGGCGTCGTCCCGGCGAAGTTGATCGAATTATTCAGTTTCATGACCACGCCGGGGATCACCGACGAGATGGTTACGGTCTTTCTTGCCGCCATCGATGCCGAGCGCGTAATACCAGCCCGCAGCGGTGCCGCGTCGGAAGGCGAGCAGATCGAGACGATCCGTGTCTCGATTGACGCAGCGCTTGGTGCTCTGGCGCGCGGAACGGTCTGCAATGGCCTGCTGGTCATCGCGCTGCAATGGCTGGCACTCAACCGCGCTCGCCTCACGGAACTGTTGCGCTAGATCCGCTTCACGCTTGTAATTTCGCTCCCCGCCGCCTTGATGCGGGCGATCGCGTCGGCTGCCGGCTCAATCGCCACCGCCATGTGATGGGCATTGGCGTGGATTAACGTTTCAGGATCGCGCGCGATGGCAACATGGCCTCTCCAGAAAACCAAGTTGCCACGCCGCAGTTCGCCGAGAGGGGACGTTTTGCCGAGCGCGAGCTCCTGCATGTCGCTGTCACGCGGGCAGGCAATGCCGGCGGCGTGCAGCGCGACCTGTATCAGCCCGGAGCAATCGATGCCAAGCGAGGTCTTACCACCCCACAGGTAGGGCGTATGCAGAAATTCCTCGGCGACGGCAACGAAATCCGGCCGTCTCGCCTTGATTGGCGCCAGATAGATTGTTGGCACGTGCCAGCCATTGGCGGTGACCGCGAAGCGCTCGTCCTGGTGGGCGACGGCGAGCCGCGCCCCCATCGGCAAGGCCGTCGCTGGCGACAGCTTGATGTCCGGGCCGGCGAAGGCGAGAGCGCGCGGCACCGACACTTTGTGCGTCGGCGCCTTTCCGGGTTTGGCCAACGTATGGGCGGACAGCCAGCCGACATAGCCGTCGGTCTCAAGCTGACCCCAGGCCCAGCCTTTGTCGGTTGTCTCGTAGACAATGAAGCATTCGCCGATCAGCGCCTCGGTACGGAGCCGCGCCCCGTGCGAGGCAGTCCGGCGAAGCCCGGCGATCGGTTCGATTACCTCGTGGCGCACGCCTTCGACGAAGCGCGCGGCCTCGACCTGTCCTTTAAGATAATCCGCGGCGATCTCTGGGCGGAACGGATTGATGCGGGGGTCGAGCGCCACCATGGATCAGGAATAACGCGCGCAAAGCAGCGCATAAAGCGCACGTGCCGACTGCAGTTCGGCGCCTTCCGGCCGGCCCGGCTTGGCCGCCGGCGTCCACGCGAAAATGTCGAGATGCAACCACGACTTCGCGGTAACGAACTTGCGTAGGAATAGCGCCGCGGTGATAGCGCCGCCCTGGCCACCGCTACCGACATTGTTGGTGTCGGCCACCTTGGAATCGAGCATCGATTCGTAGGGCCGCCA
>Ga0207815_1000168_pt1 | contig 10052 bp, 10 predicted proteins | sample LuqExpMetagenom4_FD_187762 | JGI IMG/M metagenome (GOLD analysis project Ga0207815, IMG submission 187762) | Tropical forest soil microbial communities from Luquillo Experimental Forest, Puerto Rico - Sample 4 (SPAdes) | ecosystem: Environmental > Terrestrial > Soil > Tropical forest ... | reverse complement strand
CCAGCCATTACCCATCGGCGCCGTCGGCGCAGAAACCCGAGACGCATACGCTCTCGGTCCTGGTTGACAACGAGCCCGGCGTTCTGGCGCGCGTGATCGGTCTGTTCTCTGGCCGCGGATACAACATCGAGTCCCTGACTGTGTCGGAGACCGAGCATCAAGCGCACCTGTCGCTGATCACGGTAGTGACCACCGGCACGCCGATGGTGATCGAGCAGATCATGAACCAACTCGACCGGCTGGTTCCAGTGCACCGCGTCGTCGACATGACGTTGACGGGTCGTTCGATCGAGCGCGAGCTGGCGATGGTAAAGGTGCGCGGCAAGGGTGAGCCTCGGGTCGAGGCCCTGCGGCTCGCTGACGCCTTTCGCGCCCGCGTCATCGATGCCACGACCGAGAGCTTCGTATTCGAGATCACCGGCGGCACCGAGAAGATCGAACAATTTATCGCGTTGATGCTGCCGCTCGGTCTAGTCGAGGTGGCACGCACTGGCATCGCCGCCATCGTGCGCGGCCCGGAAAGCATGCACGCGCGCTAATGATCCAAGAGCTCGGCGCTAAGATGTGGAGCGGTGGAAAATGGCTTTAGGAAACTTTTGATGTTGTTGAAACCGGAATAAGCGGGTCGTCTAGAATATGATTCAGCGGAGGTTCCTCATTCTGGTAACGCTCATGAATGGGCAATAAGGCCGAATCGCACTCACCAAGGCGATCACATCTGGGCGTCGGGTTGTGTGAATCGTGGAGATGCGTACCTTGCCCAATACGAAATGGTTGCGCGTGATGACGGCAAGCGCCACCATTCCCGACGGGCCACCGGGTTAGTAGGGATCCGACGGGGGCTTGTCCTCGCCGCGCGACGTCCCGAGAAGCTGCGCAGCCCAGATCGTGAAAGGACAAAGAACGCGACTTAGGGGTGTCTCATGCGTGTTTATTATGATCGCGACGCCGATCTGAACCTGGTGAAGGGCAAGAAGGTGGCCATCATCGGCTACGGCAGCCAGGGCCATGCCCATGCGCTTAATCTGCGCGACTCCGGCGTGAAGGAGGTGGCAGTGGCGCTGCGGAAAGGCTCTAGCGGTATCAACAAGGCGGAGGCTGAGAAATTTAAGGTCTTTGAGGTGGCTGAAGCCGCCAAATGGGCCGATGTGATGATGATGCTCACGCCCGACGAATTGCAGAGCGACATTTATCGCGACCATCTGCGCGCCAACATGAAGCAGGGCGCTGCGATCATGTTCGCGCACGGGCTCAATGTGCATTTCAATCTGATCGAGCCCCGCGCCGACCTCGACGTCCTGATGGTCGCGCCCAAGGGCCCCGGCCACACCGTGCGCTCGGAATACCAGCGCGGCGCGGGTGTGCCCTGTCTGCTGGCGATCCACAAAGATGTGTCGGGCAACGCGCACGACCTCGGCCTCTCCTATGCCTCGGCTATAGGCGGCGGCCGCGCCGGCATCATCGAGACCACCTTCAAAGAAGAATGCGAGACCGACCTGTTCGGTGAGCAGACCGTGTTGTGCGGCGGCGTTGTCGAGCTGATGAAGGCGGGTTTCGATACGCTGGTCGAAGCAGGCTACGCGCCTGAGATGGCCTATTTCGAGTGCATCCACGAGATGAAACTGATCGTGGACCTAATCTATGAAGGCGGCATCGCCAACATGAACTACTCGGTCTCGAACACCGCCGAGTACGGAGAATATGTCTCCGGTCCCCGCGTGATCACGCAGGAGACGCGCGCTGAGATGAAGCGCATCCTGGCCGATATCCAGTCGGGCCGTTTCACGCGCGACTGGATGCTGGAGAACAAGGTCAACCAGACCTCGTTCAAGGCCACCCGCGCCAAGCTCGCCGAGCACCCGGCCGAGAAGATCGGCGAGAAGCTGCGTGAGATGATGCCCTGGATCAAGCAGCGAGCGCTGGTGGACAAGAGCCGCAATTGATCTGGGCGATGCGTATATTCCTCAGCGCGGCCGCTCTCAACGAGATCGGCCGTTTTTGCATACGCCAACTACCAGGGTGATCTCCGAACAGAATGTACCAACGGCGCAGCGGAGATCGTCGATTGCCTCAACGCGTGACCGCGCAATGGGACAAGCGCCTGAATGCAGCGAGCTTTGAAAACAGTGACAATGGCAAGCAACGTAATTGGTTACCTGTGGCGCAGAGACTTTGGATTCAATACCGCGATTCCAATTGCCTCGGCTATGATCTGGGCGATGGAACGTTGCGCTGCTGTGGATTACGCATGATAGCGCCAACGAATTGATGAATGGTAGCGCTGGATCCAACAATCCAGGCAACGAGGACCGCGACTAGTTCTTATCGATTTGTTCGCCGAGCCAACGCGCCGCTTCGCCTGGGAAAGTATCTCCACGGGATGCACGCAAAGAAGCCGCACGCATCAACTGAACGGAGATACCGCCGACCAGCGGCTTGAGCGCGGTCGCCAACGCCTGATCGCGTGCGGGTTTTGGCGCGATGAGCAGGATCGCGTCGTAGGGCAGGATGGCGTGCTTGGGATCGTCGAGCACTGCGAGGTCGAACTGTGCAATGCGCCCGTCGCTGGTATAGGCCGACACCACGTCGACCTCGCCGGCGCGCGCCGCCTGATACATGAAGTCCGGCTGCATGGTGCGCTGCGTGCGGAAGCGCAGGCCGTAGACATCGCGGATCGACTTCCACTCCGGACGCTCGAAGAATTCGTAATCGCCCGCAATGGACAATTCGGGGGCGTGCGCGGCGAGATCGGCGATCGAGCGGATACCGAGTTTCTCGGCGTGGGCGCGCGGCATCGCCAATGCATAGGCATTCTCGAAACCAAGCGCGCCGAGCACGCGAATGCCGTGCGTTGTCTGCAGCCAGCGTGAGACTTCGGCAAGCACTTCCGCGCGTGGTCTTACCTCGGAGCGGTGCATCTCATTGGCCCAGAGCGTGCCGGAATAATCCACGTAGACATCGATATCGCCGACGCTGAGCGCATTGAAAATAACCCCTGAGCCGAGCCCGTCGCGTTGGTGCGCGATGAGACCGTGCGCGCCAAGGCGCTGCTTGATCAACGCCGCGAGTACATATTGCTCGGTGAAGGGTTTGGCACCAATAACGTAACGCGCCTGACCGAGGCCATGGGCGGGCACCAGCGCGGCGAGTACCACTAGCACCAGCCCGACGCCGCCACCCGCGATGCGCACGCGGCTGTGCGCCACGACACCGTGTTCCATCAGCGCCAGCAACTGGTCGACGACGAGCGCCAGCGCAGCGGCCGCGACACAGCCGAACAACACGAACACCCAATTCTGGGTCTGCAAGCCGGCGAAGATGTAATTGCCGAGACTAGTCTGACCGATCGGCGTCGATAGCGTGGCGGTGCCGATGACCCAGACCGCGGAGGTGCGGATGCCGGCCATGATAACCGGCATGGCGAGCGGCAATTCGATGTCCCACAGTACGCGGCTTGGCTTGCCGCCGGTGACCCGCGCGACGTCGCGCAGGCGCGGGTCGACACCTTCGAGCCCGATCACGGTATTACGGAGTACTGGCAACATTGAGTAAATGGCCAGCGCCAAGACGGCCGGCAGGAAGCCAAGCGCCGAGAAGCCCCTGCCAAACAGTTTCTCGGTGAGCCCGGAAAGCGCGACAAGCATCGGATAGAACAACGCTAACAGCGCGAGGCCGGGAATCGTCTGGAATACACTCGCCGCTGCTAGCAGCAGGCCGCGCAGCACCGTCCGTCTGCGCCCAACGAGCGCCAAGGGTAGGCTAACGGACAGCCCAAGGGCCAGCGCGCTAACGCTCACCAGCACATGGCTGCTGAGGTAGTCGGGCAGGCGCGCCCACGCTTCGGCCAGGCTGTCATCGGTCATCGCGGTGATGATGGCCGGGTTTGCAACTCGTGGGCAAGCCGCTAGCTTTCGCTCGCAGCAGGGGACTTAGGCCGCGATGGCCGAAAACGCAGCCAAACCCGCCGTCGGGCTGAGCGACGTGTCGATCGCCTTTCGGCTCGCCAGCGGCGGCACCTATACCGCGGTGGAACGCGCTACGCTGCGCATCGCTGACGGCGAATTCGTTGCCCTCGTCGGCCCAACCGGCTGCGGCAAGTCCACGCTGCTCAACGTCACGGCAGGGCTGGTCGCGCCGTCCGCGGGTCGCGTCGATATTTTTGGCACTCCGATAGCCGCGATCAACCGGCAGGCCGGTTATCTGTTCCAGGCCGACGCGCTGTTTCCCTGGAAAACGGCGCTGGAGAACGTGGCCATCGGGCCTGAGACCTCGGGAATGCCGTCGGCGGAAGCGCGCGCGCGGGCGCAGGGCTGGCTGACGCGCATGGGGCTCGGCGCATTTGGCGACCGTTACCCACACATGCTATCGGGCGGCCAGCGTAAGCGCGTCGGTCTTGCGCAGGTGCTCATCCGCAATCCGAAAATCCTATTGATGGACGAGCCGTTCGGGCCGCTCGACGCGCAGACGCGGCAGATCATGGGCAACTTGCTACTCGATCTGTGGAGCGGGGATCGCAAGGCGGTGCTGTTTGTTACTCACGATCTCGAAGAAGCGATCGCGCTCTCCGACCGGGTCGTGATCATGTCGGCAGGGCCGGCCGCGCGCGTAATCGGCGACTGGAGGGTGCCACTGGCGCGCCCGCGCGACATCAGTGAGATCAAACTCGACCACGCCTTCCACGAATTGCACCGCGACATCTGGCACACACTCAAGGCCGAGGTGATCAAAGGTTACGCACAATCGCAAGGAACTTGATGCCGCGCAGCCGACTGACCGCCCTGCAAATCCTCGTGGCGATCATCGCGATCGCGCTGTGGTACCTGCTGTCGACCTACCCGGTATTCGGCAAGATCTTGTTGCCGCCGTTCTTCTTCTCGAATCCGGTAGACGTTGCGCAGCAGATCATCGCCTGGTTCGTGTCAGGCGTGATTTGGAAGCATCTCTGGGTGACGCTAATCGAATCGATCTTAGCCTTCGTTCTGGGTTCCATAGGCGGCGTGCTAATCGGCTTCTGGTTCGCGAGGCAGCCGCGTGTTGCCGCAGTGTTCGATCCTTACGTCAAGATGATTAACGCACTGCCGCGTGTGGTGCTGGCGCCAATCTTCACGCTGTGGCTCGGGCTTGGGATCTGGTCGAAAGTAGCACTCGGCGTCACGCTAGTGTTTTTCATCGTGTTTTTCAACGTCTATCAGGGCGTCAAGGAAGTCAGTCCCACGGTGCTGGCCAACGCACGCATGCTCGGCATGAGCGAGCGGCAACTACTGCGCCACGTCTATTGGCCGTCGGCGTTGTCCTGGATGTTCTCATCGCTGCACACCTCGGTCGGCTTCGCTGTTGTTGGCGCCGTGGTTGGCGAATATCTCGGTTCGGCGGCCGGTCTCGGCTACCTGATCCAGCAGGCGGAAGGCGTCTTCGATGTTGCCGGCGTCTTTGCCGGCATGTTCGTGCTCGCCGCCTTCGTGATCGTGATCGACGCCGTTGTTAGCATGGTCGAGAAGCGGCTCTTGGTCTGGCGACCGCTGGCCATCCCCGACGAGGTCTAGGCAGCCCGCTCGCGCTGGCTTATCGTTCCGGAGAATTGGCCGCGAAAGGCCGAAAGGACAGGGAGGAATGCATGCCCGCAATCATCCGGCGGCTTGCCGTCGCATTGGCCGCGCTCGTGTTGTTGAGCGACTTTGCGCTCGCCCAGTCGAAGGTGACGCTCGCTGTCGGCGGCGGCGCGTGCCTGTGCTACCTGCCGACCATGCTGGCCAAGCAGCTCGGGGAATACGAGAAGGCCGGCGTCAACGTCGAAGTCGTCGATTTCAAGGGAGGCTCGGAGTCGCTGAAGGCGGTGATCGGCGGCTCAGCCGACGTGGTCTCCGGCTATTTCGACCACTGCGTCAATCTCGCCGCCAAGGGCCAGCACCTGCAGGCATTTGTGGTGTATGACCGCTTCCCTGGCCTCGCTCTGGTCGTGTCGCCGAAGCACAACGACGAGGTTAAATCAGTAAAGGACCTCGCCAACAAGAAGGTCGGCGTCAGCGCGCCAGGCTCCTCGACCGACTTTTTCCTGAAATATCTCTTGAGCAAGAACGGCGTCGATCCGAATACGGTCGGCGTGGTCGGCGTCGGCCTCGGCGCCACTGCCGTGGCGGCTATGGAGCAGGGACAGATTGACGCCGCGGTCATGCTCGACCCGTCGGTCACGGTGCTGCAGGGCCGCAACACGGACCTCGCTATTCTCAGCGATACACGTAGCCAGAAGGACACGCTCGCCGTGTTCGGCGGCGAATATCCCGGCGGCGCACTATATACCAAGGCGGAGTGGATCGCCTCGCACGAGAAGGAAGTGCAGGCTATGACTAACGCTATCATCAATACGCTGAAATGGATCCATTCACACACGCCACAAGAGATCGCCGACAAGATGCCGGCGGAATATGTCGGGAAGGATAGAGCCGGTTACGTCGCCGCGCTCAAGAATACGATGCCGATGTATTCGGAAACCGGTAAGATGGACCCTAAGGGCGCCTCGGCGGTACTCGCCGTGTTCAGCCAGTCGTCACCGGACGTGGCCAAGGCCAACATCGATCTGTCGAACACCTACACCAACAAGTACGTCGAAGCCGCCGGTAAGGGCATGTGAGACGTGGGAGGCTGCGGTGACTAATTGGTCTGGCGGGTGCGCTTGCGGCGCCATCCGTTATGAGTGCGAAGGCAAACCCGCCATGATGCTCAACTGCCATTGCCGCGATTGCCAGCGAGCAACCGGCAGCGCCTATGCTGCCTTCGCAATTTTTCCTAAGGCAGCGGTGTCGCTCAAGGGCGAGCCCTGCTGGTATCGGGTGATCGGCAGCAGCGGCAAGCCGATTGAGCGCGGCTTCTGTCCGACCTGCGGCAATCCGATGACGGTTAGGCTTGATGCGGCGCCCGACATCATCGGGTTTCACGCAGCGAGCCTCGACGATCCGGCGCGCTACAGGCCCGCGATGGACCTGTTCACCGCCAGCGCTCATCCATGGGACTTGATGCAGGCGGACACCGTCAAGAAGGCAGGGGGCCTGGCGAGCTGAGACGGTGACGGCTCGAGTGTTTCGTGCTTATTCGAAGCCCGTGAACCTCATCTCGATTCAATCGCACGTCGTCTATGGCCATGTCGGTAATTCCGCCGCGGTGTTCCCGCTGCAGCGGATCGGCGTGGAGGTGTGGCCGATCCACAGCGTACAGCTCTCCAACCATACCGGTTATCCGGATTGGAAGGGGCGCGTGTTCGACGCAGGGCTGATCCGCGATCTCGTCTCCGGCATCGAGCAGCGCGGTGTCTTAGGCGAATGCGACGGTGTGCTGTCGGGCTATATTGGCGCCGCCGACATAGGCGGGGTGGTTCTCGACGCGGTGGCGGCGGTCAAGCGCGCCAATCCGGCGGCGCACTATTGCTGCGACCCGGTGATCGGGGACGTCGGGCGTGGCGTGTTCGTGCGCGAGGACGTCGCAGCGTTCATTAAGGCCAAGGCTGTGCGCGCAGCCGATGTAGTCACACCCAACCAGTTCGAACTTGATTACCTCAGCGGCCGCCAGAGCCGCACGCTCGCCGAGGCGCGCGACGCGATTAAGGCGCTGCACGATCTCGGGCCGCGCGCGATCGTGGTTACCTCGCTCAACACCGAGGAGACGCCGGCGGACTGCATTGAGCTGCTGGCGTCCGATGTGACCGGCTTTTTCCGGCTGCGTACGCCGCAGCTGCCCACGCGCGCGAACGGGGCGGGTGACATCATCGCCGCGCTTTTCTTCGCGCATTATCTGAGCAGTGGCAGAATCGACAATGCACTGTCGGCCGCTGGGTCAGCTGTGTTCTGCGTGCTGGACAAGACCGCAGAGGCGGGCGTGAGCGAACTGCAACTCGTCGCCGCGCAGGATGAGATCGTCAAACCCAACCGCGTGTTCGAAGCGGAAAGGATCGCCTGATGTGCGGGACTCCGACGGTCATCCTTGTCGATCGGCTGGAGCTTTCTCTCGTGCCGCAACCCTGGCCTTTCGCGGTCGAGCGACGCGTCGCGATCGACGCGCAATTCGCGGCCTGGCAGCGGAAAAACCCGGCGCTGTGGAACGGCCCCGTTCTGATGTTGCGCCATTATGCGCTGGCGCACGGCGTGTTTCGGGGCGAATACCTGGAGACCGATTACGCCAGCTTCGCCTTCTGGCGGCACTGCGGCGGACCGGCGGCCGGGGTCTACGACTGCTTTAGCGCGGCGGCGGTGCAGGCCGCCGACGGCGCCTTTCTGCTCGGCGTCATGGCGCCGCACACGTTCAACGCCGGCAAGATCTATTTCCCCTGCGGCACGCCCGATTCCAACGATATTGTCGGTGGACGGGTCGATTTAGAATTCAGCGTGCGGCGCGAGCTCACCGAGGAAACTGGATTCGACCCCGCCGAGTTCCTGATGGAGCCAGGCTGGACAACGGTTTTTGATCCGCCCTTGATCGCGCATATTAAGGTGTTCAAGAGCCACGAAAGCGCCGAGGTCCTCGGCCGGCGCGCGCTCGAACATCTCGCGGGTGAACAGAAGGCGGAGCTGCGCGAAATCCGGATCGTGCGCGGCGCCGCTGACATCAATCCGGAAATGGAAAGCTGGAGTAGGGCATTTCTGGCGCAGTGTTTCGACGCGCGGTAAGCCGAGAGGGCATAACTCTATCACATCGCCAAACGCCTCCGTGTCGACAAAGTTGGCGGTGCTCAAAGAGCAGGTGCTCGAGGACAACCTGAAGCGCCAGCGCCTGCTGAAGCGCTTCGCCGACAATCCGCAGCCTCGAGCTCCATCTCGCGCACAACGGCGTGATCGTCCTCAAGCTTTTCCTCGGCGCAAGCACTTTCTAGATCGCATCGACGAGCAGCTGCCGAAACTGTAGCGAACCCGCCGGCACGAAGAGGAGCGCTGCGAAAATGGGCAAGCTCACCGCCGTCTGACGCCAACCGCGACGCTTATTTATTTCGTTCATATTCGTCGCCATGCGACCGATTTGTCCGATTCCGATAGTCAGGCAACAATATTGACCTATTCGCGGCCCGCTTGATTCGGGACGCCTTAGTCCGCTACAAGCTTGTCAGCAAGCGCGCGGTTAACGGGGACTTTACTTTGTTCCGCGATCTATACCGCAAGACGAGGGCATGAATCGAATGACGGCGCGCAAGACTATCTGCGCGATCGAGCGGTCGGTGAAAACCGAGCCCGCCCCCGCCCTTATTCTGCGCGCGCTCCTTCTCCTTATCCGCCCCTGAGGGCCGGCTGGGCATTTTGCGCCTGGGCACTCGGGGGATCAGACGGAATGAGCAACCTATCAGCGCGCCTTTGACCGGCGCGATGCGATGAGAAGGAATGACTGCCAATGACTAAATCCAAATCCGATAAGGACCGCGTCCATATCTTCGATACGACCCTGCGTGACGGCGAGCAATGTCCGGGCGCGACCATGACGCACGAAGAGAAGCTCGAGGTCGCCGAGTTGCTCGATGATATGGGCATCGACATCATCGAGGCTGGGTTCCCAATCGCCTCGGAAGGCGACTTCGCTGCAGTGCACGAGATCGCCAAGCGCGCGAAGAAGGCCGTGATCTGCGGCCTTTCGCGCGCCGCCTTCAAGGACATCGACCGTTGCGCCGAGGCGATCAAGCCGGCCAAGCGCAAGCGCATCCACACCTTTATCTCCACTTCGCCCGTACACATGAAGTGGAAGTTGCATAAGGAGCCGCACGAAGTTTACGAGATAGTGATTGGTCAGGTGATGCGCGCGCGCGGCCATACCGACGACGTCGAATGGTCGGCAGAGGACGCAACCCGCACCGAACAAGATTTCCTCTGCCGCTGCGTGGAGGCGGCGATCAATGCCGGTGCCAGTACCATCAATATCCCTGACACGGTCGGCTATACGGTTCCGGAGGAATATTTCGCACTTATCCAGATGCTACGCGAGCGCGTGCCCAATTCCGAGAAGGCGCGCTTTTCCACGCATTGCCACAACGATCTCGGCATGGCGGTTGCCAATTCGCTCGCCGGGGTTAAGGCGGGCGCGCG
>Ga0207815_1000167_pt1 | contig 10058 bp, 10 predicted proteins | sample LuqExpMetagenom4_FD_187762 | JGI IMG/M metagenome (GOLD analysis project Ga0207815, IMG submission 187762) | Tropical forest soil microbial communities from Luquillo Experimental Forest, Puerto Rico - Sample 4 (SPAdes) | ecosystem: Environmental > Terrestrial > Soil > Tropical forest ... | reverse complement strand
CACCTACTCTGAAAGCCAAGCTGCTGAACCTAATCGCAAGACGAAAAATTGCCCGCGACACTCAAGACACCCTAAATGGAATGAAAGCTGCAATCGAAGAGAGGGGCGCACCGATCAAGAATGGCTGACGAAATTCTCTTTCACCATCGAACCGCAAGATATGCTTGTGCTGCGCCGCGATGAAGTTCGGCAGAAGCTCCAAGCGGCTCTTCCCTGAGATTCCATTCGCTGGTGACCAACGAAATTACTTCAGCCTCGCGTACTCGGCTTTGGCTTGCATCAGGATGGGGATGGCGGGGGCGGCGTCTTTACAGAGGGTGAGAAAGTCTTGGTATGCCGCCTTAGCTACTGGGGCAAACCCACCTTCCGTACCAGTTCGGCGACGTGCTTTGCTCGAAACAGTTAGGCAATATTAGCGTTGGAAAAAACTTTGAACGTACTGTCAAGGCTGAAGAGCGGAAGATATTCTTTTGGAAGGCGAGTCGGCAGCTGTTTCAGGGAACTTGGGGGAGGTTAAACAAGGTCCCCACATTCGCGTTTATTTGCAGGCCTATTACAAAAGCGTTCGGAATATTCGATGGGTAGGATGGTGTATAGCGGGAATCAGGATGAATGACGTATTGAATATTAGGGCGTAACACGACGCCAGGAGCGAGTTCGTAGCCATAATTGAGCTCCAGATTCCATACGCTCGAAGGCACCCGGCCTTCACCACCTGCGTTAGTTCTCATTCCCGTCAGATAGGCGACTTCCTTCGCAGTAAAGTAGGTGGGTGAAAACGCCATCCCCGCAGTGTCATGCCAGCGAGATTTAAAGGTTCCCGCCTTGACAATTCCGGCTCTGATCGAATAACGAATCGCTTCGCTGTCGGCGAAGTTGTAGTACATACTTCCAAAAACACCGAGGTTGCGATGTGAATTCGGATCAGGTCGCGATATCGCCTGTCCCCCCGTTACATACAGCGCAGTTTCTCCACGATGGGTCAGTGGGGTTCCCCCGAACTCAAAGATCGGCTGCATATTTGTATTCAGAAGAACATCGTTCCGGGGCGCATCGAGATACGAAACACCGATTCGGTAGTAGTGGGGCAGCCTTTCCGTTGACAAATGGGTCTCATGGCCAATCTCTGCGAGGTAGTTGACGCCAGATACGCCACCTGTGCCCCAATCAAAAATATCCGTGGACGCCTTCAGGGTATTCCCATCAACTGCGAAGCCGCCGAACTGACCGTAAAAGTTAGCGGTGAATCTATACTTGGCGAGACCTCCCCAGGAAGCCACAGGCGCAACTGCGGTGCCGGTGCTCTGCGTGAAACCATACATTACGCCGCAAAAGGAGTGATTCATGAACAGACAGGTGAGCACCGATTGCATGAAGTAGGGAGTAACTGCCATCCGCCCCACTATCAGCTGCAGATCATCGTCGTGGTGAAGGGTAATCTTCTGCTCCAGAGTAAAGTTCAGGAATCGGACAAGGTTAAAAGGCGCAGCGTTCTCCTGGACATCGATCCCACCGCCAATATAGTTCTTGCTGAGAGGATTGCTGTTTTCCGCGATCACGATCGCGTGGAAAGCAGCGCCTCGCCAGCGTACAAGTTTTTGCAGGTCGAGATCCGATCCGAAGATAATATATTGGGATCCGGTGAAGCCTTGCCGAATCCCGCCAGAGGGATTTCCCGCGAGTTCTTCATTGAAGGACAAGCGGAAGAACACTCCCCTATCGGCCGCCTTCTTGAAGAACGGGGGAGTCTTGATTATTGGTTTGCTCGCTTCAGGCTCCGGATGAATGGTAGAAATCGTAGCTTCGGAAGGTGGTGCGGCTTGCGGTGAAATTGAGCGCGATTGAGGAGTGGTAGTGCTCGGAGTTTGACCCGCAGGCAACGACGGAACACCACAAAGGGCCACAAAAAAGACGAGCCAGGGTACGTAAACTCTCTGTGTCCGTCGCGGATTTCGCATCGCACTCAGCCTGCTGCAATGCAGGAGTGATCAGTTCTTGGAGGCACGCTTCCATTTCAAGTAAGAGTTGACTGTTTTCCCGCTTGATTGGATCGGGCTGGCGGTGCTGAGATGAAGCTCATCTCCTTCAATCTTCACCACGCGCGGCTGCGTTTGACCGATCCAGTTCGGGAACAGGGAGATGAACATGGAATGGGTCAGTGTTTTCGCTTGCTCGTCTACGTGAAACTCGCCGGTATACGCAATGTAAGTGGAGGCTTCTCGTCTGTAATCGTCATCTGTTCCCTTGAACCAATCCCCTGAGGCAAACGGCTTGCGGTTCGGCTTACTCAACTGCGCCGACATGTAGCCATCCGGCGTGTACATAATGATGCCCATGGGCTGCTCACTCATGGGATAGAACGACGGCGAGCCGTCCACGGGACGTTCTTCATAAGAAACCAGCTTCCACGCTCCAATGAGTTGTTCACGAAGTCCTTGCGCCATGATGCATTCTCCTTTAGGTGATAGTGTTATGAGGCTTTGAGCGCACCGTTATCGATCGGGATGACCTGGCCCGAGATGGACTTGCCGGCATCCGACGCCAGAAAAACGCACAGTGCGGCAATATCTTTCGGGTCTACGAACCGCTTAAGTGTTTGGATGCTGAGCATAGACGCCCTCTCGTCCTCCACGCTCTTACCCTCCGCCTTTGCGCGGCCGGCCAACACATTTTCCATACGCTGACCTCCGACAGCGCCAGGAGCGATAGCGTTAGCGCGAATATTGTGGTCGCCCAGTTCAATGGCAAGCGTCTTTGCAAAGCCTATCAGGCCAGCTTTGGCTACGTTGTACGGACTGCGATTTGGGTAGCCGAAGCGTCCGCCGAGGGATGACATGATGATGATGCTTCCAGCCGAGGACTTTTTGAGGTGCGGAATCGCGAGTCGTGTGACGTTGAAGGTGCCCACGAGATCAACTGTCATCACCTGTTCCCACTTGTCCGGATCCATCTCTTCAACAGGCGCTGTAGGACCCGAGATGCCGGCATTGTTGACCAGGACATCCAAACCTCCAAGCGCCTTGACCGCTGCGGGAACCATCGCTTCGATGTCTGAGCGCTTGGAGTTGTCGCATAACGCGGTCAGCAGTCCAGGGATTTCTTTCTTAGCAGCGTCGATGGCCTGCGTGTTGATATCCGTAATGAATACCGTTGCGCCAGCCCCGACGAATGCGCGGGCGATCTCAAGCCCGATTCCGGAAGCGGCAGCAGTGATGAGAACTCTTTGACCCATCGTGTCCTCCAAAGATGAATTCTGCTTGTCTCCAACCTGAACGTGCGAAAGAGTACCCAAGATGATTAGGGAGTACGTGGCTTCTCAGGCGCCCAGTCCACACTTGGGCGATCCAGAACTGGGTTCACGTGAACGCTTCCAAAGTAGTCCCAAGCCCACTCAAAAAACGCTTCCATCCTCGCACGAACTGTTGTCAGTAAAACGGCATGAACACCGAGCCAGGCGGCGAAGGCAAAGACTCCTGTAATGGCATGATGGCTCGATCCAATCTCTGCCACAGCGGCATTGCAGCCGACCATCGCCATGACGCCTTTATCGAAGTATGCGAAAGGCTTCTGCTCCTTGCCAGCGGTTATGGCAATGATGTTGTTCGCACAGTGTCGTCCAGCCTGCTGCGCAACCGAGGCCAATTGAGGCAGTGGCTTTCCATCCTCCCCTTTCGTGTTAGCGAAATCTCCTAGCGCGTATACGCCCTGACAGCCTGCGACAGTGAGATCGGGTAGTACGTCGAGCCGCCCGCCATGCCCTGGCTTAATACCAAGAGAGCCGGATAAAGGCGCAGCCTTTAATCCGCCGGCCCAAATGACCAGTTTTGCGGGCAAGCGCGAGCCGTCGGAAAGGAGCACATCTGACTCAGTAACCTCCTTAACCGATAAGCCCAGCCGCAACTGAACCCCACGCTCCTTCAGGATGCGCGCGGCGTACTGCTGCGACTGTTCCGTGAAGGGAGGCAGGACCTTGGTGCCCATGTCGATAAGCGTGATCACAGCCTTGGTTAAATCAACGTCTCGATGTTGCGCAAACAGCGTAGCAGCTCCAATCAGCCAGGTAACGTGCATGTCATGTCCGCAGGCATGCATCACGGGTACGGTTTTCCCATCCTGATCGATGCTTACCATTATTATGGGGCGGTGTCGGAACGGTGCGCGAGCATCGGTGCCGCCGCACAGACAACGGCAGCGGCGGCGCTTTCGAAAGAATGGCTGTCGCAAGCGGACACGGTGGGTGCATTTTATGCGGGTCTCCGCGACAAGTTCGAGCCCGGCAAACCGCTGTGGGTTACGGAAACAGCAGATGCAGCCTGCGGAGGTAACCCGTGGGGAACTTACGAGGCTTTCCGTCATTCGAATTCGCTTGTCGTTCAGCCATACTTCGAACTGATGCCTAAGCTCCACCAGCGACTCGAAGGCTCGGTTGGCTCCGCCGGACGGCAATCTCCATCGTAACGTCACGAATGCCCGTTCCTTGTGCTCTGGGGGGCGGCGCTATTACCCCCTACCGAGTTTTTGTTCCTGGAGGCAGGCCATTCCGCTTTAGCGGCACAGCCGGTCGCGGATAGAAAGACCTTCGTCAGCGTTGCCTCCCGATCCTCTTTCATCTGCCCGAGAGCCTGCGCGAAGAATTCTGACTGGTATATGATTTGTTATAACCGCCCGTTTTATACACGAGGACATCATGAAGTTTGGTGTGCTTGCGCTTGACTACGACGGAACCGTAGCTCGTGAAGGTGTCCTAGAACCGGAGGTTAGAACCGCGATCACGGAAGCTCGTGCACGAGGAATCGTGGTCATCCTCGTCACCGGCCGTATTCTCTCTGACTTGAAGCGGGTAGCTGGGAATCTCGACTTTTTTGATGCGGTGGTAGCCGAAAATGGAGCCGTCCAGTCCTTTCCGAATGGGCAGATCAGGCTCGCTGGTCATCGCCCGCCGCAAGTGTTCCTCGACGAATTGTGCCGGCGTGGGTTCCAATTCCACGTCGGCGAATGCATCGTTGAAACCGATGCAGCTTCGGCTCCGCAGATTCTTGAGGTGATCCGGCAGCTCGAACTTCCACTCGTCCTGTTGTTCAACCGCAGCCGTCTCATGGTTCTTCCACCCGCCATCAGCAAGAGCACCGGTTTGCAAGAGGTCTTGAAGGTATTCCGGCTTTCGGCGCACAACGCGGTTGGGATTGGCGACGCCGAGAACGACCATGACTTGCTGTCGGCGTGTGAGATTGCTGTTGCGGTCAGTTGGGGCAGCCCAGCACTGCAAAAAGGCGCCGATGAAATCATCCATGGCGATGGTCCTCGCGCTGTGGCCGAATATATTCGTCAGGTCTCCCGAAAGATGCGGTTGCCTCAGGTTCGTACCAACCGACACCGATGCGTCGTGGGTACAGCCCATGACGGCAGCCTGGTGGCATTTTCAATACTCGGAAGAAACTTTCTGGTTGTTGGAGATTCGCATGCCGGTAAGTCCTGGATTGCCGGCCTCGTCTGCGAACAGATGATTCTCCAAGGATATTGTGTTTGCGTAATTGATCCCGAGGGCGATTACGGGGAGCTGGAATCGCTGCCTGGCGTCGTGATCCTAGGCGGTGCGGACCACCCCCCTGAGTTACCGGATGTTACGCACGCTCTGCGACATTTCGATCTAAGCGTTGTCATCGACTTGTCCCATGTCGGCTACGGAGAAAAGCTCAGTTATCTGAAGGAATTGCTGCCCATGCTGGCCTCCTTGCGACGGAGCACTGGCTTGCCGCATAGGATTGTTGTTGATGAGGCTCATTACTTCTTGTGTGAAGCAGATGTCCGACAGCTTTTGGATTTTGGGTTGGGTGCATACACAATCGTCACGTATCGTCCGTCCGACCTCCATCCGGATTTGCGAAAAAATCTTCACCTCGCCCTCGTTAAGCGTCTAACCGAGCCAAAAGAGGTGCAGACGCTATTAACCATGGCGGGAAACAAAAACCCGGAAAGCGAGTGGACCATAACTCTCGGAGCGCTCAAGACCGACGAGGCAGCGATTCTGCCGGGGCCGGAAGAGGCCCCGGGGACTCTGCAGTGCTTCCGGCTTTTGCCGCGAATGACCCCGCATGTTCGCCATAGGTCCAAGTATGTTGATCTGCAACTCCTGGCTGGGCACGAATTCGTGTTCACGGAAAACGGAAGGATGGTCCGGCCTCCCGCTAGCTCACTAAAGCAGTTCGTTGATCTACTAGCGAACAAATCGCACGCTTGTGTAGACGGACACGCGCGCCGAGGAGATTTCTCTCACTGGATCGCTGATACGATCCACGATCATCGGCTGGCATCTGACGTGCGGAAGGTCGAACAACGCTACCGTCTCGGTCACATTGACGATGTGCGTGAATCGATATCGCGACTCATTCAGGAGCGTTATCGATTTTCCTCGGAAAGCGCCTCGTCCTCGTCAAGTGTCACCAAATAGCTGCTTATCTGCTACATCTCGCAGAATTCAGATCGAACCGGGAGCTGTTCACTGAATGGGCTTAACTCGGTCAGGGTCCCGACTCTGATCCGGAGGTTGCGACGCGGGACCTCTCGGCCGCAATCGGGTCGGGGTCTATCGTGTCGGCGCAGTCCGTCGGGCGAGTTGCGCGATTAAGCGGGAACGTACGGCAACCTAAAAGCGTCTCGCCAATGCGGTCGCTGGCCACCAGGCGGAGCGGCGGCCGGGGGCCGGCGAAAAATGGCGTACCGGGACCAAGCACGATGGGGCGAAAGTAGAGTCGATACTCATCAATAAGGCCAAGGTCGGTTAGGCTTCCTGCCAAGTTTGGTCCGGCAACTGCAATGTCCCCAACGAGCTGCGCCTTCAGCCCGCGTATCGCCGCCTCGATGTCACCCCCGACGAGTGTGGCGTTGGGGCCGACTGACTTCAGCGAACGGACACGACCCACTTCGGTTGGCGTCCCCACGCCGCCGCGAAGTCACGTTCCTCCGCGTCCCAATCAGTGCGGTCTTCGTCCCAATAACGCATTATTTCGTACATGCCGCGACCGAGCACATAGCCGGACTGGTCGCGCATTTGCTCCATGAAGTGACGAAAGAGCGCGGGACCAGGTGGCCCCATTTTCAAGTGGTCGACGTAGCCATCCAGGGGCTTAAGCCGGCGTTGCGCGGAAGTGAGGTTGGACACGATCCGCTTTCCACGCAAGGCGGATATTTGCTCTCGGAGTATCGGCGCTCCATCCCAATAAGCGCAACTAATCGCCAATTAGACTTACTGCTTGGACTAAGTATCTTCCGGAGTATCAGACTGCGCGTATGAGCGAACCGCTCAGGAAGGAGTCCGACAATGACAACTCGTCAAGTGGAAACCGTCATCGTGGGTGGTGGGCAAGCAGGCCTAGCCCTAAGCTACTACCTCAAACAAGAAGGCCGCGAACACGTCGTCCTGGAGCGGGCGCCAGCCGTCGCAAATGCGTGGCGCAATCAGCGCTGGGATTCGTTCACACTGGTTACACCCAACTTTCAGGTCAGAATGCCGGGCGCGGAATATCAAGGAAATGATCCATACGGATTCATGTCCCTGGCCGAGGTCATCAAGTACTTCGACGACTACGTGTTGCGGTTTGATCTGCCAGTGCACTGTAGCGTCGAAGTCCACAGCGTGGAGAAGACTCGAGAGGGATACCTCGTTCGCACCAGTGAAGGCATCTATGAAGCCGAAAATGTTGTGATTGCCACCGGTCTTTACCAGGCTCCCAAAATCCCAAAGCTCAGCGAACATCTCCCCGAAGAAATTCTGCAGATTCACTCCATGGAGTACAAAAATGCTTCTTCGCTTCCCGCCGGAGCCGTTCTTGTGGTTGGCACCGGCCAGTCCGGTGCCCAAATTGCCGAAGAGCTTTATCAAAGCGGAAGAAAAGTTTATCTCTCCGTTGGCAGCGCCGGGCGCGTGCCGCGTCGCTTTCGCGGTAGGGACATCAATGATTGGTTTACCCGCATAGGTCTCTTCGATACCAAGGTCGAAGAACTGAAATCACCGCGCGACAAGTTTTCTTATCATCCGCAAATCTCGGGAAAGAACGGCGGCCACAGCCTGAATCTCCACCAATTCGCCCGCGACGGAGTGGTTTTGCTCGGTCGCGTCCGTGATGCCCACGAGGGGAAACTGATTCTCGCGCCCGACTTGCACGAAACCCTCGAAAAGGTGGATCAGTTCGAAATCAACGCCCTGCAAAAAATCAACGACTACATCGATCGTGTAGCTCTGAAGGCCCCCATGGAACGCATTCCCGAGCTCTACGATGGCTACTCAAAGGAACTGCTCACCGCGCTGGACCTGAAAGCATGTGGAATTTCAACCGTGATCTGGGCCACCGGATACACATTCGATTACAGCTTGGTGAAGCTGCCTGTGGTTGACGCCGACGGCTATCCAATTCAGAAGCGAGGAGTAACCCGCTTCGACGGATTGTACTTCCTCGGAATGCCGTGGCTCCACAACCGCAAGTCCGGAATCCTTTTCGGCGTTGGAGACGACGCAGCTTACCTCACCGAAAACATCGCCGCGCGAAGCACTGCGCGAGTTTCCGTCGAAGTGTCGTGAGCGGAGCCAGCAGTTAGCTCCAAGAGATTCGTAAATTCAAAAAACAAAGGAGAACGAGTATGAGCACCACGAACAAATCGGAAATAATTCGCGCGCCGCGCATTAATGAGACGGCGCCAGACTTTGCCGCGGCGCATGCCGCGCCAGAGACCGGAGCTGGCCTCACAACGCTCGACCCAAGTATCGCGACGCCGAGGAGACGAAGCATGCCTGACCGCAAGCTGGACATCGCCTTCTGGAACTACGACAGAACACGTCTGCTGGCCGACGGAACCGTCAAGATCGAAGGCGTCGATGCCGCCTTTCACAGCGCCCGCATCGTGCCCGAGATCTTCAAGGCCATGATCAAGGACCGCGCCTACGACGTGTCCGAGCTCGGCATGACCTATTTCCTGCGCCTGTTCAACGACGATGACCCGCCGTTTCTGGCGCTTCCGGTCTTCCTGGTCCGGTGTTTCCGCCACTCGGCTATCTACATCAACAAAAAGAAGGGCATCAGCAGACCGCAGGACCTCGCGGGCAAACGCGTCGGCGAACTGGGGCTCTATGGCCACGACGGCGGGGTGATGCCCAAGGGCGTCCTCTCCGACGAGTATGGCGTGACGCCTGACCAATGCCGCTGGATCGTCGGTCGAATTGACTTCCCCATGAAGCCTGTCAACTTCGTGCCGCACCCGCATCCAGCCAATGTAGAGGTGGAGTGGGCGGACGAGGACACCGACCTTGGCGAGATGCTCGAGCGCGGCGAGATCGACGCGCTGATCTCCGCCGATGCGCCGCGATGCGTGCTCGAAGGCTCGCCTAAGGTCGGGCGCCTGTTCGAAGATTACGTGGCTGTGGAGCGCGACTATTTCCGCCGCACGGGCATCTTTCCCATCATGCACACGGTGGTCGTGCGCAAGGAACTGGCCAACGAGCCCGAACTCCTTCGAACGGTGTTCGAGGGTTTCTGCAAAGCTAAGGACGGCATGATCGAGCAGTACGAGAAAGGGCTCACCTTCATGATGATGGCGAACATGGTCCCCTGGTTCGCCAACCTGATCGAGCAGGACCGCGCGCTGATGGGGCGGGACTGGTGGCCCTACGGCGTGAAGGCCAACCGCGACGCCGTGGACGCAGTGCTGCGGTATCACCACGAGCAGGGCCTGACCAATCGACGCCTGACATGCGAAGACATCTTCGCCCCTTCACTTCTGGACACCTGAATCGCCCAAATTGGGGAAACTCAATCCTATGCGAACGATAGCGCTTGAAGAAAATGGCTTCCGCAGGAACAACGTGGGTCGGAACAACGCGGCGACGCGCCAATCATTGGTGAGATTACCCTTGGTGGAATGCGAATGCCGCTACCGAGGTTCGGAGGGATTCCGCCGGCTCGCGATGCTACGGGCGACCTCGAGTCAATGGACTTCTTGGCTGGGCAGTCGGTGGGCCTCGTTCATGGAATCAAACCAGCTGCTGATATTGTCCGGGAGGTGGTTCA
>Ga0207815_1000165_pt1 | contig 10097 bp, 14 predicted proteins | sample LuqExpMetagenom4_FD_187762 | JGI IMG/M metagenome (GOLD analysis project Ga0207815, IMG submission 187762) | Tropical forest soil microbial communities from Luquillo Experimental Forest, Puerto Rico - Sample 4 (SPAdes) | ecosystem: Environmental > Terrestrial > Soil > Tropical forest ... | reverse complement strand
GCCAAGACCGAGACCGGCCTCGTGGTCCAGGTTCCTCCCTTCATCAACGAAGGGGAGACAATTCGCGTGGATACGTCGGAAGGGGCGTATCTGTCCCGGGCCTAAGCAGAGATGTCTTCGACACCACGCAGGTAGGCCCCTGATTTTTCTGTCAATTTGATACCCACCGCGTTACAATTCTCGCGCTAACTCCGTGCCGACAAGGACCAAGTCCAGATCAACTCAGGTCGCCGGTCCCGGATTGGCTTCCAAAGACATGCGCTTCAAGAAAGGTCACTGACATGAAGAAGTTGGTGGTAGCTGCAATCTGTCTAGCCACGGCTCTCAGCGCCATTGCCCAGGAGAAACTGGACAAGCGTATTGCCGAGTCAACCACGGTGCTTGCCAACATTATCGACAAGCCCAATGGAATCCCTAGAAGTCTTTTAGACAAGGCAGAGTGCGTGCTTGTCTATCCCGGTGTGAAGAAGGTTGGCGTCGGTATCGGCGTAGGTTATGGGCGGGGTGTGCTGCTATGCCGCAGCGGTAAGGCGATGGACGGGAACTGGGGCGCCCCGGTCATGTACACACTCGATACCAGTAGTCTCGGAGCGCAATTGGGCACGACCTCGACCGACTATGTACTGCTAGTAATGAGCCAGATCGGCGCCGACAAGGTACTCTCGGGCAAATTAAAGTTGGGGTCCGACGCGACCGCGGCCGCAGGCCCGGCGGGGGCGCAAGCCGCCGGCTTCAACGACCCGAAGGTTGATATCCTGACCTATTCGCAAACCAAGGGATTGTTCGCTGGCGCGTCGCTGGGTAACGCAGCGATGGGCGCTGACAACAAGGCCGATCAGGAAATGTATGGCAAGACGGTCGATGCAATGGAGATCATCCGCGGCGATGTTCCGGTTCCAGCGACAGCCAAATCGCTGGTCGATATGCTGAATAAAGTGTCGCCGAAGCACAAGTAGTCGCCCAGGGTAGCCGGGCAGAGTTGACCCTGCCGGAGAGGGCGAAACGATTCGGGCCAATTACCTGGGTCAGGAGTATCTTTCCTGGGCGTAGCCAAACTACGCCCAGGGTTAATCTTGACGAAGCGGGAAAGGGTTGAGCCCGCGGCTCAGTGAGAGTGCGTTCCCAGCTTGCTATCAAGGAGCGAAACCAACTCTTGTCCCGCAGTAGTGGGCTTCACGCCGCCGGACACGATATCCTTCGCACTGGCGGTTTTGCTGTAAAGCCGCTCATTGGCGTTGGCGTCCGGATCGAGCGAGGCGCCATCAAGCGAAGCTCCGGCAAACAGACCCGAGGAGCGGGAATAGGTCAGCATGTCGGCAGTGTTTGACAGGGTGCCGGCTTGCGCGCCCGGACCGGCGGCAGCGCTTACATCAGAGCCAACTTTGACCTTGCCGTTCAGAACCTTGTCGACTGCGCCTGACGCCATGATGGCAATTACAACGTCGCTGGCTTTGCCCCCGACCTGAAAGCCGGCGCTGGCTCCTCCGATGCCGTACATCGCCGGCGGCGACCACTTGCCACTAAGGCCGCTGCCTTCGCGGCAGACCAAAGGACCGCGACCGCCGGTTCCGCCGATACCGACGGCGAACTTCTTTACGCTCGGCAGAATCATGATGCAATCGGCCTTTTCCAGCACGCTTTTCGGAATGTCGTTGCTGGAGACCATGGCCTGCAGGACCGTGGTGGCATTGCGGATGGTTTGTTCGTCGTCGGATTTCGAGGCGCCCCACGCGGGCAGCGTGACCATCAAGAGCGCGATTGATGCAAGCAAGGTGGTAAGAACCTTGAACTGATTTCGCATGTTGCTCCTTAGAAAGTCGTGACGTTATGGCACGTTGGCGCGAGGAAACGAGCGGCTCAAGCACCGTATCACCAGAGCAGTTCGCCGTGCAAGGCGCGAAAGGGTGTAATTTGGCAGACCCATCGCGACTCTTTCGCGGCACGGTTGCAGCGGCCGTCTCAGCCGTTTATCTTGATTTCTGGCCATGAGCGACGAGCGGGAAACTCGCAGATACCTGGTGTCGGGTCGCGTGCAGGGTGTCGGATTCCGCTGGTTCGTGGAGCGCGAGGCGGCGATGCTGGGCATCGGAGGCTGGGTGCGCAATCGCGAAGACGGCCGGGTGGAAGTGATGGCCACGGGCACGCGCGAACAGCTTAGTGCCCTGCATGTCCGCCTGCGAGAAGGTCCGCGCGCCGCGCGAGTCGACGAAGTCGAGGTCTCGACCGCGCCGTTTCTCGCCGCAAAATCATTCGGCATCGAAGGAGCCGTATAGCCCATGTCGCCCACCGCAGGAAACTGCAACGATCTTAAGACCCTCATCCGCGAGGTCCCCGATTTTCCCAAGCCCGGGATTCTTTTCTACGACATCACCACACTGCTGAAGGATCGCAAGGGATTTGCCCGGCTCATCGACTCGCTCACCGAGTACTACATCAACAAAGACGTCGACCTGGTGCTGGGCATTGAGGCGCGCGGCTTCATCTTCGGCCCCGCGCTGGCTTACCGGCTGAATGCCGGTTTCGTACCGGTGCGCAAGCCGAAGAAGCTTCCCGCGGAGACTCTGAAGTGGACCTACGAGCTGGAGTATGGCAGCGACACGCTGGAGATTCACAGGGACGCCATCGCGCCGGGCCAGCGCGTGCTCATCTGCGACGACCTGCTGGCCACAGGAGGCACCGCGCGTGCGGCGGCGGAGATGGTGAAGTCGCTGGGCGGCCAGATCTGCGGCCTCGGGTTCGTGGTGGAGCTCGACGGGCTCAAGGGCCGCGATAAGCTGCGAGAATACGACGTGTTTTCGCTGCTGCACTATGCGATGTAGCGGATCCGCAGGTTTTTTCAATTCCGGACGGGGATGTCCCCTCGGCGGCGTTGCTCGTCTTGCGCTCGCTTCCACATGTTCACTACAGCTACCTCGATCGAACCAGCCATTGTCGGAATGTGCGTCTTCTGGATGTGCCCTTCGGCGAGCAATCGCAGTTGTTGGCGTGTTTCCGGTGGAATCGCCCAGTATTCGCGACTTACCGAGGATCTTGTATGTTCATCATTGAGTTTTTCAGCTCGCAGTTTCTCAAGTTGGCTTGGCAGTTCCTCACGTTCGTTCTGGGCAGTTTTCGCTTTTTGTCGCAAGTTTGCGAAGACTAGCCAGACGATAGCTACAACCGCGACGCATGAAACGACTTGCCACCCCGCGTTGCACCTCTTTATGAACTCCTGCCTTCCACAGAGTACCGACGGCGGGGCGCTTTCACCAGATGGTTCTGATCCACGCGCAGTTGATGATTCGTTCATCGGCAGTGACTAGAGGCACTTCGTGCAACTGCGCTGTTGCAACGATCATACGGTCCATAGGATCGGGAAGGGAATCGATTGGAAAGTGGCTGGTGTTGATCGCAGCTTCCAGACTGAGAGGAAGGACCTCGACTTCTTCGAGCAATTGGCGAATGGCCCCCTCCATAGTGCCCGCTGTCCTGATGCGGCCACGATTCATCAGGCTCGCCAGTTCTACCACAGTAATGACCGAGACAGCCAAAGAGCGAGACGCCCGCGCGCGTCGAATTGCGGCCTCGGCGAGGCGAGAGAGTTTTCGGGGCTCCCGCTGAGACCACACCAGCACGTGGGTATCGAGCAAGATCATTTGAGCATGTCGTAGTCTTCGAGGGGGAACACTGGCTTGATCAAATCGTCAGGGTCGCCGACGATTTCGATAATTCCTTTCAACCTGCCGAAGAAGTCGTCGTTCTTCTTTCTGCCACTGCGAATGGGGACGAGCTTCATCACCGGCACACCCCGTTTCGTCACGACGAGGGACTTGCCGGTTGCGTTGATTTCGTCCATGATCCTCAGGCACTTTGCCTTGAATTCGCCGGCGGCAATTTGACGCACCCCGGCGAGGGTAGCTGCCGCATTGGGTTTCTTTTTCGTCAACGCTGCCTTGTTCATGACTATATCCTCATGACCATGGTCATTTTAACATGACCACTCGGCGACCGATGACGGAATACTTCCCTTCCAGCACGATGCGGATGGCCTCGGTGTAAGCGACATGTTCCTGCGCAAGAATGTGCGCCGCCAGGGTGTGGTCGTCATCGGTATCGAGCACGGGCACAGTCTTTTGCAGGATGATGGCGCCGTGGTCGAGGTCGGCGTCTACGAAGTGTACAGTGCAACCTGAGACCTTTACGCCGTAATCGAAGGCCTGCTTCTGCGCATCGAGGCCGGGAAAGGCCGGCAGAAGCGAAGGATGAATGTTCAGGATGCGGTTGGGGAACTGGCTGACGAACCATGGCGAGAGCAGCCGCATGTAGCCCGCGAGGCAGACGAGATCGACCTGGTGCTGCTGCAGAACTGTAGCTACGGCGCGGTCATGTTCCTCGCGCGCCACGCCTTTCGACGGAATCACCGCCGCGTTCAGTCCGCGCCGTCGCGCCGACTCGATGCCGGGGGCGTCCGCACGGTTCGAAATGACGACAGCGATGTTGGCGTCGAGCGTGCCAGACGCCACATTGTCGGCGATGGCCTCAAAGTTCGACCCGCGCCCGGAGAGCAGGATGCCGAGGTTGTTCATGGGTGCATTCAGCATAGCGAACGGGTACGGGCAAATCCACCGCGCGTTTTGCCCCAAAGCGATTTACGGTAGACGTTGCCCATGACACTCTCTGCCCGCAATCAACTTCCCGGCACCATCGAGGAAATTCAGCTCGGCGGTGTAATGGCCCACGTCGTGGTACGGGTGGGCGACAACCTGATCGAAAACGTGATTACCCGGCGAAGCGCCGAAGCGATGGAACTCAAGAAAGGCGACGTCGTCAAAGTGGTGATCAAATCCACCGAAGTCATGCTGCAGAAAGACTGATGCTGCACCACGATGAAGGGGACGAACTCGATGAAGCTTCGGAGATTACGCCGTCGCCTGGCTGCCGGCGCAATCGTACTGACGATAGCACCCGGGTTGTGGGCACAATCGCTGCAGGTGGTGCGGGCCGACGGCACGACGGCCGCGCTGACCGCGGCGCAGATCGCGGCCTTGCCGCATACGACCGTGGACGTGAAGGACCACGATGCGCCAGCCCAATTCGACGGGGTTGCGCTCTCGGCGGTGCTCAAGTTGGCGGGCGTAGCGGCCGGCGGCAAAATGAAGGGCCCGCAACTGACGCAGGCCCTGTTGGTAGAGGCTTCCGACGGCTACAAAGTTGTGTTTGCGCTGGCGGAGGTCGATCCGGACTTTGCCAAGCGCGAAATCCTGCTGGCCGACAAGCGTGATGGCAAGCCGCTCGACGAGAAGCAGGGGCCGTTCCGCATCGTTGCGCCCGGCGATGAGCGCCCGGCCCGCTGGGTTCGCCAGGTCACGACCATCAAGGTCATCGCGGTGAAATAGCGGATTGGGCGCGCGACTTCACCGCGATGCAGAATTCCAATGTGCGGCCGGTCAAGCGGCCTTGGTCACGGTGCTCTTGCAGAAGTCCAGGAGATCGGCGTTGATGACGTCCGCATGGGTCGTGGGCATGCCATGCGGATAGCCTGGGTACACCTTCAACTGGGCGTTCTTCACGATTTTGGCTGACATCAGCGCGGCCGAGCCGATGGGCACGATTTGGTCGTCGTCGCCGTGCAGGATGAGAGTGGGCACATCCATCTTCTTCAGGTCTTCCGTGAAATCGGTCTCAGAGAAGGCCTTGATGCAGTCGTAATGGGGTTTCATTCCGCCCAGCATGCCCTGCAACCACCAGTGTTCGCGGATGCCTTCCGAAATCTTCGCGCCGGGGCGGTTGTAGCCGTAGAACGGGAGCGTAAGGTCGCGATAAAACTGGGGCCGGTTGGCCGCCAGTTGCGCGCGCAGGTCGTCAAAGACCGCGAGCGGGAGTCCTCCGGGATTGTTGTCGGTTTTCAGCATCAGAGGGGGCACGGCGCTGATGAGTACGGCTTTCGCAACGCGTTTGGAACCATGACGGCCGATGTAGCGCGCCACCTCGCCGCCGCCGGTCGAGTGGCCGACGTGAATGGCGTCTCTCAGGTCTAGTACTTCAGTGAGCGCCGCGAGGTCGTCGGCGTAGGTGTCCATGTCGTTGCCGTCCCAGGTTTGGGTGGAGCGGCCATGGCCGCGCCGGTCGTGGGCAATGACACGAAAGCCCCGTTGCCCGAAGAAGAGCATCTGGGTGTCCCAGTCGTCGGCGCTCAGCGGCCAGCCGTGGCTGAAAACAATGGGCTGACCCCTGCCCCAGTCCTTGTAATGAATGTGTGCGCCGTCGTTGGTGGTGATGTAGGGCATCTTCCGTCTCCTTCCATGTGCAGCAGGGTTGGGTCGTCTTACGAGGCACGGCGCGGCCGGTGCAGCCGCTCGCGTGCGCAGCAAGGTTGCGGTAAGAGTGTCGAACGCGGCTTAAGTGGTTTGCGCCGCAATTGCGTGGAACCGCTTGGCAGCGCGATACGTGAGCCAAACGAAGATGGCCAGGACGATGAGTTGCGCGACCAGGAATGGCGGCTCGCTGCCATGCGGAGCCATGGCGTGCAGGGCAGGCACCTTGAGGAAGGCCTGCACCACGGCGACGAAGCAGTTCAAATAGAGTGCAATCGCTGCGGTGATGACATAAACGCCACGCCACGCGCCGGTCATGCGACGGCTATAGCGAGCGAAAATGGCGATGGCCAGGATGACGAGGGAGAGCGCTCCGACGATGTGCGACGGGAGCAGCTTCTCAAACGGGAACATGAACCCGGTCACGCTGGTGAGCACGGTGGTGGTGAGGAAGATGGCGGTCCATCCGTCGAGACGTTTGCTGTTGAGCAAACCGTAAAGGACGATGAAGCCGGAGCCGATGCCGGCAAGGCTGATGATCATGTGGAGAAGAGTGAAGGCAGAGAGAGAGAGTCCAAGCGTCATAGGGGACGTCCTTTCTGTGAAGGTGTGAAGGGACCCTAAATTTGGCTCAATACTTGGGTGCTTAGACGCGAAGGTGGAAGCGGAGATTCAGAAATTCATGGGGCTGCAGCGGCTTGGGGACAGGGGGCGTGAGCGGCTGCCGGGCCCGGACCTGAGGCGCCGGGACGCATCCGTCACTGCGTGGTCATTGCGCAGCGCTTAGCTTTCGCTTTACCATCGCCCCATCGTGGTTTTGCCCAAAGATAGTCTGGATCGCGAGCGCATTGTCTCGGCGGCGCCGCTGGATGACGACGCGTCGTTCGAGCTGAAGCTGCGGCCGCAGCGGCTGCGCGAGTTTATTGGGCAGAAAAAGGTCAAAGACAACCTCGAAGTCGCTATCCAGGCGGCGAAGTCGCGCGGCGAGGCGCTTGACCACGTGCTGCTTTACGGTCCTCCGGGGCTGGGCAAGACGACGCTGGCCAACATCATCGCCAACGAGTTGGGAGCGGCGTTCCAGCAGACCTCGGGGCCGACGCTGCAGATCAAGGGCGACTTGACGGCCATCCTCACCAACCTGCGCGAGAAGCAGGTGCTGTTCATCGACGAAGTGCATCGCATGCAGCCCGCGCTGGAAGAGTTGCTTTACTCGGCGCTGGAAGACTACAGGCTCGACATCATCATCGGGCAGGGGCCCTCGGCGCGCACCCACACCATGGAGGTGAAGCCGTTCACTTTTATCGGCGCCACCACGCGCGCCGGCTTGCTGTCGGCGCCGCTGCGTTCGCGCTTCGGCATCGTGCTGCGGCTGGAGTTTTACACTCACGAAGACCTGAAGGTCATCCTCGAGCGTTCGGCGGAAATTCTTAACGTGGCGATTGACGCGCCCGCCGCGACGGAAATCGCCTCGCGCTGCCGTGGCACACCACGCATCGCCAACCGGCTGCTGCGGCGGGTACGCGACTATGCGCAGGTGCGCGGCACCGGCAAGATCGACAAGCCCACGGCACAGGCTGCGCTAGAGATGCTCGAGGTAGACCGCCACGGGTTCGACGAGATCGACCGCAAGCTGCTGCTTACGATCATCGAGAAGTACCAGGGCGGGCCGGTGGGGGTGAACACGCTGGCAGCGTCGCTGGCCGAGGAAGCCGAGGCCATCGAAGAAATTTACGAGCCGTTTCTCATCCAAATCGGCTTTCTGGACCGCACGCCGCGCGGGCGCGTGGCTACCCACCTTGCGTATCAGCACTTTGGCATCAAGCGACCGGGGACGACGCCCACCGCAGGCCAGGATACCCTGTTCTAGCGGCTGATATTGCTCAGAAGAAGCGCGTTAGAATACCCACGTACATCTTACCGGCCGTTTCCCTCATCCAAGAGACGAACCTAAGGAGAGTTTTGCATGGCAGACCTGATGAAGACTTCGAACCCGGCGCTTGGCCAGAACACCTTCCGCGACCTTGCCGGAACGGGCGGCGAGACGATGACAGTGTCGGGCGCAGTGAACAAGGCCGGCATCCTGATGGTGTTGTGCGTAGCTTCGGCGGCGTGGACGTGGAACCGCTTCTTCGCCACCGGAGACCCCGCATCGGTCGCACCCATGCTGATGATCGGCGGCATTGGTGGCTTTATCCTGGCGATGGTAACCATCTTCAAGAAGGAATGGGCGGGCGTCACCGCGCCGCTATACGCGCTGGCTGAAGGCGCGCTGCTGGGCGGCATCTCGGCGATGTTCGAGTTGAAGTACAAGGGCATCGCGATTCAGGCGGTGATGCTGACGTTCGGGACGCTGGTCGCCATGTTGCTGGTATATCGCACCGGCATCATCAAAGTGAATGACAAGTTCCGCATCGGCGTAGTGGCGGCGACGGGCGGCATCGCGCTGTTTTACCTGGCGCAATTTGTGCTCGGCTTCTTCGGCATCTCGTTTCACGCCGTCAACAGCGGCTCGCCCATCGGTATCGGATTCAGCCTGCTGGTGGTCGGCATAGCGGCACTGAACCTGGTGCTCGATTTTGACCTCATCGAGCAGGGCGCGCGCTACAACGCCCCAAAGTACATGGAGTGGTATTGTGCCTTCGCGCTGATGGTCACGCTGGTTTGGCTGTACCTGGAGATGCTGCGGTTGTTGTCGAAGTTCCGCAGCCGAAACTAACAACAAAAGCAACCACGGATTTGCACGGATGATACGGATTCAAATCAGTATTTCTCCGTCCAGTCCGTGGTTTCTTGCTTATGTGCGGAAGAACTCAATTAGCGCGGAATTCACTGCGTCGGGCTCCTCGTGTTGCAGCCAGTGGGTGGCGTCAGTGAAGTAAGTCAACTCCGCCGAATCACAGAAAGGGACGCTCTGCTGCGCCATCACCGGCAGCAGGAACATGTCGCGCTCGCCCCAGAGGATTCGTGTGGGAACGTGGATTTTAGGATCTTTCGGTAGCGGCGGCCGGCTGCGGAGGAAGGTGCGATACCAGTTGATCATCGCGGTCACGGTGCCGGGATTCGACCATGCCGTGCGGTAGTGCTCGAGGTCTGCAGGAGTGAACGTGCCGGGACGGCTGCTGGCGACGAGCGCCTTCATGCCCATGGCAAAATTGTTGGCGGAGAAGCGCTTTTCCGGCAGTCGCGGAATCTGAAAGAAGGCCATGTACCAACTGCGGCGCATCTGGCGTGGATTGGTCCGCACGGTGCGCATGAATACGGCGGGATGCGGCACGTTGAGGACGGCTAGCTTGTTGAGCCGCTCGGGAGCAAGCAGAGCGGTGGCCCAGGCGACGGCCGCACCCCAGTCGTGTCCGGCGAGGTGAATGCGCTCGCGGCCGAGGCGGCCAGCGATGAATACGACGTCCGCGACCAGATTGCCGATGGCGTAATCGGAGATCTTTGGCGGCTTGCTACTGAGGTTATATCCGCGCTGGTCGGGAGCGACCACGTGGAAACCAGCATCAGCCAGCGGACCAATCTGTTTGTGCCAGGAGTACCAGAACTCCGGAAAGCCGTGCAGCAGGAGCAGGCATGGCCGACCCTTGTCCTGCAAACCCGCCTCCAGCACGTGCATCCTGAGCCCGTTGATGTCGTCGACGAAGCGGGAGCGAATGCCCGGCGGCAGCGTTGGTGTGCTGAGCGGTTCGCGCATGATCGCCTCCTTCGCTGAAGCTCAGTTGAGCGTCGCGCTGGCCTCCATGGCAATGGTTCCCGAGGGGGTCAAAGCCCACACCTCGCACGCCGCACCGCCCTGCGTCGGTC
>Ga0207815_1000153_pt1 | contig 10424 bp, 5 predicted proteins | sample LuqExpMetagenom4_FD_187762 | JGI IMG/M metagenome (GOLD analysis project Ga0207815, IMG submission 187762) | Tropical forest soil microbial communities from Luquillo Experimental Forest, Puerto Rico - Sample 4 (SPAdes) | ecosystem: Environmental > Terrestrial > Soil > Tropical forest ... | reverse complement strand
AATGACTTGGCGCAAAGCTGAATTCGGATAGTTCCGATATTATTCTTGCCATGATTGTGTCGCTCCGGCATCTCCTCGGGTGGATCGTCAGCTTTTTTCGCTCCCGCGAGGACCTCGTCCTCGAAAACTTGGCTCTCCGTCGGCAACTGCTCGCTTTGCACGCACAACGGCCTCGCACTCGATTGACTGCCCTGCATAAGCTGTTCTGGGTTGTGTTGAGAACGTTTTGGTCTGGGTGGAGAAAGCCTCTCGTCTTGGTTACTCCGCGAAGCGTCGTGAACTGGCATGGAGCAGGGTTTCGTTTGTACTGGACAGGGATCTCAAGATTCAGACGAGTAGGAGGGCGGAAGGGTGTCAGCAAAGAGGTTCGCGCCCTGATCTTTCGAATGGTTGCCGAGAATCCGACCTGATGGGAAGCGAGCCAACGCGCACGGCCTTTCGCAGTCCTTGGCAAAACGGTGTTGCTGAGCGCTGGGTGGGAAGTTGCCGACGCGACTTGTTGGACCACGTGATCGTCCTCAATGAGCGGCATCTCAAACGACTTATGTCTTCCTACCTGCTCTATTATCACGAGGACCGGACGCATCTTGGACTCGCGAAGGACACGCCAGCAGGTCGCGCTACAGAAATTTGCTCTGCGGGCGGAAGCAAGATTCAATCCTTTCCGAGACTCGGCGGGCTGCACCATCGCTATGCGGTGGCAGCGTAGACTCAAGAGCAATAGTTCTGAAGACCAAACTCTTTTCTTGCAACCGGGCCGAGGCACGGTTCACATTTTCTGCGAGCATCTCTCACCGGACGACGATTCACTGCAATCCCAAACCGAAGGGCTTACGCGAATGAGAAAGAAATCCTTTTAATGTGGTGCACAACGATTTGGCCTGAAGTATTACGAGAGGCAAGCGGCATAAAGTCGCTGGGACAGCGGGCGATGCGCTCACAATAAGCACATATATTAAGGATGCGGGGAATCTCCCTGGCAAAAGACCTCCCGCGCCTGATTTATCATCGACGGGCGCTGGGCAATGAGCTGTTGCTCAGGGCAGTGATCGGGACGAGTTTTTTCATCCAGACGAGGAATAAATCTGCCTGCTTGAATCTGCCTTGTTCCTGGTACAGGGTAGCAAGGTTGGCCAGAGTCGCGGTTACAAGAGGGTGTTCAGGCCCCAGCATCTTCTCTCTAATCACCAGTGACCGTTTGTAAAGCGGTTCCACCTCGGCGTACTTTCCCCCATCATCGTAAAGCGCCGCTAGATTGTTCAAACCGTAGGCCACATCGGGGTGCTCGGGTCCTAGGGCCTTCTCATAAATCATCAGTGCACGTTTATAAAGCGGTTCCGCCTCGGCGTACCTTCCCTGATTGCTATAGAGTTCCGCCAGATAAACACGGCCGACACGTTTCGACAACGGTGCCTCGGCATCGTTTAGGAGGCTGATACGGTTTCCTCTGTTGGCGTGCCGGATTTTTTCGCCTTTTTTTTCCGAAGCCTGCTGGAACATGGCAAGCACTACCGCTCCGTATACGGAAAGCAGCCCGGTGTTTTTGATTTTCGGCCAAGCGCTTTCAGCTTGCCATAGCGATCTGCACCGAAAACTGTATATGTTGAATTATGCCGGCACTTGGAAATCAATAGCTGGAGTTGCCGCCGATACGGTGTAGCTTTTTGCGCGACTACCGGGTATATGTAATCAGGGTCGCCAAGGGCGTCCGACGGCGCTCTAAGGCTGCAACCGCAACTGGAAACAATTGCAAGGCACAAAGAACGCCTCATCCAAAGCGAATACTCATTACAAGAATGGGACCTGAATCCAAGCTGGTTCTTGGAGTAGATATCGGTGGGACGAAAGTCGCTGTGGGACTTGTGGATGCGACCGGAGAAATTCGTGCGCAGAGCCGCAAGCCCATGATCGCGGAAGGAAACCCGCACGCGGGCCTCGACGCAGTCAGCCAAGCCATCGAATCGTTGCTGGCGAAGTTCAGCAGCCGGCCAAAATACGAAGGCATTGGCATTTGTGCTCCTGGTCCCTTGAATCCGATCAGCGGAGTTATCATCAATCCGCCCAATCTTCCGATCTGGCATAATTACCCGCTTGCGAAAGAGATGCGGAGCCGCTATCAGACAAAGATCCATATTGATAACGATGCAAACGCCGCTGGACTGGCGGAAGCGAAATGGGGCGCCGGTCGACGCTATCGCAATATTTTCTATGCGACCATTGGCACCGGCATCGGGACGGGAATCATATTTGATGGAAAGATCCATCATGGGAAAAGCGGGGCTGCAGGTGAGGGTGGTCACGTGGGCATCGACATATACGGACCGCGCTGCAACTGCGGCAAACGCGGATGCATCGAGACGCTGGCGGCAGGACCGGGAATTGCGCGACGAGCTCGGGAAAAGCTTTCGGGATTTTCAAATTCGCTGATGTTAGAAATGGCAGGAGGCAAACTGGAGGAGGTTAGCAGCCATCATGTCGCGAAAGCCTATGCCCAAGGTGACCAGGCAGCTGGTGAAGTAATGAACGAGACACTGGATATGCTGGCGTACTGGCTCGGCACCATAATCGATCTTCTGGAACCCGAGGTCATTGTCGTGGGAGGAGGAGTGTCGCTGATGCTGGCACCGTTTTTCGAGGAAATTCGCGAGCGCTGGAAAGGTGCGTGTCTTAATCCCGAACCGCTGAGCATCCCCTTGGTTCCCGCACGCTACGGCGAGGATGCAGGAATCGCTGGCGCGGCCGCGCTCTGTGAAATTGCCGGACGTTCGTAGGATCTGCCTTACATCACGGGAGCAGAGGCGACACCGACGTACTTATCCGCACCGCCATAGTAGAAGAGCCAGTGATTCTTCTCGCGAACCATTCCTTCCACAAAAACCACGTTTGGAACCTGGCCAACTCTCTCCCACTGACGCTCCGGTAAAAAAATGGGAGCGGAGGCCCGCGCAACGACCTTTGTGGGATCGTGCCGATCGAAAAGCACCCATCCCGTCGAGTAAACCTGGCGGTCGTCGGCGCCGTTGTAGACCAGAAAGATTCCCTCTGCGGTGAGAAGCGGCGGTGGCCCTGGCTCGACTACTTGTGAGTCAAACATGCCGGGGCGACTGGACAGGACTGGGTGATCAAGCGCTTCGGTCCAATGCAACAGATCATCGGAATAGGCCAGGCCCATCTGGGTATCCTGGCCTTTGGCGTCGCCAAGAAAATACATCCAGTATTTGCCGTTTATCTTCTCGGTCAAAATGGCGCCAGACTTGGTCCACTTCACGTTCCACCGCCCTTCGTACGAAGGAAGCAGAATGCCGTTGCGTTGCCAATTAATGAGATCCTTGGATGTCGCGAGGCAGAGTTGGGCGTCGCGTTTGTCAGCGCCCCGGCCGTCTACGTTGTTGTAGCCGGTATATGTCAAATAAAAGGTGTCGCCCACTTTCACCAATCGGGGATCTTCCACACCTCCTCCTTTTTCATAAGGTGTTTCGGAAACGAGCACTGGTTCGGGACGGCGCGTGAAGCGAATGCCATCTGTGCTAGTAGCATAGCCGAGGGAAGATTTTCCTTTCGTGTCCTGGGCTCGATATAGCATCACGAATTTGCCGTCATAGCGCACCACAGAAGGATTGAATGTTCCGGCAGACTCGAAACCCTCACCTTTGGGAGCAATAACCGGTTCCTCAGATACACGGGACCATTTTCCAAAGGGAAGGTGGAAAGGCTCGGAGGCCGTTCCGCCGAGCAGCGCCAGTGACAGTATAAATACCGATGAAAGAAGGCGACGAACGCTAGAAAATAGAAACTTCCGCATGGCAAACTCCTGGGACAAAATCCAGATCGAGCAACCGCGAATTCCAAGCCAAACTTGCGTCAATACTCCGCCGTAAACTGCAGAATTCGGTGCGCGGGGACGCGCACTTCGGGGGCCATTGACTTGGCCCCAGAGCTAAAGCGCACGGATTTGCCCTGGGCTGGGGAAATGCTTATTCTGGCGGTCCGCTCGACATCCGTCGGGTTATAAAGAACAAACTGCAGCCGATTTGGTGGGAATTGCGTTGCATGGGTAGTATCGAGGAGATCCAGGTTTGCGAGCATTATCTCGCGGTCATCCACATGCCCCAGTGCTTCGAACATCAGGTACATCCATAAGCATTCGCCAGCGCCGTAGATTTCCTTGCCGACGTTTCCGGTTTGGCCACCGAGCTCCAGGGTGCCGAGGTTTTCAAAAGGGATGAAGGCCATGGAGCGCGCAGAATCGCCGGAACAATTCTGGAAGAAGTAAAAGTTATTGCGTCGCTGCTGGTCCATGAAACGCAGGAGTCCCTCGAACAGAATTCCGCGCTTCATCAAACCGGTCCATGGCAGAATGGCCTCGACGTTTTCCTTGAACGCCGGGTACAGGATGGAAGCGGCGGCTTGCACCATGCCACGCACATCATGGTTTTTCTGAGTAGGATCGGAATACCAATAAAACATGCGTAGTTGCTGAAAGAGCAGGTAGGTAGCCTCCGTGTGCATGCCGAGTTCCGCGGCCGCCAGAGCACCGTAGGCAAGCTCTTGGGGTTCGTGGAACAGGCGGTCAGATGGAACTGTGTAAAGAACCTGAATAGCCTTTCGGGCCTCCTCTCGATAATGTGCGTCAGCGGTCAAGCGGTGCGCGAGGATGGCAGCCCACGCATACAGGCCGCCGATAGCGTAGTTTGTACCAGCGCCCTCGGCTTGGAAATCTGCGGTGTGGTAGTAAATCGGGAAGAGGTAGTTGTATTGGTGCGCGAATTTCTCTGCATTTTGAAAGGCGTCAAGAAAGTTCTCCGTTAGGCCTTTCGAGCTGGAAAGCATTCCGATGGTGGGGTATTTGATCAGTGCATTCTCAAAGGGATACCAGGAATCGGCGCGCTCGCCCGCCGGGCGGACAAAATCATTGCTGATACTGTGCGTGTCAGAATGGTAGAAACCCGGCAAGGCCGCCAAGAGCTGGTTGCATTCCCCTTGAAAACCCTCAGAGGGGTGCAGGCGAAGAAACAACAGTGCGGGCCACAAAACGTCCGCGACGGTCATGAGTTCAAAATTGTCGGCTGGTTGTTTCCAGATCTGGGAGCTGTCTTTGACATAGGCGCGAAGACCAGTGTGGCCATTGACCTCCACACGCGTAGTGTCAGGCTGTTGCAAATCCCATACGGTGGCTTCTGCGAAATCCTTCCAGGTCGTCGCGCATTTTGGCCAAGCGAGTTGTTCTTCAAAGAGAGGTAGGAGCGCTGTCATCCAGCGCTCTACGGCCTGCTGTTCGGTAAGTAGGCGTTCTTGCCGTCTTTGCAAAAAACAATATGAAAAGCGAATTTCCCCAGCAGGCAGCACATCTCCGGCAGCCTGGTCGGCAAGCAATCCAATTCCGAGATGCTGGGTTCCGCCGCCGCTAATCTCAGAACGCGGCGAGCAACGATAAACGAGGAAGCGAGGCAGATTCTCCGTAGACATCCAGGCCATATCACTCATGTCGAAGTACATCATGGATTCGACGCCGCTGGTCTGATCGAGAAGATAGACCGCGGGCAAGTCGTTGCCGGAAGTACCGAGGGAGTTCCTGGTTGGCTGGCTTAGGGTAACCCGACGCCAACTACCCAACTGCCCCTCCATAAGGGTGGAGGTGGAATTGAGCCAGAAGATGATTTGAGGTTCGATCCTGGAGCCTTGTTGCAGACGGAGGGGAGCCGGGACGTGGAGCTTCAACCGAAACCGGAACCACGGAGCCTGCGGTTGCGAAAGTGCGCGGACTTCCGCGTTCCAGTCGTACGCGAAAGGGCTGCCTTCGAGGCTGTGAGCGGTGGCTTTGCCTTCTGCAATCACGGAATCGTTCTCTCGATGGATTCGTGAGGTCTGCAAGGGGAATGAGGCTCCCACGACCAAAGGAGTGTCGGGTAGTGTCGCCGGCTTCCATTCGCCATCTGCGTGCAAAAAACTTTGGAACGTAAGAATTGTCCCGGGCGACGAAAAACGAAGCTGTTGGTCTCCATTTTCCAGTGTCAGAAAGGCGGGGGTATCAGGGCTTGTCAGGATTGCGGCGAGGATTTGTGAGCGAAAGCTGCCGCACGCTAGGGTGACGCCTGCAGCGGACGCTATCATTGACTTCACAAACCCACGCCTACTCGACTTGCTCATCGGGACGCAACCTCGAGATTCAAGGGGCTGTATCTTTTGGGTGAGAACACGCCTCAGCAGCAAGGTTCTCCGAGTTCAATACGTAATCTTCAAGCCAAATTGAATCACCCGAGGACCGGTTGCAGACGTGATCGCGCCAAACCCGCAAGCCAAGACACCTGAGCAGCTTGGACCGCCTGCCGGAATAAACGGAGTTTGGAGAGTTGGACCGAAAACATTACTAGGCGTTTGGAAAATGTGGCGGTTAAAAGCGTCAAAGATGGACGCCTGAAAATCGATCATTGCCCTCTCTCCAATGATGCGAGTTTTCTTCCCCACGGTAAAATCTTCGTTCTCTACGGTGAACCCGCGTGCCTTGTTCAAAGAGCGCGGCTCATTGCCGAAGGTACACACCGTAGCGGACGTTGCGCAATTTGCCGCTGGGGTAAACGCACCAGGATTCCAGAACGGTGTCGTGGTTGGGTTGAAGTTGGAGGACTCATTGGTCTGCGGTCCTGAGACAATATTCACACGGGCCCCGCCTCCGGTTACGTTACATCCACCAAAGAGAACATCGCCGGCCGTGCCTTGGCAATTGCCATATACCTCGGTAGGAAGTCCGGAATGGTAGGTTAGGATGCCCGAAACGTACCACCCACCGAAAATGCGATCCTTGGCTCCCCCTTCATTCAGATACCGTTTCCCTTGTCCAAACGGCAGTTCATAAAAGAAACTCGCCACCAGTGATTGGGGAGTATCCAACTGGCTAACTGCCTTTTCCGCTTTGCGGTCGTAAGAATTCTGGCCGATGAAACTATTCGTGCCGATGAAACCGGAAACGCCAGGTCCGGCGGAGTCGGCATCGGTTATATTCTTCGAAACAGTATAGGAAACCAGGAAAGTCAGTCCCTGCGAAACGCGCTTGTTGACTTGCAATTGCATCGCATTATAGGTGGAATTGCCCGTGCGATCCGGGGTGAAAGAATTATCTTCCTGGTTGAAGTTGCCGTACTGCGGGAATGGGCGAAGAACCTGGTTGATGTTTCCGGTGAATCCAGGATAGGGCAAGGTAACACCCATAGCCACTGCGTTTGGACAGGTACCAGCAGCAAGGCACGTGGCGGGCATGGTCAGTTCGCCGCCGAGAGGAAGATATTTGGGATCCACCTGGTTCGGGATGATGTTCAGCGCGGGAAGGTGTGTCCCCTTGGAACCGACGTAGGCCACACTTACCATCAAGTTGTTCGTGATCTGCCGCTCGATGTCCAAGTTCCAAGTCTGGATACCGGCGGGACGCCCGGAATTCGCGGGAACCTGGATAACGCCATTCTGATTGTTCTGCGCTTGTGGAGTAAAAGGGCCAGATGGCGGGAAGATATGGGTAATGCCATTATCAATTTGCGTAGGGCCACCGTTTGTGACGTTAACCGTTTGGCGGTTGAAGAAGCCGAGGCCGTCCTGGTCAGCGAAGGACCCTTCCTTCAGCGCTTCGTAGTAAATACCGTAGCCGCCCCTCAGCACGGTTTGGGGGTCAATGCTGTAAGCAAAGCCGAGGCGTGGACCGAAGGCTTTGTAATATATGTCTTGCGGCCGTTTTCTTCCGTTTCGTCCGGGCCCGTTGCCGAAATAGGTGTAAGCGCCCAGAATCCCGCCTGCCCCGGGGTTGGGCAGGGTTGGGTCGACCATGGAGAAGCGGTCAAACGCCTCAGCAGCTGGCAAATCGATATCATAGCGGAGACCATAATTCAGAGTGAGCTTTGGGTTAAATTTGTAGCTGTCCTGCGCATACATGGCGAAGTCCTTGTAGCGAACTCCGCTGAAGTTGCCATAGTTGAGAGTGGTAGTATCCGACAATCCGAAAAGCGAACTGGCTACGGAATAGCCACCGACTCCCGAGGCATTTCCCGTGCTGCTGGTCTGCGCTGCTGCGAAGTCGAACTCACCGGAACTCTGTGTCAACCGCCGCACGTTAAATTGCAGCATGCGAATTTCGCCGCCGAATTTAAGGGTATGCTTGCCCTTCACCCAACTCACCATGTCGTTGATCTGATAAACATTGTCGGCAAATTGAGAAGCGCCGCAATTATTGACGTTGTAAGCGGTGTCCCCCCACTTGATACAAGGAAAAGTTGTGTTGCTGACGCCCGTCAAGCCGATTTTCACTGGGTAACCCTGCCCAAGACTATTTGAGATCTCACCCCGAAAACGACGGCTAAAGCCAAAAAGAGCTTGGTTTACGACGGTGGGAGAAAAGTTGTAGGTGTCGCTTACCCGCGCGTAATAGGTATTTTGTGGAGTGCTCTGGCCGAAGATGGGACCTAAATTGGAAAACCCACCGGTGTTGGTGTAGGCGAAGTCAAAACCACCGGAAACGCGATGCTTGTCCGAGAAGATGTGATCAATCTTGACGTCGTATATATTGGCCGTGGTGCTCGAAATCGTAGTGTTGACAACATTGTTGTTGATAGCGCCGTTGGTTGGCGGCAGCAAGTTAAAGACATTGGTCATGACTTTACTTGGAGTGAAATTTGGATCGTTGGTCAAGACGTCGCCAGGCACCGCAGCGTGGGTCGTCGGATCGTATATCTGCTGTGTTGGCTGGTTGCAGACGCCATTTGTGAAGCCAGCCGTGCAAATCGCAGAGAAGTCCCCTTTGCGGAAATTTTCATTGGGAAAACTAACTGTACTGCTACCCCCGGTCCTAAACCGAAATCCCTCATAGGCAAAGAAGAAGAAGCTTTTGTTCTTTCCGTTGTAGAGCTTCGGGATATACACAGGGCCGCCAACCGTCGCTCCGAAATCGTTCTGCGTATCCACAGGCCTCTTCAAGCCCTGGAGGTTGTTAAACCAGTTGTTTGCATCGAGAGACTTGTTGCGCAGGAAATCATAGCCAGAACCATGCAATTCATTTGTGCCGGATTTCACCGTCAGGTTTACGATGCCATCGCCAGCCTGACCGTACTCGGCGGTAAAGTTGCTCTGCATGACCTTAAATTCATCCACGGCGTCGGTAGAAACCCCTTTGTTCCACTGCGTATTGGGAGACACTAGCGAAATAGAAACTCCGTCGACGAGAATATCGGTTCCGGTTTCCTGTCCGCCATTTACCTTGAAATCGTCCGTGGCGTTGTTGCCGGGATTGTTGCCGAGTTGACCAACAAACCCGGGAACCAGTTCGACGAATTGGACAGGGTTGCGAACCGTGCCTGCGACCTGTAGGGGCAAGTTTTGAACAAGTTCCGACTGCACGGTCGCTCCAATGTCTGAGGTAGTTGTCTGCAGTTGAGTGGCATCCGCCGAAACGGTAACGCTCTCTGTAATAACGCCGACATGCATCTCGACATTCAACGAAGTGGTAGTTCCAACACTGACGGTCACCCCTTCCTGAGAAAGTTTTTTCAAGTTGGCCGCCTCAAAAGTGATGCTATAGCGGCCGGGCGGCAGATTGGGCAGGTAATAGACGCCAGCGTCCGTACTTGTCGTTACCTGGGTAAGGCCGGTGTCCATGTTACGAGCGGTGACGGTCGCTCCTGGAACCGCGCCGCCACTCTCGTCGGTCACTGATCCTTGGATGCTACCGTTCGTAGTTTGAGCATGAAATGCACTGGAGGCAAGGAGCAGAAGAGCAAGAATTGCAGCAAGCTTTTTCATGGACCTTCCCCCTTGGACCGCCTAGCCATTGACAGGCGGAACCCGAGCGCCGGTTTGGGAATTAAGCGCCCCGTCAAGGCCCAAGACCCGATCGGACTCGAAGCAGTAGTATTTTGATACTACCGAAATTAGATTTTGTGCATCCTATCCAGCCTCTACAAAAGGGCGTAACACGTGAATTCATTGTGATTCACGATGGGGTGAGCTTTCACTCGGGTTGGCAATGACTCGCACTTTCGTTTGTTCCAAAAACTGAAGCATGGCTCACGCCTTGACTTGCCCGGGTCTAGGAATAACAATACATGTCACTTAAGGGTGCATTGGCCGGGGGAGCGGGGTGGAGTTCAATGCATTCGACGAAAGTGAATTTGAAGGAGGACTTGCTCACGGATGAGCGTTGGCAGCTTGTTCAGAGGATAGTTTCAAGTCCACCATTTCAAAAGAGCGCGCGGCTCCGGGAATTACTGGAATACCTTGCCGAGCGTACCCTTCACCATCACGGCCAGGATTTGACCGAGCAGCAAATCGGTAACGCCCTGTTTAATAAGCCGGCCGGCTACGACCCACTGGAAGACAGCTCGGTTCGAGTACACGCACGACAGTTGCGGCTAAAACTACACGAGTATTTCGATGAAGAGGGCCGCAAC
>Ga0207815_1000150_pt1 | contig 10554 bp, 10 predicted proteins | sample LuqExpMetagenom4_FD_187762 | JGI IMG/M metagenome (GOLD analysis project Ga0207815, IMG submission 187762) | Tropical forest soil microbial communities from Luquillo Experimental Forest, Puerto Rico - Sample 4 (SPAdes) | ecosystem: Environmental > Terrestrial > Soil > Tropical forest ... | reverse complement strand
CCCCGGTCCCGATTCGAGCCGCCACTATAGTAATGGATGCAAGCGACCACGGGATCGATGAAGTTTTTGAGTTCCAGTACCGCATACGAAATTCAAATGCAAGAATTGCAAGGCTATCACCTTAAGCGGTATGATAGGGTCGTGGTCCTTTGATCTTTTGAAGGTGGCTTCGGCATTGCGACACTGTAGCGCTCAACGTAGTCTTCTCGTCATCTTTATGAGTCTGCTCGCTTTTTCTCTCAGCGCGAGTCCAGACGAGCACGCCGGTACCAGTAGCCAGCCCGAACAACTAACGCGAAGCATCCCAACCAGAGAGGCACAGGATCTCACCGGGTCGCAGTTTGCGCAGTATGTCTCCAAGATGAACTCGAAAGAGCGGGAAGAAGCGATTTTAGAAGAAATTTCCAAGGGGAATCTACCGGGGTTTCTCAGGAAACTGGTGCCTGTGAAGCTGCAGTGCGAGCTGGAGAACGGGCAGAGGCTAACAGCGACGATCTTTGTCACGCCCGACTATCTCGCCATTGGCTCCGATTCTGACTTCCTGCGCATTCCGATGAATCTCCATACGGCGGTCACGGTCGCGGAGCGCTTCGGATTTATCCTCCCCACCCGGAAAATGGTCGATGCTATTTATCTTCAGTCCCGCTATCACCTGACCCCGCAGCCGCTGCCGGCTGGTCCAGAGATGAGGTCGACGGAATACTATTGGACCCATAACCATATGATTGAGGACCAGGAGCACGCGGTGGGAGTTCCGTTGGGAGCGCTCGTCTCGGGCGACAAGAAAGATGTGGTAATGAGCAATCGCCTGACGATGAACCTGGGGCGCATCGCGATTTACGGTTGGCACCGCGGGCCGGGCCAGCCCATTCAACCCTTGAGCACTGTCCACGGCGCAAACTATGCCGACTACAGTCACGGCATTCGTCTGATCAGTGAGTGGGCGCTGGTCAATGGTAAGCTCCAATCGATCCGGCAGCTTCTGCAAAACCCGTCGACGGCCAAAATTCTTAGCGACGAAGGTCCGATCCGCCTGGATTGGAGAGTTCTCGCGGCAGTGCAGGATGGGCCGGCAATCGCGGCCCCGATTAACTGAGGAATGCTCCGGTAGCCTCCCTAGCTTCCTGTAACATCTAAAGAATGGTGCGCAACGTCGCGCCCGGTCACAAACTCAATGCCACTACTGTTTGGCCTCCCAGAGTGTTCCCATGCCGCGAAGGAACTGGGCTGCCTCCCTGGGTTAGAACCAGGGCAATTCTCCGTGACCCGCTATGACAATCAGGAGTTCCACGCTACCGTCCAAAGCAGAGTCGCCGGCGAGGAATGCTTCCTGCTCGGGAGCATCGCCCCGCCGGAATGCCAGACGCTCTCGCTCCTCTTGCTAGCTCACACGCTCAAGAAGGAAGGCGCAAATCGAGTTACCGGCATTCTTCCCTACCTCGCCTATTCGCGGGAGGACAAGCTTAAAGCGGGGCAAAGTCTTCTAACCGGCTGGATGGGGGTTCTTCTCCGAGCTTCCGGGTTTGACGAGATATGGACGGTGGACCTGCACAGCGAACAGGACAGAAAGCTGTTTCCCTTGCCCCTGGAGTCCCTTTGTCCATCCACGATATTTCGCGAATGCTTGGGAAAGCTGGAGCTAAGTGACGCAAGCTTTGTGTCTCCCGACCAGGGTGCCATTGCGCGTTGCCAGGCAATGAAGGTCGCGGCAGGGATAACGTCTGGAAACATCGTGTACTTCGAAAAGCATCGAACCGCGGGCGGAATTGTCCACCACACACCCATTGGGAAGGTGGAGCGGCGCGCGGTGATCGTCGACGACATACTCGACACAGGAGCCACCCTGGTGTCTGCGGGTGAGAAACTTGTATCGGCCGGCGCAGAGGAACTGTACATCTGCGTCACTCACGCACTGTTTACCGGACAGCAGTGGCAGAATCTTTGGTCTCTTCCGCTGAGGCACATTTTTTGCACTGACACGATTCCCGCTTGTACGACGATTCAAGATCCGAGGATTACGGTACTGCCGGTGGCGCCCGTTTTGCGTGAGAAGTTGATGAAGGCTGGATTGCAAGCAGAGGCTGCTTCTTAGACGCCCCTATTCCTCAGGGCTGTGATTCACGATTGAGATTTCCTAGCTGCTGGTCCGCTCTTACTTCAGAGTCTTGCAACAGCGAAAACTCAAGTGGTAATTGGCATGGCTCCGCTCGTCCATGATCCGAGTGCCATGCCAAAACGGAGCGCGCCAGCGGCACCAGTCTTCATGAGCATGAATAGTGTCGAATATGAACCAGCTGCCTTTCATCTCCGTGTAGCCCAGCTCCTTGCTGCCGAGGCTCGACATTTGACTCTCATTCAGAGGCAGATTCATGTGCTCCGCGGCATTGCCATTCAGGTCGTAGACGTCCAGCGAGCTCTTGCACGCGGGAAAATCGCCGGTCGGATAAGTGTTGGAGCCGCATCCGGTCCAACTTCCTCCGTTGCAATCGGACGTCTTCTTGCTCCCCGTGGCGCAGATGCCTTTTTGATAGGTCGGGCCGTAACTCCAGGATTTGGTCGGGCTATCTTCCCGGTTGTGCATTGCGCGCATACGATGAATCGCGTCTTCACGAGCTAATCCTTTCAGAAGATCAAAGTGGTAGTCCGGGGGTTCCAGAGCCCCGGCGCAAGCGCCTTCCCATTCGTGGGCGTCACAAAGGCGCTTTCCCATGGCCCAGCAAATCTCCGCGGCCTCGCGGGCTTTGACCCAAACCACCGGATATGTGCAAGGAATGTCGGGGAATTCGAACTGGTCAATGCACGCCTTGGCGTCCTCGGGTTTTTCCTTCGAAGGATCGTACAAAGGGGACATGTACTTGGCCCTGCAGATTCTCTCAAATCGCGGGTTCTCGTAGTGGATACCCAAGTTATTCGACTTCACCTTACATTCGTCGGGCGTCACGGGGTGCTGAGTGACTACCGGATTCCCCTGCCCGATATACCGTGAGTTAGCGAATATTTTCCGGATCTGGTTGACTTGGTCATCGCTAAGCACATGCTCACGCTGTAACTGCTGCAGCAAGATTTCATTTTGTTGTTGGAGCGATTGCGATACGGCGAAAAACGAGTCGAAACGGACGAGCCCCAAGAGAACCAACAGTCCCAAAGACAATAGGCGGACCGCTCGCATCTTGTCCCTCCTGTTACCGATCGCGTCTCATCACATAGAAAAAATCCCGGTTATCGGGGTAACCCAGAAATCGCGGAACTTCCCCGCCGGAATCCATTTTGTCCACCTCGCTCATACCCGAGAGGAGGTAATCGACGAACAGCTGCGACCCAGCCCGGCGATAGAGTGCGAGATAGGTGTGCTCGAGTGCGTTCATATCCAGGTGCATGGCGTAGCGGCAGCGGTAGGCCTGAAATACACGAGCCATCGCCGAAGGCGTCGCATCGGAGAACACGGCGTAAATGATGAAGCGCTTTCTTCCGTTCGATTGCAACGCTGCACCCGCACGGATTGTGCGCAGTTTCATCTCTTCGGAACCCGACCAGTTTCCCGGACCCCACTGGTTTACTAGCCGTCCGGGAACGGTTGCTTGTGATTTCTCATCGAATTCAACCACGGGAACCCCGTTCTGTCGCGCGTGCTTGATTTTGGGCAGGATGCCGTCGTCCTGCGCATCCCAGGTCTTCATCTGCACCAAACCATCATCCAGCACAAAGATCGTCGCCAAACCGGGCTGAAGCTTACTGAACACAACGCCGTCCTCCGCAAAACCGTAATGGCTGCCGTGGTTTTTTGAAGCAAGCTCACCGGACTTGAAGGCTCCATGCGTGCGTTTAAACCCACCGGTGAATGTGGCCACTGTTTTGCTGACAAATTCCGGGCTCACCAGGCCAGTCGGAACTAGCGGGACAATCGCTCCAATGCCATCCGGACCCGGAACTTTAGGGTCCTTCATTCCGGGCTGGATGTGGTCGGACCACTCGATAGAAGGATGTTCCGTCCCCAGCTCATAGCCCAAATCAAAGCGGTCAAGGTCAAAGGCGACCAGGTAGCAAAGGGACGAGGCCTCGACGTTGTCGAGTGGATTGACCATCGCCTTATAACTTTCCAGGATCGTTCTATCGATTAGCCGCGGTTCGATGAGGCTTACGTAAACGCCGGGATTACCGCTTGCGGAATACCAGGCTCCAGGTGTCACCCCGTTATGGACATTTTCCAAGGTGATCCCAAGTCCGCTGGGAGTCAGAACCCGGCCAGCATATTTCGGATCAATGAGTGCGGGAGGCGGAGCATCCTCTACTTTGCCACTGCCAGCAGCCGCGCCTCCTGGACCGCTCGCATCCGTTAACTTCGCAGTTTCACGGTGGCTGTCTTCGAGAAGATGGTGGAAGATTACGGCGACTTTTTCTCCGCCCCACACTTGAGTGCGAAAATATTCGGCCTCCGCTTCCAATTTTGTGCGATGCCCCTTGACTGGGTTCCTCAGAAATAGCCGCCCCTCACACAGTGAGGCATAGGGCGCTTGCGAATTCCTCGCCTGGTCCAGGGGACCGTTTGCGCGGCTTTCAAAGAGGTTACAGGGCTGCTGAGAGTTTCCCTGTGAGATTTCTATTCCCAATGGATATTTGGGGTCCAGAAACAATTTTTCAGAACGCGGCTGACGGTTTTCCAGGTGGTAAGAGGACTGGGAACCGTCGTGCCAGTCAACCTCCAAGAGGTACCAGGAATTGACTGCGGGATTGAGGTTAACGAGCGTGGCCGTTCCCTGAGTGCCTGTGTTTGACTTGATTCGGTTTGAAGTCACCTGCCGAAAGGGCTGCAGATCCAAGATTGACTTTGTTTCAGGTTCTATAGTCCGGGATTTTGGCGCCGCCATTCCTTGGGCACGACTCTCCCAGCTTTTTGCCATCGCCAGCATCCCGGCACAGGCAAGGATGAAAATGCCAATCCCGAACGGGAGGAGTTCGCGATTCATTCGCAGACAGTGCTTTGTCACGGATTTGAGGAACCTCGTCGTTTCGTCGTTGGAACACTAGATCGCGATGAGCGCCGCGGCTAGCATAAGCAGTATCAGGATGCGACTGGTCCGGTCGCGCACGGCAAATATCAGGGGATCGTGATACATCTTCCCGCGATGCGCGACCAGCCACAGGTATCCTATCCAATATAGCAACAACGGACAGACCAACCACAAAACCTGATGGGTGGAATAAAGCACTTTGACTGACCCACTAGCGATATAAAGCGAGAGAACCAAAACCGCTGCGTATCCGCTGGCGGTCCCCTTGAAGGCCAGTAACTCTGCGTCGCTCAATTCATAGCTTCGAGCCTTGGCGCGATCCCCATCAACGCTACGCATGATGACAAGTTCCGCATAGCGCTTTATAAACGCCAGGCTAAGAAACAAAAACATGGAAAATGCCAACAGCCACACCGACAGCGGCACCGCGGCCGCTATCCCTCCCGCAATGATCCGCAGCGTATAGAAAGTGGCGAGCAGGAATACGTCCAGAAGCACTACTTTCTTAAGCCGAAGCGAATAGGCGACCGTCAGCGTGAGATAAAGCAGCAAGAATCCTACCGCCACCCACGAAAGCAGCCAAGCCAGAAGGCCGCCGAGAACGACCAGGGCAGGCGCCATCACCAGCCCATAGGCAAGCGGCAATCGTCCAGAGGCAAATGGTCGCAAGCGTTTCGAAGGATGATGGCGATCGGCCGGCAAATCGCACAGATCATTGATGAGGTAACCGCTCGATGCACAGCAACAGAACGCCACGAAAGCTATAATTGTTCTTGCGAACAGAACCGGTTCGGTGAAGAGGTGCGCCGCAAAAAGGGGAACAAACACCAAGATGTTTTTCAGCCACTGCTGAGGCCGTAATGCCGTTATGTATTCGCCAAGGCTGGCGCTGCGTTCTTCGAATCTGCTTTCAAACTGCGCGACCTTCACCACGGCTTGCTTCAACCGTGGATTCGGACTGACGACGATGGCTTTCCTTGCGGAAGACCACACTGCCAAGTCGCGAGATTCGTTGCCCACGTAGTCGAAGCCCTTTTCGCCGAATTGGGCAACGAGGCGCGCTCGTTTGCGTTCTGCGGCAAGATTAGTAATGCCATCACTTGCCAGAACCTTGTCAAAAAGCTTCAGGTGATCCGCGACTTGCCTGGCAAAGTGCTCGTCGCTTGCCGTTGCGAGAATGATCGATCGGCCCTTGTCGTGTTCGGCACGGAGGTAGTCAACCAGCTCAGTTCGATACGGAAGCAGAGCCGGGTCGAGTTGGACACGCTGGGCAATCTCCCGCTTCAGATGGGCTCGTCCCTTGAGCAGCCAGACAGGTAACGCGAAAAGCGCGAGAGGCTCTTGCCGGAGCAAACTACAGACAGACTCCACTAACAAATCCGTCTTTATCAGCGTGCCATCCAGGTCGATTACCAGCGGCAGCAAGGGACCGGTTGGCACAGACACAGTTCGCCCGATGGCACTTGGTTGTCCAAGAGCTAGACTCGGAGCACTACTGGCGTTCACGAGATTTTCGTGCATGGGCGAACTACAACTAGCCTTCGTGAAGGCCAGGTCCCGTCTTCAATGTGGGTGGCATGATCATCCTCATCCTCCGTGAATCAAACTGCCGCAACTGGCGCCATTCTGGCCTGTCAGAGAACTCCAGTTCTCTTAGGTGAGATATTTGTACCCAGACGGACGCCACTTTTTTTTAGATGCTCGGTCACTAGACTGCGATTCTACTCCGCGCGGAAAAAAATCACCAGCAAGTTAACTTGCCCAGCATAGGGAACCGTTCCCTGGCGTCCGGTCCGAGCCTCTCCGTCCCTAACTAAGACGCAACTAGTGCAGGCAACTGCGACGATCTCGGATTCCGCCACCCGCTGTCTCAGCGCCTTGAGTGGTTGGTACTCTGGGTCATTGCCGATCTGAAAAAAACCTAGCGAAGATTGGGCCGTCAGCTCTATGTACCAGCGGGCAAGCTCAATCATATATTCAACGCCGCTGCGCATCGTGGTTACGTTTTTCACTTTGCCGCTGATTACCTGTGCGGCATACATATTGCCGAGTGTGGAATCCTCCCAACCGGGAACGAAGAGCGTTCTTTTCCGCAGTAACAATCATCCAACTGTCTTTCGGATCAATCTGCTGAAATTGCTGGAGCTTTCCTTTGCGCAAAATCTTGTAGAGAAACTCGTGCGGAAAGAGCTGGCCGGAGCGGTCGGCGGCGTACCAGTCTTCCATGACGATGAGTTCGATGCGCCGCATGGTTTCTTCCTCGGGGATGCACGTGTCGGTGACGCGGTTCAGGTGGCGATAGTGGGGAGCGCGCTCGTAGTGATCGTGCGCGACAAGGTTCGAGATTGGCGCCGGTGCAGCAGATACGCGCATCGTTTTCAATAGATTGGAGTTAGCTTTGAGCGAAAAGCAGATTCCCCGATTTGTTGGAAACATTAGTTAGTAGTTAGAAGAAATGAATGGAGGCGTTGGAGTCGATTGGCGTGCGCCCAAGGCAAACGTGCTGCCAGACTGCGCCGCTCCTCGCTTTGTTTGCCAGTTTTCTGCCCTGGTTTGAGTGCCTGACTCTAACCGTGCTTGTTTCAATCCAACGGTTTAGCAAATTCCCCGTTTCACAGCATGCTGTTCGGAACAAAAGACTTGTGCTCGGGTGAGTTGCCCTATCTTGGTGCAACGCACCCCTGTTTGGCGCCTCTGTGCAACTATTGTGCAACCCGAAAGATACAAAGTTCGAACCACTCCATCGCCGATCAAGGTTGCTCGCTTAGCGACGGTTCGACGCCCGAGATGACTTTAACGTCCTCATTCCTGAACGTGAGTTTGAACTGCACGCTTTATCTTAGCGAATGGATTGGATTGCGATTCTCCGCAAAACCTTAGCCAACGCTGCTCGCACCGCCGTCTGCACAACCTCGGTTACTCCCCACCGCCTGAGACACACCTTCGCAACCACCATGCTGCGCCTCGGTGTCAGTTTGCCCGCCCTCATGCAATTGCTGGGGCACAAAGATATCCACATGACCCTGCTCTATCTCGACGTTACGCAGCAAGACTTGCAACGCGAATTTCACTGCGCTCGACAAAAAGCCGCTTCTCTCCATCCCATTCCCAAACTGCCTCTGCCGCAAGCCACCACGCCGGAGCGCGTTGACCTCCCCGCCATTCGCAACGCTATAGCTGGCCGTTCGTCATCTCCTCCAGTTGTTCCGTCTGGAACTACAAGATCCCAACGCGCGCCGCAAACTTCGCCGACTCTCCCAACGCCTCCTCACGCTCAGTCATGTTCTTGATCACATCGCCCAAGAATGAGTGCACATTGGCCAGTCAACTCGTGGAAGGAGTTGACCGACTCCTCGGAAATTTCTGCAGGTCTGTTTAGAATTGTACAGCGCAGCGTCTCGCAATTTCTTATGTTTTCTTAGCAATTTATGCAGATCGAACGTTTCTCCGAGGCGGCTCCGCTTGGTCGCCGAGTCGCCTCGCACGTTGCCGCTGTTGCCCCGAACCACTTCCACAAGGGGTGCACGAATGTGATTGATTACTTCGGGTGCTAGAAACTTTCTTTCTATCTAGTTCATCTAAGCCTGTAAGAGGCTCTGCGCGACGATTGCGCCGCGGAGGTTTAAGAATATGACTAACATTCCAGGATTGCCAGGTATAGCAAGGCCTCGGGCCGCAGGTGGACCGCGATTGGTTTCCGTGTTGTCGCTGGCCCTTTTGTTCGCAGCCTGGCCTCAGAACCTTCCGGCCTTTCAAGATGCGCAAACACCGGCGCCCCAGCAAGGGCCACAATACGCCCCGCAGACGCCGGATCAGTTGCAGCAGTTAGTTGCGCCGATAGCGTTGTACCCGGACTCGCTTGTCGCGCAAATTCTTGCGGCGTCCACATTTCCCGAGCAAGTGGTCGAAGCGGATCGATGGGTGCAAGCGCATCCCGATTTGAAGGGCGACGCCTTAGCTCAAGCCGTCGATCAACAACCCTGGGACCCAAGCGTCAAGGCGCTTACTGCCTTTCCCTCTGTGCTTGGAAATATGGACAAGAACATCTCCTGGACGTCAACGCTCGGCGACGCTTACTACAACCAGGAACGGGATGTGATGGATGCCGTTCAGGTGATGCGTCAGAAAGCGGAAGCGGCCGGTAATCTAAAGACCACGCAGCAACAAACGGTGACCACACAAGGATCAACGGTCATCATTCAGCCGGCTGCACCGGATGTGGTTTATGTCCCCGCCTATAATCCGTGGCTTGTTTATGGCGGTCCAATCGTAGCGTGGCCGGGATGGTACCCGTATCCCGGAATCTGGTACGGCGGTCCGTACCTTTCGTTCGGAATCGGTTTCGGAATCGGCTTCTACGGAGGATATGGGTGGGGCTGGAACCATTGGGGATACGATTGGCATAACCACTACGCAACCTATAACCACTCCAGATATTACTCGCAGAGCAGAACCTTTTATAACCGGAACGTCTACTACCGAGGCGGAAACGCGCGCGGGGGAGTTGCTGCTTCCAACCAGTCAGGGAACAGACCGCCGCAAGGCAACGGGCAAGGTAGTGGGAATGTCGGGCGACCAGGAAACGTGTACAACCGTCCTGGAGCAACGAGCAAGCCGTTCGAGGGAAACAGCAATGCCGCTCGAGGATATCCGGTACCCGGCAGCCCGAAGAGCGTCCATTCGGGAGCCTACAGTGGTTACGACCATGGCGGTCAGACAAGAAGTTATTCGTCCCGCGGCAGCGCCAGCCTCGGCGGCGGAGCACCACGCGGCGGAGGAGCACCGCATGGCGGCGGTGGCGGCGGCCATCCCCATTAATCGAGATTTCGGCATGTCCCTGATGGACCGTGAAATTCAGAAATGGAGAGTAGCACGATGCGAAGAACGAATCTGAACTTCGAAAACTTTCATTGGGCCAATCTTGCTGGAATGACCGGGCTAGCGCTCCTTTTGATGGGATGGGTACCAGATCTCTTGCTGGCGCAGCAACCCGGCCAGAAAACATTTTCGTCGCCGGAAGCAGCAAGCCTGGCCCTGGTCACGGCAGTGCAGAACAATGACGAAAAGGCCATGCTCGAAATCTTTGGACCAGATGGAAAGGAAATCGTCTCGTCGGGCGACAAAGTCGAGGACACAGAGAGCCGCGCCAATTTTGTACAGAAATATCAGGAAATGCGTCGTCTGGTGAGAGAGCCAGATGGAACGGTCACGTTGTATATCGGCGCGAAAAATTGGCCGACGCCCATACCACTCGTGCAGAAAGGCGATTTGTGGTACTTCGAGACCGAAGCGGGAAAGCAAGAAATATTGTCCCGCCGAATCGGCCGGAATGAGATGTCGGCCATCCGCGTTTGCCAGGAGCTGGTTGCGGCGGAAAAGGAATACTATTCCTTGAATTCCACGGAGTATACACCGAAGATATTCAGTGACGAGGGGCAACACAATGGTCTTTATTGGAAGATTGCGGAAGGCGAACCCCAGAGCCCCATCGGACCTTTGGTGGCATCCGCCGTCGCGGAAGGATATGCCGGGCACCAAGACGGCT
>Ga0207815_1000144_pt1 | contig 10790 bp, 7 predicted proteins | sample LuqExpMetagenom4_FD_187762 | JGI IMG/M metagenome (GOLD analysis project Ga0207815, IMG submission 187762) | Tropical forest soil microbial communities from Luquillo Experimental Forest, Puerto Rico - Sample 4 (SPAdes) | ecosystem: Environmental > Terrestrial > Soil > Tropical forest ... | reverse complement strand
CTGAAGCCATTGGCTGGTCTTCTTGTCGACAATGTTGCCCTCTTCGGAACGCATCGGCGCCACTATCTAATTATTAGCGCGCTCCTAACGGCTGCACTTTGGCTCTTCCTCGGGATCGTTTCGAGTTCCTATTTCTTGTTATTGCTTACCGTAGTTGCGATGCAGTCAATGCTAGTAATTGGAAGCACTGTGTTGGGTGGCTTTCTTGTCGAACGGGGTAAGCTTCTAAGGGCTGAAGGACGACTAGTCTCTTCCCAAACATTTGTTGAGAATGCATGCATTCTGATTGCAGGCCCTCTTGCAGGATATCTCGCTGGACTCCCGATTGGCGCGGCAACAATAGTCGGCGCCATGATTGCCGTTGCTATAGCGCCTGTCGCAGCTGTAGGCGTTGCAGAGCCTATTCAAGACAAATCAACAATTGTTGGAACCAAACACGGTCTACGCGATCTCAGGCTGGCGTTAAATTCACGAACTATGTGGCTGCTTTCACTTTTTTTGCTCGTCTCCAACATTCCGCAATCGTTCGAAACGCCTCTTTATTTTTATCAGAAGAACGCACTCCCTCTCTCCGATATCGAAATCGGGTATCTTCGGGCCGTTAACGCAGTTGGCGGCTTGTTGGCTTCGGTTCTCTATCAATTCTTGTGCCGCAAATTGCCGATGCAATGGCTCCTTGTTTTGGGAACACTAGGCCCCTCCATTGGAATAGTAAGTTACCTTTTTTATACGTCTGTTCCAGCTGCGGTCACCGTTGAATTTCTAGGTGGCTTTCTATTCGGTATAGGCACATTGGCGTTGATGCATTCTGCGGTTATATCAACGTTATCTTCTTCTGCCGCATTTGGGTTTGCAGTGTTTATGAGTGCGTCGAACGTAGGCGCCGCCATCGGAGACAATTTGGCCGCGTTGTTGGTAGAGCGCCTATCGATGACGCTATTTGACGTAGTCAAACTATTCGCGGTGGGTTCTGCTATATGTTGCTTGTTTGTCTTTTTCTTGCCTCGCGACCTCTTGGGTCACAGGGAAGGCAAGCTGTGAATGCTTTGATGCTGAATAGTCCAAACAAGTTGTCGACGGTGCCAGCCGCATTGCGGTGGCCCACCATCAGGTTGTGGCCTGTCGAGCAACTTTCGTACATGGGCGCAATACGTTTTCGGAGGTTCCGCGCGCTCATAAGGTCGGTCCGCGTGCGCAATCAATCATCTCTCACTGCACCTGCGTTTTTTAGACATTAACACTTTAATCGCGCGGGTAATCAATGGATCGATACCGTTTTCGATATCAGCCTTCTTGTTTAACAACTTGATATCGACTGGTACACCTTTTCCTTCGTAGCACACCATGTCGGTCGAGAGATATACTTGGTACGACAGACGATACTCCCAGCCATTGGGTAGCTTCTTCTCGAGTTGATACGAGAATATTCCGTTTGTGCGATCGCCTAGAATTGTAACGTGGGGCAACTGCTTTATCGCCAAAGCAAAGGCCTCTCCACCGCTAAAAACAGAATCACAGGTCAAGAGCACGATCGGACCGGTAAATTGTACGTCACCTTGCGGTTCGAGGTACCAGGTTTTCAGGGGCGTAAAGTCATTCTTGCCTGGACCAATCTTGGTCTTCCTGTGGAAGGCAACGCGTTTATGATCGCAAAAGCGATTGATGATGGTGATCGCAATGCTGTCCTCCCCGCCGGGGTTATCACGAATATCGATGATGATACCTTTCAGAGATCTGAAATCACGAGCAATCTTGTTAAGAGCGGCAGTCAGACTTCGCTTTTTAATCCTCTCCAGCTCTAAGATGCGAATGTAGCCAAATTTGCTGGACCTGCAGTAGTGAAGCATCCAAGCCTTGGTCTCCCTAGGCCTGTCGAATCCATGGCTGATAAGAGACTTCTCGGTCGTCTTGAAAAGTTGCTTGATCTCTCGTTTTGTAAATTCTTGATGAAATTTAGGCTTTTTTTCTGGACTGAAATATCGTGCCCTCTGATGCCCGCCTCCCCTAACCTTTAGCTCGATATGCCCGTCATTCAACGGATCGAGTATCTGGCAGAAGATATCGAAAAGCTCATCATCGCTTGTCTTTTTTGTGATTTTGGGTCTGTACGTGTCGTACTGCTTTTTCCAGTTAACATTCCTCAGCTCAAAAAATGGGTATCTGTTGTGGAAGGTTTTCCACAAAGATTCGAAGTTCCTTTCAGGGTCGCGAACCATGATGGGCGATGTGAATCCCAGCGCGCAAGGGCCACTGAGCCACGTTTTTAAGTCGAAGATCGCGGAAGTCGCAGATGATTCACCAAAGCAAGACCTGATGTACCAGCTAACATTAAGATCCCATATCGAAGCGAAGCAAGAGTGCTCCAGTCTCGAGTCAGACCGAGAGATCGGGCACGAACTTTACAAGGAGTTCGGAGCCGGCAAGCTGGATAGCGTAAATCTCCAGGGTGTGCCGCCCGATGAAGCGAAGCATGCTGGCTACCTTCTCTGGGGGTTGGAAGCGGCTCTCGCCGCGTGTGAATAGACACAGGCTGATGGACAAAACCCCGATGCCGAGAATAACGACCGCCAAATGAACTGCCGGAAACGAGAATTCCTTTTGTTCCTGCCAAACGAAGACGACCGCAGCGACCAAGCAGGCCAAAAGGCGCATCAGGCCAGCGGCATCTGTCGCGGTCAGCGTGGGTGCTGGCGACCCTCGATCTCCGCCGGTGGTGGCCGCGGATATGCCGTCAAGATATCGGCGCTGGCATAGACCGAACAGCGCCCACAGCCATCCCTCCGCGCCGTAGTCGACAATCTTTGCTGCTGCAGGCAGCAACGCGAGAAGGACGGAAACGAGGACGACGAAAGCGAGCCAGCCACGATTTTGCAAAAACATTTGTACATAAGGCCGCGCGATGCGGATGAGTACGAAGCTCAAAAGGATGTTAGGTGCCACCCAGGTCCAGTCAGCGTTCCAGCTTTCGAGCAGCGTCAGAATGACGCCGATCCAAATCCAGTGAAGCGGGACAGTTCGGCTCTGTGCGTAGCCCACGAGGAAAAAGAACGGTGGAGCTGCAAACCGTCCGAATACACTCCACCAGAGTTCGTCTTCCATGAAGAAAAAGCCGAAATGACCAGCCGAGACGAAGATGATTGCGGCGGTTTTCAGCCAATCGGTATTGTCAACCGCGTGAGGCGGGGCTCCTGAACGCGCGGCGTTGTGCAATCCCTTGCTAACTTGTGACACTTACAGGCTCCACGGGGCTCCCCGCGTAGGTAGCTGTCGGCAAATACATCTCCTTGAGAACCATAGACAACGGCAACAGCGTTGTGTCACGCTCAATAACCGCGCCGCCCATCACCGTGGCGCCAAAGGAGACGGCGCAGCCGTCCTGAATGCAAGTTCGCTTTACCTTCAGGATCATATTCTCGAAGGTATGAAACTGAAGGACGCCATCCACGACACAGTCGTCGCCAAAGCGCACCGCGTTCCAGTCCGAGCACTGCATTGGCTGCGTCACGATCGTTCGACGTCCTATCTGACATCCCATCCATTGTAATATGAAATTCGATAGGATGGTTCCGGCGCAAAACGCCAGAGGCCCCCTGCACCAGACGAAGAAGCAGTCCTGCGCCAAGAAGTAGGCGAAGTGCCGCCAAGACCAGAAGGGTGCCGAGCCATCGGCTCCCCATTCTCTCCCGACGAGGGCTTTTTTGATCGCTACGCAGAACAGAACCTGACTGACCTCTGTGAGTAGCAAAGCAATCACGGCGCTGGCGACCAAATATCCGTCCAATCGCAACAAGCAAAGGTACAAGATCGTGAATATCAGCCCTTCCGTGATGGGCAGAACACTGATGCCGAAGAGGTCAAACAGGAGGACGCGAGCCAGGAAGATGGGCAATTTCGGCCGTCTGTGGGCTTCACTCTCTGCCTCAAACGACGCACTCGCAAATCTTACCGGCGGGTTTCCCGCCACCGTAACGGGTTTGCCAAATCGAGACCGCAACTGTCGTCGGAACCGTATGTCACTGCCTGGAGTGGACACGCCCAAAAGGAAGTTCGAGGGGAATTGCCCGTACTCTATCACGCAGTTGTTGCCGCTGAAGAAATTGTGGGGCATGTCGAGTTGGCGCAGCGTAAAGTATCTGGAGCCATAGTCGAGCATGTTCGTGAAGCAACTATTGGACCAGAATACCTGGGAGTCAGCACTAGCAAGCTCCGGAACGAGGTTGAACATGAGGTCGCACTCCGAGGCACCCACCCGCGGAAAGCTCATCCCGGCGAGCGCCCGCAAGTATTGCCCGGTGACGGTCCAGGTCCACAGCCTCTGGATGCGATTCATCATATGCATTCTGTACATGAGAAGAGCACCGCTGAGCCCGCGCGAAGGGTAGAGCCCCGGCGAAGCGGCCGTGTAGCGGATGAACAGGCAGCCCAGCACGGAGGTCACGACAACGGTCGCCCAAGTGGTGATCAAGGCGTAGGCGGTGAGCTGCCAAACGATGTCGAACAGCGGCGCCCCCCGAAAATATTCATCAGAAAGGCTAGCGTCTCCAGCGGGTATCAGACTCCTGGCGAACCACAAGATCGTGGCGGTGGGGACCACCACGAGACAAAAGGATATGAAGATTTGCATGAGGATGTTGGCAGTTTCCAGTAACCAGATCGGAGATGCGTACTTGCAGGTGTTCGCCGTGCGCATGAGCTCCGTGCAGCGGCCGCTGAGCCGAGCGGGAGCGCCTTCCCACATCTCTTGGGAACCCACGTTGCTGAGAATGGGAGTGAACGGGGTGATCCAGCTCCCGCCGCCCACCGTTACACCGTTGGCAATGGCGGCCCGCATCCCGATCTTGCACCCGCTCTCGAGATGAACAGAGCCGACGTGCAGGTACTGCCCCGACCACCTCGTTGTTTGAATGTAGGCTCCAGTCTGGATGGCGACATCATCGTCGATGCAGATCAAATCCAGCGGGCCGGAGAGGAAAGCATCGTGCGCGCACTGAAGGTTATCGCCCACTCTAGCGCCGAGCTGCCGCAACACGAATGCCATAAGCGGCGCGCTGCGATACATCACACGCAGCGTGAGGAGAACAATACTTTCCAGTCGTCCAATGCACCAGATTCGCAGATGCATTTTGCTCCATTTGGGGTAAACGCCGGGGCTCACATCGTTCGAGTAGATGTCACCCCCAGTGAAACATTTTATAATCATGACCCAGAGTAGGAACGCGAAGGGCGTGACGAGGCCCAGCAGCTGCAGGAAGAACCCGACAATGATGAACTCTCCGAGGTTGGCAGTCGTGAAAAACGTTCCGACTTCGAGGGAATTCAGGGCGAAGAGGAAGGCCATTAAGCCCGGCGAATACACGAGTATCGCGAATAGAACCTGCAGGGCAGTGAAGTATTCGATCGAGAGCACGACTGCCGCGGTCTGATCGTGCTCAGCGGTGTTCTCGTCGGATTCCACAGGGACTATAGTAGCTTTGGGCGCCTCCCGGAGCGATCGCGGGCAGCTGGCCACTTTTCGTGCAGTGTTGCAGTCACTGAGCAACGCTCGAACTGGCACCGACCATCCTGAAGCTTGAAGTTGCTGCGCCAAGCGCGCGATGAGGATCGAGTGACCACCGGTCTCTACGAACCCGTCGTCCAATCCCAACGGAATTTCGAACACAGCCCTGCAGATCGCCAGCACTTCCTCACACGCAGAGTCCATGGCCACGCCGGCGTCAGGCAGCTTGATATCCTTTTCCCCTGTGGTCTGCAGGCTGGCCGATGCATACTCCGCGTCCGACTTGGCATTTCTCAGCAGATGAGACAGTTTTGGCAAACATTCCCGGTCGATTTTCCCCGAAACCGGTTTCATAACGAATTTTTCGACAAGGAAGATCTTTGTCGGGACCGACGGCGCTGGAAGTTGCTTGGCGAGTGTTGCCGTCACCCGGGCGCCCCACTCCGCCGGCGCTGGAGCGACGACCGAGGTCTGGCCTTCGCAGATTGAAGGCGCGGAGACAAAGGCAACGAGCGTCTCGTTCTGGTAGTCCAGAACGGCGGCTTCGATCTCATCGAACTGGGTCTGGAGGATGTCCTCAACGGCCTGCATCTCGACGCGATGCCCGCGTACCTTGAGCTGCGCATCGATTCGGCCGAGGAAGTGCACGCGCTGTGTTTGAATATCGATTTTGCACTTGTCCCCGGTGCGGTAGAGGCGGCCGAACTGAGGGTGCGTGATGAACTTTTGGGCGGTTTGCTCCGGAAGGTTTCGGTAGCCGCGCGCAACGTGCACTCCGCCGATGCAGAGCTCTCCAATCTCCCCGTGGGGCAATGGGCGGAGCTGATCGACCTCGAGGATGACATAGGTGACGTTGGGAAACGGCGAACCGATGGTGATGGGCTCGCCCGGACGCAAACTCTGGCGACTCGTGTCGGTGCTTGCCTCAGTTGGGCCGTAGGTGTTGATAATCTGCCGTCTGCCCCGGGTCCACGGCTCCACGAGCGCGCTGGGGAAGGCCTCCCCGGCCGGCACAATGTAGCGGCATAGCGGATAAGGGAGATCCATTTCGGGAGTTGGCGTGAGGGTGGTGAGCAGCACCGGCGGACAAAAGAGCACCGTGACCTCAGCCTCGCGGAGGACCGGGACGAGATCCGGGCCAGAGCGAATTTGCTCTTTGGTCAGCATGACCACAGCGCAGCCCGATACCCAGGCGCTGTACATCTCGGAGATGCTGCCGTCATAGCCCAGCGACGAAGTGAGCGAGGTCGCATCCATGCCCGGAATGAGATCGAAGTAATCGGCGTAGCTCAGGGCCAAGTTTACGTAGCCTGCGTGCGGGCACTCTACGCCCTTGGGCATCCCGGTGGTTCCGCTGGTGTAAAAGATGACGGCAAGGCGCTGCGTCGGGTCGTCCAGCCAGGTCGGCGGCACCGTTCGGGGCATCCTCTCTGGCAACCCCATGACATCGATCGTCGGCAGGTCGCGGAACTTGTCTCGCCCTCGCGTGAGGACGACCACAGGCTGCGCATCGTTGAGCATGTGGGTGACTAGGGCGTCGGGCAACGTGGTATCGAGAAACAGTACGGTACCGCCAGCCTTTAGGATGCCGAGATGAGAGGCCACGATTTGCCAATTGTCTTGCGGCATGGCGACGGCAACGACCTGGTCGGGACCGCTGAGAAAGGGAAAAAGGGCAGCGGCCACATTTTCCGCTCGCGCGTCGAGCTCAGCGAAGGTCAAGGACTCTCCGGTGTGAGCAATCTGTAAGGCAATGAGATGCGGAAACTTCTCGGCGGAGCGACTGAAGACCTCCGTGAGCCACCGAACTCCTTTCTGATGCGGTATGCTCGCGATGTGGTCGCCGTCAAAGACGTCCGTCAAGCTGTATTTGCAGGTGTCTGCCTGGTCGTGGACCACCTCCGCCGCCCAAATGTACCGCCTCCACGCCACCACCGTGAGCAAAAAGACGAGTGCGAAGACGGTTGCTACAACAAACGATATCAAGACTTGTCCTCACCCGCTCGTAAATCTCAATGCCCAAGTTCTCAGACACGATTTCGTCTTAACTTGACGTGAAAGTTGTTCGCTCGCGATTATACAGAACGCACAGTGCCTAATCGAAATATCGGTGGCGTTCCGGTTCGGCGGACGTCCAACGCAATGCAATGGGGCCCACCGCCCAACATTTTGGAGTGCCGCAAGAATTACATCAAGCCCCTGCTTTTCTAAGCCTCACGATCAGATTCGGATTGATGCTAAATGCATTCATGTTGATGCAGTCGCTACTAATGCTTTTGGATAGTCGGCATCATGTGATCGCCGATCACCGCAAAAAGGGGCAATAATTGTAGTAGCCTTGAGCTTTGGGCGGCTGCATCCCGAGAATGGGCGCAGTCGGCCAAATCCATAAAGCATGGTCGCGCGGCCCTGGTGCAGCAAAAGGCCACGATCGGACTGTCCCTGTGAACGTTTCCCGGGAAAGCAAAGCAGGACGCGTTGGTCGTCCCTTGGATTGCATTGCGAACGTCTTGGCTTGCCAAGCAGAACAGCGACGCGCATCGCATATGCGGAGCGGTTGCGTTTCCGGAGCGGAGCGCCGTGCTCTTTACGCGCTCTAATGACCAGCCGGGATGAAGGCCAAAGTCGCCAAATGCGTGGAAACACACAAGCGTAAATGGACAACTCGCCCGTTGCAGACCGTTGCTATCCGGTTCGCGAAGTCGATTTCCACATCGTGATGATCGAGAAACATCCGATCGAGAGGATATACCGCCTTGTAGACTGCTTCTTTGGCGACGAACAGCATCCGTCCTCCAAACCCGTCGGCATCCAAGTGCGCGCGCTCTCTTGGTGTCGCGACCAAATCCACCAGTTCAGGGGGCAGAAGCTCGGCAGGTTCGACATCTATTCCCAGTGCCCTGAAATCCTGCGCGCGACAGATCGCCGCGACGGCATAGTCGGAATCGTGGGCCAGCGAACCTCTGATACCGTCGGGCCAAGTCGGCGCTCTAGCGCTGCCGCGCTTGATCGGGCACTCAGGATAGCCAAGATGCTTCAACAAGTTTCGTGCAACCAAGCGCGCCGCTCCACTGGCTCGCCGCGCTGCTACGATGCTCCCTTCGAAAGCGGGAGCCTCCTCCGGCAGGAGAGCGGCCTCATCTCCCGGCACAATGAGACGTTGTCCGACCAATACGCCGGAAACAGCAAGCTCGTCGATCGCTCTCGAAAATGACGAAAATCCGATAACGGTCATGTGTTCTGACATGGGCATCCCCTCGGAGCGACCAGTCGCGAGAAGCAGCGCGGGCGTTCCTGCACCGGGCGAGCAAACAATTAGTCGTTATTGCTAGTTTTCACTAGCGCAGATAGGCCGCATCGAGAGCCGCATTGCATCCCCCGGAAACCAAAAGCCTGGCGGTTGTCAGGCAGCCAAGAATATTGTCTAGACCCGCGACGACGCCCGGGCAAATCTGTGCTGCGTCTCTGTCACAACTGCGCACAATATTGTTCGCAGATGCAGCACATCTTTTGGAAAGCTTGTCCTGGACCTTATTGAGGCATATCGAGCATGTTGTTTCCAGACACTGGTACACCGGTGCAGTGTTTTTGTAGCTCTTGGCCGCAAGCTCGGCCTTTTGTGCCTGAGCAACGTTGAAATGGACGGCAGAAATCAGGATGGCAACAGAGAGAAGCGACGTAATGGCCGTGATGGCACTAATGTGGACAGTCCTTTGCAGCATTTTCTCCTCCAAACAGCCAAGGTTCGAAAGGGCTAAGGCCGAAATGACGTCAGTCCCAGGTTAATGCCCATTGATAGCTGCAACCGGGGTCCGCAGCGGCCCCCGGTTGCTTGTTTTTGTTCGCAGCCGCTATGCGACCGCGTTGCGCTCAGCTTTCAATCGTTTCGCTTCGCGTTTATTCGTCTTCTTCAGCCTCCGCGCGGCGCCGCTCTATGGCATCACTCATGTCGTGGAAAACAAAGATTGCGAGGGCGGCCATGCGCTTCCTCTGTTCGGGACTGAGCGTTTTGTAGAGGGGCTGCCAAGCCTCGGCGAGCTTATTCAAGTCGGCAGATCGTTGAGACAATGCTTCCGCGCGCCGTTGCATAAAGGCGATCGGATCGCGATTCTCCAAGACTTCGCTACGGCTCTCCTCGGCTCGTTTACCCATCGTCTCTCTGATTTTTGCAAGACGGGCTTGCCGACCTTCCGCTCTGGCGCGTATCGCGTTTTCGACGGGCGGCCAGAGTTTCGTCTGATCGGGAGTCATCTGCAATGCGGCTTTGACCAGATCGATTCGCAGGTCGGTCAGTTTCTTCAATTCCGCTGCGCTTGGGTGATCCGATTGTGCTGTAGTAGCCGTTTGGGCGTAGGCAAGTGGGGACGCTGTCACAAACAGAGCGGTCGCTACGGCCGCTGTTAATTTTAACATCGGCAACCTCCTCGGTGAGTTGCCCCCCGAAGTCGCGCAGATACGATAAAGGCGCCGCTCTGCACAATGCGATGACCTGGATCAACGAACCAGAACTCGTCCAAACAGCGCCAAGCAATTCACATGAGAAGATGTGGTAATCCTGCGATCACGAAACTCATTGCAGGCTGCGGCAGCGTGGGTGCGGTCAAACGAACGAGGCGGTCAGCTAGACGGCCCCGCCCTCTCGTCCGAGACGTAGACCGCAGACTGTCATTTGCGTGTCATGGTTTGCGCGCCTTCACCGCCGTTTCCACAATGTGAGCCACCCTTTCGGTTCGTTCTTGTTTGGTTCGAGTCCCCGCATCATCGGCGAGTCAATGCCCATGCTCGGCATCACCTGAGCATTGTAGACCTACGGGTCAGACTCGGAAGTGCGTGCCAGTGCGAGTCATCGTCCGCTCTACGCTGGGAAGCGAACTTATCGACGATCATTGCGTTGTTCGCCCACGGACCATAAGCGGTCACGAAGTAGGGAGGAGCAGAATGATCAGGTCGATTACTTTTGCTGGCTTCGCCTTGTTGGTCGCAACATCGGCGCAAGGTATGACGCCTGCGCCAATTCCCCAGCCGGACGGCATGTTCACGCAAGTCGCTTTCGGCTGCGGTGTGGGCATGACCCGAGTCAACGGCGTTTGCGTGGCAAGAAGCACCATCCGACAGACCCGACGCGCTGCCTATTATGGCGCGTATACTGCTGGCTACCCTGCCAGCTATTACGGTGGCTACGCCAACTACAGCTATGTCACCGGACGACCGACGGTGTTTCCGCGGTACTATGGGTCGTATGCGGCTGCCTATCCTGCCGGCTACTACGGCGGCTACGCCAACTATGGCGGGT
>Ga0207815_1000139_pt1 | contig 10944 bp, 10 predicted proteins | sample LuqExpMetagenom4_FD_187762 | JGI IMG/M metagenome (GOLD analysis project Ga0207815, IMG submission 187762) | Tropical forest soil microbial communities from Luquillo Experimental Forest, Puerto Rico - Sample 4 (SPAdes) | ecosystem: Environmental > Terrestrial > Soil > Tropical forest ... | reverse complement strand
CGTAGAACGATCAACGAACTTGCTGCGGTCGCCGCGTTTCTCGCGCAGATGCCGTGCCGCCTGGTGGCGATCGCGATCGACGATATCCTGGGCGAGTGCGAGCAAATCAATATTCCCGGCACGGTCGACGAGCATCCGAACTGGCGGCGCAAGTTGCCGGTGGCGCTCGAGGACATGGAGGGGCACGACGGTTTGAGCCGCGTGGCCGAGGTGTTTGCACGGTCGGGAAGAGGGTGGCGGTAATCTGCGGCCGCTGAAAATACAGCGGGGAAACAGCGAGGAGGCCCATTCGACTACACTCCCGCGCAAGCGAAATTTCGGACCTGGCATCAGTTGTTCTGGATCTCCTCACATGGGGACGAACGGTGAAAGCAATTTACTCCGCTCATTCCCGCGCAAGCGGAAACCCACACTCCACTCCCCAGATCTCTTTTGCGTATTCCCGCACAGCGCGGTCGGAGGAAAACCAGCCCATGCGCGCCGTATTTCGAATCGCGATGTGCCACCAGTCTCGTGGCGAGCGCCATAGTGCATCGACCTGGCGCTGCGCCTGCCAATATGCGTCAAAGTCTGCTGCTACCATGAAGTGATCGTACTCGCAAAGCGACTTCACGATCGGCACGAAGCGGCCAGCATCGTCGGGCGCGAACGTGCCATTGGCGAGGCTCTCGACCACCGCGGCAAGCCGCGGCGAGGCCTCCACCGCGGCAGAGCCCGTAAAGCGCGTGCGCCGCTTTTCCGCCACCTCTTCGGCGTTCATGCCGAAGATAATCACATTCTCGGCCCCGACATGCTGGCGGATCTCGATATTGGCGCCATCCAGCGTGCCGATGGTCAAGGCCCCGTTCAGAGCGAGCTTCATGTTGCCGGTGCCCGAGGCCTCCATACCGGCGGTCGAGATCTGCTCGGAGAGATCCGCCGCCGGAATGATGGTTTCGGCGAGCGTTACGCTGTAGTTCGGCACGAATACCACCTTCAGCCGGCCGGCTACGTCCGGGTCGCTGTTCACGACCCTCGCGACGTCATTGGCGAGCTTGATGATCAGTTTGGCGCGGTCATAGCCCATGGCCGCCTTGCCGGCGAAGATCTTCACTCGCGGCACGTGGTCCTCGTGCGCCCGCGCCCGCATCTCCTGATAGAGCGCGATCGTCTCCAGCAGGTTGAGCAGTTGCCGCTTGTATTCATGGATGCGCTTGATGTGCACGTCGAACAGCGCTTGCGGGTCGATCTCGACGCCCGCACTCGCGCGCAGCACGTCTGCGAGCCGTTCCTTGTTCTCGAGCCGCGCGCATCGATAGCGGCCCACGAAGACATCGTCCTCGGCCGCCTGCTCAAGCTCCTGCAGGCAGACCGGCTCCTCGAGCACTCGTTCTCCTAAAGTCTCGATTAGGAGTTTGGTCAAGGGTTGATTGGCCTGGAAGAGCCAGCGCCGGAAGGTGATGCCGTTGGTCCTGTTGACGATGCGCGTCGAAGTCGTGCGCGCGAGATCATGAAAGAAGGTTCTGCGTAGAAGCTCGGTGTGCATATGCGACACGCCGTTGACACAATGGCTGCCGAGGAAGGCGAGATGCGCCATGCGCACGCGCCTGTCGCCGTTCTCGTGGATCAGCGACACCGCCGACAGGAAGTCGCGCTCGTGTAGACCGCGCCGCTCGGTCTCCTGTAAGTGATGCCAGTTGATCAGATAGATGATCTGGAGATGCCGCGGCAGCAGCCGGCCGAACAGGTCGACCGGCCAGCTTTCCAGCGCCTCAGGCAGCAGCGTGTGGTTGGTGTAGCTCAGCGTGGCACGGGTGATGGTCCACGCCTGCTCCCAGGGAAAGTCGTGGTCGTCCACCAGGATGCGCATCAGCTCGGCGACCGCAATCGCTGGATGCGTGTCGTTGAGCTGCACCGCCGCCTGCTCGGCGAGATTCCCGAGGGTCGGGAATTCTTCGAGATGGCGGCGCACCAGGTCCTGCAGCGAAGCGGAAGTAAAGAAATATTCCTGGCGGAGCCGCAGCTCCTGTCCTTCCGGCGTCGAGTCGTTCGGATAAAGGAAGCGCGAGATCGCCTCGCTTTGCAAGCGCGCAGCGCTCGCGCCAATATAATCGCCCTTGTTGAAGGCCGCGAGCTGGATCGGGGTCACCGCGCGCGCCGACCACAGCCTCAGCATGTTCGTGTGACGGCCGCGCCAGCCGGCGATCGGCGTGTCATGGGGTACTGCCAGCACGCGCTCTGCCGGATACCAGTAGACACGTGCGGTGATGTTGTCATCGCCGAGATATTCAACCCTGCCGCCGAAGCCAATCGAATAGGGCACCTCGCGATGGTTGAGCTCCCAGGGGTTACCGCGCACAAGCCATTCCTCCGGCAGCTCCTGCTGCCAGCCGTCGCGGATACACTGTTCGAACAGGCCGTTTTCATAGCGGATGCCATAGCCATAAGCCGGGATGCCGAGCGCCGACAGGCTGTCGAGATAGCAGGCCGCGAGTCGCCCGAGCCCGCCGCTGCCGAGCGCGGCATCGGGCTCGATCTCGCGCAGGCGGTCGAGATCGGCGCCGAGGCTTGCGAGCGCCGCGCGTGCCGGCTCGACCAGCTGAAGGTTCGTAAGAGTGTCGAACAATAGTCGGCCGATCAGGAATTCGATCGACAGATAATAGACGCGCTTTCCCTTCGCTCGCTTAGCCTCGGCGTGCGCATTTAGGAAGGTGTCGATGACGCGGTCGCGCACCGCCAGCACCGTGGCATGATACCAATCGACATCGGTCGCGGCCTCGCGGGTCTTGCCGAGCGCGTAGGCGAGCTTGGTCTGGATGGCTTCGCGCAGCTCGGCTTCTTCGCTGTCCCGGCGGGAAGCTCTCAGGTGCTGGCGTTTTAATCGTGGTGTCGCGGCCATTTGCGGTTACCAAAGTTGATATTCAGCCCCACCACTGATTCTATAAGAGACCAAAAAAGTTCCATCTGAGTCCGCCCATCAGCGATGATGAGCGTGCTCTCTGCGATACACAAATGTGAGCGGTCGATAATCCCCGTTTACTCGGTCAACTTGAGATAAGGCTGGGGGCGTGGGTTGGTTCCGGGGGCGCGATTGGATTCTACGTGGTAATAGGCATCGCTCCATCTACAAAAGGGGACTCCTAAAGATAACGAGGAGTTGTGTGGGCAGTTATAAAGCCTCGTGTGCTATGGATATATAATTGGATATTTATATCATAGAGCCTTTGTACTATGGATACTTGAGTTAGACCTTGCAATCCATCCGTCTTAAATCTCTCTGCTGGGGTTGCGATTTCAAGGTCTTGTGTGATCGTTTGAGCTGGCAGTGATCAGCGGACATTTCGCAGTGTAATTGGCATTGACCAATGCAGACGAACTGCATTCGGGCTAAGTAATTTGGCACCTGATTAATGGATACTCGTTGGTCAAATCATATGCCCGCTCAGCGAACGCTACTACTGATCACGGCATCGTCCCCCGCCATTCGAAGGGTGCGCCGTTCGCGCGTGCTTAACTTTCAGCAGATCACCATGCCGTACTTGGCCGCATTCGTGCCGCCCGAGTGGAAGGTGATTCATATTGATGAAGAGGTGTCACCAATTGACATAACGATAGCCGTAGATCTGGTCGGAATCACTTTTCACACGCCAAGCGCATTCCACGTATACGATCTCGCTGCCCAATTTCGGAAGCGAGGGATTCCGGTGGCATTAGGTGGACCGCATGTCACATTGATGCCGGAAGAAGCTCAAGCCCATGCAGACGTGATTTTCGTGGGAGAAGCTGAATTGCAATGGCCGCAATTCTTGAGAGATTTCGAAATCGGAAGACATATGCATCGCTATTGTTCGACTGCCGTACCTGCATTGAACGCCGTGCCGATGGCACGCAAGGAATTATACCACCGACGCGATTTCACCGGAGGAAGGCTCTTCGCAACGCGTGGGTGCCCGCATGCTTGCGATTTTTGCGCGGTGGCGGTGATGTATCAACGTAAAGTTCGCGCGCGGCCAGTTGCAGCAGTAGCCGCAGAATATGCCTCGTTTCCGGGTAAGGTAGTCATTTTCTGGGATGATAATCTGGCCAGTGATCGGGAATATGCGAAGGCATTGTTTCAGTCGATTGCGCCTTACCGGAAATGGTGGAGTAGCCAGGTAACTATTCAGGCAGGTAAAGATGCAGAGTTTTTGGAATGGGCCGCAAAGAGCGGATGCAAGCAGTTGTTCATTGGGCTGGAATCAATCTCCCAACAAAGCATGAACGGGGTCCGCAAGGGCTTCAACCGCGTGGAAGAATATGTGCGTGTGATCGAGCACATCCACGAGCATGGAATCGCGGTTCAGGCGGGCATTGTGTTCGGGTTCGACCAGGACACCGAGTCGATCTTTATTGAAACACTGGATTTTCTTGAATCAGCAGGCGTACAAAATGCAACATTCAATATCCTGACGCCTTATCCCGGCACGCCGTTGTATCAGCGTTTAGAAAGGGAAGGGAGAATTCTCACGCGGGACTGGAGTAAGTACAATGGGCGCGAAGACGTGGTGTTTCAACCCCGGCACATGAGCCCGGAGACGTTGTTGGAAGGCTACCGCTACGCCAATCAGCGATTTTATTCCGGTACGAGTTTGTATCGACGCCTTATCCGCTCGCCGGTCGGGCTATGGTGGACTTTACCGTTGAATCTGGCTTACGCGTTGGCGCTTCGATCTGCTCGACAGGATGCGGCCGCTGATCGAGGCGAACTGCTGGTGCGCTGCGCCAGCAGGCGCTCAAGCTTGGAATCGGTCTCGGCCATCAACGCTAGCAAAACGCGTTCCACGAGAGGCTGAATGAGTGAGGCCGCCCCTAGTTGGCGGCCTCACGCATTGTATTGCCACCGGCATCCATACCATAGGCTTCAATCCATTCGATCAGCCCACAATGGTTGCACTGGAAAATATCAAAGCCCGGAGACCCCATGCTTCTCGCAAGAGCGAGTACATGTCTAATTGTGCCGGTTGGGCAACGAGGGCACCGCGCTTCGAGCGCGCGCCTCGGTAATTGATCAGGCCGTGTCGGTTGAACTAACACGCAACGCATCCCCCAAACTCGGAGATCAATGGATAAACGTGTCTTTTCGATAGTCGAATTCGGGCGCTATCGTGGCTGGCCTGCTGGGCGCGGAAGCACCCTGTATATTCGTGCGGCTTCTAGGGAATTGGCCTGCCGCTGTGGGTCTAGTCAGCCAGCCGACTGCGGCGAGACGGCCAGATGAAGACATCACTTTTAATATTCCGGCCCTTTCCCAAGCTGCGAAACAATTGAAGAACAGGGACGCCTTATCGAGCTTGCCCTGAAGTTCGCAATTTCGACTGTTCTTCAATTTCTTCAATTTGTTTCAAGAGCTCCTCGCGCTGCAAGACTTCAGTCTCTCCGACCAATTTCAGCCGAAGTAGGCGCAGCTTTTCGGCGAGGATGAAATGCTCGCCTGTTGGGTCAATCGGCGACATGGTGCTTGCCTAATTAAAGGCTACCTCTCCGCTGTCACAGATGAAATAACGTTACTCTCTGGCTGTACTAGCGCGTCGTAATTCAACTTGACGGCCTGATAGCATTCACACGCTGTTTCCTGCAGCGCCGGAATGTCCAAAAGCCTTATATGTCCCCGCACATATTTGAGCATTCCCGCCTGCTGCAAAGTGTGGGCTGTCACCGAAACGCTGCTGCGGCTAACCCCCAGCATTTCGGACAAATATTCTTGGGTGAGTGGAAGTTCATGGCCACCGCGCAGGTCGGCTGCCCTCAATAACGAGCGTGCCAGGCGGCTTTCGATGTTGTGCACAGCATTGCACGCCGCCGACTGCTGAGCTTGCGCGAATAATACTTGCTCATGAGCAGCGACAAGTCGGAGAAGGTGAGGATACTTGGCCAATGCGCTTTTAAAGGGCGCGATGTCACAGGCCAGAGATTGACCACCAATCTGAACTACTGCGCGACTTAAAGAGAGTCGTCCATCGAGCGCGGCCGCCGCGCCGATGACACCATCACGGCCGACCATCGCACTCTCCACAACCTCACCGGTTGAGAGCGGGACAACAAGAGAAACAACCGCGTCATTAACAAAATATATTTTGGTCACGACCTCCTGAACATTACAGAGGACTTGATGCTGCTTAAGCTCTATTCTCCAAAGATGAGGCGCTAATTCTTGGCATTCGACGTCTGTCAGGGCGTCCAATAAAAGATTGGTCTTAAAAGGCATAGGGTGATCCCAGAAAGCAAACTGATCTGCGAAGCGTTCTTGCAATGTAGCGCTCTTTGGCGGCGGGTGGGGTGCAAAATGGAGCTAAAGAGAGTCGCGTTATGTCGGGTACACGACAGATAGCGCCAAGGTTAGGCATGGGCAGGTATCATGGCTTAGACTTTACCGCCCTCGTGAGTGCGCGATACGCAAGCGCGCAGCTCACCTCTAAACCCGAAGCAAGGAACTGCCGCTCAAAGCAGACATTCCCCGTCCTGCGGCAATCTACCGAACATCGGCGGCACGAGAGCGTTACGCTCAAGCCCGCGGGGCAGCGGCGAGGTTACCCAATGGCGGCCGACGACGTTGTTAAAAGCGATATCCCGGCGCGGCTGGATCGCCTGCCCTGGGGCCGCTTCCATACCTTGGTAGTAGCCGCGCTCGGCATCACCTGGATCCTGGACGGGCTGGAGGTAACCCTGGCGGGCTCCCTCGCCGGCGCGCTCAAGGAAAGCCCCGTACTGCGCTTTACCAACACCGACGTCGGGCTTGCGAGCAGCGCCTATCTCGCCGGCGCAGTACTGGGCGCCATCTTCTTTGGCTGGCTCACCGACCGGCTCGGCCGTAAAAAGCTGTTCTTTATTACGCTCACCGTCTACCTCCTCGCTACCGCGGCCACCGCCGCCTCTTGGAACATAGCAAGTTTCGCTCTGTTTCGTTTCGTAACCGGCGCCGGCATCGGTGGTGAATACGCCGCGATCAATTCGACCATCCAGGAACTGATCCCAGCGCGCGTCCGCGGCTGGAGTGATCTTGTCATCAATGGCAGCTTCTGGGTGGGCGCAGCGGCGGGCGCGCTCGGCTCGTTGATGCTGCTCAATCCCACCATGATCAACCCAGAAATCGGGTGGCGGATCGCCTTTCTAATAGGCGCCACGCTCGCGCTGGTGATTTTCTTCATGCGGCTTTGGCTGCCGGAGAGCCCGCGCTGGCTGATTACCCATGGTCGTGTGCAAGAAGCACAGCGCGTGATCGAAGGGATCGAGCACCGCTTCGAGAAGCTACCAACGGCGCACAACCTGCCACGTGTGCACCTGCGCCCACGCAAAAATACGCCACTGTTGGAAGTGACACAGGTGCTATTCAAGCTCTACCGCCAACGCACTTTTGTCGGTCTCGCACTGATGGCAGCACAGGCGTTCTTCTACAACGCCATCTTCTTCACCTATGCGCTTATTCTCACAGACTTTTACGGCGTCCGTCCCGACCATGTTGGTTATTACTTGGTGCCGTTTGCGGTGAGCAACTTCTTAGGACCGGTGCTAATCGGACGCTTGTTCGACACTCTGGGCCGACGGCCAATGATCGTCTTCACCTATATTGCCTCAGGCCTTTTGCTCGCGGGCACCGGTTTCTTATTCGCGCGCGACCTGATCACGGCACAAACACAGACGCTGTGCTGGATGACGATCTTCTTCTTCGCTTCTGCCGCCGCCAGCTCTGCCTATCTGACGGTGAGTGAGACCTTCCCGCTCGAAATCCGCGCGCTGGCGATTGCCCTCTTCTACGCGGTCGGCACCGGCATCGGCGGCATTGTCGGGCCCTGGCTGTTCGGAGTACTGATCGACACCGGCTCGCGTATCAGTGTGTTTGGCGGCTATCTGCTCGGTTCGCTGCTAATGGTGCTGGGCGGTGCGGTCGCCTGGCGCTGGGGCGTTGCCGCCGAGCGGAAGCCGCTTGAGACGGTGGCGAGGCCACTGACGTTTATTGATATTGGTTGAAGGCGCGCGCGGGGGCCAAAAACAAACTTGCGATGTCTGTTGGTGGCCGCTAGCGAACGCGCCAAAGCGCCTATCAATGTCAGCTTTCGCGCGTAATCGGAGGCAAGGTGCTAGGCACCGACTTTCGCCGTGCAACAAAAAAAGAGGCTCCAGCGGTAAGCTGGGGCCTCTTTCTCCTACTGTAACGCACGACCGTTAGTCGCACACTCTATGCGTTTGCCAGATTATGTTCCCGCTTGGGGTCACGATGCGCGTGCGCTCTAAACGACACGCGGGCACATAGGCATAGCATATTGTCGATCTTGGAAGTCCATTCTTTTATTCCATTCGGCTAGCCACTTTCTGGTTGGCAGAGCATTCGGGTCGATCAAGCGCGCAATGAGGGCCTGCTTGTAGTTGCAAATCTGTGCAATCGACACATCGCATTAGGCAAACAAAACGAGGATTTGATCAAAGCTCCAAGCGAAGGCTCAGGATGAGGCAAAAAACGCCTCCAAAACCAAGGTCACTGCGTCTTTTTAATGCCCAATTTGTTGAGTGATTCTAGCAGCACTCACGAAGTACTGCCGTCTCCCCCTTGTTCGCCGGTCAAGAGGGCCAAGGCGGCGTGAGAGGCCAAACTTAGCATGATGAAGTTCATCAAACCGTTCGTCAGCGGCGTCATTCTTTGCTGCGCGGCATTGTCGCCGCTGTTAGTTTCCGGATCAGGTCTCGCCCGCGACCCGGAAGGAAAATATGAGAAATCTCCGCTCAAGCAATGGTTCAACAGTCTTGCAAGCCGAAGGGGACTTTGCTGCTCAGTGGCTGATGGTGTGAGTGTCGCCGACGTGGATTGGGACACGAAGGACGGAAAATATCGCGTGCGCCTTGACGGCCAGTGGATCGAGGTACCGCCCGAAGCGCTGGTAACTGTGCCCAACAAATTCGGGCTGGCAGTGGTTTGGCCCTACAAGGACTATGAAAGCAAGACGCAGATAAGATGTTTTATCCCTGGAGCCGGTGGATAGAGGACCTGAAAGCAGAAACGAGAGCTCTCATCATTTTGTTTGTGACCCGGAACAAGCGTCAAATCTAAGTAGCTTTTATTCTGCACGCCGCTAGTTCGTCTTCTAGGCGGGCAATGTTTTGGAACAGGCGAGCGCTTGTTAATCTCAGGAAATAGAAACCGAACTCCGGATTCTGGTAGTAGATCTGTTTCACCTGGCTGTAACTCGTCACCATAACCTCCCCCGCCTCCACGCATTCGAGAGTCTGTGTTCGTTTCTGGTCTTCGGCTACCAGGGCAAGCTCGCCTGCGACCTGACCGGGCAGAATTTCGATCCCGGTCTCAACAAGTCGGAACCGGCCACTGATCATGTAGTAGAGCGCATCGGCTTCGTCGCCTTTTCTGAACAAGATTTCACCGGCTTGAAATGTCCGACGCGACATAAACGGCTTAAGCCAGTCGAATGAACGGTCACCCTCGACCGCCGCCCCGACCTTGCGGGTCAGTTGAATCATTTCCCAGAGGCGCCAGGCATTGAGCGGAAGCAGTATGAAATTAAGGAACAGCGTCGGGTAAACATGGCCGGCGAAGGCGTAGACTATGAAGAAACTGTTGCAGGCCATACTCACGACCCGCAGCGGGATCATTGTCTTCATGTAGGAGGTGATGACACTGGAGGCCACGCCCGCGTACGCGAAATACAGGAACCAGTCCAACTTCTGGAAAAATTCCATGCTTTACCCCCGAGGTCCGGCCGTGATTCTCTCGCAGTTGGAGCTGTGACAGCTCCAGACCGCGGTAGACGATGCAATCTACCTCATTTTGACCTGCTTGCTACGATGTACGCGGAGGGCAAGGAAGGAGGCGGTCGCAGAGCTCCACCTGATGGCGCAGGAGGAACGCGCGGACGGCGTCGCAACTGGCTGACCGGATGGCCTTCATCAGGCAGCGGAGCGATAGGCAAAGCTGTGCATCGTTGCCTCACATTCGACGGCAATCGTCACAGCTTCACGGCAACCACGACACTCAAAGCTCTGTGATCCGGACTTTCACGTTCCGTAAATCTACCGATAGCATGGCAAATAAATACTGTTGCCGCGTCTAGAAGTGTTGAGAGTTCCAAGTTTCGCCACGACCCAGAACAAAAGTTCCAGTTAGACAGGCCTGATGTTCAGAAGACCGCCACACCAACAGCAAATATGTGGCAACGTTTCAGAACGAACTTTCAACTAGCGGCCATACAAAATTCACAGGATTTTGCGACAAAAAAAGAGCACACCTCTCGTTTGTAAGAGACGTGTGTGTTTTGCCGTCAGCTAATTGAAAATCGAAAGATGCCTATGCCCTTCGTCGGCAACATCAAGCAGGTGTATGGCCCTAGCGATCTGAAGGTCATGACAGCTGCCTTTGACAAAGCCCACTCGCTTCTTCCACAAAAGATCAAAGGAAATGACCGAGCAGAGCGGCGCCTTGCCCTCCTCATCATGCGTCACGTTAACCGCGGCGAGAACGACCCCGAACGCCTCGCTGTTTCCGCAGCGCTCGATTTCTTACGATAAGCCGAACGGGACGGGCCATTTCGGGCAAACATCATCAATAAGTGTGGATGTAATTTTCAGAAAAGATAGGTTCGAAGGGCAGGTCTAACCCTCAATCGCTCCGCGATTCACCGTTATCCTTTTGCGGCATTGTGACCTTTGTGTTGCCACATTCGGTGCTGCGCGCACGATATTTCGGCCCTGGACCACGCATATAGTGCTGCTCGGGCCGGTAACGTTCCTGCACAGATACTACCAACGCACGCCATGCGCGCGGCCAAATCCGGGACACTCTATAGCGCATGCGATTACGCGGAATTCCCTCGATGCCTGTCATTCCATGTTCTCGTGATCGTCGAGAGACAAATAGTCTGAAATCTATCCTAATCGCCTTAGCCTAACCGTTTCATGTCTAGGACCTTAAAGTTTCGTAAGTGT
>Ga0207815_1000138_pt1 | contig 10964 bp, 8 predicted proteins | sample LuqExpMetagenom4_FD_187762 | JGI IMG/M metagenome (GOLD analysis project Ga0207815, IMG submission 187762) | Tropical forest soil microbial communities from Luquillo Experimental Forest, Puerto Rico - Sample 4 (SPAdes) | ecosystem: Environmental > Terrestrial > Soil > Tropical forest ... | reverse complement strand
TCGGCACGAGTATGCGGCGATCTTCTGCAACGCGGTAGGCAATGAGGGCGGTATCAAGAGCTTCCTGGCCGTTGTCCACCCAATTCAGAAGCCACCCAAGATCGCGTACGGCCAATGCGTCGTTGTGTTCCACACCGAAGGCTCCGGGGTCATCCAACGCTCGGTTGCCGACCATGCAGACCATCGGCACGCGCAAAGCGGGGCTGACCGTCAGGCATTCCATCGCGTACATCCAGCCCACGCCGCTCGAACCACAGAACACGCGCGCGCCGCAGGCCGACGCGTGCTTCACGATCTCGAACTGTGAATGTTCGCCTTCCGCGACGATGAATTCGCAGTCCATTTCGCCATCGGCTACGAGCTGGCTGATGTACTGCATCACCGTGTCGTAAGGACGGATCGGGTAAGCCGTAATCACATCCACATTGGCGAGTTTGCAAGCAACCGCAATGGCCTCGGCACCGGTAATCAGGGCTTCCTGCTCGTAAGTCTTCTTTTTCTCCTCGAAGGGCAGTGTTGTCGTTGTCATTTGAATCTCCTGATTTTTGATCTTCGCGCCCGCTCAGCCCTTTTTGGCAACTTCCATCGCCGCGGGAATCTGTTCCTGGTATTGGCCGCGATAACGGAAGCCTTGCGACCTATGCTCAAAGGGTTCAGCCATCTCAATCGTCTTCTCGAGCCACTCGAGGTAAGCGTCTTGATCCTTCTTGAAGCTCACCCACTGGCTGTCATTGCTGTGGAAATGAGACTCGTGGACCATCGTGATGCAGTCCTCTACCGGGCAAACTGCTTCGCAAATTCCACAACCGCAGCAGCTCTCCAAATTGGCGTTGTAGGTCCCGTCCGGAGTGACGTCAAACGACCCGTCCGGGCAGTTGAGCCAGCACAGCGTGCACTTCGTGCAGGTCTTAAAGTTGGTGACGGGGCGGAAGGTGCGGGTCGCATACTTTTTGAAGAGCTCGTTCCGCACTGGGCGGAATCCGCCGTGTTCCTTGGTGATGGGGTCTTCAAACGGCCCGCCCTGGGGCTGGCCCTTGATGGATAGACCGAGCCGCATCTCCTGCCACCTCGGCAAGGTGTAGCGTTCGAGCGCGTCTGAACTGCCTTGGCCCGGCTTCACTTCCGTTGCGGTGAAGCGTTCGAAAGCGTTGTGCGCGGAAGTAACCTTCAACGTGTTCCTGAGCTTCTCGCTGATGAACTGCTCAACCGCCTTCGGGCTGACTAGTTCGGGCACAGCCCTGGAAATCGCGCCGAGAACACGCACATCCGTGTGGTCATCCTGGTAAACCCACATGCCGGAAAAACTGGTGACGCCTTTCAGGACTCCCAGCTGGTACGGTTCGTCGCGCTTGTGAATGACCTTGAGCAGTGCGGAAGTGTCCTGCTGCGACACAACGATGAGCGTACGGCCCGGCTTCAACGCCGCATGCACCGGCCGCAGGCCATACCACGCCCACGACTCCGTGCCCTTGCACAATGTGTCGTCCAGGACCACGGTCACGTCGACGGCCTTCGGCTCGTACTGCGCCATTCCGGCTTCGAGCGTCTCCTCGTCGCTCGCAACGATGGCAAAGCCTTTCGCCGGTATTCCGTTGCGCTCCGGACTGTCTCCATACCGGCCGAAGGAAATGCCCAACTTGCCTTCGTTGTGAGCAGCCAGAACAATGCCGCGCGTGATGTTTTTCGCCAGGGTCTTCTGAAAGACCCCGCGGTAGATGATTTCAACCGCAAATAACTGGCCCATGTGGCAACCTCCATTCTTCTAGAGCATTTGCAAAATGATTTTCTCGATTTCCGACAAATGCCAGCGCATGGCAGCCTCGGCGGCTGCTGCGTCGCCCTGCCTGAGAGCGTCGAGAATGCGGCGATGGCCGGCGAGGGATTTCACCTGCCGATCTTCTAGCTGCAAGGAGCGCTCCCGCATCTCGCGCAGTGAATCCATCAAAACATGCATCAGTTTCAGCATGACGCTGTTATCGGCGGCCAGCGCGATGGTGTAATGAAAGGCGGCATCTTCTTCGGTCGCGGGTTCCCCCAGACGGATCTTCTCCTGCTGGCGGTTCAAGATCGCTTGCATCTCGGCGATGTGCTCGGCGGCCGCATGGAGCGCGGCCCTCCGAGCCAAGGCCGGTTCGATGATCATGCGAACGTCCAACAGTTCGTTGATGATCTTGTGCTTGCGCAGTAGAACGCCCGCCAAGGGACCGACCACCGCCCCGCTCGACATGTCGCGAATCACGGTGCCGATCCCTTGCCGCGGCTCGAGGAGGCCCACCGCCTCCAGGCTGCGAATCGCGTCACGGATCGAGCTGCGGCTGACGCCGAATCTCCGCACCAGCTCACGCTCCGGAGGAAGCATGTCGCCGGGCTTGAGTTGGGTAAGGAGAGTTTGCAGTTGCTCGGCGACCCTGGTGAAAACCCGGTTCCGGGGTATAGCTTCCAAGCCGAGTTTGGACCGCGCGCTGCCTGTCACGGGAGTTGGTCCGATGACTGACCTCTGACCGCCCTATTTCCACGCAGCGCCGGAAATTGCGCAGTGACGTTGATCATCCTTCTTTGTGACAAAAACACCTGGTCCTTGTGACGTTCATGTTCGTCGCTGGCCCGTAGCGGCTCCAACCGATCGCCGCGCGCCGCCTAGGTCGCCCGATTTCCAGTCGAAAACCGCAACGTGTCCTTCCGACTCAGTTTGGCGGCGCGTCCAATCTCTTCTCGGTCGCTCCGCTTTTCTGATAAACAGTAGGTTTGCATCTTAGCCACGCCATCCTTCTGTTTTTCGCTGCCGCGATCGCTGCGACGCTAAACGCTGTGGCAGGCGGGGGCAGCTTCGTGTCGTTTCCAGCCCTGCTTTTCACGCGCGTGCCCGCCGTCCCGGCCAACGCGACCAACACGGTCGCCCTGTGGCCGGGCCTGGCAGCCAGCAGCGTCGCCTACCTGAAACGCTTGAGCGCGCCGATGCGCCTGATGGTTCCGCTGCTCCTGACCAGCGTGGCCGGCGGTTGGGCCGGAGCGCTACTTTTGCTCCGAACTCCTCAGCATACCTTCCTGCATCTCGTGCCTTGGCTGCTGCTCGGCGGCACGTTGCTGTTCGCCTTCGGCAACCGAATCCGCGCAACCGCAGGCCGTGAGGCCGTTGTCGACGATCTCGGGCAATTGTCGTGGCAGGCGATTACCGTCGCGTCGATCCTCGAGCTATTGCTCGCCGTGTATGGTGGATATTTCGGAGCCGGAATAGGTTTCGTAACGCTCGGAATGCTTGCGGCGCTCGGTATGCGCGACATTCTGGCTATGGGCGCTATTCGGACGCTGCTCGCTGCCGCGATTAATGCCGCCGCGGTCGTAACCTTTATCTGGGCGGGTGCCGTCTTGTGGCCACAATGTTTCGTGATGCTCGCCGGTGCCCTCTCGGGAGGATGGTTCGGGGCGCACTACGCACAGAAGGCCGACCCACAAAAAATGCGTTACCTGGTGATCGGTGTGGGCCTGGCGATGAGCGCTTATTTCTTTGTCACCACTCGTTAGGCTAAAAGCGCCGGAGACTTGATACCATTTTGACGCTGGTTCCCTGCCAAAAAAGAGCACCTTTTTCCTTGGAACTCATAAGGGGCCAAAGCCAAATGACCCTGAAGTCGGTCGATACGCTCCTTGACGTTTTGCAATTCGCCACTGGTCACGCAGCCATTGGGCGTTCCCGAGTTGGGCATCCTCGTCACCTACGAGTCCCTCCGGCAACAGATCTTGGCTATGGCCGATGCCTTGGCTTCGGCCGGCATTCGACTCGGTGATCGTGTAGTCATCGCGCTACCGAACGGGTTGCCTGCGACGGTGAGTTTCTTCGCGGCCACGATCGCGATTCTCGGAAAATGGGAATGGAGATCCCTGTCTCCATCGATTAAAGAATGGCCGGCGTCGAAAAAATCGGCGCTCACAAAACCCCCATGCTGCAGGACCTCGAGGCTGGGCGGCCCATGAAGCTCGGAGCGCTCGTCGGCGCGGTTGTGGAATTGGGAGAGCGGCTAATCTCCCTATGCAATACACGGGAACGGTGTATAGTTCCGTGAAGCGGCTGACCCAGCGCAGCGCCCCCCTTCGACCGCCCCGAAGTAGTCATCCTGGATTCCACCGCCCGCCGGGAAGGTGAGGGCCCTTGTTCCGGCCCCAAAAACGGTACTGTTCGGGGCTTGACAAGCAAAATCGCAGGTATATACTCGCGCTGGTCCACTTACCGGACCAGTTGGAGCCCGCAATGCCTTTGGCCCTCAAACCCGATTTCGAGACGGTGCGCCGCGACAAAGTCTATGAAGGTGTCGCCAAGCAGATCGAGCGCCTGATCCTCAAGAAGCTGCAGCCCGGCGACAAATTGCCGTCCGAACGCGAACTTGCGGAGAGCCTCGGAGTCAGCCGGAGCTCCATTCGAGACGCAATTCGCAGCCTGGAGTTGATGGGCATGGTGGAGCCGCGGCAAGGCGCAGGTACCATTGTTTGCCAAACCTCCCCGGACTCGTTGGTGAATCCTCTCGCCAACGCCCTGAAGCGCAAGGAGGATCTGATCGGCGAACTTTTCGACTTTCGTAAGATGCTCGAACCGCAGCTGGCTGCCCGGGCCGCGACGCGTGTTTCCCCTGACGCGATTTCTGAAATGGAAGTGATCCTCGAACGGCAAGAGGAGAAACTACACCAGGGAGAGAGCGCCGTCGTTGAAGACTCCGAGTTTCACTACGCTATTGCTTTGGCTGCTGGCAACAGCATTGTGCTCAGAGTGCTGGATACACTGATGGATCTGCTTCGCGATTCGCGGGAGCGCAGTTTACAAGTGGAGGGACGCCCGCAAAAATCATTGGCGGGCCATCGACGAATTTTGGGTGCGATCAAGCGCCGCGACGCGGATGCCGCAAAGATGGCTATGCGGCGGCATATTGAAGACGTCGAACAGATCCTGCGCAAGATCATGAAGTCATGACTAGGGCTGAAATGCCGGGCGTCGGCATATCAAAAGGATTGAAGGTATCGACTTAAGTCCGTTGTAATTTGAGGGGAGGTCAAGGTTATGGGCCGGCTCTTCGCAATCGAAATTATCTATCGGGGTATTTTTCAGAAAACTCTGGCCAAGAATATCAGTCGTGCCATCGTTCTCGCGGCGCATGAGGAGGGCAAGCCGGGCATCTCCTTTGGACGGTACGGAGACAGCCCGGAGCGCAATGGTATCCCCGCCAAGAATTTCGCGATCGTCGCCTCAGACGACTTGACTCTCGAGGAGGGGATGGCCAAGTACGAGCCCAAGGAGGTCGATATCACGATCGCCGTGGACGACACTCTCTGCAAAGGCGTGGAGTCCTGGGCTTGGTACGGGCTGCAGCCTGTTAACCGCCTGCTGAAACCCGACGGCACCCTGATCGTCACCTCGCGCGAAAAGCCTGAAACGATCATCGCGATGTCGCACCGCAAGGAGTATCCCTATCAACTTGCGATTATGACGGGCACGGTCAGCTTTTCCGGCTTGTGGGCCTACAAGGACGACCACACGGATGTGCGCATCTTGGGCATCATTTCCCGGGTACTGCCTGACTTGTTCACTCTGAAATCGGTTCAAAAAGTAATCATGGAGGTATGGAAGGATCCGATCAAGGTCCAATCTGCAGCGAAGGCCTTCGACCGAGCGAGCTCGATTACCGTGAGGCCGGATCAGGGCAATCCCGAGGTACCGTACAAATTTGACCTCCCGAAGTGGCATGAAATGGGGGAGGGGATCGCCATACCAAGCATCCCGGCCGGTGGCGCCTTTGAAGACCCCGAGACGCGTGCTGTCGGCGGATTCCGGCCGGACCGCAATCCGACTTTTAAAAAATACACGACGCGCACGATGCGTCCGGTCGTTAACTTCGACACGTGTATCAAATGCACGCTTTGTTGGCTGCAATGTCCGGACTCGTGCTTCGACGTCACTCCCGACCACTTGTATGACGCCAACATGCTGGCCTGTTGCGGGTGCGGCGTTTGCGAGGCCGTCTGCCCCGTAAAGGAATGCGTCACGATGGTGAATGAGACGGAATTCGCGGATAACGGCAGCCAGTGGGAGATGTGGAAGAAAGACAAGAAGGGTTACGAGGCTTGGCTTCAGAGTAAGATTGCAGGACGGCGGGAGCGGTCGCATGGATTCCGCTACCGCGGACAATACGAAGAGCAGATTCCCGAAATGCTAAACATCGCCAGTGAGGGCTAAGCGCCCGGGAAGGAGAATGGTCATGGCAGAGGCGGCTACAAGCGTCCAGGAGCACAAGAAGACTGACGAAACTGCACTGATTACGGGGAGCGAAGCGATCGCCGTTGCCTGTAAGTTGGCTGATGTGGACGTTATCACGGCCTATCCGATCCGTCCCTATGACACCGTCATGCAGTATGTGGCCAAGCTGGTGGCCAACGGCGAAATGGATTGCGAGTACATCGTCGCCGAAGGCGAGCACTCGCAGTTCGAAATCGTGAAACATGCATCCGCCTGTGGCGCGCGCGTTTTTTGCGGAAGCAGCGGTGTCGGCTGGATGTACGCGATGGAAGCGTTGACGGTCACCCCGGCATTGCGGATTCCGATGATCGCGATGGTGGGCAACCGGGCGCTGGACGATCCCGGTGCCTTCGGCGTGGAACACAACGACGCGCTGGCGGTTCGGGATCTCGGCTGGCAACTCGTGTGGGTGAACAGCCCGCAAGAAGCGCTGGACACGGCGCTGATTGCCTACCGGGTATCGGAGGATCGCCGTATATTCCTGCCGTGTGCGATTAGCTGCGATGGAGCATTCCTTACACACTCGCAGGCATTAGTCCAAATCCCCACGCAAGAGAAGGTCGACGCCTTCTTGCCACGCTACAACCGTGCGGACCTGTTGCTTCATCCAGACAACCCCATAACGGTTGCCCCGCAGGGAAATGAAGACTGGGTTATGGAGATCCGGCGTCAAAACTTCGCAGCCATGGAACGGACCGCGGGAGTCCTTCGTGAAGCCTATGCTGATTTTGAACGGATCTTTGGCCGTCCGTACGGCAACCCCTTCTTTGAAGAGTACAAAACCGAAGATGCCGACATCGTGCTCATGGGCATGGGAACATTGTCAACACCGGTTAGAGTCGCCATCCGGCAAATGCGCGAGAAAGGAAAGAAAGTGGGTCTTGTGCGCATGCGCTGGTTTCGGCCGTTTGCCGCAGAAGAACTTGCAAACTGCCTGACCCGGTTTTCGGCGGTGGGAGTGATCGACCGTGATTATTCGTTCGGCTCGCCGTATATGGGCGGCGTGCTGGCCGGCGAGGTCCGCAACGCGCTGTACCCGTCGCCGGGACGCAAGCCACCTGTGCTTGGATTCATTTGCGGCCTGGGTGGGCGCGAAGTCACCGTGCCGGATGTGGAGAAAATGGTCGAGTCTGTTTATCGGGCGGCCGAAGGTAAATTGCAACCGCTGACGCAATGGGTTGGGCTGCGGGAATAGTTTTTTGCTGAATGGCTTTACGGGTTTGAAAGGATGAAAAAGCGATGGCTACTTATACGCAAATCGATCCGACTCAGCAACTAGATCCATTCAAGGGAGTCAAGAAACTCCCGCTGGAGGAGTTCTTTACTTCAGGTCACAGGACCTGCCAGGGTTGCGAGTCGTCCTTGGTGATGAAAATGATGGCCAAGGCCGCCGGGCCCAGAACTATCGTCCTTGGCAGTACCGGCTGCATGTACGTGGCCAACACCACCTACTACAGCACGTCGTGGGTGCTGCCCTGGATGCATACTCAGTTAGGCAGCAGCGGGTCAGCCGCCCTGGGAGCATCGGCGGCTCTGAAAGCGCTAATGCGGAAGGGCAAGATGAAGAAGGAGCCCATCAATGTGATTGCGTTCTGTGGCGACGGGGGCGGAGCGGATATGGGCGTGGGGGCAATTTCGGCGACCCTTACCCATCCGGACTATAACTGCCTCATCCTAATGTACGACAACGAATCTTACGCCAATACAGACATCCAGCTTTCGGGCAGCACGCCGTGGGGGGCGCACACAACCTTCAGTCCGCCTGGAAACATGAAGCGAATCATGCACCGGCGATGGAAGAAGAACATGGCGGGCATGATGGCGGCTGGTCATCCAGAGTGTAAATACGTGGCGACCATTTGCATGTCCTACGGTCTGGCGGGAATGAATTCCATCCGCAAGGCGCTGTCGATCGGCGGACCGACGTTTATTCATTCTCTCGATCCATGCCCCAAGGGTTGGGACTACGATCCCTTCCTTTCACACGAAATGGGTGAGTTGGCAGTGACTACCGGTATCTGGCCGCTTTACGAGGTGGAAAACGGAGTCCTGAGACTGACCGGCAAGACACAGCAAATCGCTGCGCGCAAAATCCGGCGGTTGCCGGTGCGGGATTATCTCCTAAAACAGGGCCGCTTCGCGCATTTTAAAGATGAAGACATCGATTACTTCCAGAGTAAGATCGACGAGATGTGGACCAAATGGCTGGTTCCGGGCGTAATCCCCTTTAGCACGGAACTCGAAGCCAGCGGTGCGCCGGATTGACAATTTGCGCGGTGACCTGTCCACGACTTCCTCTGAGGGATTTCGAAAAAACATCGCAGCATTTCTGAGCCTGTAAGCGGCCCGGCGGGCCGTGCAACACGCCAGGAATGTTGTCTGTAGCAGCTAACGGGGAGGAGAGAGGATCATGAGCTACACGGAACTCACAGTATGGACGCGGGGCATCATCATGGATAAAGAGGGCCGCGACATCGTCAACTCCATCGCAGCTTCCGCTCGGCTCGAAGGCAAGTTTGCTCAGGCCATGGAAAACTATGTAGACAATCCCGATCGCACCAACGCCCCTACGCGCAAGTACTGCCGCGTGAGCGAAAGCGTGCTGGAGAACGAGCTCACTTACGAAAACGAGAAACCCAACATCGTTGTTCTGGTCGAGCAGACAATGGTGAAAGGCTGGGACTATCTGCGCGGGATGCCACCCGGCGGGACGCTCGTGATCAACACGCACTATTCACCGGAGTACATGATTCGATTCGTGCCCGGGGCAGAACGGTTAGCCCAGCTTGTTTGCGTCGACGCCGCCAAGCTGGCCGACCATAAATGGCTTTATTACCGTTTGGGTGAACTCGGCCTCGACCGGCTGTCAACCGAAGGAGCCGCCGAACGAAGCAAAGCGATCGCTCCCGATATCGCCGCTCCGCTGATTGCGGCGATCGTACACGCAACAGGTATTGTAAAACGTGAGACGATTGAGCCGATGATCGGGTACAAGAAAGCTTTTCGGTTAGCAATGCAAGAATTGCACATTCTGCCGCTCAACCCAGCGGCTGCTTAGGATGAGATGAAAGGATTATAATGTCGACCAAAGGCACGCGCATTCCTGACTGGCTGGCAGTACCGTTTGGGGGTATCACACCTGCTCCGTCACAAGAAAAGGGCCAGGATCTATTCCCAACTGGCAATTGGCGGGCGATCCGGCCCGTCTACCGGGACAAAATGCCGCCGTGCAATAACGCTTGCGGAACCAATGAGAAGATCCAGGGCTATCTGGATCTCGTGAAGCGCGGCAAGTATCTAGACGCTTACGCTCTCATCAAGGAAGACATGCCTTTCCCCTCGGTGACCGGCCGCGTCTGCTATCACCCTTGCGAGCAAGCCTGCAACCGGGGGCAATACGATGAACCCATTTCAATTCGCGCCGTCGAGCGCTTTCTCGGTGACCTTGGACAGACCCTGTCACGCGACGTGGTCAAGGCGGGGCCACCGAACGGCAAGAAAGTCGCCGTCGTCGGGTCGGGCCCCGCCGGACACAGCGCCGCGTACCAGCTTGCGCGCCTCGGCTATCAGGTGACGATCCTCGAGAAATCGCCGAAGGCAGGCGGACTGAATCGCGGCGGCATTCCCGACTGGGTCCTCCCGCAGCACGTGCTCGACCGCGAGATTGAGAGGCTCGTCCAGCTCGGCGTGACCATCAAGACCAACGTCGAGGTGGGGAAAGACATCTCCTGGGAGGATTTGAAAAAGAATTACGATGGCGTCGTGCTTGCCGTGGGCCTGACCGAGCCAAACAGTGTGCGCGCCGAAGGCGAAAACAAGGACGGCGTGATTTACGGGCTTCCCTTCCTTCGCGACATCGGCATGGGAACGTCCAAAGTCGAGCTGGGTCCCCGGGTCGCGATTATCGGCGGCGGAAACACTGCCATCGACTGCGCCCGCGAAGCTCTGCGGCAGGGTGCTGTCGAAGTCGCCATGATCACCGTGGAAGCCAATCCTCACGAAATGCCCTGCGTACCCGAAGACCTGCATGACATGCTCGAAGAGGGTGTGGAGCTGATGCACGGCCGGGCGATGACTGCCGTGCTCGGCAACGGCAAGGTCGAAGCCTTGCAACTCTACCCGGCACGCTTCTCCGGGGCCATCAACGCCTCGCCGATCATCGTCAATCGCGAAGCCCCCTCCGAACGCTTCGCTGTCGACAACGTGATCATCGCTGTCGGCCAACGCGCTTCGCTCGCTTGGCTGCCAGTCGAGTTCAGAACCGAGCGCGGCACGATCAAGGTCGACCAATTCGGGCGCATCGGCAACACGAACTTTTTCGCGGCAGGCGACGTGGTGCAGTTAGGTTCGGGCCAGCAACTCATGGTGGTTAATGCAGTTGGCGATGGCAAGCGCGTAGCCTTCAATCTGGACAAGCTCTTGTGCGGTGAGCCGCTGCAGCCGCGGAAAGCTCCCGTCGACGTGATCGTTGACCTGAACCGCATGAACATGACGTACTTTCCGCATTTCCCGCGCATCAAGCAAGCGATGCTGGCGCCGGCATCGCGGCGTCACACCCAGCAGGAAGTCATCCTCGGGTATTCGGAAGAACAGGCCAGCGATGAGGCGAGCCGCTGCTTCAGTTGCGGCACCTGCAATGCCTGCGACAACTGTTACCTAGTCTGTCCCGAGCCTTGCATCGTGC
>Ga0207815_1000133_pt1 | contig 11362 bp, 9 predicted proteins | sample LuqExpMetagenom4_FD_187762 | JGI IMG/M metagenome (GOLD analysis project Ga0207815, IMG submission 187762) | Tropical forest soil microbial communities from Luquillo Experimental Forest, Puerto Rico - Sample 4 (SPAdes) | ecosystem: Environmental > Terrestrial > Soil > Tropical forest ... | reverse complement strand
CCGTGCGCGGCCCAGCCGAGGTGGGTTTCGAGAATCTGTCCGACGTTCATACGCGAAGGAACGCCGAGCGGGTTCAGAACGATTTCCACCGGTGTGCCGTCCGGGAGGTACGGCATATCTTCCTCGGGAACGACACGCGCGATCACGCCCTTGTTTCCGTGGCGGCCGGCCATCTTATCGCCGATTGAGAGCTTGCGCTTCATGGCGATGTACACTTTGACGAGCTTGATCACCCCCGGCGGCAGTTCGTCGCCCTTCTTCAGCTTTTCCTTGCGCTCCTCCGTAATCTTGCGCAGCACATCGATCTGCCGCGAGGTCATCTCTTCGACTTCCTCGATCTTCTCGATGAGCAGCGGATCGCGCTCGTTGAGCTTCAGGCGCTTCAGGTTGCGCGTCGAGATCTTCTCGATCAGGTCGCGCGTCAGCTCGGTGCCCTTGTTCAGCAGTCGCTTGTTGGTCTTTTCGTCGTGCAGGTCCGCCTGGAGCACCTTGCCGCCCAACAGGTCCGTCAGGCGCTTCAGGCGCTCGTCCGTCAGGATTCGGATTTCGTCGGCCAGGTTCTTTTCGAGCTTGAACACCTGCGAAGCTTCGATGGCCTTGTGCCGCTCGTCCTTCTCTCCGCCCTTGCGGGTGAAGATTTTGACGTCGACAATCGTGCCTTCGATGCCCGGCGGGCAATACAGCGAAGCGTCGCGAACATCTCCGGCCTTCTCACCGAAGATCGCGCGCAACAGCTTCTCTTCCGGCGTCAGTGTGGTTTCACCCTTCGGCGTAACCTTACCGACCAGGATGTCGCCCGGTTTCACAACCGCCCCGATGCGGATCACCCCGCTCTCGTCCAGGTTGCGCAGGAACGATTCGCTGATGTTGGGGATGTCGCGGGTGACCTCTTCCGGTCCAAGCTTCGTGTCACGCGCCTCAATCTCGTACTCTTCGATGTGAATCGAGGTGTAGTAGTCGTCCTTTACCAGCTTCTCGCTGACTAGAATGGCGTCTTCGAAGTTGTATCCGCGCCAGGGCACGAACGCCACCAGCACGTTGCGGCCTAGTCCGAGCTCGCCGCGGTCCGTGCACGGCCCGTCGGCCAGCACCTGGCTGGTCTTTACGCGGTCGCCGACACGAACCAATGGCTTCTGGTTGATGCAGGTGTTCTGATTCGACCGCTTGAACTTCGTCAGCGAATAAATGTCCGCGCCAACTTCGCGGCTCAGCACGCCCGAGTGGTCGCTTTCCACGCGCACGATAATGCGCTCAGAGTCGACCTGGTCCACGATGCCGTCGCGCTTGCACAGCACGACCGCGCCCGAATCGCGCGCCGTTACGCGCTCCATGCCCGTGCCGACGAGCGGCGCTTCTCCGCGGATCAGCGGCACGGCCTGGCGCTGCATGTTCGAACCCATCAAAGCGCGGTTGGCGTCGTCGTTCTCGAGGAATGGAATCAAGCTGGCGGCCACCGATACAAGCTGTTTCGGCGACACGTCCACGTAGTCCACTTCGTCGCGATGCTTCAGCACGAAGTTGCCGGCCTGCCGGCAGTTCACCAGTTCCGTTGTAATGCGTAGCTTGTCGTCGAGCGAAACGTTGGCCTGCGCGATGACGTACTTGTCCTCTTCCCATGCTGACAGGTAGAAGCAGTACGCTTCGTAGACCACCTTGCGGCGCTTCAACTCTTCGTTGAGCTCTTCCACCCGGTCCCGCTCCACGATGTCCCCGGCCTTGAATTCGCTGTCGCCGGCATTGACGATCTGGACGTAATCGATAATCCGTCCGCCCTTCACGCGCCGGTACGGTGACTCGATGAAGCCGTAATCATTGATCCGTGCAAAGCAGCTCAAAGAGCTGATCAAGCCGATGTTCGGCCCTTCCGGCGTTTCAATCGGGCAGATGCGGCCGTAGTGTGTCGGGTGCACGTCGCGCACTTCGAATCCGGCGCGCTCGCGCGACAAACCGCCCGGCCCAAGCGCCGAAAGACGCCGCTTGTGGGTAATTTCGCTGAGCGGATTGGTCTGGTCCATGAACTGGCTCAATTGCGAGCTTCCGAAGAACTCGCGAATCGCCGCCATGACCGGCTTCGCGTTCACCAGGTCGTGCGGCATGGCCGTCGACATTTCCTGGTACACGCTCATCTTTTCCTTGATGGCGCGCTCCATGCGGACCAGCCCGATGCGGAACTGGTTCTCCAGCAACTCGCCAACCGCCCGCACGCGTCGGTTCCCGAGATGGTCGATGTCGTCCACCACGCCGATGTTCTTGCGCAGCTTGAACAGGTACTTGATCGCCGACACAAAGTCGGTGGTGTCGAGCGTCCGGTTGTCGAGCGGCGTATCCAGCCCCATCTTGATGTTGAACTTCAGGCGCCCAACACGGCTGAAATCGTACTTGCGCGGATCAAAGAACATGCCGCGGAACAGGTTCGTCGCGGTTTCGAGCGTTGGCGGATCGCCCGGACGCAGCTTGCGGTAAATCTCGATAAGCGCTTCCTTCGAGGAGCGAATGGAGTCCTTGTCCAAGGTGCGCGACAGCACCACGCCGATGTCGTCGCGTTCCGGGAAGAATACGTCCACTTCGCTGATGCCCGCTTCCCCGAACGCCTGCCACAAATCCGCCGTCAGCGGTTTGTTGGCTTCAAGCAGCACTTCGCCGGTCTGCCGGTTCACCACGTCCGCAACGCTGTAGGCGCCCTCCAGGTCGGGCAGCGCCGCACGGACTTGCGTGATCTTCGCCTTGATCAGTTCCTTGAATAGCGTCTCGGTTATGCGCTTGTGCGCGCCGATGATGACTTCTTCGTTCTTGGGATTGCGGATTTCGTGCGTCAGCTTGCGGTCCACGATTCCCGGCGAGACGTTCCACAAGAGTTCCTTGTCCCGCAGCGAAATACGCTCCACCTGGTAGAAGGTCCTCAGAATGTCTTCGTTCGACTTCATCCCCAGCGCGCGCAGGAAAATCGATCCCAGGAATTTGCGCTTGCGGTCGATGCGCACATACAAAACGTTCTTCGTGTCGTATTCGAATTCCACCCACGAACCGCGGTAAGGAATAATCTTCCCCAGGAAATAAGTGCGGTTGTTGGCGCTCTCAAAGAACACGCCCGGCGAACGGTGCAACTGGCTGACAATCACGCGCTCCGTTCCGTTGATGATGAAGGTGCCGTTGTCGGTCATCAGCGGAATGTCGCCGTAGAAAACTTCCTGCTCCTTGATGTCGCGGATGGTTTTCGCGCCCGTGTCCGGGTCCTTGTCGTAAATGGTCAGGCGGATCGTGACCTTCAGCGGCGCGGAATAGGTCATTCCCCGCTCCTGGCATTCATTCACGTCATACTTCAACTGCATGGCAACCGGGTCGCCGCACTTGTTGCAGAACGTCGGCGTGTTCTTGTTGAACGTCCCGCACTTGTGGCACACCACGTCGCCTGTCTGGTAAGGATTGGTAACGACCGAAGCGCCGCAGTTGCGGCAGGTCGCGCGCAAATGGTGCAGGCCCTTCAGGTTGCCGCACTTGCATTCCCAGTTGCCGATGGAATAATCAACGAACTCGAGCTGCGACATTTCGCGGAAATCCCGGATCGGAAAGACCGATGTGAACACCGATTGCAGCCCGCCGTCCTCGCGCTCACTCGGCAGCAAATCCATCTGCAGAAAGCGCTGATACGATTTCTTCTGGACTTCAATCAGGTTGGGGATCTGGATGGACCCCTGGATCTTCGCAAAATCCAGTCGCTGGCGTTCCCGAACGTGCTGGTTGTTGGACATGCCTGATTTACCTCATTCCCTTTCGGGCAGGGTACCGATTCCTTCCAAAAGACACGTAACCGTGCTGCGGCGCGGCTTGCCCGAATCCGCTCTGCACACGGTTAGTGAAGGTCCCTTCCGGACCCGGATTGCTGTTGACAAAACCGTCCGTAGCTTTCGTACTGAATTCCCCTGGCGCAACCGCACTCCCTGGCCACGCCCGACTCCGAAGCCCGAACCACGCATCACCGGCTGCGAGTGGCCGGCCATCCGTTACTTGATCTCGACCTTTGCGCCCGCGTCTTCGAATTTCTTCTTGATGGCTGCGGCTTCGTCCTTGTTCACGCCTTCCTTTACCGTCTTCGGCGCGCCGTCCACCAGGTCCTTCGCTTCCTTCAGGCCCAGGCTCGTCACTTCACGAACGGCCTTAATCACGTTGATCTTGTTGCCGCCCACGTCGGTCAGCACAACGGTGAATTCCGTCTTCTCCTCCGCCGGTGCTGCGCCTGCCGCCGCTCCGCCACCGCCGGCCGCCGCAACCACGGTCGCAGCCGCCGCGGACACGCCGAAGGCTTCTTCCATTTTCTTCACCAGGTCCGACGCCTCCAGAAGCGTCAGCCCCTTGATGTCTTCCAGGATCGTTTCAACTTTCGACATGACTGCTGTTTCTCCTCTCGAATTCTGAATCAAAATTTTCGGAACCGCGGCGGGCGGCGCCCGCTTAGCCCCAAACCCTTACGAACTAAACTTGTTGGCCTTTACCGCTTCGCTTACCGTCACGGCCAGGTTCCGCGGCACCGCATTGAGCGCCGACGCAATCCGCTGCGCCGGGGCGTTCAGCAGGAACATGATCTTGCTGATCAGTTCTTCCCTCGAGGGCATCTCCGCCAGCTGCTTGATCTCGGCGATCGAGATCACCTTGCCTTCCACCACGCCGGACTTGAACTGGAAGGCCGGCACGTCCTTGGCAATCTTCGTCAGCGCCTTGGCCAGCGCCACCGGGTCGGTCTGCGTATAGGCGATCGAGTGTGTGCCCTTGAGGTTCTTCAGCACCCCTTCGGCGGCTGTGCCGGTTCCCGCCAGCTCGGCGAGCGTGTTCTTCACCACCTGATACTTCCCGCCCGCCGCCTGCACCGCCCGGCGCAACTTCGTGTCGTCTTCCACGGTAATGCCTTGGAAGGTCGTCAGAATGACCGTCGACACCTTCGCCAGCTCGGTCTTCAGATTGTCCAAATCGCTCTGCTTTTCGCTTTTCTTCTTCATGTCCGTCTCTGCCCAATCCCTTCCGGCGTTACGCGGCCGTCGCTAATGTTTCGGCCTCGGCCGGATCCACCATGATCCCCGGGCCCATCGTCGAGGTAAGCGTTATGCGCTTCACGTACTTGCCCTTCGCGGCCGCTGGCTTCGCCTTCACCACCGCCACAATCACCGCGTGCGCGTTTTCCGCAAGTTTGGACGCCTCAAAATTGATTTTGCCTACCGGGCAGTGCACGATTCCAGCCTTGTCCACGCGGAACTCCACCTTGCCCGCTTTGGTCTCTTTCACCGCCTTGGCCACGTCCATCGTCACGGTGCCGGTCTTGGGGTTCGGCATCAGCCCCCGCGGGCCGAGCACCTTACCAAGCTTGCCGGCCGAGCGCATCATGTCCGGCGTCGCGATGACCGCGTCGAAATCCGTCCAGCCTTCGATGATTTTCTGGACCATGTCGTCGCCGCCCACAAACTCCGCTCCGGCATCGGTCGCTTCGCGCTGCTTTTCGCCGCCCGCCAGAACCAGAACTCGTACGCTTTTCCCCAGTCCATTCGGCAGTACAACTGTTCCGCGAACCACCTGATCGGAGTGCTTCGGATCAACCCCCAGGTTGATCGCCAGCTCCACCGTCTCGTTGAATTTCGTGTGGTGCGTCTTCTTGATCAGCTCGGTTGCTTCGGCGAGCTTGTACGGCCGCGCTTCAACCTTCTTTCGCGCGTTCTCCACGTGTTTTCCTGGCTTCCTCATGCGCTTACCTCGAGCGACCTCTGGGCGCCTGTTACCCCCTAGGCTTCCACGACCTCCAGACCCATGTTGCGCGCCGTACCCATCACCGTGCGCACCGCCGAGTCCAGACTGGTGGTGTTGAGATCGACAAGCTTGATCTTGGCGATTTCTTCCACTTGCTTCTTCGTTACCTTCCCCACCTTGTTGCGGTTGGGTTCCGGTGAACCCTTGGCGATTCCCGCCGCCCGCAGCAGCAGCACCGAGGCCGGCGGTGTCTTCAATATGAATGTGAACGTGCGGTCCGTATAAATCGTCACCAGCACCGGAAAAATCATTCCATCCGGCTCTTTCTGCGTCTTGGCGTTGAACTGCTTGCAGAAATCCATGATGTTCACGCCGTGCGGGCCGAGCGCGGTTCCCACCGGCGGCGCCGGCGTCGCCTTGCCGGCCGGCAATTGCAGCTTGATGGTTGTCTGTACCTTCTTTGGTGGCATCTTTCCTTAACCTCAATCCCTTCGCCCGGGTTTCCGCCCGAAACGGTTATCCAAGCTTTTCGACGCTCGCAAAATCCAGTTCCACTGGTGTTGAGCGCCCGAAAATCGTTACGGAAACCTTCAATCGGCTGTGATCGTTATCGATCTCTTCGACCGTGCCGTTGAAATTCGCGAACGGCCCGTCGACGATGCGCACCTGCTCGTTCCGCTCGAACACGACCTTCGGCTTCGGCCGGTCAATCGGGGTATGTACGCGGTTAATGATCGCGTCTACTTCCGCTTCCGACAGCGGCGGCGGTGCCGTCGCCGAGCCCACAAAACCCGTTACCCGCGGCGTGTTGCGCACGATGTGCCAGGTGTTCTCGTCCAGATCCATTTCCACGAGCACGTATCCGGGATACGACATGCGCGAAGCCACCGTCTTCTTTCCCCCGCGCACTTCCACCACGTCCTCGGTCGGGATGAGCACCCGCCCGATTTTGTCCTGCAGGTTGAATGCGGCGACGCGGCTCTCCAGGCTCTCTTTCACCTTCTTCTCAAAGCCCGAGTACGTGTGGATGATGTACCACTGCATCGACATAAGTCGTTCCGCCCTTTAAACGTGGAAATAGCTCAGCAAGCGGTCCAATCCCCACTGTGCCAGCCGCTCCACGATCGTCAGAAACACGCCAAAAAACGCCACCGTCGCAATCACCACTCCCGTTGTGGACACCACATCGTCCCGGCTAGGCCACGTCACCTGTTTCATTTCCACGCGAACATCGTGCAGAAATTCACGCGTGCCCTCGATACTCCCGGTCACCCTTCGGGTGAGCTCGTTGCCCTTCGATTCTTCGTTCGCTTTGTTGACTGCCTGCGTCGCCATAACTTCTTTTCACCCGCACGAACCTTGCGGCTCGTGTCCTCACCGAATCCTGGCAGGGGAGGAGGGATTCGAACCCCCATACCCGGTTTTGGAGACCGGAGTCCTGACCGTTGGACGACTCCCCTTTACCCTGAGCTCACCTGGATGAGCTCAACCTTCTTTCCGGCTCCAGCCCTGCTCCAACCTTCCAAACCTGAAATCCTTCCGCGACCTCTTCTAATGGTCGCCTCAGCACTTACAGGCCTGCGAAGCTCACTTCACCTCTTTGTGCGGCGTGTGCTTCCGGCACGCACGGCAAAACTTCTTCGTCTCCATGCGCTCGGAATGCTTCTTCTTGTTCTTCGTCGTGGTGTAGTTCCGGTTCTTACACTCACCACACTGCAACGTAATGATTTCCCGCATTTCTCCAGTTCCTTCTCACAGCTTTGGGCCGGTTCTCATCGGGCCCGCCTGCCGCAAAATTATTCGAGAATCTCCGTCACCGCTCCGGCGCCAACCGTGTGGCCGCCTTCGCGAATCGCGAATCGCAACCCCTTCTCGAGCGCCACCGGCGTGATCAGCGATACTTCGCAGCTCACGTTGTCCCCCGGCATCACCATTTCCACGCCCTGAGGCAACTTCACGTCGCCAGTTACGTCCGTCGTCCGGAAGTAGAACTGCGGACGATATCCGGTGAAAAATGGCGTATGGCGCCCGCCTTCCTCCTTGGTCAGAACGTACGCTTCCGCCTTGAACTTCGTGTGCGGTGTGATCGAGCCCGGCTTGCACACCACCTGCCCGCGCTCCACATCGTCCTTTTCCGTTCCGCGCAGGAGCAACCCGACGTTGTCTCCCGCAATGCCCTCATCGAGCAGCTTCCGGAACATCTCCACGCCGGTCACGACCTTCTTCTGGGTTGGACGGAAGCCGACGATTTCCACTTCCTCGCTCACCTTCACTTTTCCGCGCTCCACCCGGCCGGTCACCACCGTGCCGCGCCCGGAGATCGAGAAGATGTCCTCAATCGGCATGGCAAACGGCTTATCGACGTCGCGCACCGGCAGCGGTACCTTCTCATCCACCGCCGCCATCAGCTCCAGAATCTTCGCTTCCCACTTTTCGTCGCCGTTCAACGCCTGCAGGGCGGAACCTCGAATCACCGGCACGCTGTCGCCGGGGAACTGGTAGGTCTTCAGAAGCTCACGAACCTCCAACTCAACGAGCTCCAGCAGTTCCGGATCTTCCACCATGTCGCACTTGTTCAAAAACACCACGATGTAGGGCACCCCCACCTGGCGAGCGAGCAGAATGTGCTCGCGGGTCTGCGGCATCGGTCCGTCCGTCGCCGCTACCACGAGGATGGCGCCATCCATCTGGGCTGCGCCCGTAATCATGTTCTTGATGTAGTCCGCATGCCCCGGGCAATCCATGTGTGCATAGTGGCGGTTCGCCGTTTCATACTCGACGTGCGAAACCGCGATCGTGATACCGCGCTCGCGCTCTTCTGGCGCGTTGTCAATCGAGTCGAACGCGCGGAACGCCACCTTCGGATTGTGCTTGCTCAGCACCTTGGTAATGGCCGCCGTCAGCGTGGTTTTGCCGTGATCGATGTGCCCAATCGTGCCAATATTCACGTGCGGCTTGTTGCGTTCAAATTTCTCCTTTGCCATATGCGTTCATCCTTTGCGCAAAACGCTTTTCGCATCGCGCCTGGCGCCCAATCTTGGAGCGGGGGACGGGATTTGAACCCGCAACCATCACCTTGGAAGAGTGAGACTCTACCGTTGAGTTACCCCCGCTCGATTGCGACTTTATCTTTCCGGCAGCTGCGCTCCTCTCAACTTCCCAAATTCCTGGAGCCTGGGACCGGGATTGAACCGGTGACCTCGTCCTTACCAAGGACGCGCTCTACCAACTGAGCTACCCAGGCGCAAACCCCTATCCTCCAAACACATCTCGTTTCGCAGCGCGCACATTTCCAACAGTCAACCTGTCGCGCTTTCGACCGCCTTCGAACATCGCGTTGGCGATTATCCTGCGGTTTTCTTGTCTTTCCCTGACCGTTGCCGCCCCAGCGGCTCCTCAGCCGCTACTTCTTGCCGCCGGCGGGATCCTGGTGGACGGGGAAGGATTCGAACCTTCGTAGCCCGCAAGGAGCGGCAGATTTACAGTCTGCTGGTTTTAGCCACTCACCCACCCGTCCGCGAAATTCGGTCGACACCTGCTGCCAGTCAATTTTACGGCTTTCACTATTGTCCGCGGAAGCAACAACGGGCGAAAACACAAAACGGACTCGTGTCTAAAGACACCAGCCCTTTCATGTTAGCATGTCGGGATTCGCTCCGCTTCACTCCCCTGCTTCAATCTGGTGGAGCTGGCGGAGGGAATTGAACCCCCGACCCTCTGATTACAAATCAGATGCTCTACCAGCTGAGCTACGCCAGCGCCGCTCAAACCGCACAAGAATAGCAGATTGAGCACTAGTATTGCAAGAGATGGATTCCAAATTGCTCAGCGGCAAGTCGCATGCCACTGTGGAAAAATACCCACTTTCTGTGCATCCGTCACAACGCCACAACCCTATTTCCAGCTATCACTTAGGCCTCAACCCCCGGTCATCGCTACCACACTATCCACAGCTTTCCACTCCATTTTTCGAGGCTCTTCCCCGGACCCTCCATTTCTTGCGGTTTCCAGCCCCGGGAATGCGAGAATAGCCAGATACCGGCCCCGGACCTTCGGGCCCCAAGTTCATGCGCTCTCAGAAATCTCTTCTCCTTCTTGCCATCGGCCTCTGCCTCCTGGCCGCCTCCTTCGCGTTCTTTCCCTGGCGTTCGAGCGATTCCCAGGTTGTTCGCGAGCGGATGCTCGAGCTCACGCCAGCCGATTCGAACGCCGTGATCTTCATTGACCTCGCGCAATTTCGTCCTTCGCCCTTTCTTCTACAACTCCTCGCTTGGGCCCCGCATGCTCCGCCCGAAAGCGACTACGCGCAGTTCGTCGAGTCCACCGGCTTCGATTACGAGCGCGATCTCGATCGCCTGGCTATTTCCATCTTCCGCGAAGCGTCCTCTTCGCGAGTCGTCGCAATCGCCGACGGTCGCTTCGACAGGAAAAAAATCGAGGCCTACGGCGCGAAATTCGGTGCGCTCAAAAGTTCCAGCGGTAAAACAATCTATGCCGTGCCGGTTGGCGGCCCTTCGCGTACCGCGTTCTTCTCTTTCCTCCGTAACGACCGCGTGGCCTGGTCTAACAATGCCTCCTACTTCGCCGAGCCTCGCGCCGCGGTTTCCTCTGCCGACTGGCGCGAACATTTCCTCCGCCTCGCCGGCACTCCTGTCTTCGCAGTTCTGCACGAAGATTCCGACGCCCTGGGCGATTTTGCGCAACACGCGCCCGGCGGCCTCCGTTCGCCGCAACTCGCTTCCCTGCTGAGCCAGCTGCAATGGATCTCCATCGGCGGAAAGCCCGAAGGTAATCTCTTGCGCGTGGTCATTGATGGAGAATGCTTCTCCGAAGAGACCGTTCACCGCCTCAAAGAAATGCTCGGTGGCATCGTCGTCCTCGCACAAATGGGACTGCATGATCCCAAAACCTCCAAACAGCTGGATCCCGCAGTTCGCCAGGCCTATTTGGAGCTGCTGCAGTCGGCGGATATTCAGCAATTGGATCGCGGGAGCAGCAAATCCGTCCGCGTCATTTTTGACCTAACGCCGAAACTCTTCGAGGCAGCCCGCACTGCCCCCGCCGCGGCCGATCCCGCTCCGCCCGCTGCTGCCGCTTCGCAACAGCCAGCATCGCGAAAACATAAAAAGTAGGCCTGCTCAGCAGGAAACCTTGCGACGCTTAGAGTGCATTGGGAGGAAAAAAGAGAGGACTAATCGCCGGCAGGCGTCGAATTCTTCATGTACCGCCATGGATTCACCGGCGCGTTGTTCAACCGCACTTCGTAATGTACATGCGGCCCCGTTGACCGCCCGCTGATTCCGGTGTACCCAATCACTTCGCCACGTTTCACGCGCGTCCCGGCCTGCACCGCGTACGCCGAAAGGTGCGCGTAGCACGTCGTGATTCCAAATCCGTGATCGACCACAACCAGCCGCCCGTATCCGGAATGCGTATCGGAAACAATCACGATGCCATCTGCCGTCACGTGAACCGGCGCACCGTAGTCCGTGGCCACGTCCACTCCCGTGTGAAACGCCCCTTCACCCGAGAACGGATCGAGCCGCTGTCCGAAGCTGTCGGTAATGTGTCCGAGGACCGGCCAGATCGATGGCGTGTAGGTTGAGTCTGCAAACGCCGTCGCGGGCAGCAG
>Ga0207815_1000131_pt1 | contig 11490 bp, 11 predicted proteins | sample LuqExpMetagenom4_FD_187762 | JGI IMG/M metagenome (GOLD analysis project Ga0207815, IMG submission 187762) | Tropical forest soil microbial communities from Luquillo Experimental Forest, Puerto Rico - Sample 4 (SPAdes) | ecosystem: Environmental > Terrestrial > Soil > Tropical forest ... | reverse complement strand
GGATCTGCTCGATGGCATGAAATTCATCCGCGTAATACAGTCCTTCTTCGTGGCGCGTGCCGTATACCAGCCAAAACTGTCGATTCTGGTTCCGTTCGGATTTCTCGAACAACCAATGAACCATCCCTCGAATCGGAGCGATCCCGGTGCCTGTGGCAATGAAGATGCAATCCTGGTGCGGCTGTCGGAGTGTGAACATTCCGTGAGGGCCGTGGAACTGGACCGTTGCGCCAACCTCAACATCGCAGAGCCAGTTTGACAGGAAACCGTCTTCCACCCGATTCAAGCACAGGTCGAATGCGGGCGTGGAGCGAGGTGGCGATGCAATCGAGTAGGCGCGAGTGTGGACCCTTCCGTCGGGTTTGGGTTGCTGAATCGAGACGAACTGGCCGGGAATGAAGTCAAACTCATCGACGCCATCCACGGCGAACTCAAGGTGCTTGGTTTGCGTTGAAAGAAACGTCGTTCGCACGAGGCGGGCAGTCAGCAGCTTCCGTTCGGCGGGCGGACGAACCGTCGCATCGGACACTGCGGACGGCTGCGGCAGGGAAATTGGCTGGCTCACACTACTTAGATGCCGGTGAGGAGCAGATAGCGTCATGCTTCACCGGCATCAGGGACAATGTGGCACGGTCTATTCGACTGTGACCGACTTTGCCAGGTTGCGTGGCTGGTCGACGTCGCAGCCTCGACGGACGGCAATGTGGTAGGCGAGAAGTTGCATAGGGACGACTTCCAGAATGGGCGATAGCAATTCCGGGGCCTGCGGGACAAATACAACGTGGTCGGCCGATTCCTTGATCTCCTCATCGCCTTCGGTTGCTATGGCTATCACTGTGCCTGAGCGCGCCTTTACTTCCTTCAAGTTGGAAATGGTCTTTTCATAGCGCAGAACAGATCCGGCATCGTTGGGATCGCGGGTGGCGATAATGACGACCGGCAGTTCTTCGTCGATCAGCGCGTTGGGGCCGTGCTTCATTTCGCCCGCCGGGTAGCCTTCCGCGTGGATGTAGGAGATTTCTTTCATCTTCAAGGCACCTTCGAGGGCGATGGGGTAGTGAATGCCGCGGCCTAAATAGAGGAAATCCTGAGCGCGATGATAGCGCTTGGCCAATTCTTCCGTCTGGTCGTCGCCTCCCAGTAAAGCCTCGAGCTTGCCAGGGACAAGTGTAAGTTCGGTGAGCAACTTCTTGGCCTCGTCAGTGCCGATGGTGCCACGAACTTCTCCGAGGTAAACGGCAAACAGAAAGAGCGCAGTAAGCTGAGCGGTGAACGCCTTGGTGGAGGCGACGCCGATTTCCGGCCCAGCGTGAGTGTAGATGGTTCCATTGGATTCGCGGGCGATCATGGAGCCAACGACGTTGCAGACGCCGAGCGTTTTGGCGCCTTTGCCGCGGGATTCACGCATGGCGGCGATGGTATCTGCGGTCTCGCCGGATTGTGTGATCAGGATGGTCAGGTCGTGCGGTCCGGTCAAAGGATCGCGGTAGCGGAATTCGCTGGCATAGTCCACTTCAACTGGCAGTTTTGCGAGGCGCTCGATCATGAACTTGGCGGCAAGTCCGGCATGCCAACTGGTGCCGCAGGCCGCAATCGAGACATGCTGAAGCCGACGAAAGTCTTCTTCGCTGATGTCCATCTCGTCAAGGAAGACCTTGCCAGTGTCGAGCGAAGCGCGCCCGAGAGTGGTATCGCGAACGGCGCGGGGTTGCTCAAAGATCTCCTTGAGCATGAAATGCTTGAAGCCACCCTTCTCGGCCATGATCGGGTCCCAGGTAATGTGCTGCACCTGGCGCGTGATCGGGTTGCCATCGAAGTCGGTGAGTTGCACGCCGGCCGGAGTAATCACAGCCAGGTCGCCATCGCCGAGAAAGAACAGGTCGCGAGTGTGATACAAAATCGCGGGTACATCACTGGCAACGAAGTATTCGTTGTCGCCCAGGCCGATCACTGCGGGCGGACCATTCCGGCCGGCGACGATCTTGTCAGGCTCGTCTGAGGAGATGACCGCGATGGCGAACACCCCAGTAAGTTGCTTGACCGTGGTTCGCACAGCCTCTTCGAGCGACATCTTACGTCCCGCTTCGGCCAGTGTCTGTTCGATCAGGTGGGCGATGACTTCAGTGTCGGTTTCGGTACGAAACTTGTGCCCGCCCTCAATGAGCTTCTTCTTCAAGCTCATGTAGTTTTCGACAATGCCGTTGTGTACGACAACGATCTTACCGGTGCAGTCGCGGTGGGGATGGGCGTTCTCTTCGGTGGGGCGGCCGTGCGTGGCCCAGCGGGTGTGGCCAATGCCGTACGTCCCGTCGAGAGGCTTAAGTTGAATGGCTTCCTCAAGGTTGCGCAACTTGCCTTCGGCACGGCGCAACTGCAAACCCTCACCGTTACCGGCAACCGCGATGCCGGCGGAATCGTATCCGCGATATTCCAGACGACGCAATCCATCAATGATGACCGGGACAACACGCTTTTTACCGACGTAACCGACTATGCCGCACATCTGATTCGCTCCGCTGCGCCAAAGGTTGAGACTGCCCTGGTCCAAAACAACCAAGACAATCGATCTGTGTAAGATCGGACGTAATAACTAAATCTTATCTGATATTGACCCTTGGGGAAGTCGAATAGGTTACCAAAGTAACCGAGTGGCCCCACGGGAGGAGGGTCATGGTCGGCATTGATTGCAATCGCAGGCTCACGGCTCCAAGGTGAAGCGGTATTCCTCGATCACCGGGTTGGTGAGCACTTCTCGCGCGATACGTTCAACCTCGGCCTGCGCCCCATCGCGTCCAACGCCGTCGTCAAGCGTAACCTCAAAATACTTGCCCTGGCGCACGTCGTTAACCCCGCGATAACCCATCTTCTTGAGAGCACTGTGGATGGTCTTGCCTTGAGGATCGAGGACAGTCTTCTTCAGCGACACGTAAACGTAGGCTTTCATAGGAGAATCCTCATTATACCGAGTGCGCCTTGTAGCCGACGAGTAGAGGTCCGTTAAATTGCTGGCTTCTTGAAGGCGTCGTCGATCTCGACCTGGTACCCCTTGACGAGCCGATTCGTTTCATTCGCCATGCCGACGACTGCCATGAGTTCGTGAAACATTTCGGGAGTCATGCCCTGTTTGCGAGCCGACGCTGCGTGAGAAGCAATGCAATACTCGCAGCCATTGGTGACACTGACGGCGACATAGACCATCTCTTTGATCAACGGGTCAATCGCGCCGGGGGCCATAATTTGTTTAACGCTCTCCCAGGTGCGCCGCAAGAGAGCGGGATCGCGCGCGATCGCCTTCCAAAAGTTATTGATCCAATCGACCTTGCGGGTCGCCATGATGTCGTCGTAAATTGCGCGGACATCCGGGGCGGCGTCCTCATATTCGACGAGGCCATACATTGCCATTGCGAACTCCTTGTTCAATCGACGGGTACTTTCTGCTTGTATGCAGCAACCCGCACGTCCCAGGAAAGATTGGTGGTAATCGCCTGGCACAGTTCGGCCGATGCCGCGGGCTCTCCGTGAACGAGAAAAGTCTGTTTGGGAGGCGCTTGAAACGTGCGCAACCACTGCAGCAACTCTGGGGTGTCGGCATGATCGCTGAACTGCTCGAGCGCTGCGACTTGGGCCCGAACGGGCACGACCTGGCCGAACATCTTAATTTCGGCAGCGTTGTTTTTGATGTCATAACCGCGCGTGCCGGGGGCTTGAAATCCTATAAAGAGAACAAGGTTTCGCGGATCGGGCAGACGTTGCATGAGGTGGTGCAGGACCCTGCCGCCGGTCGCCATGCCACTGGACGAGACGATAATCGCCGGATAACTGGATTGGTTGATCTTCTTTGAGTCTTCGGGAGTCTGGTCGAAGTAAAAGTTGGGCCAGTCCAAGGGGGAGCCATACTTGTCGATGAGCGTTTTGGTCTCCGGACTGAACTCACCAGAGTACTTCAGGAAAATCTGGACTGCCTTGATTGCCATCGGGCTGTCGGTATGGACGGGCACGCGCGGGACTTGCCCGGTTTCCATCAATTCCTTAAGCATGAACAAGAGCTTCTGAGTACGTTCCACGGCAAAGGCAGGGATCACGACGCTTCCGCCCCGCTGAACCGCGGTGCAGATCAACGCTGCCAGTTCAGGCTTGGGGTCGTCATGAGGGTGTTGGCGGTTTCCGTAAGTGCTCTCCATAACCAAGTATTCACAACTCTCGTGTTCCGCCGGGCCGGAGTGCAGCACTCGACCTGGAGAGATTTCACTGTTGCGCACGCGTCCGATGTCACCCGTGAACAGCAAGGGGATGTTTTTACCATTGGACGAAAGGGTAACCTCCGCCATCGACGAGCCCAGAATGTGGGCAGCATGAACGAACCGGAAGGACAACTCGTCCGACAGGCGTTTCGGCTGGCCAAAATCGACTGGCTTGAACAGTGTGAGACACTGTTGCGCCTCCTCGGTCGTGTAGAGCGGCAAGGCCGGATCGTGTTTGGAAGTCTTATAGCGATTGTGGAAGGCTGCGTCTTCTTCCTGCAGGTGGCCTGAGTCCGGAAGGAGAATGCTGCACAGATCGATGGTTGGCGGAGTAGCGTAAACAGGCCCGTGAAATCCCTGGTTGACGAGACGCGGTATCCAGCCGGAGTGATCCAGGTGAGCATGCGTCAGGATTACCGCATCGATCTCTCGTGCAGGGATTGGAAGATCCTGCCAGTTACGCTCGCGCCATTCCTTCTGCCCTTGAAACAGGCCGCAGTCGACAAGGACCTGAATTCCGCGTTTGCCGCTGATGTCTCCGGTGTTAATGAGGTGCTTGGATCCGGTAACGACTCCGGCAGCGCCCAGGAATTGGATATAGCTCAATCGTTCCTCGCATGTGCGCATGTCGCGCTACTGCATTCCCAATCGTTTGTAGCTTTACGGACAGCGAGTTGGCAAGGGGCAGCTAAGGCTGGGTGGCATTTGCGGGTACGTCGTAGGCGCTGTACTCGGAGCTACGAACAGGCACGCTTCCGTCGTTGACAATCACTTTTGTCGGCGACCCCGGGAGCTGGGATCGCGCCGAGACCTTTTGGTGGGCGGGTGACAGAATGCGAACCGTGCGCTCACCTGAGGCGGTCTGAATCAGCACTGGAACTTCGGCCCCTGCCGTGCCGCGGTTCTCAATCGTAACCGTGACGAGCGAGAGTTGGTTGGGATCGTCAAGCACCGGGCGGGCGTACACGCTCTCGACTCGAAAGTCGGGCAGTCCGCGATCGCGGTACACCCAATCGTCGAAGAACCATTCGAGGTCGCGCTTGCGGCCTTCTTCGAGAAGACTCTGCAAGTAGGATGGACTGGAATCCTGCGCTGGACGATAGGCAGCAAGAGCGCGTTGCAGAGGAGCATCTCCCAGCATGTCGCGCAACATCCAAAACACAAACGCTCCCTTACCACGAAGCAGGATTTCATCCGAGGTATTTACGAGAGTGTTCTGAGATTGGTCTTTCGATCCGGAAGGGCCAGTGTCAGCAGCAGCTTCTGTACTCAGCAGGGGCGGGAGATATTCATTGAGGAACTGGAGTGCGCTTTTGCGTCCAGCGCGGCGGTCGACGGCGAGCGCCTGCAAGAAGCGTTGCAGGCCATCCTGAATCCAGCGGCGTGGCGAGGAGAAGCGCGCTGCCACTTGTACCGGCATCAGCAAAAGGCCCAGCGTCGCGGAGTCGGCCCGGCGCAGTGGGGTGAAGAGCAGGGGCCCGTCCTGGTAAGGGTTGGCGTTGGCGTCGGTAAGCTCAATGACAACGAAAGGGAGGGCTGGGGGAGTCAGCCAGTCGTTCAGTACCAATTCGTTAGTCTCGGCCGCAGCGGCGAAATCCTTCGCGATCGACTGGTTTTGAGGGGTGTGTAGCACAGTGACGCCTGGGCGCTGAAGGCGGACATAGTCGGCGACCGCGAAGGCAGGCGTCATGGTTCCAAGATTACTTAGGCGAATGCTGTTCGTGACCTCGTTGGTGACGCCACCAGTTCGTGGGTCAGAGACTTGACCAATCTCGCCGCATGACGAGGTCATCGCGACGCCGGCGATGCATAACTTGACATCGTCTCCGATGACGTGAATGCGAGCATCAAACTGCGAGTTTCTATGCCGGGCCATCCATTCATCAATCGCCCTGAAGACGGTGTCGCCCTCGCTCATACTAACGGCCGGCAGCGACAGCGGGTACCAGACAACGTGTCCGAGGCCGCGTACCGCCGTAAAGGACTCGCTGATCTGATCCCAGTCGTTACGACCGGCCAGTTCCTCGGGCGCGCCCATACGAGTGAACCGGGTGGCGTCGGCTGCGACCGTGCCGCCGTATTGGATGTCAAGGGTGACGCTGACACCGGGAGCTACCGCAGCCGGGAGCGTGACAATCACTTCGGAAAGGCCGCCGGTGTGGTCGATGTCCGAGGTGTAATCGTTGCCGATCCACTCCACTGGCTTATTGTCAAAGGCAACGCCATTCCAACTCAGCGAGGACGAAACCTGAAGCACAGGGTTCTTCTGCGGCAGCTTGGAATCGTTGCGCAGAATGATCCGCCCGGTCACTGCCATAACGTGCGTGGGCCGATCGATTTGGACCTCGAGTTGATAGTGGGTGACGGTAAATGCGTCCCGGTCAACAGCCCAGACATGACCCCCGAGGGTCGCAACCACAATCGCCACCAGGAGGCACTGCTTCATTTTGCCCGCTGAGGTTTCTCTTTGGACTTCGAATTGCGACGCTGGCGGGCGACCTCGTACATGACCACAGCACCAGCGACCGAGACATTCAGCGACGGTACGCTTCCCATCATCGGTATGGAGACGAGAAAATCGCAGCGCTTGCGGACCAAGTCGTGCAGGCCCTTTCCTTCCGCGCCGAGAACGATCGCGCAGTGCATGTTGTAGTCGATCTTGTCGTATCCCTGTGAACCGCGCTCGTCGAGGCCGACTGTCCAAAGACTGCGGTCTTTCAGCTCTTCCAGCGTGCGCGAGATGTTGGTCACGCGGGCAATCGGAAGGTGTTCGGATGCTCCGGCCGAAGACTTCACAACGGTCCCGGTTAATCCGACAGCACGACGTTCGGGGATGATAACGCCATCTGCACCCGCGCCGTCTGCGGTGCGAATCAATGCCCCCAAATTATGCGGGTCTTCAATACCGTCGAGCACAACGAGAAAACTATGTTCGGCTTTTCGACTGTCCAAAAGCATATCGACATCAGCGTATTGCTTCCCGGTGGTGACCGCTATGACGCCCTGGTGCGAATTCGAGTTGGCGGTTCGGTCCAGTTCTTCTCGCTGCAGGAAACGGACCTGAATACCGCTTGTCCGGCAAGTGTCGACGATGCGCTGCACTCGTTGGTCGTGCCGCTCGCGCGAGACCCCGACGTAGTCGAAGCTCCGGGCACCGGACTTCAACGCTTCGCTGACCGCATGGATGCCGAAGATGACGACCATTGGCTACCAGTGTACGACAGCACAGGTCGCGGTTTTGCCTGCTAGACTGCTATCGGTGCACAGCATATCCTCATAGCGCGTTTGGCGCGGGAGAGTGAGAATGGCGATTACCGCAGTAATTGTCGACGATGAACAACTTGCGCGGGAGGAACTTGCCTACCTTCTAAAAGATTTAGATGTGGAGGTGGTGGCGCAAGGTAAGAATGGCGTTGAGGCCGTCAACTTTATAAAAGAGCTGTCGCCCGACATTGTATTTCTGGACGTGCAGATGCCGGGTCTCGACGGCTTCGGCGTCATCAAGAAATTGATCGACCGCAAGATCAGTCTTCCCCAAATCGTCTTTGCAACTGCATTCGACCAGTATGCAGTGCGGGCATTCGAAGTGAGTGCCGTCGACTATCTCCTCAAGCCAATTGACAAGAAACGCGTCGCTCAAGCTGTGGAGAAGGCCAAGTCGAAGCTGGGTTCGCCGAGTGCGGCCACTGACCAGATTGGCACCCTGGTCAAGATGCTGGAGCAGCAACAGCGTCCGCAGGCCGCCAAAGTTCTCTTGAAGTCGGCAGGCAGGATGTTTCTCGTGGATCAGAAAGACATCTGCTACGCGTCCATTGAGGATGGCGTCATCACTGTGGTGGCAACCAACATGGAGGGACAGTCGAATTGCCGAACGCTTGAGGAACTGCTGGACTCACTGGATCCCAGTCTGTTCTGGCGGGCCCATCGCTCCTATCTGGTGAACATCCAGCGCATCAAAGAGGTCGTTCCGTGGTTCAAGAGTTCTTATCAGATCCGTATGGATGATAAGAAACAGGCGGAGATTCCGGTAAGCCGGGCGCAAACCAAGCGACTGCGAGAACTCTTCAATCTTTAGCTCAACTGGCCAGCGAGGTTGCTAGCCGTTCTTCTTCTCCTGAATCTTGCGCACGACTTTTGTCACGGTGGCACGAGGCGATATGCGAAGCATTTCGACACCGACACGGTTCTTCCATCCCGGAATCACGATTCGTTTCCCGCGGTGCATTCCCTCGTAGCCGATGCGGGCTACGTCACGAACGTCGACGAATAGCGGGCTATTAACCACGCGAGTACCTTCCAGATAGGCGCGACGCTGAAAATTGGTTTTGACAGGGCCAGGGCACAGGCAGGTCACCGTGACCCCCGTTCCCTCGAGTTCTTCAGCCAGCGCCTCAGTGAAACTCAATAGATACGCCTTGGTGGCGTAGTAGACCGCCATAAATGGTCCTGGTTGGAAGGCCGCGGTGCTGGCAACGTTGAGAACCTTGCCTTGGCGTGCCCGGATTTGCGGCAAGAAGAGCTTCGTCAAATGCGTCGCTCCCACGATGTTGACTTGTAACATCTCCGCTTCCTGGTTCCAGTCCGTGTCGGCGAAAGCACCGGCGAGTCCGAAGCCGGCATTGTTCACCAGAACATCGACCAAAACGCCCGCTTCCTGCAATTCTTGATACAGCTCTGCCGGCGTGGCCGGGTGTGCAAGATCCTTTGGAGCGATCCGCACGGTGGTGCTGTAGCGAGCTTGCAGGTCATCTCCGATCTGCCGCAACGTATTGCGGTTACGCGCCAATAGCACAAGGCGATAGCCATCGCGAGCGAAAAGATGCGCCAGTTCCAGGCCAATGCCGCTGGAGGCGCCGGTGATCAGCGCAGTCTTGGGAGCGTAAAAAGGAGTGCTCGAGCTCACGGTTCAGTTATAGCGGATTTCTGTTGGGCTTGCAGATTCGTCGCATGGTGTTTGAAAGGGTGATGCTGCTAGCTGTCATTTGGAGGCGTTGCGCGATTCGAGAAACGACACGATCTGCCATCGCTGCTGCTTTGGCAATTGTGCCCAGCCGGGCATGCCCTTGTTCAAATCACCGTTGGTGATGAACCAGAACAATTCTCCGGGATTCGCGTTCTTCAGGGAACTACTCAGCAGAGTCGGCGCCGGGCCCATGCCTTGCAAGTTTTTCCCGTGACACTGTGCGCAGTTTTGCGCATACAGCTTCTTGCCCCCGCCAACCGCCGCCTCATTGTCGACGGCGTAAGGGTTTTTCATCTGTGTGGCAGATGCCGGCGCATTGCGGAATCCCGCACTCTCCCCGCTGAGCGGCTGCGCGGTAATCAAGGCCGTAGCAAAAGCCATAAGTGCCAGAAGGAAGCCTGCTAGAAGTCGAGTAGGCGTCAATGGATTTTCTCCCAGAGCCATTTTACTGGATGACGCTAATGGAACATTCTCGCCAGTTTGCGTCCAAAGCCGGAAAACTCGTATGTCACTCCAACGCGAAACATCGCACGGTAACTGGCATCCGTGAGGCCGAAGGTCGGAGCGATTTTGAACAGTGCGTTATGCACCTGCCAGGAGAGCACCGGGGCAATGTATTGCGAAGTTCCGTGCAGGGTGAAGTTGTCTGTCGTTCCCATCCCGCCGAAGAGTTCCAGGCCGGCCTGGAAGTTCTCCCGGCACCACACGCATTCAGTGGCGGACGCCAGCATCGCTAGCGGTCGGCTGACGGCCGCGCTGTAGCCGAATTCCCACGGCGGACCCGCCAGGTTTTTTTCGGCTATAAAGTTTTCGGACACATTCCAGCCATTGATGTTGCTGGACAGTATCAATCTGGCTTCCATCTCGCGCTGACGCTCCCGGCTGGCCTCTCGATTCGGCACCAGCCCATCGTATTGGGAGTCAAATCCCACGATTTCAAGCAGGCTCTTGTCGGCTCCGTTGATATCTTCGTACTCGATATACAGAACGGGGTTGACCTTGTGCTCGTGCATCAAAAGCCGGAAGCGATTTTCCCATCGGAAGCCGGTGAAGATCGTGCTTTCATTCGACGTTGTTTGGCCGTCGAGATAGAACTCGGTGGTCCACCAGCCCTTCGCGCCGTATTCGAACTCGGTGACTCCCGACAGAAAGCCGTTGCCGCCCTGTGGGGACGCAGTCAAACCCATAGCCTCAATTTCGAGGTTTCCCGGTTCTTCCATGGTCTGGTCGTACGTTACGAAATAGGGGCGATCGCCTGCGGGAGCCGGCGAAGCCGATAGCGTAATCCATCCCACGAACAGGAGCGTCTTGTAGAGTGCAGTTTTCGACATATTAACCTCAAAAATTCCCTTTGTAGTTGCAACCTGGTTGCAACTGATATACTTCTATTAAAAGTTGGCCGAGTCCGGCCGTCAATGGGACGGGCAAGAAAGTGTTGCAAGGCAGTTGCATATAGTTGCAACCAGCACGGAGGTGAGTCTGATGCCGTTTCCTCAAACATCAGTTCAGGGGGCGCTCCAGTCCGCGCTTCTCACGCGCGGTATCCGCATGACCCGCCAGCGGCGAATCATTCTGGAAATCATCGAGACCGCAAGCCAGCATCTGGATGCGGCCCAGATTCTGCGCAAGGCTGCCAGGGTGGATCCGGAAATCAACCGGGTTACGGTGTATCGGACGCTGTCGCTATTGAAGCGTCATGGCCTAGTGGATGAACTAGACCTGTTGCATGTGAAAGGCGATGGGCACTTTTATGAACGGCGTCCGCAGCGAGACCATATGCACATGACGTGCTTACGTTGCGGCTCAGTGCAGGAATTCGAGAGCGATTTGTTTGATCGAGTGAAAGGGCAGGTCGAACGGGATTGCCAGTTTCACATCCTGATAGCCCGATTTGAAATTGGTGGGTACTGCGTTAAGTGCCGGAAGTAGGTTGGATGCTGCGCGAAAAGGGCGCGCGGAGAATCTCCACACGCCCTTGCCGATAAGACAGCTTGCTCCGGAATCCGTTCTTGCCGGAACTCGATGATGTTCTACTACACGCCGTAGATGCCGAACCACGGAGTTGCGGCCTTGAGGGCGTTGTTCACGTTCTCGATGTTGGCGACGCCGTCGGTTTCCAGCCACTTCCGGAAAGCCTCGGCACCCTTCTCTGCGTAGATGGGAATACCATCCTTCCATGTCGCACGTCCACACAGCACGCCGTTGAACTTGACGCCCGCTTCGGCAGCGAACTCGAGGTCCTCGATGAATTCGGCATTGCTGACACCAGCCGACAGGTAGATGAAC
>Ga0207815_1000128_pt1 | contig 11784 bp, 6 predicted proteins | sample LuqExpMetagenom4_FD_187762 | JGI IMG/M metagenome (GOLD analysis project Ga0207815, IMG submission 187762) | Tropical forest soil microbial communities from Luquillo Experimental Forest, Puerto Rico - Sample 4 (SPAdes) | ecosystem: Environmental > Terrestrial > Soil > Tropical forest ... | reverse complement strand
CGAGGGACGGTACCGCGTGTTCGCCAATTTGGAGCGGCGGTGCGGCCGGCTACCGTGCGCCTTCGATAACGGGCCTGGCGCAATCAGTATGCCGTAACTCGCTTCAATATTTAACCAAAGGAAGGGACAGATCATGTTCAGCATCTCTGCGGGCAGCAACCCTGCGTACCAGGTTCTAGCCGGCTTTGCTCGCCGTCTATTGATCGCGATGGCAGTCTTTCCTTTACCGTCCGTTGCTCTTGCTCAATCGAGTGGAGCCGATAAAACGGGCGACCAATCTTTCTTTGTGCTCAATAATCCAGGCGACCCGGCCTTCAATCAGTTGCTTGGTATCAACGACGGACGTGTCATCGTCGGCTATTTCGGCGATGGCACTGTTATTCCGAATAACGGCTACGTGCTGGTTCCAAAAAATCACTACTCAGTAGAGAACTTCACCAACTTGCCGTCTCCTGACGTCGCGTCCCAGACACAGGCGATCGGCATCAACACCAGGAGATTTCCCGATATCGTCGGCTTTTACACCGACAATGCCACCGGTTTTACGCATGGCTTCTTGGACTCTAAAGGCGTTCAATCACCTATCGATGACCCGGCGGGCTCTCCGCCGAACATCGCAGCGCCAGTGCAAAATCTGCTCGGCATCAATAACTTTGACAAGGCGGCGGGGTTCTGGACGGATAATGACGGCCATGAGCATGGCTTCGTTGTAAAACTCAACACCCAATCCCCCAGTTCGTCGACGTTCATAGAAATTCCGCCGACAACCTTTGCCGGTGCCGTCGCGACCCAGGCCAGCGACATCACTAACAACGACCTGGTGTGCGGTTTTTGGACGGATGCCAATGGCAATAATCACGGCTTCTTTGGGCGTCTCGGTCACATGTTCTTTACGTTCAATGTCAAAATCAACGACGCAACTGCCACCAGCACATCACCTTTTGGCTGCAATGACAAAGGTGAGATCGTCGGTTCTTTCACCGATAGCAATGGGAACGTACACGGTTTCATCTTCGCCGACGACAGATTCTTTCAATTTGATGCTCCAGGTTCGTCGCAGACAGCGGCATTTGGCGTCATGGGTACATTCATCAACGGTGTCAACGACCGGGGTGATATCGTCGGATTCTTTTCCGATGGTACCAAAGTGAACGGGTTCGTGAACTTCGCGCCGAGCCGGGACGACGACCAGAATTGACTAAAAGGATGAGGGAGTGGCGGTAAGGATGCGGGAGTGGCGGCGCGCCTGTGATGTAGCCATCAGGCAACTCACAGGCCGCCGCGTTCAGACGCAGCACCGAAACGAAGGACCTACATTCCCCTAGAATTTGCCACCATTCCTTCGCTTGCTTCGCGGAAGGTGGACGCCGCGGCAGAGCTTTCTTGCGCTACACTCTGGCGCTCGACATGGGAAATATTGCTGTCCCTCTGGCTCCTGGTGGTCGGCGTGAAGGTGCAGCGATTTAAAGGACCAGGCCAGGGCAGCGGTCGGGCTGAGAACTGTTCCTTAGAAGTGTGCCTTCCGAAAATCTCGAAATATCTAAGCGGATGCGAGTTATCCCTCCATCGCAAATCTCGCCTGCTCCCACAAGGACCTCACGGAGTCCTACCCCGCCGGAATTCATGCATGTAATTAATGTCAGGCAGCCTCAGTGTATCTTGTTGATTTTGAAGTCGGAGGGAGTTTTTGCGGACCACACCAATGCGTTAACGAGCTTGTGCTATAATCACCCACTAAACAGGTCACGAAGCTTTAGACGGAGCAGTTCCGGGTACCGCCCTTCTCAGACTCGAACTAGAGTGAAGACTGGGCAGGCGCGGGTCGCCGGAACTTCAATTGCGAACACTGCCGCAGGGAGTAGTTAGCATGGACAGTCCTCGTGATCCCCCCTCGGTCACTCGACTGTTGCAGGAGTGGAGCGGCGGTAGCAAACAGGCCCTGGACGAGTTGATGCCGGTTGTCTATGACCAACTCCACAAACTGGCCTTGCGTTGTTTACGCGCAGAACGCCCGGATCACACCCTTCAACCTACTGCTTTGGTGCATGAAGCGTATCTGCGTCTAGTCGATGCCGATGTGACTTGGCAGGATCGCGCGCATTTCTTTGCCGTTTCCGCACGCCTGTTGCGTCGCATCCTTGTCGATCACGCGAAAACTCGCAAACGAAAAAAACGCGGCGCAGGCGTTGAAAAGATTCCCCTGGACGAAACCATGATTGCTGGGTCTGAGTTTTCAGTTGGAATTGTCGAATTGGATGCCGCCCTTGAACACCTCGCCTCCCAGGACCAGCGCAAATGCGAAATTGTGGAGCTGCTTTGTTTCGGCGGTCTGACCTATGACGAGGCCGCGGCTGTTCTGAATATCTCGCCGGCCACTGTGCATCGCGAGCTGAGGATGGCCAAGGCCTGGCTGCATCGCGAACTTTCTCATGGGGTCTCGTAGTCCAAACGGCGTCATGCTCCACTCATCGGATCGCTGGAAGCAGATCGAAGACCTCTTTCATGTGAGCCTCGAATTACCCTCTGAATCGCGTTCGGCTTTTCTCAACGAGCGTTGCGGTACCGACACCGAATTGAGAAGAGAGGTAGAGACCCTGTTGGATTCCGCCGGGAAGCCCATGGACGTCCTACAACAATCGGTTGCCAATGCGGCGTATAACCTGATTGCACGACGCTCAGCAACGGCGATTGCCCCAGGCAAACAGATTGCCCACTACGAAATTACCTCCTTCCTCGGATCGGGCGGCATGGGCCAGGTGTATCTCGCGGTGGACACGCGGCTCAAACGCAGGGTCGCCATCAAAATTCTGACCTCGGCACTGACTCAGGATGAACGTGCTTTGCGCCGTTTCGAGCAAGAAGCGCGGGCCGCCTCGGCTCTCAATCATCCCAACATACTAACGATCTACGAATTCGGCGTCGTGGACGAGCTTCATTTCATTGCTTCGGAGTATGTCGAAGGACCGACACTCCGCCAGAAGCTGTCTGGCGCCAGGCTCACGTTAGAAACTGCGCTCGATATTGGCCTGCAGATTGCCAGCGCTCTGGACGCTGCCCACACCTCCGGAGTCGTTCATCGCGATGTCAAACCAGAGAACGCTGTCGTGCGAAACGACGGCCTCTTGAAAGTTCTCGACTTTGGCATCGCCAAATTGACGGAGGCTCACGAAGAGCAAACCGTCAATCCGGTGGCGCACTCTCTCCCGATTTCGATCAGTCAAGCCGGCATGGTGATCGGTTCGGCAAGATACATGTCGCCGGAACAGGCCCGCGGAGAAACCGTGGATGCAAGGAGCGACATTTTCAGCCTGGGAGCAGTGCTCTATGAAATGATTGCAGGACGAGCGCCTTTTGATGGCCAAACGGTCAGTGATGTGATTGCGGAGATCCTGAATGGTACGCCCCCCAGTCTGTCAATGGTCGCCCCGGAGCTGCCGTCCGAACTTCAGAGAATTGTTGGCAAAGCGATGTGTAAAGACCGTGAGGCTCGTTATCAGACGATTGCGGAGTTCTCACACGATCTGTTGGCGCTCAAAAAGGAGATCGAGTTCCAGGCTCACGCGAGGGAGAGCGCAAACCGAACTGCGCAAGGCCCTGGAGGGCTTGGGATCGCGGCTAAGACGAAAAGCAGCAATGCACCGGTGACTTTGCGGAGTCATTTAGCCCATGCCTTTCGATCATTTCGGACTATCGTGGCGTCAGTAATTCTGGTGCTAGCCGTGGCTGGCGGCTACTTCGCTTTCTTGCGGTCGGACACGAGTCGCGGGCCGGAGAAGGTGCGGAGCCTGGCCATTCTGCCGTTTCAGAACCTGAAGCCGGATCCGGCGACCGATTTCCTCGGATTTTCACTCGCGGATGCGGTAATTACCGAGCTCAGTTATGTCAACGCGCTCACCGTGCGTCCTTCGTCCGCAGTGGGCAAGTACCGCAACCTGGCCGTTGATCCACAAAAGGTTGGCTCCCAGTTGAATGTGGACACTTTGCTGACAGGAACCTTTTTGAGAGACGGTGAAGACTTGCGCATCACGGCTCAACTCATCGACGTCAAGACCGACAAAATCCTCTGGCGGGATACAATCGATGTGAAGTATGACAAGCTTCTGACCGTGCACGACCGCGTTTCGCGCGAGATCATCCGTGGACTGGAGTTGAGCCTTTCACCGGCCGAAACTGCCCATCTGAAGCGCGCCAGCCCTGTTGGAGCGCTCGCCTATGAATATTACCTGCGTGGTGTGGATCTGTATTGGCTGAACGACTTCTCGGCCGCGATTTCGATGCTGGAGAAGTCGGTGGCGATGGAACCGAGCTATGCCCCCGCATGGGCCCACGTGGGGCACGCGTATGCCACCAATGCGTCACTGCACTTGGCTGGCCGGGAGTTTTACAAGAAGGCCGAGGATGCTTACCAGCGCGCCCTGGCGCTGGACCCTTCTCTGCTCGTGCCACGGATCTACTTGGCAAACCTGCTGACCAACACCGGGAGAGTAGAGGAGGGTGTGCCCCTTCTGCGCAGCGTTGTGCAGACCAATCCCAACAATGCGGAAGCACATTGGGAACTCAGCTACGCCTATCGCTTCGGTGGGATGCTAGCGGAGTCTGTGGCAGAGGCGGAACGCGCTCGCGGGCTCGACCCGCAGGTCAAGATCAACAGCTCCGCGCTGAATGGCTATCTCTACTTGGGGCAATACGAAGAGTTTCTGAAGAGCCTTCCTGTCAACAATTCGGCCTACATCCTTTTTTATCGAGGATTCGCGGAGTATCACGAAAAGAAATGGGAGCAGTCGTCCAGAGACCTGAAAAGGGCGTATGAACTGGATCCGACCCTCCTTCCGGCGCAGATCGGCAAAGCGTTGAGCTACGCTATGGCTCAACAGAGGACGCGTGGTCTTGAATTTCTTCGTGAGACCGAAGCCGGGATCGACGAGCGGGGAGTGACCGATGGGGAACTGCTCTACAAGGTTGCACAGGTCTACGCTGTGCTCGCCGACAGGACCTCCTCCCTGCGGATGCTTCGCCGCTCCATTGATAGCGGCTTCTTCTGCTATCCCTACTTTGTGAGAGACCCCCTGCTCGATAGCCTGCGGGATCAACCCGGCCTCGATGAGCGCATGGCAGAGGCCCGTCGTCGCCACGAGGACTTCAAAGCAAAATTCTTTTGAGTCATTGCCCCCAAGTCTCGTCTCAAGAGGGATAGGCCTTCTCATAGCAGAAGCTGTCCTTTTGATTTGAAACTTCAGGGGTTGTTTGCGAGAGATCAACCGAGAACGCCTTTTCGCTCTGAGTTTTCTGCCCACCCCGAAGGATCCGAAAGAAGAATTGAATCAGTGAGGCTCTTCACGTCCGTTTGTCGCTTTACAACTAGGAGCGCTTAAAAGGGCAACTGAGAAAGGAACCAGGAGGGATTTCATGACGCTGTTTCAAGCAGAATACATCTGGCAGGACGGATCGAGGCCGACTCAGCAGCTTCGCTCCAAGTCCAGAATTGTCAACCTGCCGGGAAATCGTCCTGTCGGGAAAGGCGATTTTGCCACGTGGTCGTTCGACGGTTCTTCAACCTACCAGGCCATCGGAAGTGATTCCGACTTGATCCTCAAGCCGGTCAATTTTGTCTCCGATCCGCTTCGAGGTGCTGGCAATTTCCTCGTTCTGTGTGAGGTTTTCAATCCGGACGACACGCCGCACGAGACAAACACGAGAGCCCGGTTGCGACAGGCCTTGGATTCGGGCAGCGGCCAGGAGGAACCTTGGGTCGGGTTTGAACAGGAATACACCTTGCTCCAGGGGAGGCTGCCCCTCGGATTTCCTGACAACGGCTATCCCGCGCCGCAAGGTCCATACTATTGTGGTGTTGGCGCTGGCAATGTATTCGGGCGACCCGTCGTCGAAGCTCACACAAGAGCGAGCCTGACTGCAGGCTTGATGATCTATGGGATTAACGCCGAGGTCTTGCCCGGGCAATGGGAATTTCAGGTTGGGTATCGCGGGCTCGCCGGTGAAAGCCCCGACCCGCTGACCGTTTCGGACCATCTCTTGTTTGCGCGCTGGCTACTGTTCCGCATCAGCGAGGATTTTGGCGTATCTCCGACGCTCGCGGCAAAGCCAGTCAAAGGAGACTGGAACGGTTCTGGCATGCACACGAACTTCTCAACCAAAACGATGCGTGATCCGCAGACTGGCTTGCAGGCGATTGAGCGCGCAATCCAGGCCCTGGAAACGAAGCACGATGAGCACATTGGCGCGTACGGCGACGGACTTGAGGAACGTCTGACCGGGCTGCACGAGACCTGCGCGATCAACGAATTTCGCAAGGGTGTCGCTGATCGAGGCGCGTCGATCCGCATCCCGACGCACGTAGCTTCGCGAGGGTGTGGTTATCTGGAAGACCGCCGCCCGGCAGCCAATGCCGATCCTTATGTCGTCTCCGCTCGCATTGTGGAGACCGTGTGTGGCAACGACAAAAGGCCTCAAAGAAGTCACGCGCTACAGCATGCCGATTAACTCTCGCCTCAATAGGAGCGACCAACATGAAACTCGAATTGTCGGACGGTACGGTCTTTTCTGGTCGATCATTTGGCGCGTTGCGAGAAGCGCGTGGTGAAGTGGTGTTCAATACCGGAATGGTGGGATATGTGGAGACTCTTACCGATCCATCCTACCGGGGACAGATTCTTGTAACGACATATCCGCTGATGGGCAATTATGGCGTTCCGGAAGGCCCGTTCGAGAGTTCGTTGATCCAGGTCCAGGCACTGATTGTTCACCAAAATTGTCCTCGGCCCTCTCATCACGCCTCACGTCAGAGCCTCGGCAGCTGGTTAAAGAGTCAGGGGATACCGGCGATGGAGGGCGTGGACACTCGAAGTTTGACACGTCATCTTCGTAGCCACGGCACGATCACGGGCCAACTTCGCTTTGAAAGGCACGAGGTGATCGATTCTTTGCCAGAAGGGGAATATCCAGTCTCGCCACAAGACGTCGACATGTCAAAGGTAATCGAACTCGTACAGGCAAACGAAGTGACGCACTATCCGGGAGGCGACCTTAAGATTCTCGTCGTCGATACAGGTGCCAAAGAGAACATTGTCCGCTGTCTGCTAGCTCTCGGAGCGAGCGTGATCCGGGCTCCGTGGAATCATCCCTGGGAAACCTATCTCCATCGAGTTGATGGCCTGATGCTTACCAACGGCCCCGGTGATCCAGCCCAGCTTTCCGGGCAAATCGAGCGGGTACGGGCGGCACTGCAGTCTGGCATATCGATTTTCGGAGTTTGCCTCGGACATCAATTGCTGGCCATGGCTGCCGGAGCAGAGATCTACAAGCTCAAATACGGCCACCGTTCGCACAACCAACCCGTTGTGGATGGCGCTACCAATCGGGCCTATTTGACCAGCCAAAATCATGGCTTTGCCGTCGACGAAACGCGCATGGCCAAAGAATGGGAAACCTGGTTTGTCAATCTGAATGATGGTTCGAATGAAGGGATTCGTCACAAACATAAGCCATTTCGTTCCGTGCAATTTCATCCCGAATCGGCAGCCGGTCCAAGGGATACGCAATTTCTGTTTAAGGACTTCCTAGCGACGACCGGTGAATGTCGCCGCAGATGAGATTGAGAAGACGTACAAGGACGCGCCGCGTTCAACTCAAGTCCTTTACACGAGGTGAGATATGAGACTGCCCTCCTTGTTACCCAAGAGAGTGTTGGTTTTGGGTTCAGGTGCGATCAAGATCGGTCAGGCCGGCGAGTTCGACTATTCCGGTACCCAAGCGCTCAAGGCGCTCAAGGAAGAGGGCCTCTACACCGTTCTCATCAACCCCAACATCGCGACCATTCAGACTTCCCACGATTTTGCTGACAATGTCTACTTTCTACCAATCACTGCCGACTTCGTTGAAAAAGTTATTGCCGGAGAAAGAATCGATGCCATCCTGCTCAGCTTTGGCGGGCAGACGGCCCTTAATTGCGGCCTCGAGCTACAGCGATCGGGTGTCCTAGACCGTCACAAAGTGCGTGTGCTCGGTACTCCGGCTTCAACCATCGAGGCGACAGAAGACCGCCAGCTCTTTGTCAATAGACTCGCCGAGATCGGTGTGAGGACGGCACGAAGCAGAGCCGTCAGAAGTCCTGAAGAGGCTCTCGCCGCGGCTCGAGAGATTGGTTTCCCCGTCATGCTGCGAGCGGCATTTGCTTTGGGTGGAAAGGGTTCGGGTGTCGCGAGGGATGAAGAAGAATGCTTCACTCTCGCTACGCACGCCTTCGTCGGAGTTCCCCAAGTTTTGGTGGAAGAATATCTTGGAGGCTGGAAAGAAATCGAATACGAGGTCGTGCGGGACGGCTTCAATAACTGCGTCACTGTATGCAATATGGAGAACGTGGATCCAATGGGCATCCACACAGGCGAATCCATCGTGGTAGCACCCTCACAGACCTTGAACGACCAAGAATACCAGGGACTTCGCGATATCTCGCTCAATGTCATTCGGCACTTAGGCGTCATTGGGGAATGCAATATTCAGTTCGCGTTGCACCCGGAGACCTGGGACTATCGAGTGATTGAAGTGAATGCGAGGCTCTCGCGCTCCTCGGCGCTCGCTTCAAAGGCTACAGGATACCCTCTGGCTTACATCGCCGCCAAACTAGCGCTCGGTTACCGATTGTCTGACCTGAAAAACGCGATCACCAAAACTACTACGGCTTTTTTTGAACCGGCACTGGACTACGTCGTCTGCAAAATCCCGAGGTGGGATCTCCAGAAGTTCGAGGGAGTAGAACAAAAGATCGGCTCCGAAATGAAGTCAATTGGCGAAGTCATGGCCATCGGGCGAAATTTAGGAGAAGCCTTGCAGAAGGCCTTGCGCATGCTGGAGATCGGCGCGGATGGTTTGGACCCAGAGGCTTTCTACTTCGACGATTTGAAGGCAGCGATTGGGACACCATCGCCGAAGCGAATCTTCGCCATCGCCCGTGGCTTGGCGGAAGGAATGAGCATTGATGAAGTCTCGCACTTGACCGCCATCGACCCGTTTTTTGTTGGTGAAATTTACCGCTTGCTAGAGATTGGTAAACAGCTCTCGACACTTCCCGCGGGCGAGGGGCTTTCATCCAAAGTCGCCAGCAGGATCCGGCATGCCAAAAGTGCTGGATACTCTGATCGCTTTATCGCGAAGCGACTCCATCGCGGGGAAACGGAGGTGAGAGAATTCAGACATTTGCATGGGATCACTCCGCGGCTGGCGCAAGTCGATACCCTCGCCGCAGAGTATCCCGCTGAAACCAACTATCTCTACCTCACCTATGGCGCAGACCGAGCGGACGTTCCGGTCGACCCGCGAAAAAAGATTTTGGTGCTTGGCTCCGGCTGTTACCGCATTGGATCGAGCGTGGAATTTGACTGGTGTGCAGTGCATACAGTTTTAGAGGCTCGAAATCTCGGCTATGAAACTCTCCTGCTCAATTGCAATCCGGAGACGGTTTCGACCGACTATGACATTTGCGATCGCCTAATCTTTGACGAAATCACGATGGAATCCATCTTGGAGATCTGTGCGACGGAAAGGCCGGAAGCGGTAGTTGTCTCAATGGGCGGGCAGACTCCGAACAGCCTGGCGATGAAACTGCAACAGGCGGGCATAAGAGTCTTAGGAACATCGCCCGAATCAATCGACCGCGCAGAGAGTCGCGACAAATTCTCGGCCCTCCTCGATGCGCTGGGTATTGATCAGCCAAAATGGGCTGCCGTAAACGAGCTGCGGGACCTTGACCGGGTTGTGGAATCGCTGGGTGGTTATCCGGTACTGGTTCGTCCGTCCTACGTTCTCTCGGGTGCGGCGATGCGGGTGGTCCACTCGGCTGACAAGCTGTCCCATTTCATCGAGCACGCTACCTCGCTATCGCCTGAGCATCCGGTTGTGATTTCCAAATTTGTGACCGACGCGCTGGAGATCGAATTGGATGCCGTAGCGAGGCAGGGAGAAGTGATTCTCTGGGCGATCTCGGAGCACATTGAAAGAGCGGGGGTACATTCCGGAGATGCCACGCTAGTCTTTCCCGCGCAGGATCTCTCAGCATCAGTCCTTCAACGGATTCGGGAGATCGGAGAGAGCTTGGCGCGCGCCCTTGAGATCACTGGCCCTTTCAACGTACAGATGCTCGCCCGGGGGACTAAGCTGAAGGTGATCGAGTGCAATTTGCGAGCATCAAGAAGTCTACCCTTCGTTTCGAAAGTGCTGGGCATCAACTTTGCTCGCGAAGCAACCCGGGCCATGCTGGGCCTCGAACCAGCCGCGGAATTGAACCGCAGTCAATTCGACCTCGAATACGTTGCAGTCAAGGCGCCCCAATTCAGCTTTGACCGGCTGAGAGGCGCGGAGCCCAGACTCGGGGTTGAGATGACCTCAACAGGCGAGGTCGCCTGCTTCGGCGCAACCAAAGAGGAAGCCCTTGTCAAAGCGATGATGGCAACAGGGCTAAAGATGCCCTCAAAGGGAGCCTTGTTGGCACTTGATTCGACCGTCGCGTCGACATCGTTCCTGGAAGAAGCTCAGCTACTGAGAGAGCTTGGTCTTGAATTGTTCGCGACTCCACGAACCGCGGAGTCCTTGCGACCCCTGCGTGGTGTACAGGGAGTGAGCGAAGAGGATGGGAGCGCTCAGCAAATACTCCGGAGTGCGAAGGTCGACATTGTTCTCAGTGATTCTGGAGTGGCGGCGATCTTGGAAGATCGCTCAAGACCCTCGTTACAAAGACTGGCGATCGACTTGGGAATTCCTGTGGTTGCCGAAGCGATTCTCGCGCGTTCGTTCGTGCGCGCGCTCCCGATCGCGCCACTAGAATCATTGGCGGTAAAGCCTTGGCAGCATTATCTTTCTCAGCTTGTACACGAAAGGAAAGTAAGGCTTTTCATTCGGCAACCCTTCACTGAAACAAGTGAGAAAGAGGCACGTATCATCCAGAGTGTCCTTGATGTCCTTCACCGCATGGACCGCAAACCCTATAAATTTCAGTTCTTAACAGCCCAGTCGGCACAGAGCACGGGTACATTCCGTCAGCAATTCGAAAGGGACACTGGTCAGAGATTCAGTCCTCGCAATTTCCGAAGGCATCGCTTGAACCGGATAAGCCAAGCCGATGCCATAGTCGTGATTAGAACAGGATTGAGCGAAAGCACAGCATTCGAACTTGCCTATAATATCTTCGGAGGTCCCGCGGTTCCTATCTTCTTCGCAATCTGGGAACAAGCTCCGATAAAGACTACTCTCCTGCAAGACCTGCAGGAAATTGTGTCCGTTCGATACGCAACCTTTTCGAGCCCGGACGAGCTTGCCGCGCCACTTCTCGATTTCCTGTGGACCTGCGTAAAACACAACAAGGGTATGAGTCGTGAGACGAGGGAGATCGAAGATATCCTTGCCTGACGATGCGTTAGATACTCTGGGAGCCGGAATCTAACCACAGCCGTTGCGCACTTTGTTTTCTACGTGGTTGGCCAGGCTTTTTCCGGGTCAAAAGTTCGGTACAACTTCGGTACAACTGAGGGAGAGAAAGAATGGCTTTCTGGCTCCTAAGCGACACCAAATGAAGCACTTGGATTTTTTGATTGCATTTTTCGGGACCAGGAGGACGGTGGTTCAAATCCACTCGCCCCGACCAATCTTTTAATGTACAGTCCGGAGACATTCTTTACAGAACGTTCCGAAGACATACTTTACACCCTTGGGCCAAAAGGGTTGTCTAGTGGTTGCAGAGTCTTCTCCTCCAGATCGATGTAGCCGAGATCATAGTCC
>Ga0207815_1000124_pt1 | contig 11931 bp, 10 predicted proteins | sample LuqExpMetagenom4_FD_187762 | JGI IMG/M metagenome (GOLD analysis project Ga0207815, IMG submission 187762) | Tropical forest soil microbial communities from Luquillo Experimental Forest, Puerto Rico - Sample 4 (SPAdes) | ecosystem: Environmental > Terrestrial > Soil > Tropical forest ... | reverse complement strand
GTTCATGTTTAGCCGCCACGCACTTGTTGCTCTGGCGCTTGGCGCCGTCATGGCCGCAACGCCCGCGCTGGCGCAGGACAAATCGATCGTAGTGGCCTCGACCACATCGACGCAGGATTCCGGTCTGTTCGAATATCTGCTGCCGCTGTTCAAAAAGAAGACCGGCATCACTGTAAAGGTGGTGGCGCAGGGCACCGGGCAGGCGCTCGACACCGGCCGGCGCGGCGACGCCGACGTCGTGTTCGTGCACGCCAAGTCGGCGGAAGAAAAATTCCTTGCCGAAGGTCAGGGCGTGCAGCGCTTCCCTGTGATGTACAACGACTTCGTGCTGATCGGGCCGAAAAGCGATCCGGCCGGCATCAAAGGCATGAAGGACGTCGCCAGGGCATTCCAGACTATCAAGGAAAAACAGGCGTCGTTCATCTCACGCGGCGACCGCTCTGGGACGCATATCGCCGAACTCAAGCTCTGGAAGGACGCCGGCATCGACATCGGGAAGGACAAAGGCCACTGGTACAAGTCGATCGGCCAGGGCATGGGCGCTGCGCTCAACATCGCTAACGCCAGCAACGCCTATGTGCTATCTGACCGCGGCACCTGGATCCATTTCAAGAACAAGGGCGACCTGCAGATCCTGGTGGAAGGCGACAAGCGCATGTTTAACCAATACGGCGTGATGCTGGTGAACCCGGCTAAGCATCCGAAAGTGCAGAAGGATCTTGGCCAGCGGTTCATTGACTATCTAATCTCGCCGGAGGGCCAGAAGGATATCGCCAACTACAAGATCGACGGCGAGCAACTCTTCTACCCAAACGCAAACGATCACAGCGCCTGAAGCGCGCGTCGGTCTTTGCGCTGACGACGCTCGCCATGTGCAAGATCAGCGCGTGAACGCAACCAGTCGCTGGCAGGCCTGCAGCAACACGAGGGCATCGGTCGCCAGTACCAGGCCTTGGATGCCCCGCTGAACGAGGCGGCGACAGTAATCCCCTTCCTGGCGGTCGCCGATGGTGGAAACAACAAATTTGGAGTTCCGCCGGCAGGACGCGACAACGCGATCGAGCGCCGCGCTCATCGTGGGATGATCGAAATCGGCGCTCGGGGCGCCGACTGACACCGACAGGTCATAGGGACCAATGAACAGGCCGTCGATGCCAGGGGTCGCCGCGATCGCGTCGACGTCATCAATCGCCGAGCGATCCTCGATCAACGGCAGCAGCATGACCTCCCGATTGGCTTTCTGCGCGTAGGCTGACCAATCCTCCGGCCAGTAACCGGTGGCGCGCACAATCGGGCAGGCGCCGCGCTCGCCCTCCGGGGCGTAGCGCGCGGCGCGCACCAACGCCTCGCACGATTCGCGCGTGCCGTGCGGGATGACGATACCGGCGGCGTCGAGATTGAGCACGCGATTGATCAGAGCGGCATCCACTTCCGGCACGCGCACCAGCGGAGCGATGCCCGCCGCGTCGGCCGTCCGGATGAGATGGGCCAGCGGGCCCAGGTCCATCGGGCAGTGTTCCATGTCGATAATGACAAAATCGATGCCAGCGCGTGCCAGGATCTCGACCGCCATCGGCGCGCCGATGAAATCGATGATGCCGGTCAGGCTGTCGCCACGGACGAAACGCACCCGTAAGCTGATCGTATTTTTCACGGATCAATCCGCCTTCATGCCGGCGGTCTTGACCACCTTGGTCCACTTCTCGGTTTCAGCCACGATGAGCTTGCCGTATTCGGCGGACGTCAGCTGCATCGGCTCGATGCCGAGGCTGACGAGTTTTTCTTTGATCGGCGGATCAACGACGATGGCCTTAATTTCCGTGTTGAGCTTGTCGATGATATCTTTCGGCGTGCGGCTGGGCGCGCCAAAACCGAAATAGCCGCTAGCGTCATAGCCGCGCACGAACTCGGCGATTGTGGGCGTATCGGGCAACGCCTCGGAACGCTTGGTGGCGGTCACCGCGAGCGCGCGCAGCTTGCCGGATTTAATGTGCGCGATCACTGTCGGGATCGGCGCGAATACGACCTGCACCTGGCCGCTCAGCAGATCGGGCACGTAGCTGCCCTTGTACGGCACGTGCACCATGTCGACGCCGGCCAGCATCTTGAATAGTTCGCCGAATGCATGTGGCGGCGTGCCGATGCCGGCCGAGCCCATGTTAATCTTGCCCGGTTTGGCTTTGGCATAGGCGATGAACTCTGGCACGGTCTTGGCGGGCACTGACGGATTGACTGTCATCACGTAGGCGCCGCCGCCGATGATCGCGACCGGCGCGATGTCCTTGATGAAATTGAAATTAAGATTGGGATAAAGCGTCGCGTTGATGGCGTTTGAGGTCATCACTTCCATGAGGATCGTGTAGCCGTCGGGCGCGGCTCGAACGACGGCTTCCGTGCCGATATTGCCGCCGGCGCCCGGGCGGTTCTCGACAATGACCTGCTGCCCGAGCCGTTGCGACAACGCCTGGGCCACGATGCGCGCCAAGCTGTCGGCAGCCTGCCCGGCGGGAAAGCCGACGATCATGCGCACCGGCTGTAACGGATAGCTCTGCGCGAAAGCAAAACGCAGGACAGCAGGAAGCGCGGCAGCACCAACCGCGAGCTGTAGGAGTTTCCGGCGCGGAAGGTTCATGGAAATGCCGCAGGTACGCTGGGAAGGCCGCACGTGCATAGCAAATATGGTGAACGCCTTTCTAGGCGTCGGGAACCTTGCGACATTTTCACGCGCTATCCGACCTTGACAGTCTGCAAGAATTGATCAGACTAATAGGTCGGACATCGGACGCGGAGGTTTTATGACGCCACCGGGTCAGAATGCCGCCATGATTGCGATCGCATCCGTTCGGGCGAAAGCATAGCGGCGGGTTAGCGAACGGCACAGCGGGAGCGGCCGTCGCGGGTCGCATCAGTCAGGCAAGACCCCAATTCGACCGCTCCCGAAGCGTATCTTTTCCGAAATTCCTGGCAGGATTGCTCGCAGGCTTACGCCTGCGAGATGAACTTCGTGTTCAGATAAGCCTGCAGGCCTTCGATACCGCCTTCCGAACCGTAGCCCGATTCCTTGACGCCGCCGAACGGAGTTTCCGGCGTCGATACGGCGACGCTATTGACGCCTACCATACCGGACTGCATGGCGTCGCCGATGGCGGTCGCGGTCTTCTCCGACGAGGTGAAGGCATAAGCCGCTAGACCATAAGGCAGTGAATTGGCGCGTTCTACCACTTCGTCGAAAGTCTTGAATGTGACGATCGGCGCCACCGGGCCGAACGGCTCCTCGGTCATGATCTTGGAGTCGTCGGGTACGTCGGTGATCACCGTCGGCTGGAAGAAGAAGCCCTGGTTGCCCTGGCGCGAGCCGCCGGTGACGACCTTGCCACCGCGCGCCTTGGAGTCGTTGACGAAGGTTTCCATGGCATCGAGCCGACGCGGATTGGCGAGCGGCCCGAGCGTGATGCCCTTCTCCAGCCCGTCGCCCATCTTCAATCCCTTCGCGTATTCGGTGAAGCGGGCTAGGAATTTGTTGTACGACTTCTCCTGCACATAGAAGCGCGTGGGTGAAATGCAGACCTGTCCTGCGTTGCGATACTTGAATGCCGCGATGGTGTCGGCCGCCTTCTCCGGATCGGCGTCTTCGAACACCACAACAGGCGAGTGGCCGCCGAGCTCCATGGTGGCGCGCTTCATACCCCTGGCGGCCAGCCCAGCGAGATGCTTGCCGACCGAAATCGAGCCGGTGAAGGAGATCTTCTTGACCGCCTTGGCCGGGATGAGATGCTCGGAAACGTTGGCCGGCACGCCGAACACCAAGTTCAGCACGCCCGCAGGCAGCCCAGCGTCAGCAAAGCATTTCGCCAGTTCGATGCAGGTGCCCGGCGTCTCTTCCGAGGCCTTGATGATGATCGAGCAGCCGGCGGCGAGTGCGCCACCGATCTTGCGCACCGGCGTCAGTGTCGGGAAATTCCACGGTGTAAACGCCGCGACCACGCCGACCGGTTCCTGCAGAACGATCTGCCGTACGCCCTTCTGGCGGCCCGGAACGACGCGGCCATAGGTGCGGCGGCCTTCCTCGGCGTACCACTCAATAATCTCGGCGGAGGTGAGCACCTCGGCGCGCGACTCGACATAGACCTTGCCCTGCTCCTGGGTTTGCACCTTCGATACATGATCGTATCGCTCACGCAGCAGATCGGCGGCCTTCCGCATGATCTTGGAGCGGTCATAGGCTGAAGTTGACTTCCAGACTGCGAGACCCTTCTCGGCAGCGGCAATCGCCGCATCAAGGTCGGCGGTCGAGGCATGCGGAAGGTGGCCAAGCGCCTTGCCGGTCGCCGGGTTGATAACGTCTTCGCCCTTGCGGCCTTCGCCGTTGAGCCATTTGCCGTCGATATAGAGTGCGAGATCGGTGTACATGACGAGCCTCACTACTGACCGGAAATTCTTGGGGCGTGGATTAGCACTTTCGGACGCGCGGGGCTATCACCCAAGAAAGGCTCCGCCGTTGACATGGATAGTCTGGCCGGTGACGAAGCGGCCGCCGGGGCCGGCTAGGAACCGCACCATGGCAGCAACGTCGTCGGGCTTGCCGCGCTCGCCCGTGATGGTGCCATGGGTCAGATGGTGCGCCGGGTTGGGCGAAGAGCCCGGCCGTGTGGTGTCGATCGCGCCGGGCACCACGCAATTTGCCGTGATCTTGTCGGCAGCGAGGTCGTGCGCCAGCGCGCGCGAGAAGCCGACCAACGCGGCCTTCGCGGTCATCACATGCGTGCGGTTCTTTGAGCCGATATGCGCGCTCAGGCCGCCAACATTGATGATCGTGCCGCCGCCTGCCTTCTTCAGCGCCGGCAGGCAGGCATGCACACCGTGAAAGGCGGAGTCGAGGGTAGCACCCATCACCTCGCGCCAGTCGGTGTAACTCATCTGATCGATCGGTTTTTCGCGCCGTAGCGACGCATTGTTGACTAGTATGTCGATGCGACCGAACGCCTTCAGCGCCGCCTGTGCCATGGCCTCGACCGCGGCCGGGTCGGCGACGTCGGCGACTACGGCAATGGCCTTGCCGCCGCCCGCTTCAATCTCTTTCACGACCGCGTCGGCCTCGGCTTTATTGGTGCGCACATTCACCACCACCAAAGCGCCCGCGGCGGCCAGATGACGCGCAATGGCGCGGCCGATGTTGCGTCCGGCGCCGGTGACAATGGCCACCTTGCCGGAAAGTTCCTTATCGCTCATTCATTACCCCCTTAGTGGCGCAATATCGATCTCGCCCTTGTAGAGTTTGCCCAGCAGCTTGAGTGCGGTGGCACTCTGCTTTGCATCCCAGCCGCCGTGGCGAACGTTGAGCGTGAATTTCTCTTCGATGTCGGCGCGAGTAAGTGGCTCTTTGGCGCCGCCGCGGAAATGCGGCTGACGTTCCTCGAACACCTGACCATCGGTCATGACCGCGCGGATGTGGCCGGTGAAGTCGTTCGGATAAGGATTGTCCGGGTCAATCACGTAATTCACCTTTGATGCCAACGCGAGTACTTCCCGATCGTGCACTGCCAGGTCTGTAAAGGCATCCAGACCGACGCCGCCCTTTACGAAGCCGGTGGCAAGAATGAAAGGCGTCGCAAATTTCGCGGCATAGCCGTTGGGCGGCCGCTGCTTGGCGGCCAAGGGCTCCCATAGCCGGTGCACAGTGCCTTCCGCCACCTCGCAAACCATTTCCTTTACGTTGCCTAGCTTAATACCGCGCGCGGCAAGTCGCTTAGCGCAGTCGATGTAAGGATGCGCCATGGTGCCACATGGATAGAGCTTGAAGGCGAGCGTTTCGGTTACCCAGCGGCTATCGAAATCGTCGATAAGCGCGGCATAGTTGCCTTTGTTCGTGTGCGCGAAGCCGTGGAACAGCCCATGCACACCCTCGAACACGGTGCGCGGCCCGAGGAAGCCGCCACGCGCCAAGAGGGCCGCTCGCAGGCCCGACTGCGCCGCCCATCCGGGATGCAACCGCTTGGTCCAAGCGCCTTCGGCGAGATATTCGATGATGCCGGAGGCAAAGCTCGCCGCGATGCCGAGCGCATCGACGATCTGCTTGGAGGTCAGGCCGAGCGCAGCGCCGACGCCAGCGGCCGCACCCATGGCGCCGAAGATCGCCGTCGGATGGAATCCAGCCTTATGCACTGCCTTCGGCACCACGGTGGAGAGGCGGCACATCGTTTCGGTGCCGACCGCGATGCCGAGCAGCGCCGCAGCGCCGTCCGGCCTATGCCGCTCACAAGCCGCTAGCACCGCCGGCACGATCACAGCGCCGGCATGCACCGGGCCGCCTTCGAAGGTGTCGTCAAAATCCTCGCCATGCGCAGCGGTGCCGTTGACGAAGGCGGCGCCCGCGGCGGACAACGTCCGCACATGGCCGATCGCGGTGCAAGAACCGTCGTCGTCGAGGCCGGCGAGTGCGCTCTTGATGTAATCCTCGTTGCGCGCGGTGACGCAGAGGCCGGCGACGTCGACCAACAGGTTCTCGCATTTCGCGCGCACGCCAGGCGGCAGCTTCTTGGCGTCGAGCGCGGTGATACGTTCGGCCAAACGCTCGGCGACTGAGACTTCGGGCAACGGGGCGTTCACGTGTTCTCCGTTTCAGTTGGCGCCAGGTCACGGCGGGACATTCTTAAACGTTTTGCCATGAACCCTTCCTAACTCTTGTTTTTTGCTAGCTCCCCAGCGCGCGGCACTTTTCCGGTAGCAGTTGCAGCCAGACCGCGCTGCCCTGCACGATGTTCTCGTCCGCGGCGGTGACCACCCTCAGTGGCGTGCCGTTGTTTATTTCAACCACATAGTCTCGGTTACCGCCGAGAAAAACCTGGCGCGTGACCGTCCCGGGCAGCACATTTTCGCCTTGCGGCTGTACGGTGGAGATCGTGATATCGTGCGGGCGGACGGACACAGCCGCCTCGGTGCCCGGCGTCAACTTGGCGCCCACGCAGCGCAGCGCGGCGCCGCCGAATTCGATGCGAGCCTCGTCGCGCGCCTCACCCTTTATGACGTTGCTCGAGCCAATGAAACGCGCGACGAATTCCGAGCGTGGTCGGTCGTAGATGTCTTCCGGCGTTCCCGTCTGCTCGATTTTGCCGGCGTTCATCACAGCGATCACATCGGCGGTCGTCATCGCCTCTGACTGGTCGTGGGTGACGTAGACAGTCGTGTAACGGTAGGCGTCGTGCAAGCGGCGCACCTCGAAGCGCATCTCCTCGCGCAGATTGGCGTCGAGACTGGAGAGCGGCTCGTCGAGCAGCAGTGTCTCCGGTTCGATGATCAGTGCGCGCGCCAGCGCCACACGCTGCTGCTGGCCGCCCGACAGTTCGCCCGGGTATCGTTCGGCGAGCGGCTCGAGCCGCGTGGTGGCGAGGATGGCTTTGAGTTTCTTGCCGATGGTGTCGCGATCGACTTTGCGCAGCTTCAGGCCATAGACGATGTTTTGGGCCACCGTCATGTGCGGCCACAGCGCGTAGCTCTGGAAGATCATCGACATGTTGCGCTGCTCGGGCGGCAGCGAACGCGCGGGCGAAGAGATCAACTTGTCACCAACGCGGACCTCGCCCGCGCTCGGCTCAACGAAGCCGGCGATCAACCGCAACGTCGTAGTCTTACCACAGCCGGACGGGCCGAGCAGACAGGCGAGGTGGCCGTGCTCGATGGCGAGCGAAATATTGTCGACCACGGCGATATCGCCATATCGCTTGGTCAGGCCCCGCAACTCAACCGACGCCACGCATTCTCCCCCTACGCTGCAAAACTGCGGCCGTTTTTACGGCCGTCATCTTATGGTCATCTCGCAAAAAGACGCGCAGTCAGGTCCCGGTGAAGGCCGGCTTGCGCTTCTCCATAAAGGCCTGGCGGCCTTCTTTATAATCGTTGCTGGCGAAACATTCGGCCACCAGGTCGACGCACTTCTTCAGGTTGCGCTCGCTCTCCGGTTTCACCGTCTCGCCGACAATGTATTTGACCGAATTCACAGTCAGCGGCGCGTTGCCGCTAATGGTTTCGGCATAGTTCTTCACGTACTTCTCAAGTTCGCCTCCTGGCAGCACGCGATTGACCAGGCCCATCGCGAGCGCCTCGGCGGCGGTGAATTGGCGCGCGGTGAAAAAGATTTCCTTAGCAAAGGACGGGCCGACCAGGTCCACCAGCTTCTTGATGCCCTTGAAGCCGTAACCGAGGCCGAGCTTGGCCGCCGGCACGCCGAATTTCGAATTGTCCGAGCAGATCCGCAGGTCGCAGCACAGGGCCAGCCCGACGCCGCCACCGATGCAGTAGCCGCGGATCATGGCGATGGTCGGCTTGGGGAATTCGTAGACCGCGGTATTCGCCTTATCGACCTCGGCATTGTAACGGTCAATCGCCTCCTTGCCCGAGCGTTCACTCTCGAACTTGGAGATGTCGGCGCCCGAGATGAAGGCTTTGCCGCCGGCCCCGGTAAGCACGACGACACGGATCAATTTGTCGGCGGCAAAATCGGCGAGGATGCCCTGCGCGGACCGCCACATGTCAAGCGAGACCGCGTTGTGTCGCTCCGGATTGTTGAAGATCAGATAGCCGACGCCGCCCTCTTTACGGGACAGCATTTTGTCGGTCTGCACCGATGCGTTCATCGCTTGTCTCCTTAGACCGCCTTGGCTTGGTGCAAGGCAGCAATCTCGCTATCCGCGAACCCGAATTCCTTGAGTACTTCGTCGGTGTGCTGGCCCATCTCCGGCGGCGTCGCCACGATGCTGCTTGGCGTCCGCGATAGTTCCACAGGCTGTCCGACGAAAACCTGCTCCTTGCCGTCGGGGCGTTTGGCAGCCTGCGCGATGCCGAGATGCTTGACCTGCGGGTCGGCAAACATCTGGTCGATCGAATAGATCGGACCGCAAGGCACGCCAATCTTGTTGAAGATGTCGATCCATTCGGCACTGCTCTTATTCACCGTCTTCGCCTCGATTGCGACATTGACGGCGTCGCGGTTCTTCGAGCGCAACGCGTTGCTATTGTAATCCGGATGGTTAACCAGTTCAGGCGCGTCGATCGCCCTGCACAGACGCTCCCACATCACCTGGCCGGTGGAGGCGATGTTGAGGTGGCCGTCCTTGGTCTTGAACACACCCGTTGGGATGCTGGTCGGATGATTGTTACCCGCTTGCTTGGGCACCTCGTGCGCCTGCAGCCAGCGCGCGGCTTGGAAGTCGAGCATGAAGATCTGTGCCTGCAGCAGCGAGGTAGTGATCCATTGCCCTTCGCCGGAGACTTCGCGCTCGAGCAGCGCTGTGAGGATGCCCAAGGCGCAGAACAGGCCGGCGGTTAAATCGGCAACCGGGATACCGACGCGTACTGGGCCCTGGCCCGGCAGGCCGGTAATCGACATCAGACCGCCCATGCCCTGCGCGATCTGGTCGTAGCCTGGCCGATCGCGATAAGGGCCGTCTTGGCCGAAGCCAGAGATGCTGGCGAGGATGATGCGCTTGTTGATCTTCTTGAGTGCCTCGTAATTGATGCCGAGGCGGTCCTTCACGTCGGGGCGATAGTTCTCCACCACGATGTCGGCGTTCGTCACCATGTGTTTGAAGGCGGTGACGCCCTGCGGTGACTTAAGGTCGAGAGTGATGCTGCGCTTGTTTCGGTGCAGGTTCTGGAAGTCGGGACCATGACGCGGGCCGCCCTGCGCTTCGCCCTTCTCCAGATGCGGCGGCGTCTCGATCTTGATGACATTGGCGCCCCAGTCGGCCAACTGGCGGACGCAAGTCGGACCCGCACGGACGCGGGTGAGATCGAGGACGACGAATCGGGAAAGCGCCTTGGAGGCCATGGGAAACGGCATTACGGGCAGCTCCGGCTAACGCATTTTGGGCCTTAATTTTGGAGTTTTCCCCGATCTAGAGCGCCTTGTCCATCAGGCGCCATGCCGGGGTTCCCGCCGCAGCCGTTGTCGTGTAGGTGATTGAGTAAAGCGATCTGGGAAATGTTACATTGCCTTAAGAGCCCTGGCGCGACTTGACGCGGCCAAGTGGGCGCGGAGCTAAAGACCGGAGACCTATTGGATGGCGAAAGAGGAGCTGCTGGATTTCGACGGGACGGTGACCGAAGTGCTGCCGGACGGTAATTTCCGGGTGAAGCTCGATAACGGTCATGAGGTGCTAGCCTATACCGCCGGCAAGATGCGCAAGTTCCGCATCCGCACCGGCGTCGGCGACCGCGTGGTCGTGGAAATGTCGCCCTATGACTTGAACCGCGGACGCATTAGTTTCCGCCACAAGGGCGAAGCGGCAGCCCCCTCGGCGCAGCAGCGCCGGCCGAACTTCCGCCGCCGCTAGCGCTTATCAAGGGACCGTTGGGGGCACGGAACCTGGAGCCGGGCGTGCGATGACGAAATCTTCCTTGTCGCGTTTAGCGCTGGCGGTCCTCTTTGCCGGCGGACTTGGCTTTGCCGCCGCGCAGGAGCGGCCGCACGCGTCGCAGGACAAACCGGCCGTACAGCACGAGGTGGGCGAGGGTGTGCTGCGGCTGCTGCCGGTCGACTCCGTCACCGAGCATGCGATCGACACGCCGCGCGGCAAGCTTGCCTACACGGCAACCGCCGGCACGCTCGCCTTCTACGACCAGTCTGGCGAGCAGAGCGCATCGGTGTTCTACACCGCCTACGTCGCCAAAAACGCCACGCCGAACCGGCCGCTGACTTTCGTGTTCAACGGCGGACCGGGCGCGGCCTCCGCCTTCCTGCATCTCGGCCTAGTCGGTCCGCGTGTGTTAGAGATCGGCCGCGACCCGGCGGCCACCGAGCTGCATGACAATCCCAACACCTGGCTCAATTTTACCGACCTGGTGCTGGTCGATCCAATCGGCACCGGCTGGAGCCGCGCGGCCAAGGCCGACAACTCCAAGCATTTCTGGGGCATCGACAGCGACGCCGGCGCCATGGCCAAGGCCATCGCGCTTTATGTCGCTCACAACAACCGTGCCGCCTCACCAAAATATCTGTTCGGCGAGAGTTATGGCGGCCTGCGCGCGGCCAAGACCGCGCGCGTGCTACAGCGCGATCAGGGCATCGCGGCCACCGGCATTGTGATGCTGTCGCCGCTGTTGGAGGGTTGGCTTACCTTCGGTGACGACGAAGATGCGTTGCGCGCCGCATTGCAACTGCCTTCGCTGGCGGCGGCCAATCTCGAACGTAAGAACGCGTTCACGCCATCCGCGCTAGCGGCGGCAGAGAAATTCGCGTTGACCGACTATCTCACGACGCTCGCGGGCAGCCCGCCGCAGGGCGACGCCGGCCACGCGTTCTACCAGCGCGTGGCGGACGTCAGCGGCCTGCCGATCGATACTGTCACGCAGTCGCGCGGCTTCATCTCGCGCGCCTACCTCAAAACCTTCGCCGGCGGCGGCAAGGTGGTCAGCTTCTATGATGCTACTTTTGCCGCCGACGACCCCTATCCCGAATTGCACTCGCCGCGCGGCGGTGACCCGATCCTCGACGGCGTGTCGCGCGCCTATGGCGGAGCGTTCGCTGACTATGCCCGCAACGAGCTCGGATTCAAGACCGACATGACCTACGCGCTGCTGCCGGGCGAGGTCACCAACAACTGGGACTGGCAGGGCGGGCGGCTGCAAGCTAGCGCGGAAGACGACCTGCGCGTGCTGTTGTCATTCGGTCCGTCGTTCCGTCTGCTGGTGGCGCACGGCTATTCGGACATGATCACACCATATGCCATGACGCGCTATGTGCTCGATCATCTGCCGCCAACGACGGCGCCGTCACGCGTGCAGCTCAAGCTCTATCGCGGCGGGCACATGCTCTATCTCGACGCGGACTCGCGCAAGGCGTTCAGCGCTGACGCCGCGGCGTTTTACCGCGGGGCCGAATAAGTCACGAGAGGTCGAGCGCTGTTGTGTGCTCGCTGCCCAGCGGCCACAAAACAA
>Ga0207815_1000109_pt1 | contig 12716 bp, 10 predicted proteins | sample LuqExpMetagenom4_FD_187762 | JGI IMG/M metagenome (GOLD analysis project Ga0207815, IMG submission 187762) | Tropical forest soil microbial communities from Luquillo Experimental Forest, Puerto Rico - Sample 4 (SPAdes) | ecosystem: Environmental > Terrestrial > Soil > Tropical forest ... | reverse complement strand
TCCTTTCAGAGCGCGCGAGATCGTCGGCGAAGAATGTCTGCAAGTAACGGCCCCGCATCGCCCGCCGGTGATCTTCGAGCCCGCGCCACGCCGCCTGCTTGCGAGTCCACCGCGTCCGCGGTATCTCCAAACGTGCAGCCATCTGCGTGCCTCCCTGGCTCAAGCCGGTGGTTTCGAACGCCACCCGGCGCGCGGGAGTGCAGCGTCCTTCTCCCACAGCCGAAACCCGCCACGGAAGGCGTTTGCATTGTCGCCGGCGCGAGCGTGCGGCGGCAGCGCGTTCAGTTTTTTGACGTTGCCTCCGCCGATCACGATGTCGTCGGGCTCGAGCGCGGCAAAGAAGCGCGCTACAACGTCGGCAACGTGACGGCGCCACTTCTTCTTCCCGTGGCGCTTCAATCCGGCGTGGCCCACATAGTCCTCATAAGTGCCTTTCTTGTACGGCAGGTGACCGAGCTCCATCGGCTCCACGATGCCGTCGACGATCATGGTCGAGCCAAGCCCCGTTCCCAGACCTAGAAAGAGCATCTTGCCGCCCGTGTAGCTTCCCAAAGCCTGCATTGCGGCGTCGTTGATGACCTTCACGGGATGGTTGAATGCTGCTGCGAAATCGAACCCAACCCATCCGCGCCCAAGGTTGTACGGTTCGGCAATCGGCCGGCCGTGCAGAACCGGGCCGGGATAGCCGATCGACACCGCGTCATAGTTCCAGCCTCGAGCGAGTTTCATGACGGCGGACACCATCTGACCGGGGGTCAGTGTCGGCCCGGAGGCAAACGATCGGTGTTCATCCTGGCCAGTGGCAAGTATCTTGACCGAAGTTCCGCCGACATCGACGACCAGCACCCTTGGGGTCAGCGACACACCTGCGCGCTCAGCTCGATTTGGCCTTCCAGTCCGGCGCAAGTCGGCGAGGCGGGGGTTCGCATCCATGGTGTCAACTCGCTCGCTTGAGCGCTCTTTGGCAATAGTCTGAAGCGATGAATCCTAGTTTGATTTCAAGTAGGCTCCGAACTCTTTCATCGTGTGCAAATTACGATCAGATCGCGCAACCACTCAGGATCTTGTTGATTTAGATCAAAGGTCCTCCTGGATGCAATCTTTAGAATGCATCGGGGTTGAAAATGGAGGCGATTATGGCAGAGCACAGCGGTATCCATTTCTACCTAAACTGGGCCAAGGAACGGATCGACGAGATGGATGCTACATTGGCCTCCCTCGAGGCCAAAGCGAGCCAGGTGCACGCCGACGCCAAAGCAAAAGCTGACCGATTTCTTGCCGACTTAAAAAAACGGCGCGACGAGTTTGAAAACACAGTCAAATCACAGGCTGAAGCAGGTGAAACCGCCTGGCAACGCACCAAGGCCCAACTAGAATCACAGTGGAACGTTTTCGAAACGCAGGTTAAGGCCTACTTCGATACTGTTGGCAAGCAAATCGAGCAGCAACAGGCTACATTCCGAGATGTTGCTGCCGCTCAGATAAAGGCTTGGCACGAGGCGGCCGACAAGCTCCATGATTCAGCCGTTAAGATGACGGCTGCAAATCGCGCTGAACTCGACGCTGCTGTCAAACAAATGAAGACACAGGCGTCCGAAGCTGAAGCACGATTGCAGAAACTGAAGCAGGCGAGAGCCGAATCCTGGTCGGCGCTCAGCGCAGCGCTTGCGGACTCGCGCAAGGCTTTCGACCGGGCCAATCAGGCTTCGTGGGACGCATTCAAGCGCGCCGCGTCTCCGAACCTTTAAGCGGATCACAGCGGTATTGAAGCCGTTCTCAGCGGTGCTCTCGATTTCGGAGAAAAGATACGTGGCTTTTACCGCGAGTGTGGATAAATTTCCCCAATCACGTCGATTAAAACTGCTCGGCTCGCCTTACCGCTCGGGGCAGCGCCACGGTTAGAACGCCGTTTCTTCACCACTGAGCGCATAAGAGGTGAGGCGCATCCAAATTTTAGCTTCAAAATCACCGATAAAGTAGAAGTCCACGTAGACTTTGATCGCAATTGGCTGTGGTCTCGTGTGAAACCGATAATGGCAATTTGCTAGACTTAGACCTAGGCTATCAAACAATTAACAAAATACACGACGGGCTTTGCAAGCAGATGGACGATTATTGATTGCAACCGAGCTTAACCTATGGGTTCCATTATTTGAAGCGTTTATAATTGGCAAAGCGCATCGTCCGCTTTGCGCATAAGCGGCGTCGCAAAAACACGTCCCTAATCGATCACCTCGGCGACGCTGGCGAGCAGCTTAATCGGGAAGTCGAGGCCGAGCATGACGGTTGTCGTTATCCTCATCGTTGCGCTGTGTGTTCTTGGCAAAGGCAGACGAACCCGGGATGTTGTGGATGATAGTCGGGTGTAGCGCCGGCGACTTCAGATATTTATCAAACTTGGCCGACCGACAAAAACGTAATTGGTACAAATGCAGTTACAAGCATGAATCATTACGGTAGGCTAGCCAGGTCGCATCGCGATCGTGCGATGAAGTCGAGGACAAGCACAATGAATGCACGCAATATCATGAGTAAGCCCGTTGTGTCAGTGCATCCCGACACACCATTGCGCGAGGTCGCCAGGCTGATGCTGGACAAAGGCATCACCGCAGTGCCAGTCGTCGATGACAATGGGGCGCCGATAGGGATCGTAAGCGAGGGAGATTTGATCCGTCCCGAGCGAGCCGCACGCGAGGCCTGGCGCCAGTCGTGGTTGGAGGTCTTTGCTGAAGGCGAGCCACTCGCCCCCGAGCTTCTTGATTGGCTGCATTCTCAGAGCCACAGCGCGCGTGCGGTTATGTCGGCGCCTCTTATCACCGTGACCGAGGATACCGAGCTCGGCGAGATAGCGCGTGTGCTCGTCACTCACCGGATCAAGCGCGTGCCGGTCGTCCGAGATGGCCGCGTCACCGGCATTATTGCCCGCGCCGACCTGTTGCGCGTCTTGGCCGCAAACAAGGTAGACTTATGACGCCCTCATTGGCCCCTCAATCCTGCTCGCCCCATGCGGGTCCGCGCACTGCTCGTGCTCGTTCTGGAGATTGAGTTACCTCAAATCCGCTCCCGTTAAATTGATCTTAATCTCCGACTCGTCCCCTTGCCTGGAGTAGCGAGAGTAATGGTGCACTGTGGCTTCCTTGAAGTTTTCAGTCGCTGCAAAAGTGAGATCCTTGCTGAAAACCTGCACCAACCGAAAGTTGCCCGCCTCTAGGCGACGCTTCAGTTCACTGCGGCCAACCTTTCCCGCGATCGTTGGAGCGCCGGCTGGCTGATCTGGAGGTACTTGCTCGGACACAAACGTATCATGGGCAAGCTCACAGAAAAGGGGCCATCAGTGCTGAGGTGCGATCCGAATAAGCGGCTCGCCAAGTTGGTACGGCCTCCGACTGCGTCGGTGAGAGACCGGGTGGCCAATGCCGTTTTGCGTTGATAGCCACAGCGGACAGCGACTAAATCCCTAGACAGCAGACATCTGGGGGCCCGAACTGCCGCTGCGGCGCATCGGTACGGACAGAAACGCGACTGTGTGGCGCGCGATCATGAGCTCTTCGTCGGTGCGGATCACATAGGCTGCAACCTTGCTCCGGGGCCGCGAAATCAGCGGCCCTCCTGAGTCATTGGCTGCGGTATCGAGGTCCACGCCGAGGCAAGCGAGGACTTGGAGACGCATGCAGGTCACCTATTGTCGAGTCGCGCGGAGGAATTTCATGCGTGCGAATTGATCCACGTCAATGCATTACCAAACCTGCAGGTAACCATTACAAAAACCGGCGCGTGAAGCCATGGACATATACATATTCGGCAGCGTCGTTGGGGCAGCGGTTCTCCTCGCAATCCTCATATCCTTTTACATCCTCTACCAACACAGCCGCCGCACCAGGCGGCGGCTGGTAATGGAAGGCCTCGATGGATACTTCCAAGGCGACGTGCCTGCTGATCAGCTAGGTAAGCGCATGCGGGAATTAGCCGGTCGCCATTTCATGCGGGGCGCGGAATTGTACTCCCTGGTTATCGCGGCCTTTCAAAGCGCCGTTGACGCAAGACTTGGCCATAAGACCCTTTCCGAACAAGACGAGAAAAAATTGTTGAGCTTGTTGGCGGCTTTGAAGAAAGAGTTTGGGCTGACGGATTTCTACCGGATTAAAGCGCCTGATTAGGTCGACACTCCGATTCCGCGTCGGTGCTTTTAGCCACCGACTAGGTGGACGTGACGTTCGGGCCAAGACGACCAAAATGGCGACGGCTGCGGACGAAGACGCTCGGTGCGTCTACGTAGGTCGCCTTCTACGCAAAGCAACAAAATGTATTGGCCGATAGCGCAGACAACCAGGCTGTACGAAACCTTGGGCCTGTTCAACGAATACAGGGTTCGGGCGACCATGGTGGAAACGTCCGTCGGCGAGCCTCCGACCGACGAATCCTCCTTATTGAAGAACGACCAGCGTGCGGCGGAAACGCACGCCCGAGATGGCGAAGTACACGGCGCTGATGACCGCCATGATGAGCAGTTCCGGCCAGACAATATCGATGCCGGCCGCCCGGTAGAGGACGGCCTGGGCGAAGCTGACAAAATGCGGCGTGGGGAAGATTTGCATGCCGTCCTGCAGCCAGACCGGCATGGTCTCCATCGGAGTGGCGGAGCCGGAGAGCATTTGCAGGATGACGAGGACCGGGATCACCAGGAGGCCGAACTGGCCCATGGAGGTCGTATAGGTGGCGAGCAGAATGCCCATGGACGTCACCGAAAACGCATAAACGCAAGCTCCGGCCAGGAACAGGACGAGCGAGCCGGCAATCGGGACCTGAAGCCACAACTGGACGACGAACTTCATCGAGAGGATCGCCGCAACCAGGATCACAAGCCCGTTGGCCCAGATCTTCGCCAGCATGATTTCGCTCGGCGTCACCGGCATCGCCAGGAGATGCTCGATGGTCCCATGCTCGCGCTCGCGAATGAGCGCGGCGCCGGTCAGAATGATTGAAAGCATGGTGATATTGTTGATGACCTGCATCACCGAATTGAACCATTCCGACTTGAGATTGGGGTTGAACACGACGCGGAGGGCGAGGTTGACCGGCGGGTTGACGGCTCCGGCGCGCGTGGCGTAGGCCTGCACCTCCTGGTTGATGATCTGCTGCAGATAAGCCGCGCCGTTGCCGGCCTGAGCGACCGCCGTCGCATCCATATTGATCTGGATGCTCGGATAGCGATTCGAGATGACGTCCTGCTCGAACTTGGGCGGAATCTCGATCACGAATACGTAGCGGCTGGCGTCCATCGACGGACCGATTTCCGTCGCTGGAATCTCGACCGGTGGTCTGAACCAGGGCGGAAGGATTGCTTGCCGGATCAGCCGGGAAAGCTCGGAACGATCCTCGTCGACAATGGCTGTGGAGACATGATCGACTTCGGTCTTGGCTCCTGTCGCCACGGCGTAAACGGCGTAACTGAACGTATAGATCGTCAGCGCCAACAGGACCGGGTCGGCGCGGATGCTGTTCAGTTCCTTCAAGCCGAGCGCGAGGATGTGAAGCAGCTTCCTGAGCACCTCAGGCCTCCTGTTTGCGCAGAATTAGCGCCGCTACGGCTATGTAAAGGAGAGTAAAGATCACGAGTGCCACGTGGTTGGACCAGAGCTCAGGGAACCCGAGCCCCTTAGTGAAGGTGCCGACGCTGATCTGCTGGAACCAGGACGATGGAAAACCGAAGCCGATGGCGCGCCCAGCGCCTGACAGAGATGACACCGGAACGAGCAGGCCAGAGAAGCTGACCGTGGGAATGAGCGCAATGCAGGTCGTGCCGAACACCGCCGCCACCTGCGTGCGAACGATGGTCGATATCAAGAGACCAAATCCGGTCGCCGCGCACACACAAAGGAAACCGCCGGCGATCAGCGCCGCCCACGAGCCCTTGACCGGTACGCCGAATACGAAGAGCGCCAACAGGACAAGCGTGGCGAAGCTCGAGACCCCGATCAGGATGTAGGGAAGCTGCTTGCCGAGCAGAAATTCCAGGCGCGTCACCGGAGTCGAGCGAAAGTTGGCGATCGAGCCGGTTTCAACCTCGCGCACGACGCCAAGCGCCGTCATGATCGCGGGGATGAGGATCAGCATCACCATGATGGTGCTGGGCACCTCCGAATAGATGCTCTTGAAGGTCTGATTGTAGCGGTAGCGCTGCTCGACATTGATCAGCGAGAACGACGAGGGTTTGCCAGTTAGGCGCGCCGATAGGTCGGCGAGATAGCTTTGCATCACCCCTCCAAGATAGCTGCGCGTCGTCTCAGCGCGGAACGGCATGTCGCCGCTGATCCAGGCGCCGATCTCCGGAGTCTGTTGCGTGATCAGATCGTGGCCAAAGTTCGTGGGGACCTCGACTGTGAATTTCAGCTCGCCACTGCGCAGCCCGGATACAATCTGATCCGCGGTGGCGAGATCGGGCTTTCGGTCGAAGTATTTTGGGTTTTCGAAGCTCTCCAGGAATTGCCGGCTCTCGAGCGACCGGTCCTGATCGAAAACCGCATAGCGCAAGTGCTCGACGTCGAACGAGATGCCATAGCCGATCGCGAACATCAGGATTATCGGATTGAGTAGCGCAAAGGCGATCCGCACCGGATCCCGTATGATCTCAACGGCTTCACGGCGTGCATAGGCCCAGAGCCGGGGAATGCTGAAGCCGCGTTCGCTCGCTTTCGGCGGCGCGAACACCTTCGTCTCTGGCGCGGGCTCCGGTTCGGCAGGTTTCTCGCCCTTACGGGCCGCGCCGGCGGCGTCCTCGAGAAAGCCGATGAACGCCTGCTCCAGCGACTTGGCGCGACGGGCTTCGATCAGCTCAGGGGGCGTGCCCGCGGCCAACACTTTGCCGGAGTGCATCAGCGAGATGCGGTCGCAGCGCATCGCCTCATTCATGAAGTGCGTAGAGAGAAAGATCGTCACCCCGTCATTACGCGAGAGAGCGATCAGGTATTCCCAGAACTGATCGCGGGCGACCGGATCGACGCCCGATGTCGGCTCGTCCAGGATCAACATTTCGGGGCGATGTTGGATCGCCACAGCCAGTTGCAGGCGCTGACGAATGCCGAGCGGCAGACTTTCTGGCTGAACGTCGGCGACCTCCCGCAGCCCGAACCGGTCGAGCATCTCGTCGACGCGTTTGCCGCGCGTGGCGACCGGGAGATCGAACAGCTTGGCGTGGAGCTCGAGGTTCCGTCGAACCGTGAGCTCGCCATAAAGCGAGAACGCTTGCGACATGTAGCCGACGCGCCGACGCATCTCAATATCTTCTTCCCCGCTGACGGGCTCGCCAAACAACATGGCCTTGCCTTCGGTCGGCGGCAAAAGGCCGGTCAGCATCTTCATGGTCGTTGACTTGCCGCAGCCGTTCGAGCCGAGAAAGCCGAAGATCTCGCCCTTTTCAATGCGGAAACTCACATGATCGACCGCGACGAAGGAGCCAAAGCGCTTGGTGAGCGCGTCAGCTTCGATCGCGGGCGTCCCGCCCTCATGCTTCCGTGGCGGAATCTCAATCGCCTTATGGCCCTTCCGCTTTTCCTCGGGTAAAAGCGCGATGAACGCCGACTCGAGGTCTTCCGCACCGGCGCGGCTCTTGATCTCGGCCGGCGAGCCCGTCGCGATCACGCGGCCATCGTCCATGGCCGCGAGCCAGGCGTATTGCTCCGCTTCATCCATATAGGCGGTCGCGACCACCACGCTCATCTGCGGCCGCCGCGCGCGGATGCGGTCGATCAGTTCCCAGAACTGCCGCCGCGACAGCGGGTCGACCCCGGTCGTCGGCTCATCAAGGATCAGGAGATCGGGATCGTGGATGAGCGAGCAGCATAGCGACAGCTTCTGCTTCATGCCGCCGGAGAGCTTGCCGGCGGGGCGCTCGAGGAAGGGATCGAGCCCAGTGCTGCGGGTCAGATCGTCGATACGCGCTTTCCGTTCCGCCTCGCCCTGGCCGAACAGCCGGCCGATGAAGTCCAGGTTCTCGAAGACGCTGAGCGTTGGGTAGAGATTGCGGCCGAGGCCCTGCGGCATATAGGCGATGCGCGCGCAGCAACCCTGGCGGAACGCCTCGTCCTTCAGGTCGCCATCCAGCGCCCGCACTTCGCCGGTCTGAACCCTGCGCACGCCGGCGATCAGCCCCAAAAGTGTCGACTTGCCAACGCCGTCGGGGCCGATGAGTCCAGTCATGCGACCCGCGGGAATTTCTAGCGTCACGGAGTCGAGCGCAAGGGTCTTGCCATAGCGATGCGTGACGCCTTTAAGCGACGCGGCGACAAGGGCGGCCTTTCGATCGCTTTCTGTCTGGACGAGCGCATCCATCATCTGGGCGGCCTTACTTGGCGGGCACGCTCATTAATTGGGCGGCATCTTGACCGCCAGCCGAGCGGGCCACTCGACGGCAGGATCGAGTCTCACATAGGCCATCGCCCGCAAGCCCGACTTGATCTGCTCCTCCATTCCCTTGAGGACGCCGGGCGGCTTTTGCAGCTTGACGCGAAACATAAGCTGCTCGCGCTCCGATTGGACCTCGACCGTCTTGGGCGTGAACTGCGACTCGGGCGCAACAAACGAGACGGAGCCGGGGAAAACGAATTCCGGGTAGGCGTCCATCACAAGGCGCGCAGCGTCAGGGTCATTCCCGACTTTAAGCCGTCCAGCCTGTGGACCGGGAAGGAACACGGTCGTGTAGACGTCCGCGAGATCGATCACAGTCGCAATTTTGCCGCCCGCCGGAAGCACCGCGCCCGGCTCGACCAGGCGATACTGCACCCGGGCTTGGACAGGCGACACGATCGTCGAATCGGTGACAACCGCCTGCAGCTCTTCAACTTTGGCATCAGCGGTCTTGATGGACGCGCGCGCTTCCTCGACCTGCGACTGGGCTGCCTTGAGCGCCGCATCGGCGCTCTTCACCTGCTGCACGCGTTGGTCGTACGTCTCGTGCGTGGCAAAGCCCTTGTCCACCAGCGCTGCCGCGCGAGCCATCTGCTGGTTGGCGAAGTCCAACTGGGCCTGGTCGCTTGCGACCTCTGCCAAACGGGTCGTGAGCGTTTGGCGGGCGAGCTCAGCTGAGGCCTGGGCCTGGTGCAACTGGGCGGCGGTTTCGGACGTGTCGATACGGGCGACGATCTCCCCAGGCGAGACCATGTCGCCCTCATGCGGAATAATCTGCATGACACGCCCGGGGATTTTCGTCGAGATGTCGACTTGAGTCGCCTCGACCCGGCCGTTGATGCTCACGATGCCTGCCGGCAAAGCTGAGGCCTGATACTGTTTCCAGGCCACATAACCCGCCGCGGCGCCGCCGACCACGATGAGGCAGGCCAGAGCAAGCCAAGGCAGAAACCTCGTCTTCTTCGACTTCGGTTTCTGCGCAGGGGGACTTGTGCTGCTTGCCGCAGGCTGCGGCTGCTGTGGCTGCCGAACGGAGTTTTTCGAGGATGCTGTTTCGGCTGTGGACATAAGCCATTCCTCCGGTGGTCAACTTGGCATGATGAATTGCTCACGATGCCTTGCTCTGCTCGGGTCGCGTCGACGGAATAGGAATAACTTTTTCCACGCCGCCTGCCGCATCGCCCAGACCAAATAGGCGCGTGATCCGCGCTAGGCGCGCTTGGTCCTCGCCGTTAAGTGGCCCGCAGGCAGTTAGAACACGCTTAATGATATCGAGCATCCGTTGGCGCGCTGCCGCGTCATCCGGCAGCATCTTCGGGATTGCTGCAAGTGCGGCTTCTTGGTCGATTAGCAGCAGATAGAATTGTTCACGCACTAGGGCCTTGAACTCCGCCAGCGACAGGGGTGCCACGTTCTCGCGGCGAAGCTGCCGGATAATTCCAAACCCGCGCTCGTCGACCGCGCCTCGGTACTTGCCGACGTACAGCAGAGCGCGGATGGTCGCCGCGTTCAAGCCGCCGACAGCCATTCGTGCTTTCAATGCGGGGAGCCGCGTCCGCAACAATTCCTGATGCCAAGGATCCTCGGCAGGTCTGCGCAGCGGTTGCGTGCTTGTCGGATCGATCCCGAGCGCCGCCTGTAGCGCGGGCAAACCATAAACCGTGAAGAACGTCTGTTCTGCGAGATGATCGCGACCATCGCGCCAGGCGTCCAGCGCACCGATAATCTGTTTCGATATATTCTCCTGCCAGACCACAAACGGGTTGTCCGAAGCGGCGGCGGTGCGGTTTTGGCGTACCCAGGCTGCCATGGGCTTGAGCATCGCCATCATCGGGTTTGCATCCGAGAACAGTTCATAGGTGACCCGCAGCGGGTGCAGCTTTTGCATCCACTCTGCCATCGGCGGATTCGCTAGTGCGCGCACGAACGGCCGGGCGAAGGCGCGGTAGAGAGCTAGGTTGACTTCAGAGAACTTTGCGGCGGTAGCAAAGCAACGATCGTCCGCTGCATCATTGCCGCCGAGGGCACGGATGTCGTCGAGCGTTCGTTCCTCGCAGCGCATGACCCAGTCACCGCTCACCAGATCGGGGTTAGCCGTCTCAGCGCCCTTGCGCTCGAAGGTCGCTTCATAGAGGCCGGGCGGCAGCACATCGATCAGATCGATATTGTTGGAGAACTCGCTGTATTCCTTCTGGGCGATCCCACCCGAAACAAAGATACCGAGGTGGCCGACCTTCTGGTGCACCGAGTAGACGATCGTCTGCTCGTGCGAGCGAATGTCGTCGACGCTGTCGTAAAGATCCAAAATCCAGCCGAGCGCCTGAGGCGGAGGCGTGATGTTGTCGCCCTCCGAACAGAACACCACGATCGGCGATCGGATGTTACGAAGGTCAAGCGGCTTACCGTCCGAGGTTTGAATTTTCGCAGCCGCGAGGTTGTTGCCGACGAACAGTTGATCGACAATGAATTGAATCTCTTCGGCGTTGAGATTGACGTGACCACCCCAATATCGCTCGAAACCAAGATAGCGCTGTGCCTCGGTATCGATCTTGGCATAGAGATTGTATTGCTTGGTCCACAGCGTGTTCGCCGGGTTCAGATTCTCGAAATTCTGCACCAGCCAGGCGCCATCGAATTTGCCGCCCCCGAGGTCGCTGGTGAGAGCGGTCAGCCAGCTGCCACCCAACAGCCCGCCCGAGTAGCGCATCGGGTTCTTGCCATGAACGCCATCCCAATAGGACAATGGTGATCCGGCGATGATCAGCGGGCCGAACAGCTCCGGCCGCACGGACGCAAGCATCATGATCGCCCAGCCGGCTTGACAATTCCCGATCACGCACGGTTTGCCGTCGGCCTCCGGGTGCAGCTCGATCACCTTTTCGACGAATACCGCCTCGGCGCGCCCTATGTCTTCGATGGTCTGACCAGGCATAGGATTCGGCAGGAAGCCGACGAAGTAGCATGGATGACCCGCCTTCATGGCCACGCCGATTTCGCTGTCGGACTTGAAGCCGCCGATACCCGGACCGTGGCCGGCGCGCGGATCGACCACGACAAACGGCCGGCGCGTTGGATCAATCACGACGCCTTCAGGCGGCACCACCCGCACGAGGCCGTAATTAACCGGGCGCTTGAGCTGACGTCCGTCGACAATGAGCTCGAAACCATAATCGAGCACATGCGGCGCGGTTTCGGCGAGATGCGCGTGGTACTGATTACCGCGTTCGCGCATCACGTCCCAGAACAAAATGCAGCGCTGCGCGGCATCGACGGCGTATTCGAACGCCGGGGCGAAAGGCCCGTAAGAGCACATTGCAACGTCAGCCGCATTTGACGATGACAGATACTTCGGCACCGAAGGAGTCTGGAGTTCGGACATTGGTCGGTTTCCTTCTGGTTCGAGCGAGCAACAGGTTCTATGACGGCGCGAGGTGCGCAACAATTGGTTTGTTACGCATTATATGCAAAAGCCGGCCAAAGCTTTGATACAGGTCAAGTTCCTGCAGCTAACCCACGATGTGGTATCCGGCATCGACATAGACCGTTTCTCCAGTGATCAGCTTGGCATAGTCAGTTGCCAGGACCGCGGTCGCGACGCCGACGTCCTCGATGCTGACAAGTTGTCTTGCAGGTGCGCGTTTGGCGGCGAGCTCGAGCAAATCGTCGAAATGGTCAATTCCGGAAGCAGCGCGCGTCTTCACTGGCCCCGGCGATATGGCGTGAACGCGGATCCCCTTTGGCCCAAACTCATAGGCGAGATAGCGCACGGCGCTTTCCAACGCGGCCTTTACGGGTCCCATCACGTTGTAATGCTCAATAACCTTTTCGGCACCGTAATAGCTCATAGTGAAAAGAGCGCCGCCGTTGCGCATCAGCGGCTCCGCTAATCGTGCCATACGAATGAACGAGTGGCACGAGACATCCATGGCCAGGAGGAACCCGTCGCGCGAGCAGTCGGCCAACCGGCCGTGGAGATCCTCCTTCGGCGCAAAGGCGATGGCATGGAGCGCGAAATCGAGTGTTTTCCAGTTGTGCTCCACCGCCTGAAATACCGTTTCCATCTGGCCGGGCTGGCGAACGTCGCAGGGCAGAAAGATAGGAGCGGCGAGCTCCCGTGCGAGCGGCTCCGTATAAGTCTTGGTTTTCTCGTTTGAATAGGTGATCGCAAGTTCCGCGCCCAGGGCGCGGAATGCTTGTGCGCATCCATAGGCGATTGAATGTTCGTTGGCGATGCCGAGGACAAGTCCCTTCTTGCCGGAAAGTGGCTTCTGCGAAATATCGATCATGCTTGCTTCTCCAGGAACACGACACCA
>Ga0207815_1000107_pt1 | contig 12743 bp, 9 predicted proteins | sample LuqExpMetagenom4_FD_187762 | JGI IMG/M metagenome (GOLD analysis project Ga0207815, IMG submission 187762) | Tropical forest soil microbial communities from Luquillo Experimental Forest, Puerto Rico - Sample 4 (SPAdes) | ecosystem: Environmental > Terrestrial > Soil > Tropical forest ... | reverse complement strand
TGAGGCCGTCACAACGGACCTCGTTTCACCATCAGCCTGAAGCGCAGCACCCAAAATATTCAGCTATCCACAAGCTGCCGGCCGATTACCCCATCTATTACAATGACATCAGAACGCACCGGTCACTGGACAAAGATGTGCCGGCCTTTCGTCCCATTCAACGGATCGGGAACATCATGTCACACCCAATCATCGGTGGGCTTCATCACTGCTACGTTCGGATTTAGGTTTTCGGTACACACACCGGGCCTATGGGCAAGTTTTCACCGCGCGGGTCAGAGCCATGGGTATCCGCGACCGGCCAATCACTCCAGCGTCACCATGGCAAAATGGCATAGCGGAACGTTTGATCGGTACGTTGCGCCGCGAGTGCTTGGATCAAATCGTGATCTTTGGCGAGGCACATTTGCGGCGGATCCTTTTTACCTATGCGGCATATTACAATCGAGCACGCCCGCACATGGCATTACAAAAGGATGCGCCATTGCGGCGAGCTGTCCACACAGCATTGGTGGATCGTCTGAAAGCGGCTTCGCAGCGGTAGGTCCAAGCGGACATACGATCTCACCTCATCCATCGTCCCGCGAGGGACAGCATCAATCAGATCGCGGCACAAGGCCGGACGACCATGTTGTTGTATTTGGCGAACGCCATCTTCGCGAAGTTCTTCAATCGTACGCGAACTACTACAATCAAGCTCGAACGCACTTATCGCTGAACAAGGATGCGCCGGTAACCCGTTCCATAGAAACCGATGGCCGCATTCTGGCCGTGCCAATCCTGGGCGGATTGCACCGTAGGGACAGGCAGCCGCGAACGATCGCGGCCTGACCTTCGCCGCGATTGTGTTTGTCTGGAACCCCTGAAGCGGGCCCGAACGGTTCAAGCCTTGATCAAGGGCACCTTCGGCACGGACCCGCGCTGGCCGTCGCCTTTCGGCCGCGACCGCGGCGACGAGCGGCGCTTGGCCTTGGGCTGCGCGGCCACCGGTAACTTCTCCGGCTTCGGCGTGATCGGTCCGTCGGGATATTCGAAGCCGAGCTTATCGCGGCCGTTCTCGTCCTTGGTGACGATGACACGGACGTGACCGCCGGATTTCAGGTGCCCGAACAGCACCTCGTCGGCCAGCGGCTTTTTGATGTGCTCCTGGATGACGCGGGCCATCGGGCGGGCGCCCATCAATTCGTCGTAGCCGTTGGCGATCAGCCAGCGCGTGGCCTCTTCCGACAGCTCGATGGTGACGTTACGGTCGCCGAGCTGCGCTTCGAGCTGAAGCACGAACTTCTCGACCACCTTGGCAATGATCTCTTGCGACAGGTGCGCGAAGGTGATGGTGGCGTCGAGCCGGTTGCGGAATTCCGGCGCAAACATCTTGCTGATCGCTTCTTGGTCGTCGCCCTCCCGCTTGCTGCGGGTGAAGCCATAGGCTTGCTTGGCGAGATCGGCGGCGCCGGCATTGGTGGTCATGATCAGGATGACATTGCGGAAATTGACCTGCTTGCCGTTGTGATCGGTCAACTTGCCGTGATCCATGATTTGGAGGAGCACGTTGAACAGATCAGGATGCGCCTTCTCGATCTCATCGAGTAGTAGCACGCAATGCGGATGCTGATCGACGCCGTCGGTGAGCAGCCCGCCTTGGTCGAAGCCGACATAGCCGGGAGGCGCGCCGATCAGGCGCGATACCGTGTGCCGCTCCATGTATTCCGACATGTCAAAGCGTATCAGCTCGACGCCAAGCGCCACGGCCAATTGCTTGGCAACCTCGGTCTTGCCGACGCCGGTCGGCCCGGAAAACAGGTAACAGCCAATCGGCTTTTCCGGCTCGCGCAGGCCGGCGCGCGCCAGCTTGATCGAGGCCGACAGCGCATCGATCGCCTTGTCCTGGCCGTAGACCACGCTCTTGAGGGTCTGCTCGAGATGCCGGAGCACCGCGGCATCGTCCTTCGATACGGTCTTCGGCGGAATCCGCGCTATGGTGGCGATAGTGGTTTCGATCTCCTTGATGCCGATAGTCTTCTTGCGGCGGTTCTCGGGCAGCAGCATCTGCGCCGCGCCCGACTCGTCGATCACGTCGATCGCCTTGTCGGGCAACTTGCGGTCGTGGATGTAGCGCGACGACAGTTCGACCGCCGCCTTGATCGCCTCGTTGGTGTATTTGAGCTTGTGATATTCCTCGAAATAGGGCTTGAGCCCCTTCATGATCTCGATGGCGTCCGAAACCGACGGCTCGTTGACGTCGATCTTCTGAAACCGGCGTACCAGCGCGCGATCCTTCTCGAAATGCTGGCGGTATTCCTTGTAGGTGGTCGAGCCGATGCAGCGGATGGTGCCCGAGGCGAGCGCGGGCTTGAGCAGATTGGATGCGTCCATTGCGCCGCCCGAGGTGGCGCCGGCGCCGATCACGGTGTGGATCTCGTCGATGAACATGATCGCGCCCGGATAGGCCTCGATCTCCTTGATCACCTGCTTGAGCCGCTCCTCGAAGTCGCCGCGGTAGCGGGTGCCGGCGAGCAGCGCGCCCATGTCGAGCGCGAACATGGTGGCGCCCTTAAGCACATCCGGCACCTCGCCATGCACGATGCGGCGCGCCAGACCTTCCGCGATCGCGGTCTTGCCGACGCCGGCATCGCCGACGAACAACGGATTATTCTTCTGCCGGCGGCAAAGCACTTGGATGGTGCGGTTGATTTCGCTGTCTCGGCCGATCAGCGGATCGATCTTGCCGTCCTTGGCCTTTTTGTTGAGGTTGACACAGTACGCGTCAAGCGCGTCGCCTTTCTTCTTCGGCTCGTCGCTGCCCTTGGTGTCGGCCTCCTCCTCGACGCCGCGCACCGGGCGCGACTCCGTGAGGCCCGGCCGCTTGGCGATGCCGTGGCTGATGTAGTTGATCGCATCGTAGCGCGTCATGTCCTGCTCTTGCAGGAAATAGGCGGCGTGGCTCTCGCGCTCGGCGAAGATTGCCACCAGCACGTTGGCGCCGGTGACCTCTTCGCGGCCGGCGGATTGCACGTGGATGACCGCGCGTTGGATCACGCGCTGGAAGCCAGCGGTGGGCTTGGAATCCTCGGCGCCGTCGGTGATCAGGTTCTCCAGTTCCGATTCGAGATAGGCGACCAGGCTGCGGCGCAGCTTTTCGAGGTCGACGTTGCAGGCGCGCATGACGGCCGAGGCGTCCTGATCGTCGATCAGCGCCAGCAGCAGGTGCTCCAGTGTCGCATATTCATGGTGCCGCTCATTGGCGATGACGAGCGCCCGGTGGAGCGACTGCTCGAGGCCGCGCGAGAACGTTGGCATTAGATTCCCATTTTCATTTGAATTGGGCGTCCCTTGAATCTCACTTTTTTTCCATCACGCATTGCAGAGGATGCTGATGTTTGCGGGCGAAGTCCATGACCTGCGTCACTTTGGTCTCCGCCACCTCGTATGTATAGACCCCGCATTCGCCGATGCCGTGGTGATGCACATGCAACATAATTCGTGTCGCGGCCTCGTGATCCTTGCCGAAGAAGCGTTCCAGCAGGTGCACGACGAACTCCATCGGCGTGTAGTCGTCGTTGAGGATGAGAACGCGGTACAGGCTCGGGCGCTTGGTCTGCGGCTTGGTCTTGGTGATGACCGCCGTGCCGGGCCCGCCCGGCTCGCCCTTCCGCTTGCGGTCATGGTCCGCCAGGCGGGGCGATCCGTCGCCGAACGCGACGGCGGCTGCCGGTCCCATGGGCGGGGGAGGTCTTTTTCGCATTCGACGTCCTGACATTGCCGAGGCAAGCAGTATTGCTGGACCGTAGCACCCAAGGCCGCGCCAGCGCGCGGCCTGGCCACCATCATATAATGACCCCGGCATAGCCAGGCCAAGCCGGGGTTTTGTCCTGCTCCGGGACAAACCGAGCCGATTCCGGCGATTCCGGCCGCTCCGGGCAGATTACCACGTTGACACGCGATTGCCGCCCGATTGGAACCGAACAGCGGCGAAGGGTTTGCGTGAGCACTGTCAAAATCAAAATCTGCGCTACTAATTTAATTCCCGACCGACCTGTTCTCTATTTTGCGTTCACCTATCCCAGCAGGAATTCAGCGACGACGTCGGAGCCGCCCGTACCACCAAAATTCCTGCACCGAGACAACAGCGTATTTGCGACGCGCAAACGTGGACTCGATCGTCTCCGCGTTCTGCCCACGATATTTGCAATAGTTCGCCCGCAAAACAAAAAAGGCCCGGGATTGCTCCCGGACCTTCCTTTATGTTGGGATTGGGATTGGACTTAATAGTCCATGCCACCCATTCCACCGCCGGGCATCGCCGGGGCCCCAGTTTCCTTCTTCGGCCTTTCGGCCACCATCGCCTCAGTTGTGATCAGGAGCCCGGCGACCGAGGCCGCGTCCTGCAGGGCGCAGCGCACGACCTTGGTCGGGTCGATGATGCCCTTAGTGACGAGGTTGCCGTACTCGCCGCTCTGCGCGTCGTAGCCGTAGGCATATTGATCCTTCTCTAGGATCTTGCCGACCACGATCGAGCCGTCCGCGCCAGCATTGATAGCGATCTGACGCGCTGGAGTCTGGATCGCCTTGCGGACGATCTCGACGCCGTGCTTTTGGTCCTCGTTCTCGGTCTTGACGCGTTTGAGCGCCTCGACCGAGCGAAGTAGGGCCACGCCGCCGCCGGGCAGAATGCCTTCCTCGACCGCGGCGCGGGTTGCATGCATCGCGTCGTCGACGCGATCCTTGCGCTCCTTCACTTCGGTTTCGGTTGCGCCACCGACGCGGATCACCGCCACGCCGCCGGCGAGCTTCGCCAGCCGCTCCTGCAGCTTCTCCTTGTCGTAGTCCGAGGTGGTCTCCTCGATCTGCACCTTGATTTGGTTGATGCGCGCTTCGATGTCGGCCTTCTTACCGGCACCGTTGACGATCGTGGTGTTCTCCTTGTCGATCATCACCTTTTTGGCGCGGCCGAGCATATTCACCGTGACTTTGTCGAGTTTGATGCCGAGATCATCGCTGATCGCCTGAGCGCCGGTGAGAATCGCGATGTCTTCCAGCATCGCCTTGCGTCGGTCGCCGAAACCGGGCGCCTTCACGGCCGCCACTTTCAGGCCGCCGCGCAGCTTGTTGACGACGAGGGTGGCGAGCGCTTCGCCTTCCACGTCCTCAGCCACGATCACCAGCGGCTTGCCGGTCTGCACCACCGCTTCCAGCAGCGGCAGCAGATCCTGGAGACCGGAGATCTTTTTCTCGAAGATCAGCAGATAGGCATCTTCCATCTCGACCCGCATTTTGTCGGCATTGGTGATGAAGTAGGGCGAGATGTAGCCGCGGTCGAACTCCATGCCCTCGACCACGTCAAGTTCGGTTTCGAGCGATTTGGCCTCTTCGACCGTGATTACCCCCTCGTTTCCGACTTTCTTCATGGCGTCGGCGAGAAACTTGCCGATCTCCGCATCACCGTTGGCGGAAATGGTACCGACCTGGGCGATTTCTTCGTTCGAGGTGACCTTCTTGGAGTTCTTCTTGAGGTCTTCCACGATGGCCGCGACCGCAAGGTCGACGCCGCGCTTCAAGTCCATCGGGTTCATGCCGGCGGCCACTCCCTTGGCGCCTTCCTTGACGATTGTCTGGGCGAGTACCGTCGCAGTGGTCGTGCCGTCGCCCGCCTCATCGGAGGTCTTGGACGCCACTTCGCGCAACATCTGCGCGCCCATGTTCTGGAACTTGTCCTCAAGCTCGATTTCCTTGGCGACGGTAACACCGTCCTTGGTGATACGTGGGGCGCCATAGGATTTGTCGAGCACAACATTGCGGCCCTTGGGGCCTAGAGTGATCTTCACCGCGTTGGCAAGGATTTCGATGCCGCGCAACATCTTGTCACGGGCATCGACTGAAAATTTTACGTCCTTAGCAGCCATTTTGCTTCTCCATAATTTGTGAATACGACGGTCGGTTACGCGGCCTTCTTGCGGGCGACGCTGCCGCCTTCGATCACGCCCATGATGTCGGATTCTTTCATGATCAGGAGATCCTGACCGTCGATCTTCACTTCAGTGCCGGACCATTTGCCAAACAGCACTGTGTCGCCGACCTTCAGATCAATCGGGATTAGCTTGCCGGCCTCGTCGCGACCACCGGGGCCGACGGCGATGATCTTGCCCTGCGACGGCTTCTCCTGCGCCGTGTCGGGGATGATGATGCCGCCGGCGGACTTCGCCTCGGCGTCGATGCGTTCGACCACGACGCGGTCGTGAAGCGGGCGAAACTTCATATGTCTCCTCCTCAGTGTTTGTTTTCATGAAAGACGATAGAACGACTACACAGGTCGTGGCCGGCGGCCAAGAACGGCACGTCCCTGCTCAAGTGGTTCCTTTTTGGCACTCGTCAAGGGAGACTGCCAATCGGCTGTCAGCAAACGACCCAGCAATGCTGCTAATACATTGATTCTAATGATAAAAGTTATTTCTCAAGTGAGCTTTCTTGTCTATGCCTATAAGTGAGTTCGGGGTGGTCCGTTGGCGCAATGTTCTATGAACGGCCAAGTCGCTTCCCAGCCTGATCTCTGTATCTCTGTTTTGCGTCCATCTCTCTCTCCAGGAATTTGCCGACGACGCCGGAGACGCCCGTACCACCAAATTCCGGCGCCGAGACAGCGGCGTACTTTCGGCGCGAATACTCGGACTAAGTCGTCTCTGCTCAATGCGCGGCATCAGCACGGTAATGAAAAGGCCCGACAATACCGGACCAATCCGCGCTTCCGCCAAAAGCGAAATCCGCCTTAGACCGATAACCTAAAGACTGGCGGAGCGAGCGGGATTCGAACCATGAATCTGGCCGGCCGTACCCATTTGAAAACTCGAAGAAATTCAGCACGCTAGGTACCAGAGGTCCCCGCCGGTCGTCCGCGCTGGCAGGCGCGCGTGTAAGTATCGGTGCTCATGCGGCGCGGTCGCGCCGCCGCTGCGCGCGCCGTTTCCGGGCACGAACCAAGCTTACCCATTTAGGCTCGGGCTTGCTCGGTGACGCGCGTGGTGACTTGTCTTTCTTTGCCGGCGAGGTCTTCGGCTCGGCAGACTTGCTCCCCTTCACGGTCTTGAACCGCCTGGGCTGCTTGCGGGCGGTGGGGATATCCGAACTGGCAGTCTCGGCGATCTCGATCCCGAATAGGGCCGCGACGTCACTATCGTCAAGCACTTTCGCAGCACCGGGTGTTGCTTTCGACAGCGGAAGATCCCGTCCGGCACTGGCGATCAGTTCGCTTTCATCCACGCCGCGCAGCACGAAAAGAAGCTGAGGCTCTTCGTCGAGCCTGGCGCCAACCCCGTAAAGAACCGCCGCGACGTGCTTGCACATGTCGGCCCAGTCCGGACAGCTGCAGTTGAGCTTGATCTCGTTCGGCGTTGGAAACAGGCCGTCGCCCTCCCGGCACACCCGATCCATGACGCCCTTGGCCAAGCGACCCTGTAGCAGCTCGACCAGCGAATCGATCGATCCTGCACAATCGCGACAGATGGCGTTCCAGCGCGCCGTTTTGACCGGTGCGATGGCGATCTTGATCTTGTAGAGATCGAAGCCGGCGACCATCGCTACGACCTCGCCCTTGGCGATTTGCAGGTCGACGACGGAACCATTGCGGACATAGGTGCGTCCGCGCGGCAGGCGGTTCTCAAAGTCGCTGTAGCGTTCGAGGTTGGTGCACCACGACTGGGCCCAGAAACTCCTGGCAATCTTACGGCCCTTGATTCGTACGGGAGCGATGGCTTGTCCCCGCTTCTTCAGCTTGGCCACCTCGCGCTCCGCCCGGCGGCGCTTTTCGGCCACCGAGACATAGGGTTGCCACGCGAAGTAGTAGCTCACCGTCAGCCCTCCTTCATCGCCGCGCCCAGGTCGAGAGCCACGAGACTCAGCAACTCCTCATCCTTCATCTCGGTCAACACAATGTCAGCACCGCCGCTGAGAAAATCCCCAGCCAATTGCTGCTTCGACTCGATCATCTGGTCGATCCTGTCCTCGACGGTGCCGCGGCAGACGAATTTGTGCACGAGCACATTCTTAGTTTGCCCGATTCGGAAGGCGCGGTCGGTGGCCTGGTTTTCCACAGCCGGATTCCACCATCGGTCGAAATGGATGACATGGGAGGCGGCGGTGAGGTTGAGCCCGGCGCCGCCGGCTTTGACCGAGAGCACGAAGAACGGGACGCGTTCGTCCTCCTGGAACTGACGCACCAGATCCTTGCGCTTCCTGACCTCGGTCTCGCCATGCAGGACGAGACCCGCCCGCCCGAATACGGAGCCCAGGAACGCCGCCAGCGGCGCGGTCGTCTCCTTGAACTGGGTAAAAATGAGTGCCTTCTCCTGCCGGGCAGAGAGCACCTCTGCGATGTCGCGCAAGCGCGCGAGCTTACCGCTGTCCTCCTCGGCCCAGGCGCCGTCGCCCAGCCATTGCGAGGGATGGTTGCAGATCTGCTTCAACCGCATAAGGAAGGCGAGGACGATGCCCCTGCGCTTCATTCCATCGACGTCTTCGAGTTGGCCGGCGAGGTCGTGCACTGCCTGCTGGTAAAGCGCGGCCTGCTTGCGGCTCAAGGGGCAGAACGTCTTCACCTCGGTCTTGTCGGGCAAGTCCGCAATGATCCTCTTGTCGGTCTTCATGCGTCGTAAGATATAGGGGCGCACCAGGTCGCGGAGCGGGCCGTATGGGTTCTGCGGTCGGTCGGCGAGGCGCTTGACGAAGGACGAAAACTCCTTTGACGATCCCAACAGTCCGGGATTGATGAAGTCGAAGATCGACCATAGGTCGCCGAGCCGGTTCTCGATCGGCGTACCGGTTAGGGCAATGCGAGTTTCGGCGCGGAGCTGCTTGACCGTCCTGGTCTGCTTGGCGGCCGGATTCTTGATGGCCTGCGCCTCGTCAAGCACCACCAGTCGCCACGGCGTCGCTGCGAGCCACGGCAGGCGAGCCGAGAAGCCGTAGCTCGTGATGACCAGGTCGACATCCACCAGATTGTCTGCACCGTCCGTGGTCGGTCTTTCGGAGGGCGCCGCTGATGGATGGGCGACGACGACCTTGAGGCTTGGCGCAAATCGAGAAATCTCCGCCGTCCAGTTGGCGAGCAGCGAAGCCGGCGCCACGAGCAGGCAGGGCTTCCGCTTCTCCCCGGCCTCGTACTTCAACACCAACAGCAGCGACAACACCTGGATGGTCTTGCCAAGCCCCATGTCGTCGGCAAGGCACGCCCCAAGTTTTAGCTGTGCGAGCAGATAAAGCCATTCTACGCCCGCCTGCTGATATGGCCGGAGAGTGCCCTGAAGGGAACGGCCGGAGTCAGCGCGCGAGCGCCGATCGGGATGGCGCAACGCCGCCAGCGTTTCCGCCAGCCAGGGACCCGCCACGGTCTCGCTCCAGGCCACGTCGGCCTGCCCGGCAGCCCCAATGCCGGCCCCGGCCAGCATGCGCATCGCCTCGCCGAACGACAGACCATCGGTGACGGCGCGGCGCTCGATGGCCTCGAATTGCTCGAGTGTCCGGCTCAGTCGTTCATGATCGACCTCGATCCACTTACCGCGGATCAGGGCCAACCCATCGGAATGCGCCAGGAGCTGCTTGATCTCCGCCGCCGTGAGGTTTTCGCCGTCGAGCGTCACCTCCATCCGGAAGTCGAGCAGCCCATCCATCCCGAGATGCGAGGGGGCATTGCCGCCGACCGTTGCCTTTACCTGCGGACGTGCTGGACGGTTCATGCGCCAGTTTGCCGGCATGCGCACGAGCACCCCTGCGCCTTCGAGCGCTGGCGCGTCCCGCAGGAATTGCACCGCCTGTTGTGGGCTCCAGCGCAGCGGGTGAAAAATTTCGCCGGCATCGACCATGGCCTTCAACCAGGGGCAATGCTCGGCGGCTCGCTGCACGGGCATCAACAGCGAGAGCAAGCGTTCGCGGTTCCGCGCGCCGGCATATTCCTGCAAGGCCTTGCCGAGCGGCAGATGCTGAGGCTTGGCCTCGGCCGAAAGCCGCGTCGTGTAGGTTGCAAGAAACGCGAACGGGGCGTCCTCGTCTTTCCGGTTCTCCGCGAGGTTGAAATGAACACGCCCCACCAGATTCCAGGCCGGATGACGGCTCTTAAGGAACTCCTGCACGGTGAGCCCGGATTGAGCCAACTCAGCATCGAAAGCCGAATCCATGCCGCGCCATAGATTAACCAGGACTTCCGTGGTTACGTATTCCGCTCCAATCATCGGCGGAACGGCCGCGGCCATCGTCTCCAACTCGCCGTCCGCAGGGGTCGGCACGGGCGGCTTGGTTCGCTCGCCGATGCCGGGAAGGGCACACAACGCAGTCACGTAGCGCGCCCCGAATTTCCGCCAATAGGACAGCGTTGGAAAAAGAGTCGTTCCGACCTCGTTGGCGCCCAGGAACAACAGTCCATGCCCGGCGCCACGTGCAAACGCCTTCTCCAACCGCAAGCCGCGCTCGGGCTCCAACGCCAGAGCTTCCCCTTCCGTCTCCATGGTTTGCGCGAGCGTCAGCAAGCCATGCGGCGTGAGGACCGGTGCCAACATCATCATGACGGATGCATCCTTGCGATCCGATACCCCCGCCGTTCGGCGACGGTCTCTCGTTTCGTGTCGCGCTCTCTCACCGGAAATTCTGCAGCTGAGCAAGAGACTGCCGTACCACCGAAATCCGCAAATGAGACTCGCACGCCGCACACGCCTCCAATGTCGGACGAATTCGTCTCTGTGCAAAAAGTCGTTGCTGTTGAAGTGCCGCAAAGTGCCGGAATGTGCGAAGGAACTCACACGAGCGGTAAGACAAAAACATGAGATATGTCAATAACTTAATTCGTGGCGGAGGGAGAGGGATTCGAACCCTCGATACGGTTTCCCGTATACACGCTTTCCAAGCGTGCGCCTTCAGCCGCTCGGCCACCCCTCCTCGCTGCGCTCGCACAAGCGCGCCTGACAGCGCCGGCGCGCTTAAGACAAGGTCATGCCGACACGGGCGGGCTTTTTCAAGCCGCCATCGCGCCGCCGCGCCCTTGATTTTATACTGGGCAAATAGCTTGCATAAACCTGTTTATTTGATGGAGATTGACCAGTTTCGCAACATGAGAAACTGCCATGGGCGAGGGATCCGCGCTGCATTTGGTGCTCACCGGCGACCCCGGGCTTTATGCGATCGTGGGGCTGTCGCTGGAAGTCAGCCTGAGCGCTGTGCTTTTTGCCGCGCTGATCGGCGTGCCCCTCGGCGCCATGCTCGCGCTCACCCGCTTTCCGGGACGCGAGGTCGTCATTGTCGCACTCAACGCGATGATGGGACTGCCGCCAGTCGTCGTCGGCCTGGCGATCTTCCTTTTGCTGTCGCGCTCGGGCCCGCTCGGAGCCTGGGGACTGCTGTTCACGCCGCAGGCGATGATCATCGCGCAAACGGTGCTGGTCACACCGATCATCGCGGCGCTGACGCGGCAAACCATCGAGGATCTCTGGGTCGAGTACCATGACGAGCTCGCCGCCATGAGTGTCGGCGCTGCGACGCGTATCGTCACGCTGGTCTGGGACGCACGGTTTTCCTTAGTCACCGCACTACTTGCCGGCTGGGGCCGGGCGGCCGCGGAAGTCGGTGCCATCATCATTGTCGGCGGCAATATCGACGGCTTCACCCGCACCATGACCACGGCGATCGCACTGGAAACATCCAAGGGCGACCTGCCGCTTGCCATCGGCCTCGGCGTGGTACTGATTTCAATCGTGATTTTGATCAATGCGCTGGCTTGGGGCGCACGCCGCGCCGGCGAACGCTACGCGGGATGAGCATGCGCGGACCCTTAAGCGACCTACCAGTCATGCTCGAAGAAGTGGGAATCGTCGCCGGTGAGGTGACGATCCTCGATGGAATATCACTTACGATCGCGCCGGGCGCACCGACTGTTCTGATCGGCCCCAACGGCTCGGGCAAGACAACACTGCTGCGCGCTGCCATGGGACTGATCCCCGTCACGCGCGGCCGCATCACCTGGGGCGGGCAGGAGGCATCGCCGCCGGACCGGCGCGCCATTCTGTTCCAGCGGCCGGTCATGCTCCGGCGCAGTGCCGCTGGCAATATTGGCTACGCCCTCGCTGCCGCAGGTGTACCCCGAGCCGATCGCTCGGCCCGCACCGCCGAGCTGATCGTAATGGTCGGGCTGCAAGGTCTCGCGCGGCGTCCGGCGCGCCGGCTCTCCGGCGGTGAACAGCAGCGGCTGGCGCTCGCCCGCGCACTGGCGCGCAGTCCGGCGCTGCTGTTTCTCGACGAGCCGACGCAAAACCTGGATCCCGCCGCGACAAAGGCGATCGAGGACATCGTGCGCACCGTCGCCGCACGCGGCGTCAAGGTGGTGATGTCGACGCACGATCTCGGCGAGGCGAAGCGGCTCGCTGGCGACATTGTGCTGCTGCACCGCGGTCGGCTGATCGAACAGGGTCCGGCGCGGGAATTTTTCACCAATCCGCGCACGGCAGAAGCGAAGAAATTCATCGCTGGAGAGTTGCTGATCTAGAAAACAAAAAACAAACGTGGAGGAGTTCATGTTTAGCCGCCACGCACTTGTTGCTCTCGCGCTTGGCGCCGTCATGGCCGCAACGCCCGCGCTGGCGCAGGACAAATCGATCGTAGTGGCTTCGACCACATCGACGCAGGATTCCGGTCTGTTCGAATATCTGCTGCCGCTGTTCAAAAAGAAGACCGGCATTACTGTGAAGGTGGTGGCGCAGGGCACCGGGCAGGCG
>Ga0207815_1000100_pt1 | contig 13147 bp, 18 predicted proteins | sample LuqExpMetagenom4_FD_187762 | JGI IMG/M metagenome (GOLD analysis project Ga0207815, IMG submission 187762) | Tropical forest soil microbial communities from Luquillo Experimental Forest, Puerto Rico - Sample 4 (SPAdes) | ecosystem: Environmental > Terrestrial > Soil > Tropical forest ... | reverse complement strand
CGAGGAACGGAAAGTGAATAAGGCTGCCGTACATCCTGGTGATAAACGCGCCGAGCCATGTGCCGGCGATAGCGCCAATGATGGTACCGCCGGCGACAAGCGCGATAACGAATTTCAAGTAGTGCGCAGCGATGGCGCCGTCCCGATAGCCCAGCGCCTTGAGAAGCCCAATTTGCTCGCGTTCCAGCGCCACCATCCGGTTAAGCCACTGATTGATCAAGAACGCGGCGACAAGCAGAAATATCGTCGGCATCGTGCGGCTCATATTTCTGAGCATGTCGAGCCCGTGCTCACCCCACGCATGCGACGGAAGATCTTTTCGGCTGTAGGCCGCCTGGCCGCCATAGGGATCGAGCAGCACGTCCAGCCGCTTGATCACCTCTGGCTCTGACGCATCCCGCAGTAGCCTGAGGGTAACCGACGAAAACGCTCCGTCGAGGTTGTAGGCATTGGCAAGCGCTTTTTCCGACATCCAGATGATGCCGAAGCGACGATTATCCGTGATGGTCTCGCCAGGACCTATCGTATAGATGAACTCGGGCGACAGCGCCGTGCCGACGACGACAAGTTCGCGCTTGCGCCCGTTTAATACCGCCGAGAAGCGCGACCCAAGCTCCATGTTGTGCGCCGTGGCAAAGGCTTCATACACCACGACTTCTTCGGCCCTCCCAGGTTCGGGGACCCGACCCGCGCGCAGGTAGATGCGGTTGAGACGTTGCTCTGAGTCGTCGGGCAATGAAATGAGTTGTCCGGTCACGGGTTCGCGAGAGTCCGGCATATCCAGCAGGGCGAACCTGACGATTCGAGCCTCGACGGCGGCGACACCGGGGATTTCTGCGATCTGATCGATTAATTTTTTCGGCGCGCGTTTGACCTGTGCGAAGACATCAGCAAACTGGTATCGCTCGTAATAAGCAGCGCGAGTCTCCTCCAAAGAACGAATTGAGCCGACCACAGCTACGAGTGCGGCCACCCCACCACCAATTACCAGCGCTATGGCCAGCGCCTGCGCCCATAACCGTCTGAGATCGCGAAGTATTTTGGTGTCGAGGGGGCGCATCAAAATCACCAACTGATCTCTGCGGCAGTTCGTCGCGTCTCGTTCTCATGAATGCGGGAAATCTTTCCGTCGGCGAAGAACAACACCCGATTTGCCACGTCCTGGATGCTGGCATTGTGTGTGATAATGAGGGTCGTTGTGCCCAGTTGTGCGTTGACGCTCAGAAGAGCATCGATCACGCGAACTCCTGTCTTGGAATCAATTGCGCCCGTCGGTTCGTCGCAGAGCAAGACTTCGGGTCGTTTGGCGACGGCGCGGGCAATGGCCACACGTTGCTGCTCACCGCCGGACAGTTGGGAAGGGAAATGATCTATTCGGTTTTCCAACCCGACGAGCGAAAGCGCTTCGTCGGGACGCATCGGATGCTCAGAGATTTCAGTGACGAGGGCCACATTCTCGTAAGCCGTGAGGCTCGGAATGAGATTATAGAACTGGAACACGAAGCCGACGTGCTCGCGTCGGTAACTCGTCAACTCACGATCATCAAGCTTCGTCAATTCCTGATCTTTGAAAAACAGTTGACCACTGGTCGCATGGTCGAGGCCGCCCATGATGTTCAACAGTGTTGATTTGCCGCTTCCGGAAGGTCCCAGAAGGACGACCACCTCACCAGCGGATATTTCGAGATTGAGTCCACGCAATGCGTGAACTTGCACCTCACCGGAGGTGTATATTTTGGTCAGACCTTGTGCGGAGAAAACAATTTCTGACATGACCAAAGCGTTCACGCGATCTGTGAGTTGTTCCCAGCAGGTCGATCCTAAACAGCGGCTTTTTGTTATCGGCCATGATGATAGCCTGCTCCAGAGACCTGGCCGAAGAGCCGACCGGGTCTCGGAATGAATGCTGGCACCTGAGCGGCGTACTTAACATAGTAGCCACCAAATTCGGCCATCGCGTCGCGTTCCTCGGTCTTGGCGAGCTTGACATACATGACAACTAAAACCGGGAACATCGCCAAGGTGAGCAGTGTTGGCCACTGAACGAGGAACCCCAGCATCACCAAGATGAAGCCGACATATTGCGGATGCCGAACGTAGCTGTAGGCGCCAGTCGTCGCTAGCGTGTGGCTTTGCTGGGCCGCATAGAGCACGCGCCAGGCAGACGCGATGAGGACGAAGCCACCACCGATCAGGATAAAGCTCAAGATGTGGAAAGGTCCAAAGTGTGGATTGGCCTTCCAGCCGAAAATCATCTCCAGCAGGTGGCCGGCATCGTGCGAGAACCAATCCACGTCCGGATACCGACTTTGCAGCCACCCCGATAAGAAATAGATCGTGAGCGGAAAGCCATACATCTCTGCGAATAGCGCCACCAAGAATGCGCTAAAGGCGCTGAACGATCGCCAATCGCGCGGAGTGCGCGGCTTAAAGAAGCTGTAAGCAAACAGGATGAAGACCGCCGAGTTGACGATGACAAGGCTCCATAAGCCGTATTCTGAGAATTGCGGGGTCATGACGCACTCCTGCCGCTTGTATCCCCGCGATGTCCTTCATGACCTCCGTGTCCTCCGTGGCCGCCATGCATGAAGAGGTGCATCAGCGGGCAGGCGAGTAGTGGTAGCCATATCAGGGCGCCGAGGACATGAGCGCGGTGCTCGGTAAAGAGCAGCGCACCGCCGATTAGGAGAAAACCGAGCAGCACGAGTCCTGCTCGCGACGTAAAAAAGTTTCCTTGTCGCTGACTGTCATGCTCCGCGTGATCGTGCAACGACATCGAACCCTCCTATTCCGCAATCAAGCGGCCGCGGAACATGCCCATCGGGCAAGCAAACCCATATTCGCCGGGCTCCTTGGGTAGCAACTCCACCGCCACCGTTTGGCCGGTCGGCAGCTCGGCGCTTTTCTGGAAATCAGCAAATATTACCTTGTCTGAGCAGCCGGCGGTCTCCTCCCGCCGAAAATTCAGCCGCACCGGGCGGCCGCTGCGCACGATGATCGTGTCAGGCGTGTAGCCGCCCTTCACCAGGATCATCGCCTCCTGGTAGCCGCCGCTGGTCTCGGCGGCGCGGAAGCCAGTCGAGCGCTTGAGCCAGAAGAACCAAACAATGAATACGACTAGGGCGATCCCAGTCGTGATGACAATCCAACGATCTGGAGTCATGAGACGGCCCTCCTCGGTTTGAAGAAGCGCAGACGGTTGGCATTGGTGACCACCGTCACTGAGCTGAAGGCCATAGCCGCCGCGGCGATTAAGGGCGACAGCAAGAGCCCGATAAACGGATAGAGCACGCCCATCGCCACCGGGATGCCGAGCGAGTTGTAACCGAACGCCCCGACGAGGTTCTGGCGAACGTTACGCATTGTCGCCCGGCTGATTTCGATCGCGGTAACCACACCGATCAGGCTGCCCTTAATGAGCGTCACATCACTCGCCTCGATGGCAACGTCAGTTCCGGTACCGATGGCAAAGCCCACATCGGCCTGCGCGAGAGCCGGCGCATCGTTGACGCCGTCGCCGACCATACCGACCGACTTGCCTTCGAGTTGTAGTTTCTGCACTTCATGCGCCTTGTCGTTCGGCAGTACTTCGGCGAGCACGCGATCAATGCCAACCTCGCGGGCGATGGCGCGGCCGGTACGTTCATTGTCGCCCGTTAGCATGACCACTTCGATGCCGAGGCTCTTGAGCACGGCGATGGCTGCTTTCGAGTCGGACTTCACCGTGTCGGCAACCCCGATTAAACCGGCTGCCTTGCCATCGATCGCGACGTACATCGGCGTCTTACCCTCGCCGGCGAGGCGCTCCCAGTCACCCAGCAGCATGTCGATCGTTACGTTTCGATCGCGCATGAGCTTAGCGTTGCCGAACAAAACATCGTGGCCATCGATCCGGCCGCTCACACCATGACCAGGAATGGCGATAAAGTTCTTGGCATCGCTGAGGGTCAGATTTCGCGTGATGGCACCCTTGACGATAGCCTCTCCCAGGGGGTGCTCGGAGCCGCGCTCAAGCGATGCTGTCAGACGCAGAACGGTCGGCTCGTCATATCCCGGCGCGGTCACGACGTCGGTAAGCGCCGGCTCGCCTTTGGTGATGGTGCCCGTTTTGTCGAGAATGATCGTGTTGAGCTTCTCGGAGGCCTGTAAAGCGTCACCAGAGCGGATCAAAATACCATTTTCCGCGCCTTTGCCGATCCCGACGGTCAGTGATGTCGGAGTCGCGAGGCCGAGCGCACACGGGCACGCAATGATCAGAGTCGTGACGAAGACTACCGTCGCGTAGATCAGCCGAGGTTCCGGTCCGAAAACATACCAAACGACGAAGGCAAGAACCGCGAGGATCATGACCGCCGGCACGAAATAGCCCGACACGGTATCGACGACTCGCTGAATTGGCGCCTTGGAGCCCTGCGCGTCCTTCACCATTTGGATAATCGTGGCGAGCGCCGTATCCTTGCCGACCTTGGTCGCGGTGAAACGGAAGCTGCCCGTCTTGTTCAGTGTTCCACCAATGACCTCGTCCCCACTCTGCTTTTCGATCGGCATCGATTCACCGGTAATCATCGACTCATCGACGGCACTCGATCCCGAGATGACCTCCCCGTCGACCGGGACTTTCTCGCCCGGTCGCACGACGACGACATCGCCGACCACTACCTCTTCGACAGATATGTCGCTCTCTTTGCCATCACGAATGACGCGCGCGATCTTCGCTTGCAGACCAATCAACTTCTTGATCGCCTGGGAGGTGCGCCCTTTGGCCTTGATCTCAAGCGCGAGGCCAAGAACGACGAGTGCGACGACTACGTCGGTGACGTCCCAGAATACCTCGGCTAGCGCCATGTTCGGAAAGAGGCCCGGCCATGCGACGGCGACTACGGAATAGAGATAGGCAGCGCTGATGCCGATAGCGATCAACGTGTGCATGTTGGCGGCGCGATGCTTCAACGCGTCCCACATACCGATGAAGAACTGCGAACCGGCCCATACCAATACCGGCAAACTCAGAACGCCGAGAAGCGACCACACGATTCGGCGCGTGCCGCTGCCCATTGGCATCCACTCGCGCAGCCCTGGAATGAGATCCGGATAACTCAACGCCATAACGGGAACCGATATGGCCGCGGCAAACCAGAACTTCCGCATCAGGTTGCGGTATTCCTGCTCATTCGCAGCTTCGGCGGGGTCGAGCGTTTCACTCGCCGGATCAATCTTGGGCTCGGCAACGCGATAGCCGGCCGATGCAATGGCCTTACGGATAGCGTCAAAATCGACCGTTTCCGGATCGTATTCGATATCCACGGCATTGGGCCCGAGGTTGGCGCGCGCCGAAAGAATGCCCGGCGTCATCCGCAAGGCCAGCTCGACGCGAATGACACACGAGCTACAGTGCATTCCGTCGATCGGAATCCTCGCTGTAGCAGTTCCGGGCGTGTAACCGCCGGCTCGAACCGCCTGCAGGATTGCACTAAACTTTGTCTTTGAGGGGTCGTATTCGACCCGGGCAATCTTTGTTGATGGATTGACGTGCGCGGCGGTCACTCCAGAAACCGCTGCAATCGCCTTTTCGACCTCAGGCGAGCAATGACTACAGGTCAAACCTCCAATTCGAAGGTCAAGATGTTGCGGTTTGGAGATCCGGTTGAGGCGAGTCGGTGCATTCATAGCAGTGTCTCGTGTTGCGAGCGCCACCTCCCCAATGTGCAGACGCCAATGAGGCGCTCGTGACTGCGCAATGTTGCTACTGCGACGACTTGTCGGCGTTCGACATGTCGCAACAGTTCATCGCTCCCCGGCCTTGGTCGGATTGGTTGTCATCACCCTGATGCATGCTGCCTTGCATTTGATGCATGGGCGTTGCGCCCTGCTCGGACTTGATATCGTTTGGTGCCATCGGGCAGCCTTTTTTCGCATCGGCCGTTGCCCCACTAGGGCTCGGACAATTCGCCATTGGCATCACCCGCTGGGCGGGCGCGGGTTGCGGCGCCTTATCCGCATCCGCCGCCGGAGCCTGGGCCCAGGCGGACATGCCTGTGATGGTAATAAGCACTGCGGCTGAAATTATTAGTCGTTTCACGGATCGCTCCTATTGGTGCAATGGGCAACTTGACCCGCGCTTTCAATGATATTTTCGGATTGCAGCGTCAGGCGGTTACAAGGTGCTAGGATATTTTTCGGCCGCTGCTCAATTCAGCGGCGACAAGTGGAATTGGGCTCCATAGCAAATAACCGCGCCTTGCCGCATCGAACCTAAAGTTGTTGCTCGCCAAAGAAACTCATATAGATCCGGCGTTCGCTCGGACCAAAAAGAACCACGTCGTACCGCTCCGGTCGGTCGCTTTCCATGCCTGGTGAGCCAGCCGGCATACCTGGTACACCAAGCCCTGTTGCTTTCGGCTTTTCAATCATTAGACGCTTGATCGCCGTCGCTGGAACGTGTCCCTCAATGACATAGTCTCCAATCTGCGCAGTATGGCAAGTCGCCAGTTCGCTAGGCACCCCAAATTGCGATTTTATCGCCTCGGCATTCGTGATGTTCACAGGTCTCGTCACGAAGCCATTCTTTTCAAGATGGAGCATCCAGATTGAACAACAGCCGCAACGGGGGTCCTTGTATACCGTAACGACCTGCTCTTCCGCGGCATTGACTCGGGGCGCCAACAAAAAAGCAAGCACAGAAAGAAGCGCTACGCGGCGAGTTGGACTGGCTTTGGAATCTTTCGGGTCGGATCTCATTTTATGCCTCTTCATTCCGAAACAGCACGGACGCGCAGTGCGCGTCCGTGCGAAGACGGAGACGTCAAGACACGGGGCTCACGTCGCCGCCTCACTACCGCAGACCGCGCGCCGTCAATTGGCCGCCGCGATAGTGCCTATTTCGCTCACTAATGAGTTCGTAGTGACGCGCCCGATGGTTACAGCTCAGAAAAAAAGTTTTTGCGCTACTGCCGTAGCGCATATCGGCGCTCGGCGCCTCGAGGTCGCCAGCACAGAAAGGATTATCCTCGTGCGTGATCCGACGCGACCAACAGCGGCGCTCGAAGGATGAAAAGCTAAGCAAGGTATCTACCAGCGTAGTAATTTCGGTCCCAGCTTCCACCCAGCAAGCGTGCACAAGGCGATCGTGCCGCCATACCACACAGCGAAGAACGGCACTGAGTCATCCGCACAATGGAAAGCATAACCGATCGCGCTCACGCAGCCGGCGACCAGACCAACGAATGCGCCGGCGCGCGCGAGATCCGTGGGCGCCATCTGCCGTACGGCCCAAGCAATTACGGCAAACGGCACGATGGCAATGAGCGGGATCGATATGACGCATTCAAGCCACTCATCACTGAGAATCGTCCCTTTCCAGTGGGATCCGGGAGCTGAAGTGAGGGTTATTACCGCCAGCACCATTATGGTAATAAACGGCAACGCGATTAGAGCAACAGGTGTCCTATACTCGCCGCCCGGTCGAGCCAATCTAATCAGGAAAATGGACGCTGGAATGAAAAGCACCGCAGTCGCTGCAATCTTGAAGAGCGCTGGAATCAAAGCACCTACCGATATTAGGTCTGTCCGCGGACCCAATGTGATGAAAACGACCCCCAGCGCCACTACGATGCCCGCCGCAATCGCAATATGAATACTGCGAGCGGTTTGCCGGTGATCAACCGGCTCAACATTCGTGCTGAGCAACTCGATCAGCTCATCGGTTCTCATTGAGGCGCCCTCTTCCGCCCTATCGAAGCCATTAAGGCCTTCATACCTCGATGAACGCTGACTTTGACGTCCGATTCCGACATGTTGCATCGGCTCGCCACTTCGGCAACGCTTAGTCCCTCGAGTTTCGTCAGCTGTATCGTCCGCCGCATCTTGTCGGGCAATTGGTTCAGCATCCCTTTGACATCATACGCACTCTCGATAGCAGCATGATCGTCCTGAGCGACAAGGTCTTCCGCATTTTCAATCGGTAAGTCCGACATCAACGCTCGCGTCTGACGTAAATGGTCGATCAGCTTGTAGCGTGCAATGGCGTGCACCCACGGCAATAATGGCGCGGAAGGGTCATAGGTGTGACGTCGAGTATGAATGGCCATCAGCGCTTCCTGTGTCAAATCCTCCGCCTCGGTTGCGGTTCGGCCAATACGCGCAAGCTTTCCTTTATAGTAGGCGCGCAGATTGGCACTGAGCCGGCTAAGAAGGACACGGTAAGCTGCCGCATCTCCACGGAGGCCCGCCCGCATCAGGCTCCTAAGCTCGGCTTCGTTCGCTAGCATCTACTCATCCTCGTTCTTCGTAAGCGAGCGGGTTTCGGTTACAAAAATCTTTGCTTCGACGCGAATGCCCGACCTCCGCGGCCTTTGTTTTCGCGTTATGCACTCCAAGTCCGACTAGCCCTGAAAGTCCTCCTGCAAATTGACCGTCATCAACACTGACCAAGGGCAGTCCCACGGGCTCTTCTGTTGCCTAATTTTTATCTGTTGCCTAATTTTTAGGCTTTAGCGCGCCTTTCATGTGCGGCCTTTTGTAGACTGCTTATAACTCTGCCTTGATTTCCCAATCGAATTCCTACGCGGAATCTCACAAATCATTGGCACGCGATTTGCAGCCCATAAGCAGCCTTCCGAGGACGCTTATGCGCGCACATTTGACTATTGTTGCTGTTGTTGCGGTGCTTTTAGCGGCGTGGTCCGTCGAACCGGCCTTCGCAACCGTCGTTCTAAGCGACGACAGTGGCGGCAAGATGGAAGAATACACTGCCCGCTTTCAGCAGGTGCGTAACTCGGGTGAATCCGTCGTCATCGACGGAACCTGCTTGTCCGCGTGCACGATGGTGCTCGGGCTAGTCCCCCGAAATCGCATTTGCGCCACAGAAAATGCCGTGTTCGGCTTCCATGCCGCTTGGATGTACGACAACGCTGGTAACCGCGTCGCAAGTGCGTCCGGCACACGCGACTTGATGAAATTCTATCCCTCGTCTATTCGCGCTTGGATCGCACGAAATGGTGGCCTAAAACCGAGCATGATGTACCTGCGTGGTCGCGCTCTCGCTGCCATTGTCACGCCCTGCGACCACGGTTCGGGTTCGGCCTCTGTCATAAGCAGCAAGCCTTTAGGCGCCGTCCATAAGAGCGTCGCCAGAGGCTCAGCTCACGCCAGCTTTGACGCGCGATGAGTGCCAACTGACCTACGTACTAATACGTAGCTGCTGACTTTATTTATTTTGTAACGGGCTTCCCGCCTGCTCCGAATGAAACAGTTAGAGGCGCGCGACCGCGCTTCCAACACGGAGCAAGCTATGTTGAAGAAATCTCTCATTGCTGCCGCTTTAGTAGTGCCCGCATTGGCGCTGTCGAGCACCGCTTACAGCCAAGTCTACCAAGGTGGTCCGAAAAGTGCGATTGCGACGCGGGCCCAGACATTTGAAGTCAACAAGCCCTACGCACAGTTTGTGCAGGACAAGGCCAAGACTAATCACAAGTATCTAGGTGGTCCGATGGGCGCGATGCCGCACGGTCAGCGCTAAAATTGATGATCGCCTGGCGATTCAGCCGGTCTCTCGCTGTCCCCGAAGCCAGAGGCCGGCTGATTAGCTGAGCTAAGAGGCAGATCGCGTTGTGGCATATTCGGCGACAGATAGATGGTGAAACCGCTCGCATCAGGTACCGCTGCATTCTCCCTGTTGCTGGTGATTTACTTCGGCGTGCTCACGCTGGTGTCGGGCTGGAGTTTTACGGTCTCTCAGTTCAGCGATTACTGGGCTTACATCGTCACACTCGCGTTTGGCTTCGGCATGCAGGTTGCGCTTTATGTCTACCTGAAGCAATTAAGCGCGCATAACTATCAGGCCCAGCATATGGTGGCGGCTACGGGCACGACGTCGACGGCAGCCATGCTCGCTTGCTGCTCGCATTACCTGACCAACATACTACCTGTGCTCGGCGTCGTTGGCATTGTCAGCGTCATCGCCCAATACCAAACGCAATTGTTCTGGATTAGTCTGGCCATCAATGCCGCCGGCCTCGCGTATATCAGTCGGCAGGTCTTGCTGGTGCGGCACACCTTCCTTGGGAGTCCCGCATGTTGAAACCATTGTCACGCATCTTCATTGCGGCGGCCGTTTTAAGCGCCGCCTTTCTCGGGACCTTATATTCCTTCGCCGCTCCAGCCCTCACTGCTCGTACCAGTGATGAGGCGGGTGTCCGCGTCGTCGTAACGCCGAAGTCGTACGGACCCGACGCAACCGTTTGGGAATTCAGCGTTGTGATGGATACGCACGTCAAGCCGCTCAGCGAGAATCTTACTCAGGCTGCGATCCTGATCGACGGAGCTGGGCGCCGCTACCAGCCGACAGGCTGGCAAGGCGATGCACCGGGAGGACATCATCGCAAGGGCGTTCTACAATTCGCACGGCCGCCGGAGATGCCAAAATCCATTGAATTGCAGATCACCGGCGTTGGCGGGGTTGCTATGCGAAATTTCCGGTGGGAGGTCGAATAACGATCGGGACGTAAGACCTGGCGGTCCGTATTGAGACCGAGGATGTCAATGCCCATCAGACGATTCGCTCATCGCACATGGGAAGACTGGCTCAGCATGCTACTTGGCCTGCTAACCGGGTTATCTCCATGGATCTCAGGCCAGATGGGCACTCAAACGATGATGTTTAACGCCATCGTCGTTGGAGCATTGATATTTTTTATTGGCGAACTAGAGTTTGCGAATTTGCATCGTTGGCAAGAAGGCGGCCAGATCGCACTAGGATCTTGGTTGGGTGCTTCGCCATTTATTTTCGGCTATGCGGCAAACGGACCGCTACGGTTTTGGCATTACGCTCTTGCAGCGATGGTTGTCGGCTTAGCCGTGCTAGAGCTGTGGCAAGACTGGAATCTGAGCGATGAGGAACTTGCCGAACACGAGAAATAGTTCTGCGCCAAACTGTTTAAGCGAGGTCACCGGACCCGAGAACAACTCGAAGGCCAAGATGAAGGCCCGCACCTCAAGCCACTCAGCGAAAATGTTACTCAGGCTGCGATCTTGGTCAATGGAGACGGGCGCCGCTACGCGCCCATAGCCTGGCAAGGCGACGCTCTAGGAGGACATCATCGTTGCTGGTGATTATTGCCCTATAAGTTCCGAAATGCGTTGCAAGCTTTCAGGCGCATCCCATTGTGCCGCTCCCACCACTCGTGCAATTTCAAGCCCATCACGGTTGATTAGCAGAGTGGTTGGAATGCCGGTCACCCGCAGTGCATCCATAACCTTTTTTGAGGGATCGAGGTAGATTGGAAGCTCATTCAACCCGAGCCTTTTGTAAAAGTAACGTACCGCTGAAGTCCCAGAAACATCGATCGAAATGGGCATGATTGTTAGATCTTTTTTTTCATAGATTTGTGCAAGATGATTGAGCGAAGCCATCTCTTCCTTGCATGGAGGGCACCACGTCGCCCAGACGTTGAGCAAAATAAACTTACCGTGAAAGTCATCTAATGTATGGCTTCGCTCCGATTCGTCCGAAAACGTGAACGTCGCCAATTGGCGGGGGATATTAGAAACACGCAACACCGCGGGAGGCAATTTGGGCGACAATAATTTGTGCAACAAAGGCGGAAGCAAAGCAAACCCAAAAACTAAAATCAGGATCGGTATTAGCGAGCGCCGCATTGTAACAACATCAACTTTACGATCGATTGTTCCGTGTGGCTAACAGGACATAAGCCGCCGTTTCGACTGCGAACGGCTCGCACCTTGGATTTCCACGTTCTCCTGTGTCGCGGCTTTATTGCGCAAATGTCAGTGCTGAAAGCGGCTAATTGCACTTTCATTTATTAGTGCGAAGAATATCCAGCGTCGGTTACACGTCCACCCGGATTTATTATAATGGCGGTGCTTATCGACGGCTCTGACTACTGGCCCCTCGGTTGAAGCGCCAGGGATTTATGTCTTCGAGCCGTGAATGCGGCTGAGCTTCTGCGCTACGCGGAGGCTGCGAGCTGTTTCGGAGCCATGCCCATGTCCATTTCCGCATGGATTATTCTCGCCATCGCCATTGTTATCGTGCTGTTTGGCATCGCGAGCTATAACCGCCTCGTCGCGATGCGGCAGCAATGTAATCAGGCGTTCGCCGATATCGACGTGCAGCTAAGACAGCGTCACGATCTTGTTCCAAATCTCGTGGAGACCGTGAAGGGCTATGCTAGCCATGAGCGCGGCACGCTCGATGCGGTGGTGCAGGCGAGGAATGCCGCCGTGCGTGCGCAAGGACCTGACGCTAAGGCCCAAGCCGAAGCCGTACTAGCCGGCGCGCTGCGCCAATTGTTCGCCTTGGCAGAGGCTTATCCCAACCTCAAGGCCAACAGCAACTTCCAGCAGCTCCAGACCGACTTGACCGGCCTCGAGAACAAGCTCGCCACTGCACGTCGTTCATTCAATGACATGGTGCAGCAATACAATAGCATGATCCAGCAGTTCCCGACCGTGCTTTTTGCCACGGCTCTTGGCTTCGTAGCACATGAATTCTTCAACCTCGGCGACGAGCGGCAAGTGGCCGACCAGCCACCAGAAGTGAAGTTTTAACGTCAAGCTATTCTTTCGTCAGTCGGTACTGCCCTAACCCGAATTAGCTTTAGTGTCTCTGACCTCGTCCGGTTAGCCCCCACTCGGCGACGCTGTCCTCAATTCGTCTTTGTGTGGTCGGTGAACATGAGGGAACAGATTCAAATGGCAATCTCGCATAACATTCCTAGCGACTCACGACAGTCTCGGTCCGGAAGCCGAAGGAGAGCTTCATATCGTTTTCAATGCTGTACTTGTTTCCTTGGAATCCGATCTACCCAGCAATTACCGCCATGGTCTTAGGTGCCATCGCGACGATTTACTGTCGTGGTCGCGTGGCTGACCTACAATGCCGCATGAGCTTCCGTATCAATCGCCTGCAAGCAAGCACGGCGCTGATGCTGTTCTTGGTCTATGCCGGCTTGCTCGGGCTGATGCTGTCGTCCGTGTTCCTGGCCTATACCGCGACGTCTGTAACCCGTACCTTTTTCATCGCGGCGGCATCGTCGGCGCGCTTAGCCTGTACGGCTACACCTTGGTAATGGGCCTGTTCGGGCTGATTTTAGCGATGATTGTCAATCTGTTCCTTAAGAGCACAGGT
>Ga0207815_1000096_pt1 | contig 13677 bp, 22 predicted proteins | sample LuqExpMetagenom4_FD_187762 | JGI IMG/M metagenome (GOLD analysis project Ga0207815, IMG submission 187762) | Tropical forest soil microbial communities from Luquillo Experimental Forest, Puerto Rico - Sample 4 (SPAdes) | ecosystem: Environmental > Terrestrial > Soil > Tropical forest ... | reverse complement strand
CGAACCGAATCCGGTTTTACGTGCGTTGTTCAGGTAGCTGCTACGGTTTGCATAGACTTCGCGCAGCGCGGCCAGCAGGTCAGGGGCGGCGGCGATGAGGCGGGCATTGGCGTCCATCTCAGGCGTCTCTTTTGCGCCCAAAGTCCTGCGAGTAAGGATTTCACAAACCCCCGCCTTATCCCTCGCCCATACACGCGTCGCTCCCCGAGCTGAAGACGAGCCGTTACCGCCCACGTGCCACGGACCCGGTGTGTGCTGTGTGTTCATGTGGACTGCACCCCATCAACATCATCAAGTCGGTAGTTATCCACGCGGCCCCGAAGCGCAGCTTGCGGTGTGTCCCAACCCTTCCGAGAAGGAGATCGCTGGAAATTAGGGATAAACCGCCAGCCATCGGCGGTGAGCCGCACAAAGCCGAGAATCAGGCCCGCGCGCCATTTGCCTGTACCGTCGGTTAGTACGCGATAACTAGTCTTCATGACTCACCTCCCGTATATCACTAGTTGTACTTTAGCCCTATTGTGATATACAGTCAAGCCCCATGTATCCCAAAAGGCTTTCCCAGGTGAATCGTGCAAGGTACCTGCTGCGGCTCCACGAGAAGCACTTCTCGGAGTTGAAGGAAATCTCTAGAAAGAACGGAGCCCCCGTCGCCTTCCTGATTCGCCAGGCGATCGGTGAGTATCTCAACAGGCACCGGGGAAGGGTATGAGAACAGGGCCTGAGGACTCGGTGGCCTACCCGGCCTCAGACCCTGTACTGATAAAGAACTCTGGGGGACTTATCAGCAGGTGCGCATTCTCAAGGAATGTCGCAATTATTCAAGATGTCGCATCCGTACCACTTCCCGGAATGTGAACTCCGTTGCAATTGGGAATGGAGAGTAGTAAAACACAGACGCCCCGTTTTTTAGGCGGGGCGCTGGTAGCGGGCCTCTCAAGCCCAAGACAAGCTCATTGGCGGAGCAGAGACATGGCTTTCGGTAGACATTCTACCCTCTGCCCCCCCAATGAGTCAAAAGTCTTCGGCGGAGACCAGCAGGAAGCCGGAACTTGCGATTCTGCCGATCACGCGATCTTCTGTTTAAGCACCTCGGGTTCAAACAATGCCCGAGCAATCGCGTTCTCGTTGCCATCATCGCCCAGCGCACAGGCTGGGAACCGCCTCCGACAAGAGACGGATTCCACCGCTTTGTGCGTCGGTATGTCTCGGTATTCCTCACCAAACGGACCGCCGGCAAGACGCCCGAAAGTTTCCACGCCTGGGGATCGTCTAGAAAGGCGGATGGCGGTGAAAGTACCGCTGCGGGGCACTTACGTGAGCCCGGCCCTCGAGTCGGCAATGGTCGAGGCACCGTACACGGTTCCGACCCCGGAGGGGCATGAGGATGGCACTCCGATAACTGCACAACCTTACCTAAGGGCTCTCTCAGGAGAACCTTTAGGGGAGACGGACCGGAGCGTTCTTCGGTCTGGGCGTCTGGCCCACGATACGGGCAGTGCAGCTGTAGCAATCCTCCCAGAGATCCGTAGAGGCTGGCTGGGCTACGGAAGCGGGACTATGCCTTTGATGCCTGGAGTCGATTGATGAGAGCCATCCGATGGGGAAATGGAGAACTCCCGAAGTATCGCTCCAAGGTCACTCTTGTTGATGGACTTAGATTCGCCTCCAAGCTTGAGGCGGATAGGTATGAGGAACTTAAACTGCTTCACAAGGTTGGAGTGGTGGCCTGGTTCATCCGAAAGCCCAGGTTCGATCTCGGAGGGGGAGTGGTCTACGAGGCAGATTTCCTCGTGGTGTACAGGAAGGGGGAGTCCGTTGATGGGGTAACGGTAGAGGATACCAAGGGGTTTGAGACCCCCCTATTCAAGGTGAAGAAGAAACTGATGACCGACCGGTATCCCGAGGTGAGTTTGAAGTTACTTACCCGAAAGGACGTTCGTGGGAGATAGACAGCGGGAACTGGTGGATGCTTTCAGCAGCGTTCGGGCCTTCGTTGCCGGGGATGCCATGATCGACCGCTACACCTTCGGTCGGGTGAGCCGGATCTGTCCCGAAGCCCCCGTCCCCATCCTGGTCCCCGAACACCGTGAGGTGAGACCCGGCGGGGCTGCGAATGTGTCGCACCAGCTCAACACCCTCGGCGCCACGGTAAGCGTCTGCTTCGGGGAGTGTTCGGTGAAGCACCGCTTCATGGTGGGTCAGCAACTGCTGCTGCGGCTGGATGAGGATCAAAGCCGGGCACCGGATGCAAAGGAAATCGCACTCGCCAGACAATCGTTCCGAGAATTCAACGCGAGCGTCCTGGTACTCTCCGATTATGCCAAGGGGTGGCTGTCGGCTGACCTATGTATCGCCCTCATCGGTGAGGCTGTTCCTCGGGGGATCCCCGTCGTGGTCGATCCAAAGGGGGACCGGTGGGGGCGATACTCTGGTGCCACAGTGATCACGCCCAACGAGCACGAGATGAAGTATGTCAAGGACCTGGAGGGCGTTGCCATCGTTGAGAAACAAGGCTCCCGCGGCATGCTGGTACACGTGAACGGCAGGCTCTCGGTGTCGGTTCCCTCCTCCGCCCGGCACGTCTACGATGTCACAGGCGCCGGGGATACCGTGACTGCACTCCTTGCCGCTACCCTTGGTGCCGGTGGCACCGTGCTCGAGGGGGCTCAGCTAGCGAGCTTGGCCGCCGGCTACGTAGTCGGGGAAGTCGGCACCACGGTCTGCCCGAAGGCTGAACTGCTGAGACACGTCCATGCAACGCATCACTAAATCGTGGGGGTTCGAGGAGATCCTGGAGAATGGCCCCTATTGCATGAAGCTCCTCATCTACACCAAGCCCATCTCCTCCTCCCTTCACTACCACGAGAGAAAGAGCGAGACGTTCTACGTCGCAAGTGGCGCATTCCTGCTCGAGCTCGCTGACGAGAAGGCTCAAGCCTTCAACGCGGGGAGTGCGATCAGCATTCCGGCAGGTACCAAGCACCGGGTGAGATGTGTGGTGCCCGGCGTGATCGTGGAAGCCTCTACCCATGACGACCCGGATGACTGTATCCGTCTCGTCCCGAGTGAGTCATGAAAGTAGGATTTACCAACGGTTGTTTCGATAGGCTCCACGAGGGTCACGAGTACTTCCTGCGCGAGTGCCGCCAGCAATGCGACTACCTCATCATCGCGGTGAATTCCGACGAGTACTGCCGGCGGGTCAAGGGCGAGGATCGACCCTTCAACCCGATCGATGAGCGCATGGCCGTTGTCAGGTACTGGATGGGTCCCTTCTCCCATGCAGTGATCCCCTTCGAGGGTCGGGAAGATCCCCTGATCATGGAGATCCGTCCCGACGTGATCTTCAAGGGCTATGACCACTCCCCCAACCAGACCCACTACGCCCAGCGCGTACCGGGGTGGAAGAACGGCCCGCACGGGGTGTGGACGGCCCCGGTGATCCACATCCCACAGCTCCCCGGATACTCGACAACGAATGCAGTACGAGCGCCAAAGAGCTGACTTCCCACTGCTCCTGAACGAGTGGGAACTGCTCGAGGTCGGGGTGGAAGTGGGGGTCTGCAAGGGAGAACTCTCCCGGCAGATTCTGGAATACTGGCCCGGCTTCCTCCACCTCGTCGACCCCTGGGCACAGATCCCGGGGTACGAAGAGGACTACGACCACGGGAGTAACTACCAGGAGACGCTCACGAGACTCAAGGGCTTTGAGGATCGCTATATGATCCACCGCAAGACCTCACTCGGGGCCGCAAAGGACTTCAGGGACAACTTCTTGGACTTCGTATACCTCGATGCCAATCACGCCTATAAGGCGGTGAAGGCGGATATAGCGGCCTGGTGGCCGAAGATCCGCCCAGGCGGAATGCTCGCAGGGGACGACTATGGGATCGTTCCCGAACAGCCGATCAACTTCGGGCACGGTCGGGTGATGTTCGGCGTCCACCGGGCGGTACAGGAATTTGCCAAGGAACACCGCCGGAATATCTCACTCGACATCTATGCCGACTGGATGAATGCCATCCCCGGACAGGGGGAACTGCGTGCCCGGGGGTGGTATTGCATCAAGTAGTCATCAACTTCAGCTGCGATGCCTATAGCGGCTGGGGTTCTGTTGGCCTCAACTGGGCTGCACAGCTTCAGGCCGATCCCGCCTGGCAGCCGATCTGCGCCACGATCCCACGGATGGAACAGTTTGTAGGCATCGACCCCTATCGCTTCACGCATCTCGCCCGGATGATCGAGGCGAGTAAGGCCTGTCGGTTCGACGGTAAGGGCGTGTGGGTCGACCCCATCGGGAACGACCTGAAGCCCGCGTCCGACGTGGCGGTCAAGTGCCGGGTCGCACGGGTGATCATCGAGAAGGCCGACATGCGGGTCGCGCTCGATAACTTGAGTCGCTATGACCTTCTGCTCACCGGTTCCACGTGGAACCAAGAGAGGATCGAGGCGGCTACGGGGCGCGAGGTGAAGCTCATTCTCGAAGGCGTCGATCCCAGTCTCTTCTGCCCGGGTGCCAAGTCGGGGTGGTTTGCGAATACATTCAATATCTTCAGTAGCGGGAAGGTGGAATACCGCAAGGCCCAGGACGTCACGCTCACGGTGTTCAAGCGCTTCGTCGACCGCCATCCCGAAGCCCGGCTCATCACGCTGTGGAACAGTCCCTATAGCGATCTCGGGAACGGCTACAAGGGGATTTGCGATGAGCCGCTGTGGCTGAATGAGGAGGGTCACCTCGACGTCAAACGCTGGGCCGAGGACAACGGGGTGGATCCGCGTAAGGTCTTGGACTTAAAGCCCCTTCCCAACTGGATGCTGCCGGCGATCTTAAGAGACATGGACGTGATGCTCGCACCCACCCGGGTGGAGAGCTGTACCAGCCTGCCGGTGAAGGAGGCCATGGCCTGCGGGGTGAGGGTGATCTATGCCCGACACTCAGGGATGCTCGACCTCCCGGCCCATCTCGGACACCCGCTCATGAATCACAAGCCGATCCGGGCGAGCTCGGAGTATTTCTTCCCGCTCGCCGATTGGGAGTGGTACGAACCCGATCTCGACGAGGTGCTGGAGACACTCGAGTCGGTCTACAACCTCCGTGAGAGTGCGGTCGAGGACAGTGCCTGGATCGTGAATAACCGAACGTGGAAACTGCACGTAGACGCATTGAAAGAGTGGTTAATTTCTGCTATGTAGAGGGGAAAATGAAGCCCAATCAGATGCACCACCTGTTTCATGGGGGCTGTCACAGCGCCCAGTGTGCACCACGGGGTTGGAACGACGTGCCGAATGTGACGGGCGACTACGACCTCGATGCCACGATCCTGCACCGTCACGACAAGGACCTGCCGAATAGGCTCAAGCTCTACGTTAAGCGGGCGAGCTATGGCAAGCGAACCGGCTACTCAGGCTATCGGGGGACGGATGACTGACGACAAGCTGGTGGATGCCCTGGTGGCACTCACAGGCAATAGTCACCGGCCCGCCTCCCAGGCTGTGGCGGACGAGATCCATAAGCTGGTCGATCCGACCTGGGACCCACCAGGGGAAGAGATCCCGGAGGACCCACCGGGCAACAACCCCCCGGAACCTACCGAGGAACCCTTCAATGCCTAAAGGCACCAAGGTCGATCGCTGTTACCAGAAGCTCAAGGGCAGCAAAGGTAAAGGCTCCGCTGCCGCGATCTGCCAGACGAGTACGGGTCAGAATCTCATGACCGGTAAGCCGCTCAAGAAATCAAAGAGATAGACACTGTGTCTAATGGAAAGAGAGGGGCACAGCCAGGGAATGAGAATGCGAAGAGCGCTAGCCTCTGGAGATATGCCCTTAAACGTGCACTCGCACGTGCAGGGAGCACTGTGGAATCGGGTCTCGACCGGATCGCAGATCGCCTCGTTGCCGCAGCGACAGAGGGTACTCCCTGGGCTATTGAACACCTGGCCGATCGCCTGGACGGACGTGCCGTCCAGCACATCGCGGGAACGATCGAGCACACGGTAACTACCGGGGATGAAGAAAGCCTTACAGAGCGTCTCGCCGCTCGTCACGAGACTCCGAAACACCCCATTCAGTGAACTGCTCGGTGTGTGGGATAGCCTTGACCGACGAGGTACGGATGTACCGGCTATCCGATGGCTTGCCCTTAACGACCGCTTTTACCTGCTTATCAAGCTCCTGCGTCGCTACGATGCATGGCATCCCTGGGTGTACGAGCGTTGTCGTGAGGTGGAGACCCGGCCTGATGGGTATTGTGATATCTGGGCGAGAGAACACTACAAGAGCACTATCATTACGCTTGCCGGGGTGATCCAGGAGATCCTGAGAGATCCCGAGCTCACCATCGGGATATTCAGTCACACCAAGCCCATCGCCAAGGGCTTCCTCGCCCAGATCAAGCGGGAGTTCGAGACCAACCTCAACCTGATCCATAGTTTCCCCGAGGTGTTCTACGAAGTCCCCGAGAAGGAATCCCCCAGCTGGTCGCTCGATGCCGGACTCATCGTCCGCCGGGAGGGCAACCCCAAGGAATCGACCGTGGAGGCCCACGGCCTGGTGGACGGCCAACCGACCAGCAAGCACTTCGGTTTACTCGTCTACGACGATGTGGTGACTCGTGAATCAGTCAATACGCCAGAACAGATCGAGAAGACCACGGAAGCGTGGGAGATTTCGGATAACCTTGGAACTGCCGGCGGGCGCAAGTGGATCATCGGCACCCGCTATCACTACGCTGACACCTATGCGGAGATCATCAACCGGGGGGCAGCGATCCCACGTATCTACCCGGCCACGGATGACGGCACGCTCGATGGTAAGCCGGTGCTCTTCACCCGAGCCGAGTGGACCCGCAGGGTCAGGGACCAGGGTGAGGCCACAGTGGCTTGCCAGCTCCTTGCGAATCCGCTCGCGGGACATCAGCGCATGTTCAACGTGGCAGACCTTCAGACCTATGAGGTCCGGCCCCTCACCCTGATGGGGTACCTGCTGATCGATCCCGCCCGAAGCGTCAAGAAGGACTCAGCCCATACCTGCATGGCCGTGATCGGGGTCGACCACGCCGGGAACAAGTACCTGCTCGATGGGATCGATCACAAGGTCGATCTCATGGACCGCTGGCGCTGGATGCGGGACCTGTGGGATACCTGGAACCAGGCCCCGGGGATGATGGGCTTTCACGTAGGCTATGAACGCTTCGGTGCGATAGCGGACTTGGATTACTTCAAGGAACGGATGCGGATCGAGAAGTTGAACTTCGATATCGTCGAACTCGAGTGGCCGCGGGATGGAGAGCGCTCCAAGCACGACCGAGTGCAGCGCCTGATCCCCGACATCCGGGGACACCGCTTCTACCTCCCCTATCCGACCGATGAGGACGCACTCACCCGCACCCAATCCACGATGGTCGCCCAGGGGTATGAATACCGGGTCTCGAGGCCGATCCTCCGACTCGATGAGAACCGTCACAAGTACGACCTCACCGAACGCCTCAAGATGCAGGTGAATTACTTCCCTTTCGGTGGTCGAGTGGACATCGTGGACGCCATTAGTCGCATCTACGACATGGAACCGATCACGCCTGAGTACATCGACAGGACGTCGCTCGAGCCCGAGTATGTCTGACCCCGACCCCGAAGCTGCCAAACGGATCTTGGAGGACCTGCGCACCCGACGGGTTCTCTTGCCTGAACGCGACAATGAGACGAGAATGGATCGGATATTGAAACCCTACCGAGAGAGGGACGTGGGTGGTCCGATAGAGCCTGAGGTGGTGTGATGGCCCTAAACCCTAAACTCGGCTTTCCGGTATCTACACGGGTTTTCAGTCTCCTTGAGATGGTCTCCCGAGCCTGGGGGAGTGAGTTCAGAGCCCCCGACCACCGGGTCTACAACTTCACGGGTCGTAGCTTCGACAGCACCGACCTGGGGAGTACCGGGATCTACGTGTACCCGCCCACGTCACTGTCATCCAAGTTGAAGCACACGGGTATCCCGTGATCGAGGTCCTGGAACATGGGTATGCGAGTGAGGCGTCCGATATGGCCTTGGCTAAGGAGGTCGCCGAGACGCTGAACCGGCTCTACCCGCACCACCCCTGGCTCGTGGGCTTCCAGGGTGGGAACGTGATCGTCCGGCACATGGCGATCGATGACGTCGTGCACCAGGCGGTGGGGATGCGCGGCTTTGCCTATGCGATCGACCCCAAGGACCTGCAGACACCCTCGGCCATCACCCACGCGGCCATGAGTGCCGGCGGCCAGCTGCTGGAAGCCTTCGGGCTCCCCCGAGGTCCCTGGGATGGTCGTGATCCCGTCTGTCCCCCGTGGGATGAGACGACGCCTCATAAGCCGAAGGCTTGGCACTGATGGCGAAGTCCACCCCCTGGAGGCCCCAGCCACCCTCGATAGAGGATCCCACCCCGTCCGATGCCGAGCTCACGTACTTGGGTGAAGAGCATGAATCGTCCGGCATGGAGACGGTGGATGTTCCCGAGGAGGAGAGGAAGAGCGGTCAACCCGACTGGGCTCGTCGTGCCCGAGATGCCTTTCGGTTTTCCACCTCCTACGTGGACAGCAACTACCGCAAGCAGTGGGACGACAGCATCCGGGCGTTCAACAACCAGCACGCGGGCGACAGCAAGTACAACTCCGAACTCTTTCGTAAGCGATCCAATCTATTCCGTCCCAAGACCCGGGCGATCATCCGCAAGAACGAAGCCGCCGCTGCGGCAGCGTTCTTCTCCAACAGCGATCTGATCGATGTCACGGCGGTCAACCAGTCGGACAAGGCCGAGATTGTCTCTGCCGAGGTCACTAAGCAGTTGATCCAGTACCGGTTGGGGAAGTCGATTCCCTGGTTCCAGGTATGTGTGGGAGCGATCCAGGACGGGCACGTGCAGGGAGCGGTGGCCGCTCACATCTACTGGAAGTTCTATGAGAAACACGACAATGACGGGGTACGGACCCAGTTAGAGGACCGCCCCGTAGTGGACTTGATCCCGATCGAGAATCTGAGGATCGACCCCTCCGCCGACTGGATGGACCCCATAGGCTCATCCCCCTATCTCATTCACATCATCCCGATGTACTGGTGTGACGTGAAGGAGAAGATGACCGCGGTGAACCCCAAGGGTCAGACGTGGAAGCCCTATCCCGCCCAGGTGGTATTCCAGCGAACGAACGACTCGACCGATGACTCCACCCGTCAGGCGAGGATCCAGGTCCAGCAGGACCCCTCCCAGCAGAAGCGCGACGTATCGGACTACGACATCGTGTGGGTGCACCGGCACATCCACCGCTTCGAGGGCGAGGACTGGGAGTTCTATACCGTCTCGTCGGAGAAGATGCTGACCGATCCCGAACCGCTCCAGAAAACGGTCTGGCACGGCCAGCGGCCCTATGTCTTGGGCAAGGTGATGCTTGAGACCCATAAACCTCTATCGACTCCGGTTCCGATCCTCATCAAGCCGTTGCAGGACGAAGCGAACGACCTGCAGAACCAGCGACTCGATAACGTCAAGCTGGTACTCAACAAGCGCTGGTTCGCCAAGCGCGGAAAGAACGTCGATCTGGCGTCACTGGTACGCAACGTGCCGGGCGGCATTACGCTCCTGGACGATCCCGAAACCGACGTCAAGGAGATCACCTGGCCCGATGTCACCCAGAGTGCCTATCTCGAGCAGGACCGGGTGGACGGGGACTTCTCCGACCTGGTGGGGAATTTCAACCCCATGCAGGTCCAGGCCCAGCGTACCGGGCGGGAGTCCACCAATACGATGCGGATGCTCCAGGGCCCGACCAATCTCCTTACCGAGTACATGCTCAAGACATTCACGGAGACATTCGTTCAGCCGGTGCTTCGACTGGTGATGCTGCTGGAGCAGCACTATGAGTCGGACGTCACCCTGATCGCTCTCGCCGGGAAGAAGGCCCAGGTGATGAAGCGCTTCGGGATGAGCGACGTGACGGACGCCATCCTCGACAGCCAGATGAATATCACGGTGAACGTCGGTATGGGCGCGACCGACCCCGTGCAGAAGCTACAGCGCTTCGTTTATGCCGCCCAATCCTTTGCCCAGCTGATGCGGTTTCTGCCCCCCTTCATGGATGCCAAAGAGTTATGGAAAGAATACGCGGGACTCTCCGGTTACCAGGACGGCGAACGCTTCGTGGTGGACGGGGCGAACCCCGAAGTCATGAAGCTGCAGCAGACCATCCAGCAGCTGCAGACCCAGTTGCTCAAGGGTCCGGCCGCAAAGGCCCAGGCGACGCAGGAGCAGAACCAGAGTCGGGAGAAGATCGCGCGGCAGAACAACGTGACGAAGCTCCTCATCGCCCGCAAGCAGTCCGATAGTGCCAAGGAGGAGAAAGTCCTCGAGCACAAGCTCGGGTTGGCGGCCGGCGAGGTCGAACACCAGCACGGCATGGAGACGGAAGGCTATAAGGCCAATCTCGGCTTCGAGGCCGACAGCCGCAAGGCCGACCAGCAGGCGAGACTGGGCGGTAACGGCGCTGGGGGCGGTAAGGACCGCCTCGGGATCACGATCTCGTCCAAGCGTCTCGCCCAGGCGGGGGATCAGCAGGTAACTAAGCTCGTCCAGAGCCAGCAGGATCTCGCCAAGAGCATCCTCCAGGGCCAGGAAGACCTCGCCCGTTCCATTGCCGAGCTCGCGAGATCAATCGCCCAGGAACACGGCGAGTCGTTGAAGCCGAGGAAGCGCACCGGTCGGGCAAAGCTCCCGTCCGGCGGCATGATGGAATTCGAGATGACCGACTCATGAGTATCATCGTCGGCACCCCACACGTTCACGGCGCAGGCAATGCCCAGTGGGTAGTGGGCGGTGACGATACCCGCCATCGGGGGGCGGACATCCAGACCTGTCCCCACTGTCAGGCGATCATCGACATGCAGCGCTGGGCGGCGGCTTCAGTGCAGAACTTCTGTAACCGGTGTATGAAGCCCACCTGTGATGCGAAGGAATGTGTCGAGGACTGTTATCCTTACGTTAAGCGTGCCGAGGAGCAGATCGAGCTCATCGAGCGCAGGTTAGGGTTCTGTAGGGCCGCGGGGCTTGATCCCGGCGAGACGCGGCTTATCTTGCCGGGTTAAGAGGGGAGTTATTTTATGGCCCAATATACGGGCAGTTTCAACGCGACGGCAGCAGCAAGTGCAACCAATCTCAACATGCTTTCGGTCTATTCCACGGTCGTCAACATGGTGGGTCTGGTCAAGATGTTCTCCTGGGGTGGAGGCGATACCTCGCTCATCAACCAGATGACGCGCTGGGCGAGGATAGCGACCAATACTCCAGCGACCCCGGTAGCCGTGACCACGGCGATGACCAACTCATCCGCCGGTCCCGCTGCGATCTCGCTCATGGCATCGACCTGGACGACCCCTCCCACGCAGACCGCCGGCGTCAACCTGTTCCTTCAGCAGTGGAACAGCCAGGGTGGGGGTGGGGTGATCGTGTTGCCGATCGGCGGGGAGTGGATGTATGTGGGGGCAGCTCTAGCCGCTTCCGGCGGTAACGGCGTGGCGATAGGCTCGATAGCCGGTACGGGGTCCAACATCACGTTCGGATTCCAGTTTGCTGAGTAATGCTGTTCCAGCAACTGATTCAGGCGGTTCTGGGGAAGCCGAAGAGCCCCGCGGTGGCTACACAGGTCACCGTGGGGACGACCACGGTGAACATAGTGGCTGGTAACACCTCGCGCACCGGGCTCATCATCACCAATGCCTCGACTTCGGGGCAGATCATCTCTCTATCGATGACGGGGGCGCCTGCGGTAGCGAGTAACGGGCTCATGTTGTGGCCCGGGGATGCCTGGTACATGGATGGCTTTAGCTTCACGCAGGGACCGGTGCAGGCCATAGCCAGTGCGGCGAGTGGGATTATTGCGGTTCAGGAATTCAACTGATGTCGGATTCATTCGTCCAAGTCCAGCCTGACGGCCCAGGGAAACAACTCGACACCGAGCTCGTGCAGACCGAGGCCGGGAATCTCATCTACACGCAGCGCGTGCGGGCCACGGGTGATCTGCAGGACATGATCCAACAGCTTTATGCCTTGCATGTTCGCCAGCTGAATGTACTTCTCGCCATCAATGCTAACTTGCAGATGATCGGCGGCTTCGTAGATGAGAACGACTTCACCCCTTCATCTTCCGACTCTTCAGGATAACCTATGCCAATTCCAGCAGTGAACCAGATCGTCGGCTCGAAGGGGCAGTTCCTCGGTACCCCGCCGACGACAGCAGATCAGCAGAACGCAACAGCTGTTAGCGAGTTCAACGCTCGCTTCTACCAGCTTGGCATCCGCGGCTATCTATTCCACTACGGCATCTCCAACACAGCCCTGGTTGCAGCGAATGCGATTGCGACGGGAGTTACCGCGACCGCCCAGCCGGTGCTGGGCCTCTACAACCCGCTCAACTCGGGTGTAGTGCTGGTGCCAGTGAAGATTTCTCTCGTGCTATCCACGGTCGCGAATACTGCGGTAGCGCCAGGGGGCTTCATGCAACTGACTGCCACCAACCAGACCGTCACAACCGGCACGACCGGATACAACACCTATTCCTTCGCGCAGAACAGCACCGGCAAGGCGTTCAGCATTTCGACTGCACTGACCGGCCTGACTGGCTCTCTCACCACAGTCTGCGGTACCACCATCGGCACCATGAACGCTGCGGGAGCTGCGACTGCCGTCACGCTAACCCCCTCGAACGGAGAGGAATACTATGAGGGAGCGGTTGTGGTCCAGCCCGGCAGTGTGTGGGCCATCATGAACCAAGTGTCCACCACGACAAACAGCTACACAACCCGCATCCTTTGGGCCGAGATCCCACTGCCCACCTAGTAACCCGTGTTTCTTGATCTTCGCTCGTTAGTCGAACCTAACGGGCTGCCGCGACGTTTCGTATCGAATGCGGCGACGGGTCAGCCGCTCGACCTGGGCCGCGCCGTCGGCTATGGGTTTGTCTGTGCGGCGGCGACCGCAATCCTGCGAGTTCCGGCGCTCCTTAGCGTAACGCCGCAGCCGCCAGATCAACCGCTGACCTGGGTCGTTCCTTCCAGCCTTGAGGTCGCTGAGAGCAAGTTACCCGGCAAGTTCGTCACGACGGCGAACCAGCCCCAGCTGATCGATCTCACCCTTCCGGCTCAGTTCCAGCCGGCCCTTGTTTCGGGTCATACCCCACCGGTCATAGGGGTAGTGAGCAATGCGAGCTCGCCTCAGCTCGTCGACCTGACTCCCCCGTCGCAGGTACTGCCCTCGCAGGTTTCGGGTGCGACGCCTGCGGTTATAGGGACAGTCACCGACGCGAACGCTCCGCAGTCGGTAGACCTAACACTTCAGGCGAAGATACAGCCCTCTCTGGTAGGGCCGCCTCCGAAGCCGGTCATTCAGCAACTTCAGGGTGGACCGCAGCTCGTAGACTTAACGCTACCGGCTCAGGTACAGCGCTCGTTAGTCTCGGGACAAACTCCCCCTGTCATTGGGACTGTCAGCAATGCGGGCGCACCGCAGCTTCTAGACTTAACGCTACCAGCGCGGATACAACCGTCGCAGGTATCGGGTTCGACGCCCCCGACTCTGACTCTTGCGATCTATGCATCGCCCGAGTTCCGGGATCTGACGCAACAGGCGTGGGTCTCCCGTCCCATCCCGAATAGGGAAG
>Ga0207815_1000081_pt1 | contig 14896 bp, 10 predicted proteins | sample LuqExpMetagenom4_FD_187762 | JGI IMG/M metagenome (GOLD analysis project Ga0207815, IMG submission 187762) | Tropical forest soil microbial communities from Luquillo Experimental Forest, Puerto Rico - Sample 4 (SPAdes) | ecosystem: Environmental > Terrestrial > Soil > Tropical forest ... | reverse complement strand
GATCGAGATGGCCGGGCTCGCACGGGTCCTGGTGGACTTCATGGCGGCGCTGATCGGCCATGTGCGCGGCGGGCTCTCCTACGTGCTGCTCGGCGCGATGTATCTCGTGTCCGGCATCTCCGGCTCCAAGGCGGCCGACATGGCGGCGGTGGCGCCCGTGCTGTTTCCCGAAATGACCAAGCGCGGCGCCAAACCAGGCGATCTGGTCGCGTTGCTGTCGGCAACGGGCGCGCAGACCGAGACCATTCCACCGAGTCTCGTCCTGATCACGATCGGATCAGTGACTGGCGTATCCATCGCCGCTCTATTCACCGGCGGCGTGCTGCCGGCAATTGTGCTAGCGATCCTACTCTGCGTCGTCGTTTTCCGCCGCTATCGCAGCGAATCGCAGGACGACGTTGCGTGCGCAAGCTGGCGCGATGTCGGACGGACGTTCCTCATCGCGCTGCCGGCCATCGTGCTGCCGTTCCTGATCCGCGCCGCCGTGGTCGAAGGCGTCGCCACTGCAACCGAGGTCTCGACCGTCGGCATCGCTTATGCGGGGCTCGTCGGGCTTTTGATTTACCGCCGTTTCGACTGGCGCAGGCTCGGAGCGATGCTGGTCTATACCGCCGGGCTGTCCGGCGCGATCCTGCTCATCATCGGCACTGCGACTGGCATGGCCTGGGGGCTGACGCAATCGGGTTTCTCGCGCTCGCTCGCGATGGCGATGACCGGTCTGCCGGGCGGCGCATTCAGCTTCATGGCGGTGTCGATCGCGGCCTTCATCGTGCTCGGCTCAGTGCTCGAAGGCATTCCGGCAATCGTGCTGTTCGGGCCGCTATTGTTCCCTATCGCGCGAGCGGTCGGCATTCACGAAGTGCACTACGCGATGGTCGTAATCCTGGCGATGGGCATCGGCCTGTTCGCACCGCCGTTCGGCGTCGGCTATTACGCCGCCTGCGCTATCGGGCGTGTCGAACCCGCCGAGGGCATCCGCCCGATCTGGGCTTACATGGTCGCACTCGTGATCGGGACGATCATCGTCGCGGCGTTCCCGTGGCTTTCGATCGGCTTCCTGGCCAATCGGTAAAGCGATGCGGGGACGTCAATGACCACACAGCCGACAATTCTCGTCACCGGTGGAGCGTCCGGTATCGGCTTTGCGATCGTTGAAGCCGTGCTGGCGGCAGGCTGGCGCGCCATCGCGGTCGATGTCGATGCCGGCCATCTCGCTTCGGCGCGCAAGACGCTCGGCGAGCGCGCCGAGCTTCGGTTCGAACAGCTCGACGTTGCCGACGACGACGCTGTGGTGAAATCCATCGCTGCTTGCGAGCGCGAATTCGGGCCGCTAAGCGGCGTCGTCAATTCGGCCGGAATCGCGCGCGACGTGCCGACGCTCGAAACCAGCGCGGCGTTGTTCCGACGGATTCTCGACGTCAATCTTGTCGGCAGCTTCCTTGTCTCGCGCGAAGCGGCGAAGGCGATGGTCGGCCGCGGCGGCGGCGCAATTGTCAACCTCGCCTCGATATCGGGCGTCACTGGGAATAAGGGCCGCACCGCCTACGGCGCTTCGAAGGGCGGTGTCGTAGTGATGACCAAGGTCATGGCCGTCGAGCTCGCGCCGTTCGGCATTCGCGTAAATGCGATTGCGCCCGGGCCGATCGATACGCCTATGATCAAACAAGTGCAGCCCGATGCGGAACGCACCATCTGGATGAACAAGATGCCGCAACACCGCTACGGCGCTCCATCCGACATTGCGAGCGCCGCCATGTTCCTGCTCGACGACCAAAAGTCCGGTTTCATCACCGGCCAGACGATTTGCGTCGATGGCGGCTTTACCATCGCCGGCGTGATGCGCAGCGCTCCGCCGACGCAGTAATTATCGCCTGCATGACGAGCGTTTCATGGCCCCGATCACCTCAATCTGATCGGTAGTGACAAACTGTGCCATGTAGTTGTTTGCTAGATCATGCGTAGAACGAACTTGATAGTCACACTCGCCTCGCCGTCGGCAGCTTGGTTGATGTCGTCGAGACATAAAACTTTATCAGCCGGGCGAATGGGAACCTGCGTTGGCGGTGCAGCTCTAAACGGTCAGCTACTCTCGAAGCTGCGAAGTTTGCTTAGCGCAGGAGGCGGACCTTGGGTCCGGCTGGAGTAGCTTCTCGACGTTGGTGGCCCATTCCTCTAAGGGTCTCTGCCTTAGACTAATCGCTCCGGGGGTTCGTCCGGGGGCTTGATACAAAAGACCACAAAAAGTCTAACAACCTCAATCCAGATAAGCGGCGGCAATGGACGCGCTAGCGCGCCGGCGGTAGCGGCGAACTCGAAACCGTGGTCCCGGGACGTGACGGCGCTATTGGATTCATCCGATCGCTATTCGCGCCGACATTGGCCACCGTCTCCGGTGCCTTGCCCGGCAGCACGATCACGCGCGTGCCGACCTGCACGCGGCTGTATAGATCTTCGATGTCGTCGTTGAGTAGCCGGATGCAGCCGGACGACACAAACTGGCCGATAGTCGACGGCTGGTTGGTGCCGTGGATGCGGTAGACCGTCTTGCCGAGATACAGCGCGCGTGCGCCGAGCGGGTTACCAGGCCCGCCTGCCATCATGCGCGGCAGGTAAGGTTGGCGACCGATCATTTCCGACGGCGGGAACCAGTCCGGCCACTCCTTCATCATGGAGATGCGCTCGGTACCCGACCAGGTGAAGCCTTCGCGGCCGACGCCGATGCCGTAGCGCAGCGCTTTGCCGCTGCCGAGGACCAGATAGAGATAAGTGTTCGGCGTATCGATGATGATCGTGCCGGCCGGCTCCTTGGTGGTGTAGTCGACCAGTTGCTTTTTCAGATTGGCTGGTAGCTCTTTCGGTTGACCTTGCTCGGGCTGGTCCTCAGGCGGCAGGCTCATGACGCTAGCGGACGGGACAACCTGTTGCGGCGCGGCTTGCTGCTGGGTCGCTGGCGCAGGCCCGATCGAGCGCGGCGGGCGGATGGCGTCTTGATCATCCGTCGCCGCGCTCGGGTCGAGCTGATCTTCGTAATTCGGCGGGGGCCCTTCAGGCGGGACAAAACCCGGGGCTGGCAGCCTGTCGGCGTCAACTTCGTCCGGATAAGGCAGACCACGGCCGGGTCCTCCAGACGGGCTCTGGCTCATTTGCGGCGAACGGTGCGGCCGGCGCGCTCGCTGATCGTCCTCATCGTCGTCCCAGAACGCAGGCGGCTGCCGATCTTCATAATAGGTGCCCGGCGGAGCATTCCGGTAATAGCCGGGCGGTGGCGCCGAATAGTATTGCGCCATTGCGGAAGCCGCGGGTACGGCCACCGCAACCGGCAGCGTCAGTAGTAAAAAGCGTCGGATCATATGTCCACCTGAGGCCCGGGCCCCCTTGCCCAACCATCCACGAGTTGGAATGCCCGCGGATGAAGGCACATTCAAGACAAGAATGCGGCTACCTCCATACCGTGATTCGCGGCCTCGGCTCGGATTTTCTCAGGTTTTCTTGGGTTCCGCCGCCAAAACCTGCTTCGCCACCCGGTGAGCATCGACCGCGGTGGGAAAGCCGCAATAGATGGCAATTTGCCGTAGCGCGGCGGAGAGTTCCTTCGGGGTAAGCCCGTTGCGCAGCGCGCCTCGGAAATGCGCTTCGAATTCGTGCATACGCCCAAGACAGGCGATCATACCGATATTGAGCAGGCTACGGTCGCGCGGTTTGAGGTCCTCATCGGTCCATACGGCGCCCCAGCAAAACTCGTTAAGCAGATCCTGAAACTTGCGATTGAAATCGTCAGTATTGGCGACAGCGCGATCGACGTATTCGTCGCCCAGTACCTTGCGGCGCATCGCCATGCCCTTGTCGTAGAGTGCCTTGTCCATGTGAGGTTATCTCCCATTGAAAATTGGCGGCTCAGCCCGCCGACCGGGCGCGAGTTGACAGGAATTTTGCCATCTCGTCCATTCTCCGGGCACAGGACATGATTGAGGAATTGGATGGCCTCGGACCTGACGGAATGCATGGCGGTGGTGCGGGCGCTGGCGGCAGCTTCGCGTTTCCGCCGATGGAATTCGTCGCCCAGATCCTGCGTAGGCGAAATCCCGAGGGCCAAGCACGCCGGCTCGATGGCACTCGACATCGCCCGCGGCGTACTGACCGAGATTGACGAAATGATCGGCTTCATCGCACGGCAAGGCGAGCGATTGAACATGCCGGTCCCCAACTGCCGCGCCGTCTACCGGTTGGTTAAGGGGCTCGAACTCGCGACGCAGAGCCGCGTCGTTAATCCGAGGTAATTCAATAGGTTATGTCGCTATAGCAGGCGCTTTTCCCCGTTTTCCCCGGTTTCCCGGGGACACAGGATTCCAGCAACCCGCACGTTTATTTGACAGGTGCGGGACTACAATAGGCGGCTTTCCCTGATGGCGACCAACCCACTGCGATGGACGACAGCGACGAAGCGCTCATGGCCAGGGTCGCGCGCGGCGATGAGCGCGCATTCCGCGAACTCGCCGGTCGACACCTGCCGCCGATGCTCGGGCTTGCCCGCCGCATCCTCGGCAACGCTGCCGACGCCGAGGACGTGGCGCAGGAAGCCATGCTGCGAGTATGGACCTACGCGCCGCGCTGGCAGCCGCTGGCACTCTTTCGCACCTGGCTCACCCGCGTGGTTGTCAATCTCTGCATCGACCGCAAGCGGCGGGCGCCCTGGGTCGAGCTCGAAGCCGCGGGCGAGATCATCGACCCGGCGCCGCACGCCGGCGCCAAGGCCGAACGCGACGAACGCGACCGCATGGTCGCAGCGGGGATTGCGCAACTGCCGGCGCGCCAGCGCGCGGCCATCATGCTCACCTATGGTGACGGCATGAGCAACTCGCAGGTCGCGGAAATTCTCGACACTTCGGTGTCGGCGGTGGAGACCTTGCTTGTGCGCGGCAAACAGAATCTGCGCCGCACCCTCGGCAGGTTGATTGATGAGGATCGATAACATGAACAAAGACCAATTCGAAGTTTTTCTTGAGGACGCGCTCAAGCGCGTGAGCAAAGCTCCAGCTGACGATACCGCCGCGGCGGAGCGGGTGCTCAAACGTCTCAGCGGCCCGCTGCCGCGACAGAAGATGCCGCTGTGGCGGCTGCCGAACGTGCTGCTCGACTGGCAATTCGCGCCGGCCTGGCCGCGCGTCGCGGCACTTGCCTGCTGCGCCATGCTCGGCTTTGCTGTCGGCATCGCAGGCCTCGACCGGCAACTCGTTTATTCGGATCCGGCCTATGTCGCAGGCGGGGGCGGCCTCGGCACCATCATTTTCGAGCCCGATCCATTGACGGGAGCCCGCCCATGACCATCGCCCAGTACGCTCCTGCCGTGACGCGTGGCTCCTCGCGCTGGCTGCTGCTCGCCTCGCTGGCTCTCAATCTGTTCTTTGTCGGCGTTGCGCTAGCGATGATTATCCGCGCGCCGGCTCCGTCCTATTGGGACCGCGACGTCTTCGTGCGGGTCGAGCGGCTCGCAGCTACCCTGCCCCCGGCCGATGCCGACATTGTGCGCGGCCAGATCAACACCAATCACGCCGCCATCGACGTGGCCCAGGCGAAATACCATGATGCGCGTGAACGCATTCACGACGTGCTGCGGCGGGAACCCTTCGATGCGGCCGCCTTGCGTGCGGCCATGACGGAAACCCGGGCCACGCGGCAGGCCTTTGACCAAGTGATCCAGGGCGTATTCGCAACCGCGGCCACGCAGATGTCACCCGCAGGACGCACCGCGCTGGCCGATTGGCCGCCGGGACGCAAAACTACAAGCAACCGACAGTAGGGCCAGCTATTTGCCCGCCCGGAACCCTTCCAGCAAAGTCGTCGTATGCGTCGCGGTAGCCAAGTTGTCAGCCCAGAAACAAAACAAGGCGTGGGGCCGTTAGCCGCCGTGTTGCAAGCCCTATGCATCACCGTACCGCTCGGCGGCTGCCTGCTGACCGCGGACAAGATCGATCCAGCGCTCGACATCCCTGTGTCCTATGAGCACGGCCCGAGGAATCCCGCCGCGGCGGATGCGGCAGTCCCGTCACTCGACTGGTGGCGTGGTTTCCGCTCGAAGGAGTTGACCGAGCTTATCGTAGAGGCGCGCTCCGCCAATCTCGATATCGCCGTAGCGATCGCTCAAATTGTACAGGCCGATGCCCAGTCACGCATTGCCGGGGCACCGCTCCTGCCGGGGGTCACCCTCAATGGCAGCGCCGAGCGCCTTCGTCCTTCGGAAACACTGAGTGGCAGCAACTTTTCCGGCAGCTTTACGGGGGGCTCCGAGAGCAACATTCTTACTGCTTCGCTCACTGCCAGTTACGAGATCGATTTTTGGGGCAAGAACCGCTCTGCGCTCCGGGCCGCCGAGGAGAGCGCTGTCGCAAGCCGCTATAATCGCGAGGTGGTTACCCTGACCACCGTCGTGAGCGTCGCGAACACGTATTTTCAGGTGCTGGCGGCGCAGGACCGATTGCGCATAGCGCGCGAAAACTTGGCGAGCTCCAGCCGCATTCTAAGCTTGATCCGACAACAATTTTCTGCTGGCACTGCTTCGGATCTCAACGTCGCGCAGCAAGAAAGTCTCGTGGATACCATACGGGCGACGATCCCACCGCTTGTACAAACGCTTCAGCAAAACAAAGCCGCGCTGGCGCTGTTGATTGCGCGACCGCCCGAAAGTGTTGCTATCCGCGGAGGCAGCATGCGCAACATCGCGATTCCTCGCGTCACGCCTGGCTTGCCGTCGGAATTGATCGCGCAGCGGCCAGACATCCGCCAAGCTGAAGCGCAACTCGCCTCTGCTAGTGCTAATGTCGAGAATGCGCGCGCGCAGTTCCTGCCCAGCATTACTCTAACCGGCGATGGCGGGTACCAAAGCGCGGTACTCAAGCTGCTACTGCGACCGGAGTCGGCGTTCTACACCGCGACGGCCGGTTTGACCCAGCCGATATTCGAGGGCGGAAAGCTGCTCGGCAACCTCGATCTGCAAAAAGGCACGCAAGACCAATTATTGCAAAACTACCGCAAAGCAGTGATATCCGCTTTCACTGACGTCGACAACGCGCTAGTGGCGGTGCAACAGACAAAACTGACCGTGCGTTTCTTGGGAGAAGTAGTGAAAAGCTCGCAACGAGCGTTCGATTTGTCCGATCAGCAGCTGCGTGCGGGCACGGTTAACATGGTCACTTTGCTGCAAGTCCAGCAGACGTTGATCCTAGCTAAGGATGCGCTCGCGCAAGCGCAGCTGGCCCGGCTACAAGCGATCATCAGTCTGTATCAAGCCCTCGGTGGCGGCTGGTTGCCGAAATTGGTGGAAATCTCCGATGCACGGTGAGCTGCCAAAGCAAATCTGGGCGAAAACGCACGGCCGTCGGCGCCGAAATCTGGCGATTGTTCTGGTAATGGTCGCAGTCGGCGCCGCGCTTTACTACGTCTTCACGGGCACACCGCAGCAGCAGCGCCGCAGTTCGTTTGGCGCCGAAAGCGGACCAGTGCCGGTGCTGGCCTCCACTGCAGTCACAGCCGATGTACCGGTCTATCTGGAGGCGGTTGGTACCGTCAAAGCCTACAATACCGTGACAGTCAGCCCGCAAGTGGACGGCAAGCTGATCAGCGTCGGCTTCAAGGAAGGCGATGATGTCAAGAAGGGCGACGTATTGGCCCGCATCGATCCCACCACATATCAGGCCCAGCTCGATCAGGCCAAAGCCAAGAAGGCGCAGGACGAAGCACAGCTCGCCAACGCCAAGCTTGACCTCGACCGTTACGAGCGGCTGGCGGCCACCAACGCGGTCAATCGGCAGCAGGCCGACACCCAGCGCGCTCTGGTTGCGCAAGACGAAGCCATCGTGCAATCCGACGGAGCGGCGATTGAGAACGCGCAGGCGACGCTTGGCTACACTGCCATCGTCGCCCCGATCGACGGCCGCACCGGTATCCGCCAGGTGGACGAAGGCAACATCGTGCACGCTGCGAGTTCGCCGACAATCGTGGTGATTACCCAACTCAAACCGATCTCGGCAACTTTCAACCTGCCCCAACAGGACTTGGGCCAAGTCATCGCTGCTTTCGCGAAAGGACCGTTGCAAGTTAACGCGCTCCGTTCCGACAGCAATGCAGTGATCGAGAGCGGCAAGCTGGCAGTTGTCGACAATCAGGTCGATCAGACTACCGGTACCGTGAAGCTCAAGGCTGAATTTCCGAACGCCGACTTGGCGCTCTGGCCAGGTCAGTTCGTCAATATCCGACTTTTAATCGACACGCTGAAGAACGTGGTGACGGTGCCGACTAGCGCGGTGCAGCGAGGCCCTAACGGCACCTTCGTATACGTGGTCAAGGCCGACAATACCGCGGCGATGCGTCCGATTGTGGTGCAAAAGCAGGATGAGATGCAGACGGTAGTCAAGAGCGGCCTCGCGGTCGGCGAGCGTGTGGTTACCAACGGCTTTGTCCGGCTGACCGATGGCAGCAAGGTAATCATCGGCAGCAACGCTGAGCCGGAGGCCGCAACGCCGCGCACCCGCCGACGATCATCAGCGCTCGGCAACGACGCGTCGCCCACTGGGGAGCCGAAGCCCGCCACCCAGGTGGTGAATCCGCCGAGATGAGCGTCTCCTCCCCATTCATTTACCGACCAATTGCCACCTCACTGCTTGGCATCGCGGTGATGTTGGGTGGCGCGCTCGGTTATTGGTGGCTGCCGGTCTCGGCGCTGCCGCAGGTGGATTTCCCTACTATCCAGGTCACTACCCAACTGCCGGGCGCGAGCCCCGACACCATCGCTTCGCTGGTGACTGCGCCACTGGAGCGGCAGTTCGGCCAGATCCCGGCATTGCAGACGATGACCTCGTCGAGCTCGTTCGGCATCAGTCAGGTGACGCTGCAATTTGAGCTCGACCGCGACATCGATGCCGCCGCGCAGGACGTGCAGTCAGCGATCAATGCCGCCGCCTCGACGCTGCCGCGCACCCTGCCCTACCCGCCACTCTATGCGAAGGTGAATCCGGCCGACGTGCCCATCATCACGCTGGCGCTGACCTCGCAAAGCATCGACCTGCGCACGTTGAGCGATCTCGCCGACACCATGATGGCGCCGCGACTGTCTGAGCTAACCGGCGTCGGCCACGTCTCAGTACAGGGCGGCATCCGCCCGGCTATCCGCATTCAGGCTGATTTCTCACGGCTTGCCGCCTACGGCCTAGCGATGGAGGACGTGCGCACCGCTATCGTCGGCGCCAATGTGGCGGGCGCCAAGGGTTCGCTCGACGGCACGCACCAGTCCTACACCATCGCGGCCAACGACCAGATCACCGCCGCCAACACCTATAAGGACGTGGTGGTGGCCTTCCGCAATGGCGCACCGGTGAAGATCAGCGACGTCGCCGACGTCATCGACGGGCTGGAGAACACTAAGGTCGGCGCCTCCTATAAGGGTGCGCCGGCGATCGTGATCGACGTGCAGCGCCAGCCTGGCGCCAATGTTATCGAGACCGTACAGCGCGTGCGGGGAGAACTGCCGCGGTTGCGGCGTGCGCTTCCGGCTGGTGCCACGCTAACCATCGTCAACGACCGCACCACCACGATCCGCGCCTCGATCCACGACGTACAGTTCACGCTGATGCTCAGCGTCGTTCTGGTCGTGCTGGTAGTGTTGATATTCCTACGTACCTTGCGCGCGACCATCATCGCCGGTGTGGCGCTGCCGCTGTCGTTGATCGCGACCTTCGGAGTGATGTGGTTTGCCGGCTTCTCGCTTGACAATCTATCGCTAATGGCGCTGACCATCGGCACCGGCTTCGTGGTCGACGACGCAATTGTGATGATTGAGAACATCGTCCGTCACATGGAGAACGGCGAGCGACCGCTTCAAGCGGCGTTGCGCGGGGCAAGCGAGATCGGTTTCACGGTAATCTCGCTAACGCTTTCGCTGATCGCAGTGTTCATCCCATTGTTATTCATGACTGGCTTAGTTGGCCGCATGTTCCGCGAATTCGCGCTCACTCTCACAATCGCGGTGGTCGCATCCGCTATCATCTCGCTGACGCTGACACCGATGATGTGCGGCCGCCTGTTGCGACCCGCTGGCGAAGGCAGCGGTCTCACTGACAACGCGCTCACCCGTCGCTTTCACGATTTGATCGAGCGCACCGTCGCGTTTTATCAGCGCAGCCTGCATTGGGTTTTGCGTCACCAGCGCGGTACGCTGCTGGTGACGGTGGTGACGCTCGCCGCCACCATTTTCCTCTACATGGTGATGCCCAAGGGCTTTTTGCCCTTGCAGGACACCGGCCTGATCACAGCGGTGACGGAAGCCGGTACCGACGTCTCGTTCGATGAAATGCAACGCCGCCAAGGTGAGATCGAATCCATCGTGCGGCGTGACCCCGACGTCACGGGCGTGGTATCGGTGATTGGCGTCTCCCCGCTGAATGCAACACCCAATGCCGGCCGACTGACCATCGTCCTGAAGCCGCAGAACCAACGCGGTGACAAGGTGGGGACGATCATTGGTCGGTTGAAGGATGCTGTCGCAGGCGTGCCCGGCATGAAGGTGTACTTCCAGGCCACCCAGGACATCCAGATCTCTACCCGGGTGAGTCGGGCGCAGTATCAGTACACGCTGGTCGGCACCGATTCCGCCGAGGTGCTGAATTGGGCCAACGAACTGGTGGCGCGGCTGCGCAGCTATCCGGCGCTGCGTGAGGTGGCCTCAGAAGCGCAGGAGGGCGGCCCACGTGTGAATGTCGAGGTCGATCGTGAGCAGGCCGGACGCCTCGGAGTCTCTATGCAGAGTATCACCGACACCCTCAACGACGCTTTCGGCCAGCGGCAGATTTCCACCATCTACGGCCAATCCAATCAGTACCGCGTCATCTTGGAGGCACAGCCGCGCTACCAGCAGGATCCAGGCTCGCTGTCGAAACTTTACGTCACCGGCGCTATCACCTCGACGGGCACTGTCGCTACCGTTGCCAACACTACGGTTGGCGGCACCAACACCAACACCACTGCCACGCCCAACGCAGTCACCAGCAACAACCAGGTGCCACTCGCGGCCTTTGCGCATTTCGTCAATAGTTCAGCGTCGCTGGCGATCACGCACCAGGAACAATTCCCGTCAGTAACTATCTCCTTCGACCTTGCCCCCGGCTACGCACTGAGCGACGCGGTTAGGTTGATCAGCACGGCGCAGGCGGACATCGGCATGCCGCCGTCGGTGACCGGTAACTATTCTGGTGACGCTGCCGAATTCGCTAAGTCGCTCGCCGGTGAGCCGTGGCTGATCCTCGCCGCGGCCATCGTCATCTACATCGTGCTCGGCGTGCTGTACGAAAGCTTCATCCATCCGCTCACGATCCTATCCACCTTGCCGTCAGCTGGCGTCGGCGCGCTGCTGGCGTTAATGCTCTTCGGCTATGACCTGTCGGTGATCGCACTGATTGGCATCGTGCTGTTGATGGGCATCGTGAAGAAAAACGCGATTTTGATGATCGACTTCGCTATCGAGGCGGAGCGCCATCAGGGTCTGTCGCCCGAGGAATCGATCGTGCAGGCGGCGCTGTTGCGCTTTCGGCCGATCATGATGACGACGCTTGCCGCCTTGTTCGGGGCGCTGCCGTTGGCGTTCGAAAGCGGCACCGGTGCCGAGCTGCGCAATCCGCTTGGCATAACGATTGTCGGCGGTCTGATGCTCAGCCAGCTGCTTACACTCTACACCACGCCGGTGATCTATCTCTACATGGAGCGTCTGCGCGCGCGGTTGACCGCATCCGGTCGGGTGCGGCCACATCCGGCGGAGTAGTTTATGAACTTCTCTAGCCCGTTTATCCGCCGGCCGATCGGCACCACGCTGCTTGCGATCGGGCTGTTTCTAATCGGCGTTGTAGCCTACAGCTTTCTCCCGGTCGCCAGCCTGCCGAGCATAGATTTCCCGACCATTTTCGTCACCGCTAATCGGCCGGGCGCAGATCCCAATATCATGGCTGCCACCGTCGCCGCCCCGCTCGAGCGGCGGTTGGGCGAGATCTCTGGTGTCACCGAATTGACCTCAGTGAGTTCGCTCGGTCTCTCGCGCATCACCGTTCAGTTCGACCTTTCGCGCAGCATCGAGGGCGCGGCCCGGGACGTGCAGGCTGCGCTTAACGCGGCACTCAGCGACCTGCCCAGCGACCTGCCGACGCTGCCGACTTTCCGTAAAGCCAATCCAGCGGCGGCACCGATCTTGATCCTGGCGCTAACCTCCAAGACCATGTTACCGAGCGAGGTCTATGACGCTGCAGACACGGTGATCGCGCAGCGGCTTAGTCAAGTGGAAGGCGTCGGCGACGTCACTGTGGCCGGCTCCGAACAGCCGGCGATCCGCGTGCGCGTCGATCCTGCGCGCATCGCCGCCATGGGCGTGAGCCTGGAGGACATCCGCACGGCCATTACCAATTCCAACGCGGTTGGCCCGCTCGGCACCTTCGACGGGATGAAGCGCGCGGTCACCATCGGCATCAACGATCAGCTGCGCACAGCCAACGAATACGATCCGCTGGTGGTAAAGACCGTCGGCGGCACCGTGATCCGCCTGTCCACCGTCGCTTCGATCCGGCCCAGCGTGCGCAACAGCCTGTCCGCCGGCTGGTTCAACAAGGACCCCTCGGTATTGCTGATCATCACCAAGCAAGCCAACGCCAATGTCATCGATACGGTGGACCGCATCTTTGACTTGCTGCCCGAGCTGCGGCAATTGGTTCCGGCCGGCCTTGACATTTCGATCCTAGCCGACCGCACGCAGACTATCCGCGCCAGCGTGCATGACATGCAGCTCACGCTCAGCGCCACCGTCATTCTGGTGATGCTGGTGGTGGCGCTGTTCCTCCGCCGCACCGCGCCTATGGTGGCAGCCGGCGTCACCGTGCCTCTGTCGCTTGCCGGCACTTGCGCGGCGATGTGGGCGGCCGGCTTCTCGATTGACAATCTGTCGCTGATGGCCCTTGCCGTCTGCATCGGCTTCGTGGTGGACGACTCTATCGTGATGATCGAGAACATGTTCCGATATCTCGAACGCGGCGCCTCGCCGTTGCGCGCCACGCTAAAAGGTACCAAGCAGATCGGCTTCACCGTAGTATCGATCTCGATCTCTCTGATCGCCGCTTTCATTCCGCTGCTGTTCATGGGCGGCATTGTCGGACGACTGTTCCGCGAATTCTCGGTAACGCTCGCCTTCGCCATCGCAGTGTCGACCGTGGTGTCACTGTCGGTGACTCCGATGATCTGCGCCTATTTCGTGCGCTCAGCGCCGAGCCATGACCGTTCCTTGCTCGATCGCTTAGTCGAAGGCTTACTCACGCGCATTATCCGCTTCTACGACAACACGCTCTCCTTCGTACTCGAGCACAATGCGCTAGCGCTAATCGTGTTTCTCGCTACTGTGGTGCTCACCATCGGGCTTTATATAAAGACGCCGAAGGGATACTTCCCGCAGGACGACACCGGACTCATCTTCGGTGGCACGGAAGCCTCGACCGATATCTCGTTCGGCGCGATGGAGCAGTTGCAGCAGCAGGCGATGGACATCGTGCTGCAAGACCCCGCGGTGGCGAGCCTGGGCTCCTCAGTCGGCGCCTCCACCTTCAACGCCTCGGTCAATCGCGGCCGCATGTTCATCAGCCTGAAGCCGTTGGCCGAGCGGCACAATGAAAGCACGCAGCGCGTGGTGGCGCGGCTGCGCGACAAGCTAAGCCGCATTCCCGGCCTACGCGTGTTCATGGTGCCGGCGCAGGACCTACGCGCCGGCGGCCGGCAGAGCGATTCGCAATATCAGTTCACCCTGTGGAGCGCCGACATCGACGCGTTGCAAAAGCTAGTGCCACAGGTGATGGATCGGGTGAAACAGGTGCCTGGCGTCACCGACCTCACCACCGACCGCGAACAGGGCGGCCTCCAGGCCAATGTCGTCATCGACCGCGCAGCGGCGGCGCGCCTCGGCGTGAAGGTGCAAGACATTGACAACGCGCTCAACGACGCCTTCTCGCAGCGGCAGATCTCAACCATCTACACCCAGCGCAACCAGTATCGCGTGATCCTCGAGCTCGACCGCAAATATACCCGCGACCCGAGCGACCTCACCCATGTTTACGTCGTGGGTGCCAACAATACCCAGGTGCTACTATCGGAGGTGACGCATTTCGAGCACTCAATTGCACCTCTGGTGGTAAACCACCAGGGCCAGTTCCCGGCGGTCACCATCACCTACAACATCCTGCCCAACTTCACGATCCAGGACGTCACCGATGGCATCCAGAGCGCGGTAGCGGCGATGCACATTCCCGACACGATCCATGCCGACTTCGCCGGCGACGTGCAAGCCTTCCGGCAATCAGCAGGCGCGCAGCCCTTGTTGTTGCTGGCCGCGCTAATCGCGGTCTATATCGTGCTCGGCGTGCTCTATGAGAGTCTGGCGCATCCTCTCACCATAATCTCGACGCTGCCGTCGGCCGGCCTTGGCGCGCTGTTGGCCTTACAGCTGTTCAATACAGAACTTACGGTGATCGCCTTCATCGGTATCATTCTGTTGATCGGCATCGTGAAAAAGAACGGCATCATGATGGTCGACTTCGCGCTCGACGGCGAACGCCGGCTCGGCCTGCCACCGCGGCAGGCGATCCACGACGCTTGCCTAGCGCGTTTCCGGCCCATCCTGATGACCACCATGGCTGCGGCACTCGGCGCGTTGCCCTTGGTGATCGCCGCCGGCCCGGGCTCCGAGTTGCGCCGCCCCCTCGGCATTACCATCATCGGTGGGCTGTTGGTGTCGCAGGCGCTCACACTCTACACCACGCCGGTGATCTACCTGCTGCTCGACAAGCTGCACCGCAAGCTCGGCGGGCGCAGCTTCACCCTCATCCGC
>Ga0207815_1000078_pt1 | contig 15108 bp, 11 predicted proteins | sample LuqExpMetagenom4_FD_187762 | JGI IMG/M metagenome (GOLD analysis project Ga0207815, IMG submission 187762) | Tropical forest soil microbial communities from Luquillo Experimental Forest, Puerto Rico - Sample 4 (SPAdes) | ecosystem: Environmental > Terrestrial > Soil > Tropical forest ... | reverse complement strand
TCTGCCCGTGACCACTAATCTCAGCAGCCCTGCCCAGGTCGCTGCTCGTTTTGGGATTGAGCTCGCGGAATAACATCGCGTACCCACGCTCTTTGAAGCAGCTACTTACTTTCTAAAGTATTCCTGATGGTCGTGAGTGCGTTGCGGAGACTGGAAACCGAACGACTTACGGCAGCCTCGCGAACGATTGATCCTTTGAGGCCAGTTAGACCCGCCTGCTCAGAACCCATGGCCATAATCAGATAGAAGCCCTGGTTCTTGGGATCTTCACTCCCACGAACGCAGAAGGAGAGGTTAAGCGCAGTCGAGAAGTAGTGGCTCGAATAGAGCTGTTTCTCGGCAATGGCATAGGCTACTTCGTCCGCAGGGTTTCCTCGTATTGTTACCACATGGACGATCCGGAGCGTTGGCTTTAATCCAAACTTCACCTTCGCCCAGTAGAACGTGTTCTCAACGTTTGCCGGTTTCGCGTTGGGATACGAGAGGAGGTATTGGTAGAACTCCGGCAGACGCTCCGTCAACGCGTTATAGTAGCTGAGCATGTAGGCGAACTGTTGCGCCACCTCGGTGGGCTTGCGTTTATCGTTGTAGACCCCGAACACTTGATTGCCGTCCTGCTGGTAGGCAAGCAGGAACTGCAGCGCGGTCTTCCGCGAGAGTTCATTGACCTGTGCGTTCACATTGGAAGCGGGCCAGTCGATGGAGCGGTGAAACTCGTCCATCGAACTGGCCGGCGCCTGGATCTGACAGTCGCCGGGCTTGCAGCGCCGCAATGCCTGGATGTCCTCGTTATCGAACGAAAACTCCTTCAAGTCAGAAAGCTGTGGAGGATTGTTGAACTCGCCTAGGGCCAGATAGCTGGGAAGCTTGCGAAGCCGGTCGAAATCGCGGGCAAACCGAAGATAGGCTTCAGGAGCAGCATGGATGTAGACCGCGCCAAACAAAAATATCTCGTCCGGGATGCGGGAGGGTACTGCCTTAGCGATGGCCTGCCCGTCTCGGATGGCAGCGATCTGATCCTCAGTTAATCCAATGCCCTGGCGGAAAAACGCCTGCAGGTCCGGATTTGATTGTGAAAAGCCCTGGAGGTGCGTCCCCGCGGTTATGATAAGCAACGCCATTATACGCTTAACGCCTCGCATCACGGGAATTCGGACCAAGCGATTCTCCTGGCAAATGGTGTTCATGGCACGAATGTGTTGTGTGCGTATCTTATTGACGTGAAAAGAGTAGCATTCGCGTATTCAAAGTCCAATCCGGAATTCTAAATAAGAGGTGGTTCCACGGTCCGTCCGCGACGCGTATCTCAATCTGGAAGTTCAGTTCTTGGGGTGATAGTCTCAGGCGCATGACGGAAGAGGAAAGCGCACTCGTGCCAGCGGATACCCGATATCGAGCTCTGCTCGATGTGTCCAGGGCGATGGTCGAGCAACCTACGGTAAAAGCCGTCCTTCACAGCCTCCGCGAGGTTCTATCCAGTAGTTGTCGGCTCCATGGAGCTCACCTATACGTCCTAGGGAGCGACCAAGAAAGTCTGCATCTCCTTGAGTTCGATCGAGAAGCGGACGCGCCCGCGATCAAGATTGGCACCAAAATTTCACGCATTGGCGAGGCGGCGCGAGTGCTTGAGGACCTGGAACCGATTTTCCTCCCGGACGTATCGCAGGAAATGTTGAAACATCCAGAGCTAGCTCCATTTGCAACCCAGTCTGTCGGCCGAAGCACCTATATGTTTCCAGTGTCTACCTCCCAGCAACGATACGGAATTCTTGTAGTGACAAAGGACAGGGGCCAGGAATTTGTTCCCGAAGATGTCGAACTCCTCCGTTCTCTGGCGTCTCACGTTGCGATCGCGCTGGAGTGCGCGCTGGCCAGGGATTGTGCGGAGCAGTACCAGCATCAGCTGGCAAACGAGCGCGACCGTCTTCGCTTGCTGCTTGAGATCAACAATCATCTGGTATCGAAATTGGATATCAGTGACGTTTTTCGCTCCGCCTCGGCATCAATTCGTTCCTATTTTGGCAATGATTTCACGGGGTTCTGGGTGCTAGCAAAAGACTCCCATCAGCTTCAAAGTGTTGTGCTGGATTTTCCAGGCGCAAACGGGTTGCTTGCTGAGGTTTCCTCGGCTGATCTGAGCAACCACCAGTATGAGAAGCTCCGCACACGCCACTCCGACATTTTATCAATCAACCAGATGGAGGAACTTCCTCCGACTTTTGCCGAGACCTTGAAAGCCGAGTCCATAAGATCGGTTGCCGTCACGCCGCTTGTTACGGGTAGCGGGCCGTTGGGTCTGCTAGCGATCGGCAGCCGGAAGCTCGACGCTTTCAAGCAAGCGGATCTTGATTTGCTGTCGCAGATTGGCAACCAGATTTCTCTCGCATTGGACAATGCGCTCGCGTATGGCCGGCTGAACGCATCAGCCGCTCGTCTGGAGGAAGAACGCCTTTATCTTGAATCGGAAATTCGATCCGAGCACAACTTCGAGGACATTGTCGGCAAGAGCGCTGCCCTCCGCAAAGTGTTGGACCAGGTCGCGATTGTGGCGCCAACCGGGTCCACGGTGCTCTTGCACGGCGAGACTGGCACCGGGAAGGAGTTGATCGCGCGGGCGATTCATAACCTTAGCCCACGACGCGAGCGCACTTTCGTCCGCCTGAATTGTGCTGCCATACCTTCGGGCCTGGTGGAAAGCGAATTGTTTGGGCATGAAAAGGGCGCATTCACTGGCGCGCTGATGCAGAAAAGGGGCCGTTTCGAGTTGGCCGATCGCGGCACTCTGTTTCTGGATGAAATCGGCGACATCAGTCTCGAGCTTCAACCAAAGCTGTTGCGCGCCCTGCAGGAACACGAATTTGAACGACTGGGGAGTACAAAAACGATTCGCGTGGATGTTCGGCTAATTGCGGCAACCCATCGCGATCTGTCCAGGATGATCAGCAATAACCAATTCCGCGAGGACCTTTTTTACAGATTGAATGTTTGCCCGATTGAGATTCCTCCGCTTCGCGAGAGGCGCGAGGACATTCCGCTCTTAGTTCACTATTTTATTTCGAGCCACTCCCGCCAAATGCAAAAGCGCGTTAAGTCTGTTCCAGAGCAGGCCATGGAGGCGCTGGTGAACGCCGATTGGCCTGGCAATGTTCGGCAGTTGGAAAACTTCATCGAGCGCTGCGTGATTTTCACGCAAGGGGACGAGTTAAATGTCCTACGGGCAGAGCTGACGAAGGCGTCGAGCCGCTCTGTTCCTTCGGCTGCGCCGCGTTTTGAACAGGCTGAACGGAAGGTCATCATCGACGCTTTGATAGCCGCTTCCGGAAAAATAGCTGGCAAGGGCGGAGCCGCAGAGCGTCTAGGCCTCAAACGAACCACACTCCAAAACAAGATGAACAAACTGAACATTAGTCGTGCGGACTACTCCGGGTGACATCCAAGCAGCCCTCGGAGCGCTTCAAACTCTAATTTCGAACCGGCCCCTCTGCAATCCTGCTTTCCGGGACGAGGATGCCCGCATCACGGCACTGCCCGTCGGTCGGTCACAGAGGGCTCCGAAACAGCGACCACATCTAGTGCAGTCTCAGCAACTTACGCGACTGATTCCTGGCATAACAGCTGCTTCACTTGTTTCAAGAAAGCTGGCCAGCCGACGCTCGCGGCTGCTTAGATCACGAAGGAGGTGCGATGCTACGCGTCGAGGTAGACGATTCCGCCAACACTTTGAGCCTCAAGCTTCAAGGCCGCTTGGTCGGCGAGGAGGCAAAGAACACTCGCACGCTGATGACGCGCCACCGCCCAGGAAAGAGGCTGGTAGTCGATGTTACGGAAGTCACGTTCATCGACTCTGTCGGGGAAGATACATTGTCGTTTTTTAGCCAGTTCGGAGCAGGTTTCATTGCTGAAACCTCTTATTCGCGCTACATATGTGAGCGCCTGCATCTTCGCGTTGCTGTGGGTGAGCCGTCCGATGGGAACACATCAGGCCCTTCTAGCACAACCGGTGTGCAACGTAACCGCCGGGCACGTCGGCCGCTCGTCAACGACTGAGCTTTTTTTGTAGGTTCTTGCGTTTTAGAATGTCAGTAATCTCAATCGACGAGTTCGCAAATGAAGCCTGCAGTGCCACTCGTTGCGTTTACCACGGTCACTTTCCTGCTCGGGTCTACTCCCGTTCTGGCGCTGGACCCATCGCTGGATGTCAGCCAGTACGCCCACACCGCGTCGACCCTCAGGGACGGGTTCGCGCAAACTCAACATCAGTCGAGGCTATTCCGCGTAGACCCGCCAACAGAAGTCAGCTTCGTCGGCCCTTTGGGAGGGACAGGTACTATCGTTTTTGCCCGGTTCGGGCCGCAGTTCGTTGCCCAAACATCCTAGACGCTCGACATAAGTGAGCGGCTGCATCTTCGCCTTGCTTTGGTGGGGCATCGGATGCGAACACCACGGCTGCTTCCCGCACAAATAGTCGCCGAAACAGAAGCCACGCTCTGAGACACCCGGCGAATACATCATTGCGAGAGTCACAACGTGGCTCGCACTGAGGTTTCGTTCCTAGGTTTGCAAACGCCACACCCCGCTGTTGCCCGGATTGAGATACCTGCGCACCCCATCGCTGAGCTTCGTGGTCACTAAGAAAACGGCGCCAGCCCGCCCGGATGCGGGCAGCCTCCGTCGATTCTATAACACTCGTAAGCTCTCTTCCCGCTGATTCTGAACAACTTGTGAAGGTGTTATTTTGGCAGGCGTATTGCCTGTAAACATGCGAAAGCGCAGCGGTTGGCATTGCCTTCTCGGTAGGTGCTATGTCCGGGATTCTCATACTCGCTCGTAAACGGGTCCGGTCGTATCGCGTCCTGAGGTACGCCAAGGCATTTGACTTCGTCGCCTCCGTGCGCTACGGCCAACGGCTCGCAGGTAGCTGACGGGGATGCTCTGCCATGAATACAGCACGTCCTTCGAATGATAAACAGGTCTCGCAACTGATGCTTGCCGGCATACAGCGGAGCCTTTCATTGCTCGAACTTGAGGCTTGGATGCCAAGTGAAACCGGGGCCATCTCGCCAACCGTGGAGCAATTGATGCGGCTTATAGAACCATGGCGCTGCATCGTGGGCGACGAGTCCACCGTCGAACTAGCCCTTCGGGAGGCTCTGAATAATGCAGTCATCCATGGCAACGGAATGGACCCCAAGAAGTTGGTTGAGATTCGCTGCCGGTGCGAACGAGGAAAAGGCGTCTGGCTGATTGTGAGGGACCAGGGAAGAGGATTTGATCCGTCTACCGTTCCCAATCCTCTGACACCGCAGGGCCTCGTGGCGGAACACGGCCGGGGCATTTACCTGATAAAGCTGTTGATGGACGAAGTCTCCTTTAAACGCGGAGGCTGCGAGGTTCACATGTGGAAAGGGCCGATGCGCAAATCAAGAAGAAAGCTGCCAAACAACACTGATGGAGTTTCCACCGACTCGACGAACAGCATCGAGCTTGATGCTGCCACTGTCGAATGCGAGTGAATAAATATGACAACAGTTATCGAGAATGATCAGAACATTCAGAACTCACCCTGCGTCGAAGCAAAGGGCTTCGCAAGGATTAGGCCGTCGCGCAGCGGTTTGACTGGAGGTGCATCCGGAGCAGGCTGTCGTCACGGTCTTGGGCCCGAACAAGCATGCCCCACCTGCGAAGGCAGGAGTTACGCAAAATCGGCTTCGCAGTTGGACTTTATGGAACGCGGGCCCGAAACAGAAGACGTACCGCCTGGACGAATGCGAAGGGCGCTGCCTGAGCAAAGTGGAGCGACACTTCACGACCTCGGAGCTGAGAGCCGAATTTGGTTAGCGGAGAACTGCACACGAGACACCAAAGCTCACCACAGCGGCGCTGATAAGCAAACGATTAGGGGGAACAAGATGCCGTCCAACCTCATGCCTGGAATCAACGAAATGCGAGCAGGTACCATTGAATTCGGTGATCCAGCGACGGACGAGGATCTTGTGGCCAGTGCCAAGGAGGGTGATGAGCAGGCATTTGAAATGCTTGTCAGGCGCCATCGGCCAAAAGTTTTTGCACTTGCGCTGCGCTACACACGGGTTCGCGAAGACGCTGAAGACGTTGTCCAGCAAACTTTTCAAAAAGCCTTCGTCTACTTGAGCAACTTCGAAGGGAAGTCCTCGTTTTCAACGTGGTTAACGCGCATTGCAATAAACGAGGCACTGATGTGGTTGCGAAAAGCTCGAGCGCTGCGCGAAGTGCCTATAGACGATTCGATCAGTGATGAAGGAGCGGGGCTCCACTTCGATGTAGCCGATGCGAGGCCTGATCCTGAGGCTACCTACCTACAGCGAGAGGAGACGCGCGCTCTATCCATGGCGATCAAACGACTGACGCCGAGAATACGAATTGTGCTCGAGCTGAAGGAACTTCGTGAACTATCGGCTCGAGAAACGGCTCGACAGATGGGCCTCTCGCTCGCCGCTGTGAAAGCTCGGGTGTTCCACGGCAGAGAGAAGTTACGGAAGCACATTGCAGTTGTGCGACACGCCCGCACGTCGAAAATAGCTCGCCAATGACAAGCAAAAGCTCTCCTCAGCATTTGGCTAGCACGCTGAGAAAGAAGAAACACCTCTCGTGCCCGAATCACCTCTATCTGTCTTGCTTGCATCGCTTATGCTCATACCGTCTGCAACTCCTGTTTGACGGACCTGCTGAAATCAGAGAACGCCAGACTGCGGGATTGCTGCCAATCTGACCTGCCATGCGGCGCTGCCCTTATAAGGGCAGCGGCGTGCGGCCAACTCGGTCTGCCGACGTAGATTCAAGAACTTACAGCGCGGGCGAATTGGCATGTCATCTGCATTACTCACAATGGGCATGTGGCTATCGACAACATGAAGGCTTGGCAATGCCCACATTTCTGATGGCGCGATCTTGCGATGATTACGGCAATGAACAACTCAAAACCGCGGACTCCGAGCACGGATACTTATCATCACGGAGATTTGCGGCGAACGCTTATTCAGGCCGCGCTTGAGCTGGCGGCGGAAGAAAAGGACTGGAATTTCTCATTGAGAGAAGTCGCGCGCAGGGCCGGGGTGAGTCACAACGCGCCCTATAACCATTTCCCTCACAAACGTGACCTGCTGGACGCCGCGGCAGCGGCTGGTCACGACCTGCTTCGCAGTGAATTGACCGCTGCGGTCGCGAAGATTGCCGATCCTGGTGCAGCCCTGTCAAAAATGGGTTCCACGTATGTCAGCTTTGGAATTAAGAATCCAACGCTTTATCGCCTGATGTTCAGTGTGGCGCCGACCGGCCCTGACTGGCGTCCAGAAAAGGTCCTGGCGGGGTGGATAGCTGCGCGTGCCGTTCTGGAGAACATTGTCCGTCGCGGTGCCCGTGTCGGAATCTTCGACCCTACACTCGCCCGAAAGTCGGAATTGCAAACCGCGGCTCTCTACACGTGGGCCGTAGTTCACGGTCTAACCATGCTTGCGATCGATGGCCTCGCGAACGTCGAGCGTCTGCCCATCGAGCGCATTGCACAAAAAGTGGTCACGACGACTCTTCGAGGGCTTGCCAGGAGGGCAGCCTCAACAAACGGATCAACAATATGAAACACAAATGCCTATCACTCGTCTTCGTCCTGTGTGCCCTTGCATGGCCGATGCCTTCATCGGCGCAAGAACAAACGTCGAATGCCGATACTGAGGCGTCACTCCTTACTCTCGATGAGGCGGTCACTCTGGCACTCCAACACAACCGGCTTGTGAAGAATTCTGTGCTGGAGACTCAGAAGTACGACTTCGAAGTAAGCACAGCGCGCAGCCGGCGAAAGCCACAATTCCAATTCACCATGCTGGGCGGAGAGCTCTTACACCCGTTTGACTTTACGTTTCCCACTGGTTCGTTCGGTACGTATCCGGGAATTGGTCCGATTCCGTCTGCCAATGCGAAAATCCACACGCCGGCGGTGTTCACCACCTACATCACCGCCAATGCCGATCAACCGCTTACACAGCAATACAAAATCGGCCTCGGCATTCACCTGACAGAACTCGGACGCGATATCGCTCGTGAAGATGTCCGCGCCGAACGGCAGAAGATCGCTGCCGAAGTCCGCAATGCGTACTTCGACCTCTTTGCCATCCAGGCAAGTGTGGACGCTGCTCGTGAGGCGGTAAAGACATTCGAAGAAGCCCAGCGGGTTACGCTCCAGTATGTGACGGAAAAGACGGTCCTGCGCGCCGATGCATTGGACGTCGACGCGCGCTTGGCGAAATCGCGCTATGAGCTGTCCGTCGCAGAGAATGGATTGGCGACGCAGCGCGAGGCCTTGAATCAACTCCTTGGGCGCGATGTTGCGACAGTCTTTCGCGTCGAGTTCGTTGCTGAGCAAGACACAAGTGATCTGACTCTCGTTTCAGCCCGGCAGGAAGCGCTGGCGAACCGCCCGGAGTGCCGGCAAGCGCACCTTAAAGAAAAGCAAGCCGAATATGATCGACGTCTCGCGAAAGCTGAATACATTCCAGACCTCAGTCTCTCCGTGCGCTATCAGGGTCTTTACAACGTGCAAGTTCTTCCACAAAACGTCGCGACAGCCGGCTTTTTGCTGACTTGGGAGCCTTTTGATTGGGGGCGCCGCCACAACAAAATTGTCGAGAAGACGAAAACTGTCGAGCAAGCGCGTAACGGGATTCAAGAGACCGAATCGAAGGTCGCCGTTGAGGTGGGCGCGAAGTACCGTAAATGGTATGACGCTTCTTTGCTGCTTAAGGCCTCTGGCACTGCACACGAAGCAGCTGCGGAGCAGCTCCGCGTCACGAGCAACAAATATAAGCAGCAGGCCGCACTCTTAAGAGACCTTCTGCAGGCACAGGCTCAGAGTTCCGAAACCAATTTTCAGTATCAGCAAGCGCTTTCTTCCTATTGGAGCGCTTTTGCCGAGCTACGTAAGGCGATGGGAGAAGAGTAACCGATGAGGACAGAAATCAATTTGGGATTGACAGCCGGCCGTGCCGGAGTGCGGGAAAGCAATCGGAGAGGAGTAGACATGATGGGGAGCAAACTGAGGAAGGGTTTCGGGCCAGCAACAACGGCTGTGCTTTTTGCGATGATCGCAGCTACAAGTGGCTGTCAAGAACCCACGAAAGTCGCAGCCAAATCTCCCACGCCGGTTCACGTCGTGGACGTGAATCTGTATTCGCCTTCAGATGATTTGCGCTACTCCGCTTCCGTTCTGCCGTTCGCAGAAGCGACTTTGTCTTTCAAGTCTGCAGGCTATGTGACGGAAATTAAACAGGTCATAGGCGCAGACGGACGGCGTCGCGACATAGGTGCGGGAGACTATGTCAGCCGGGGCACTGTTCTCGCGCAGATTCGCCATCAGGATTTGAAGAATAACCTTGACCAAGCCACGGCAACTCTAAGTCTCGCCCAAGCGCAGCACGTCGAGGCGACGAAGGATTACGATCGCGCGAAGACCCTTTACGCCTCAGAGAGCTTGACCAAGCCCGATTTCGATCGAGCGCAGGCTAAGTTCGATTCAACCCTCGCAGCTGTGGATCAAGCCACGGCCAATCTGCACCAAGCACAGCTGGCTCTCCAGGATGCCGACCTAACCGCACCGTTTTCGGGATACATCCTTGCTCGGAACATTGAACTAGGAAACCTTGCGGCACCAGGGGCTTCGGCCTTTACTATCGCCGACACCAGCGCAGTCAAAATCGGTTTTGGCGTTCCCGACTATGTTGTAAGGCGGCTGCGGCTGGGGCAACAATTCAGCATCCATTTGCAGGACGATCCGAAGGAGTACAACGGGCGAGTCACGAGTATTGCCGCAAGTGCTGACGAGAAAAATCGCGTTTTTGCCATCGAGGTGACCGTTCCCAACCCGAAAGCGTCATTGAAGCCCGGGATGATTGCTTCGCTCAGTTTGACCGGAGTTCACAAAGCGCCGGCTCCTTCGGTGCCTCTTAGCGCCGTTGTCGCTGATCCCGCTTCGCCCGGACGTTATGCGGTTTTCGTTGCGACAGAACAGGGCGGTAAATGGGTGGCGCATTTGCGAGGGGTCACTCTTGGGGAAACCCACGAGAGTGACGTGGTAGTCGAAGGTGTAAATCCAGGTGAAAAAGTAGTCGGCGTTGGAACCGCTGGTCTGAAAGACGGCGACTTCATCCAGGTCCTCCCCTAAAGGCATAGAACAATGGCACACGAAAACGAACAAGACATCCGCAATAGCCGCAATGTCCCGAGATTCTTCGTCGAGCACCCGCACATCTCTTGGATACTTCTCCTGGCAGTGCTCGTATGGGGCTGGTTCGGCTATACATCCATGCCGCAGCGCAAAGACCCGGACATTCCCGTACGGCTTGGCGTGGCGGCTTGTCCTTGGCCCGGGGCCACAGCGCAACAGGTCGAGCAATACATTACCCGTCGAATTGAGGACGTTGCCGCCGAGAATAAGACCATCCACCCGGGAACAGATGCGGACTACGGCATTAAGTCCATATCTCTTCCCGGTTATTCGTTTGTGACCATTCAACTGGATGAGGGCATCACCGATACCAAGCGGCAATTCAGCGATATCAACCTCAAGCTGAACGCTTTAAATTCTCAGTTGCCTCAGGGCGCCGGCCCCATCAGTTTCCAGAGCGATTTTGGAGATACCGCTGCGCTCATGCTGACAGTCGCGAGCCCGAAGGCCGACGACGTCGAGATTGCGGCGCGTGGCAATTCCGTTGAAGCGGCGATTCGCAAAGCTCGCGATGCAAAACCGCTGAATGGAAAAGGGCAGCGCATCACCGTGGTGAATTCTTTTCCACAATCCATTTCGGCGCGCGTGGTCCTTGACACCGAATACTTATTTCAGCAGGAAGCGCAGAGTGCCGGAATCATTCGAGACGCGGAAATCATACAGGGAAACGGATTCATTGCCCTTGATGGCGTTTCCGAAGCAGATGACAGTCCCATCCAAGCGTTCACCCAGCGGTTTATCTCGGAGCGGCTAAAACGGTCCGAATTGCATCCGGATGTGTGGGAGCCAGTGATCATCCGCGATCCGAAGGAAACACGAACCAAACTCGCCAGCGTTGCCGGGGACAAATACAGCTACGCCGAACTCGACAATTTTTCTGACTTGATTGGCCGAACTGTGCAAGGGGCTCCCGAAGTTTCCAAGGTCGAGAGGAGAGGCGTCTTATCGCAAACCGTCTATCTGGATTACTCGCAGGATCGACTCGCCGCCTATGGCCTGCGCCCTGCTGATCTTTCCAAAGTTCTTTCGGCTCGGAACATCATCGCGCCGGGCGGAACGATTGAAACTGGAGAGCGCAGGGTCACCCTCATTCCTTCCGGACAATTCGATAGCGCAAGAAGTATCGGCGATGTGGCTGTGTCGGCCACGGCAGAGGGTGCGCCGGTCTATCTACGGGATCTCGTCCAAATCAGCCGAGGTTATCAAGCGCCCGCTCAGTATCTCAACTATTACACTTGGCGAGACACAAGTGGGCACTGGCGGCGCAGCCGAGCGATCACTTTAGCAATCTACATGCGCGATCGAAAGCAAATCGCGCGCTTCGGGCAGTCCGTGAATTCGAGGCTCTCAGACCTTCGCCAAATCCTTCCCGCCGACCTGATTCTGGCGCATACGTCCGATCAACCACTCCAAGTGAAGGAGAACATCAACCTGTTCATGCGGGCACTCGGCGAAGCCATTATTCTCGTGGTGATTGTTTCGCTACTCGGATTTTGGGAGTGGCGGCTGGCGCTGATTATGGCGCTGGCCATACCCATCACACTGGCGATGACTTTCGGCATCGTATATATGCTGGGAATCGATCTTCAACAAGTCTCCATCGCATCGCTGATTATCGCGCTGGGCCTTCTCGTGGACGTGCCGGTGGTCTCTGGCGACGGTATAAAACGCCACCTGGCGGAGGGGTTTCCGCGGCTGATAGCCTGCTGGCTCGGACCTACAAAGCTGGCAACCGCAATTTTCTACGCGACCATCACGAACATTATCGCCTACCTGCCCTTTTTGATGCTTACCGGCAATACCGGCGAGTTCTTGAAAAGCCTCCCTGTCGTGATGACGGCTTCTCTGCTGTGTGCGCTGGTTGTCGCGATGACCTTTGTTCCGTTCCTGGGCTACTACATTTTGCGTGCTCCGGCAAAACGAGAACCGACTATCGAGGAGATGCGGCAGCGGGGATTTTACGGCTTTTATAACAGACTTGTCGGCCAAGCCATAAAGCACCGTTGGGCTGTCCTCGGTGGGTCCTTGATTTTCCTGATCGGAGGCGGACTATTTGGTTCTCGGCTTAAGACCCAGTTCTTTCCCGAAGATGTCCAGTATTGGTTTTATTTGGATATTTGGCTGCCGAATGACACACCCTTGAGCGTTACCAACGATACTGCAACGCAGGCTGAAAGAGTGGTTCGGCAGGTGATTGAAGACTTCCCTGATGCCGCTGCCAAGCAAAAAGGTGGGCATCTTCTGAAGTCGCTCACGATCTTTGACGGAGGCGGGGGACCGCGCTTCTGGTTCTCGGTCTCGCCGGAAATGCCGCAGACCAACTACGCACAAATGATCGTTGAGGTCACGGATAAAGAGGCTTCGCCAAAGTTAGCTCGTCCGATCCAGGACGCACTGGACAAGGAAGTACCGGGCGCGTGGATTACGGTTCGCCAGCTTCAGACAAATCCTGTGGACAACCCTGTAGAGCTGCTGATCTCTGGGCAGGAGGACGTCGACCCGAAAAATCAAGCTAGCGATATTCGCGCGCTGCGACAGATTGCCCGGCAGGCTCAGGACATCGTAGCGCAAGCTCGTGGCATTGCCGTTCTTCGTGATGATTGGTTCCCTGACAACGTTCAGCAGAGGATTCAGATCGACCCAGATCGCGCAAACGTTGCAGGCATTACCAATGCCGATGTCGCCGACGCATCGACGACGGCCATGAGCGGCGCCGCAGTGGGCATATTCAAGGAAGGCGACAAGAACATCCCCATTGTCGCGCGCCTTCGGATGGAGGAGCGTGCTCAGCTTGCCGACATCAAGAACCTGTATGTTTACTCTTCACAGACGAACAACCGGGTGCCGCTGTTGTCGATCGCAACCGTCGGAAATTCTTTGGAAACCGGTCGCGTCAGGCGCCGCGAGCATTTTCGCACCATTTCCATACTGTGTTATCCGCAGCCTGGAGTTCTTGCCTCTGAGGTGCTTAACGAGATCCTTCCAAAAATACAGGAATTTCAGAAAAATCTCCCTCCGGGTTATCAGCTCCGGATTGGCGGCGAACGGGCCAAACAAATCGAAGGGTTCGACAACCTCAAACTCGTTCTGTTGATCTCCTTACTCGGGATTTACCTTGCGCTCCTCATTCAATTCAATAACGCCGTGAAACCACTTTTGGTGTTCGCCGCTGCTCCCTACGGTGTGATCGGCTCTCTGATCGCCCTCTCGATCACGCATACGCCCTTTGGGTTTATGGCTTTTCTAGGCATTGCCAGCTTGATCGGCGTGATCGTCAGCCACGTTATCGTGCTCTTCGACTTCATCGAGGAAATGCATGAGAAAGGGGAGCCGTTGGAGCAGGCGCTTCCAGACGCAGGCATCCAGCGTATTCGGCCCGTGATGATCACCGTCTTGGCGACCATCTTGGCGCTCTTCCCATTGGCGCTTGAAGGAGGGCCCCTTTGGCGGCCTCTCTGCTATGCGCAGATCGGCGGGCTTGCGGTGGCAACCTTCATCACGTTGCTTCTGGTGCCCGTCCTTTACAGCATCTTCGTTCTTGACCTGAAAATCATCCGCTGGGAGTCAAAACAAGCACCGGCACAGGCTGAAGCCCGCGCCACAACTGAACTGGTATCCCACACCAGTTGATGGCGACGTTTGTTCATTGGATCTGGACTAGCGTCCACAGAGGACACGGCTAATGGAAGGCTTTTCGATGATTCTTTTTAATCAAGTTGCCGCGGCTGTTCTTCTTCTACTTCTTACGCTCTGGTTGCAGTGTGCTGGCGTAGCAACGCTGATCGAGTGGCTAAAACGCGTCTTAACCCGGGACACTCACGACTTTGGCCCGATCCACTCTGCCGCCTTAGTGGTGAAATCGTCGATCGCAGTCATCGTTCTGCACGGGCTCGTGATTCTCCTGTGGGCGAGTTGGTACCGTTTGCGTTGCTTCTCGTCATGGGAACTTGCCTTTTATTTCTCCGCGAGCAATTACACCACCGTCGGGTCTGCGGATGTGACGCTTCCCCCCAACTGGCGACTCTTAGGACCCCTGGAGAGCATGACTGGCGTGTTGATGTGCGGAATATCCGTCGCTGTCCTGTTTGCCATAGTTACCCGGTCGATAGCGGTACACGAGCGTCGCAGAAAAACGAGCGCGCTGAAAACGCCCGATTTGAGGTCGAGCAACTACATTAAGAGTTCAGCGGCGCACTCGAGAGAACACAGTCATGGCTAACGCGAACATCCAAACTCCGGACTGGCTTCACCAGACGGAGACTATCCTCGAAGAACTCAATGAGGGAGTGGTCATCGCCGACAACCAACTCCGCGTGGTCTTCGCTAACGAAGCGCTGCTGCGACTAGGTCGATACCAACGGAGTGAGATCCAGGGGCGCACGCCCGACGCGATATTCCCGCCGGAAGATATCCCGTACATCATGCAGCAACACGAATCAGGTCACCGGTATAGACACAGCCGCAACGAGTTCTATTTTCCGCGGAAGGACGGTGAGAAAATCCCAGCGATTTTTAGCGGTCGAGAGATTCAGGGGCCCGACGGGCAGGAATACGTGCTGCTCGTCGTGACCGACATAAGCGCACAGAAACGTATCGAGGAACAACTTCGTGCATCCAATGCCCTCCTGGAAAAGCGGCAGATGGAAATTGAGGCGGAACTCTCACTCGCTGCACGCGTCCAGCAATCGCTCGCACCACAAAGCCTGGTTTGGAACGATGTCTCGGTGGAGACTTATTACAGCCCCGCGCGTACCATTGGCGGTGACTTCGGCGTGGTGTTTCCTCACACCGATGAAGCTCTAAGCATCCTGATGTGCGATGTATCCGGTCATGGTATTGGTTCGGCGCTCATGGCA